>Ga0182738_1000379_pt1 | contig 64856 bp, 53 predicted proteins | sample eDN5th30CBELigMG_FD_128876 | JGI IMG/M metagenome (GOLD analysis project Ga0182738, IMG submission 128876) | Enriched Miracle-Growth compost microbial communities from Emeryville, California, USA - eDNA 5th pass 30_C BE-Lig MG (version 2)... ... | reverse complement strand
GTGGCGAACCAGCAGGTCAAGCAGTCGGTCGTGCCGGTGCGGGTGACACTGACCAAGCGCGGCGGTCAATGGTTGGTCCTGGAGATGTCACCGATCCACGCTCGCTGACGCGGGGGCGCAGCGCCCGGCGTCAGACGACGTCGGGCGCCTCGCGGGTCTGCAGTTTGACGAAGCGGTCGGACAATCGGCGCATCCGGATCATCAGCGAGGCCGGCGGGCTGACTGTGCCGTTGAGGTATTCACCGAGCGTGTCGGCAGGAACCCCGACCCGCGAGGCGAACTCTTGCTGGCTCAATCCCGACCGCTCGATCAGCACCCGCATGTGACGCGCGACCTCCGCGCGCTCGTTGGCCTCCAGGTGTGCGCGGGTGCGGGCCAAGACCTCCGACAGGGCTTTGGCGATACCGAAGGATTCGGTGCCCTCCAGCACCTCTTCGACCTGGCGCGCGGTGCGCCCGTAGGGATCGCGCTTGAGTGCCACCACGATGAGCTGCCAGGTGGAGATGTCGCCGGTCTGCAGCGCGGCGCGGATGGCCGACGTGGGCCAAAACTCGACCGGACGGTCGGTGTGGCCGGACGGCTGCCGGGGCAGCGGCCCACGGCGTCGGTCCGCGGCCAACGTCACCTCGCCTCCTCCAGCATCGCCACGGCAACTGCCAGGCAGCGCCCTTGGACGTGTTCCCAGTCCGTACTCGCCCCAAGCGCCTCGTCGCCGGAGGTGTAGTCGCCGCGTGCGGTGGGTTCCGGATCGGCGAGTCGACATACCAGCTGGGTGGCCATCCAGTGTCCGTCGGCTGGTTGACCAGAGTAGTACGCATCAATTCCACTGAGGGCCCCCGCAACGGTTTTCGGGCCCAGCGCATCGGCGAGGTCGGCCAGCCCGGCGTAGTCGCGCGGGCTGTTGCGCGCCAGCACCAGGTAGCCCGCCAGCCGCAGTGTTTCGGCACCGGTGGGGATCTGCAGCCGGTCTCCGGTGGGCAGTTGGACGGCGGCGGCTTCCATGGGACGACGCCGAGTCAACGCCGGAACATCGAGCCCGATCTCGGTGGCCGCCCATGTCTCGGTTTCCAGCGCGTCGAGGGCGATAGCGAGCCGGCGACGCCACACGGTGACCGGGTGAACCGGACGGATGGTGCGGGGCTGCGCCCGGACCGTGCCGGTACGCGACTGCCAGCCGCCGGTCAGCCGGGCCAGCGCATGGCTCACCCTGGTGCCGCCGGAGGGCGCCGGCCCGGTCGCCACCGGCACCGCTTGGATCTTGCTGGTGGCCATCTCGGCAATCCCGCAGCCGCGCAGTGCCAGCGGGTCGCTGACGCAGACAGCGTCGGGAACCAGACCTTTGAGCCGGGCCGCCGACTTGACCACAACACGAAGGTCGGCGCTCGGGGTGATCAGGGCAGAGATGTCATCGGGTATCACCACGACGTCGCCCAAATCCACCGTGGGTAGCGGCTTTTCGAAGTCGACCGACGGCAGGATCCGGGCCAGCCAGCGCGGCAGCCACCAGTTCCACTCGGCGAACATCGCCATCAGTGCCGGAACCAGCACCAACCGCACCACGGTGGCGTCGACCGCGATCGCCACCGCGCAGGCCACCCCCAGCTCGGCGACCAGCGGCATCCCGGCAAACGCGAATCCGATGAACACCGCGATCATGATCAGGGCAGCGCTGGTGATGGTGCGGGCACTGGTACTCACCCCGTAGGCGACTGCGTCGTGGGTGTTGCCGGTCTGCAGAAAACGCTCGCGGATGCGGGTCAACAAGAAGATTTCGTAGTCCATCGACAAGCCGAACGTCATCGCCAGCACGAGCGGCGGAATGAACGTGTCGATGGAACCGGTCGATGCGAAGCCGAACCGCTCCAGCCAGCCCCACTGGAACACCATCACCAGGCTGCCGTAGGCCGCCGCCACCGACAGCACCGTCATCACGACGCCCTTGAGCGCCAGCAACACCGATTGGATCGAGACCAACAGCATCAGGAAGGCGATCAACGCCACGAAGACCAGCACCATCGGCTCGGCCGCTGCGACCCGGTCGTCGAAATCCTTGATCAACGCCGTCGGTCCACCGACATCCACCTGTACCGCTGGCGAGCCGGCCGCCTCCGGCAGGTGTTCGCGCATCCAGTCGACGGTTGTCCGTGCGGCCATGTCCTCGGGATCGACCGACAACACCGCAGACAGCAGGCCGCTGCTGTTGTCGTCGCCGAAGACCGGCGGGGACACCGAAGCGATGTTGGGGGCTTGCGACATCTCCTGGCGGATCGCGGCAAAGGTCTCGGCGTGGGCGGGCGCCGACGCGTTCGCGCCAGGGATGGTGACTAACACCCGGACCGGCCCCAGCGCACCCGGGCCCAGGGCTTGGGCTGCCGCGGCCACTCCGCCGCGGATCTCGTGGGAGGAGTCGAACTGGCGCAGCATGCTGTTGCCCGTTGACAGCGACAGCGCCGGCGCCGCGAGCGCCAGCAGGAATCCCGCGGCCACCAGGGCCGAGACCCAGGGGCGCCGCATCACCGAAGCCGTCCAGCTGGTCCAGAACCGGGACTGGGCCGGCTGCGGGCCGCGTGCCCAGTGCAGCAGCGACGACCGTTTGGCGACTGCCCGGCCGAACAGGGCCAACACCACCGGGGTCAGGCTGACCGATGCCAGCACCGCCACCGAGACAGCCAGGATCGCTCCGGTTGCCATCGACACCAGTACCGGAGTGTTGATCAGATAGATCCCGGTCAGGGAGGCCACCACGGTCAGACCCGAGAGCACCACGGCCAGCCCGGACGTCGCCATCGCCGCATCGACGGCCTCCTGGGGTTGGCGACCGGCCCGCAGTTCCTCGCGATAGCGCATCAGAATGAAAAGCGAGTAGTCGATCGCCAGTGCGATACCGAACATCGACACCGTGGACGTGACGAACACCGACATCGCGGTGAACATCGACAGCAGGTAGACCAACCCCATGGTGACGATCACCGTGCCGATTCCCAGCGCCAGCGGAATTGCGGCAGCCGCCAGTGAGCCGAACACCGCCAGCAAGACGATCAGCACGACCGGCAGGTTCCATCGCTCTGCTGCGCCGATGTCCTGCTTGGTCTTCGCCGACGCTGCGGCGCCGAGGGCGCCCTGCCCGATCACGTAGAGGTTCACCGAACCGTTTTCGACCCGGCCGGGATGTTCGCCTTCTACGCCCAGCTTGGTGCGCAGCTTCTTGGCGACGTCGACCGCGCCGGTGTTGTTGAAGTCCACCTGTAGGGACACCACGTACGGCCGGTCGGGCCGCGGGGGCGGCTGCGTCGTATCGGGCAGCACCGTCACGCTGGCAACTTCGCCGGCGGCATGCTGGAGCAGCGCGACGGCGTCTTTCATGTCCCGGTAGGTGGCGTCGGCGCGGGGCGCGGCGACCAAGGCCAGCGGCGAGGCGCCCTGGTCGGGAAAATGGTCCTCGAGCTGGTACTGCACGTGCAGCGACTGCGATCCCTGGACCTCGAAGCCCCCACCGGTGAGGTGGCCGGACTGGGTGGCGGCCAGGTAGAGCGAGGGGATCACAGCAAGTAACCACCCTGTGAAGACCACCCAGCGGAATCTGCGCAGGTTGCTGCTGAAGCGCATCATGAACTGCTGGATTTCGTCTCTCCCCGCTCTCGCCCGCACCGGTGCGCCGCGTGCTGCGAGCCTACCGCAGCAACCAGTTGCGCTGGCCGTTTCTGTCGCCTCTGAGCTGCTCCGATGCCGTCCGGGAACCACACTGTGACCAGGCCGACCTGTGCTTGGGTGGCGGCATCAAGTGGTTACTGTCAGGATGGGCAAAAGGCCGTCTTTCGACCTGCCGTTGTTGCCGGGGGGCATCGCGCACACCAGACCATCGTCGAAGCGTCGTCCGCAATGTGGCGGGACGCGTCGGGGCCGATCGGAGATCCCGCCAGTCGTGAGGAGAATTTCGTGAACATCACCCGCGCCACCGTGCGTCGCAGTCTGTCGGGCAAGGGCGTCCTTGCTGCCGTGCCTGTCATTCTGGGCGGAGCTGTCACGGCCGCACTGCTGGCCCCGTCGGCGCCCTCGGCGACCGCCGCCAAAGACCCCTGTGTGGCCAGCGAGATCGCCCGGACCGTGGGCAAGGTCGTCACCTCGACCGGTGACTACCTGGACTCGCACCCGGACACCAACCAGGTGATGACCGGTGCGCTGCAGCAGCAGCCCGGCCCGCAGACGCTGGCAAACCTGAAGGCGCACTTCGACGCCAACCCCAAGGTCGGGGACGACCTGGCCAAGATCACTGCGCCGGTTCAGGAGGTGACTGACCAGTGCAAGCTGGCGATCAGCCTGCCGCAGGTGCTCGGGCTGCTGCAGGCCGTGCAGGCTCAGGGCGGCCTGCCAGGTGGCGGACTGCCTGGCGGCCTGCCGGTGACCGGCCTGCCGGTGAGTGGACCTCCGGCCGGTGCGGTGACCCAACCGATAGCGGTTCGCTGAGGACCGGCGCGTACTCGTCGGTGTCGTGGTCGGCGGCGTTGTCGGTGCGGAAGACGAAGAAGAACACCACCCAGCCGGCGGCTGATATCAGCACCCAGCTGATCATCCGGTAGATCAGTACTGCAGAGATGGCGTCTGGCAACGTCAGCCCGCTCGACACCAGGCCCGGCACCAGCACGGCCTCCACCACCAACAGGCCACCCGGGATCAGGGGAATGGTCCCCGCCGCGCGGGCGGCGGCGTAGGCCACCGTCAAACCGGCGACCGACGCCCGCCCACCGGTCGCATAGGCGGCGCACGCCAGGCAGGCGACGTCGGCGACCCAGTTGAACAGCGACCAGCCGAACGCCGTCGACAGATCGCGGCGGCCCAGGCTCACCGACTCCAGTTGGCCCAGCAGCCGGCGCCAGGTCGCCAGTCCGGCGTCCACGGGCCGGGCGCGCATCGAGTTGAACCAGGACAGCACGCGAACGCCGATGCCGTCGATCAGCTCCGGTCGCGAGGCGACCGCCTGCGCCAGCAGCAGCAGCGCGATGAAGCCGCCGAGGGTGAACAACAGCGAGAAGGGGTTGCTGCGGGCCCCGAGGAGGAACGCGCCGCCGAGGCCCAGCACGGCCAGCCCGACCGCCTGCAGTACCCCCGACATCACCAGCTGCCACGATGCCACCACCGGGGTCGCACCCCAACGGCGTTGCTGCCGGTACAGGAAGGTCGCCGACAGCACCGGGCCGCCGGGCAGGGTAGTACCGAGCGAGTTGGCGGCGTAGAAGGCGGCTTCGGACTGCTTCTGCGACACGCGCACACCGGCCGAGCCCAGCAGCGTCCGCTGGATCTGCGCGAAGCTGTGCATCGATGCCGCCGCGGCCACCACCGCTCCGACCAGCCAACGGGCGTCGGCGCGGCAGAGACTGCACCACGCAGCGGAAACCTGGTCCCACACCAGCACGATTTCGACCGTGAGCACCACCGCGACCAGACCCACCAGGACTGGGCGCACCCACCGGTATCTGCCACCGGGGCGCTGTGGAGCCGAGTGTTCTCGTCTGCCGACGCCATGAACGACGACGTCGGGATCGACGCAGTCGTGCGAAACAGGGGCGTGGGGCACGAATTTAAAGGTTAGCCGCGGTACGTCGATATTCGACTACCTGATGTGCACCCGCTGCGGCATCGTTACGCTACCGGAATGTCAGCCAGCGCAGACGAATCCGTACATCCGACGGTGCGCAAGGCGGCCGCGTGGGCCTGGCGCTTGCTGGTGCTGTTCGCGGCGGCACTGCTGGTGCTGCTGATCATGCGGCGCCTCGAAGTGATCGTCGTCCCGGTGGCCATCGCAATGATGATGTCGGCTCTGCTGCTGCCCGGCGTGGACTGGCTGTCCCGGCACGGGGTGCACCGGGGACTTGCGGTGTTCCTGCTGCTGCTGAGCGGTCTGGCCGTGCTTGCCGCGTTGCTGAGCTTCGTCGTCGACCAGTTCATCGACGGGGTACCCGAACTGGTAGAGCAGGTCACCCAGGTGATCAATTCGACCCAGCACTGGTTGGTCGAAGGTCCGCTACATCTGAGCAGTGAACAGATCGACAGCGCCGGCGACAGCGTGATCAACGGCCTGCGCAACAACCAGGCCAAACTGACCAGCGGTGCGCTGTCGACAGCCGAGACCATCACCAAGATCTTCACCGGTGCTTTCGTGGTGCTGTTCACGCTGATCTTCTTCCTCTACGGCGGTCGCGACATCTGGCGGTTCACGGTGAAGTTCTTCCCGAGCCAGGTGCGCGCCACCGTGCATGCAGCCGGCGTCGCGGGATTCGAATCACTGATCGGCTATGTGCGGGCCACGTTCCTGGTGGCGCTGGTCGACGCCCTCGGTATCGGCATCGGCTTGGCCGTCATGGCCGTGCCTTTGGCGTTGCCGCTGGCCTCGTTGGTGTTCCTGGGGGCCTTCATCCCGCTGGTCGGTGCGGTGCTCACCGGGTTGCTGGCCGTACTGGTCGCCCTGATCGCCAAGGGGTGGATCTACGCTCTGGTCACCCTGGGGCTGATCATCGCGGTCAACCAACTAGAAGCCCATGTACTGCAGCCGCTGGTCATGGGGCGTGCCGTCTCGATTCACCCGTTGGCGGTGGTGTTGGGCATCTCCACCGGCGGAATCCTGGCCGGCATCGTCGGTGCGCTGCTAGCCGTCCCGACCATCGCCTTCATCGATCGGGCGGTGCGGGTACTGGTCGGAGCCTCGGATTCGGGCACGCCCGCAGATGCGGATGCCCTGGAAGACGTGGCTGCCGATACGCCGGGCCCAGAAGCCGGCGACGTCAGTACCGACCCTCCCGACGCAGCAGTTCAGCAGCGCTGAGACCGCCGGCGGCGCCGCGCCGCTGCGGGCTCTGCGGCTTGTCTGCCGCATCGTCGCCGGGCTGATCGCCGACCGCGGTGAACTTCTCGGTGGCCGGGTTCTCGGGGTCCTGAGCCGGGATCGCTGTCGTCGGAGCGTTCTCGGTGTTGTCTCCGCCGCCGGTGGGTTTGGGCAGGGACCGGGTTCGCTCGTCGGACGCCTCCGGCTCAGTTTCACCCTGCCTGCCGCGGCGGGCCTGCGACGCGTCACGGCCGCCACGCAGTTCGCCCAGCCATGACTCGATTTCGCGTTCCTCACCCGGGCCCGCTGATTCCTTGCCGGGCGACGTCACCCGCTCGGTCGCAGGGTCGGCCGCCGAGAAGCGGGTCGTAGGCGGCTCGGCCGGGCCGGTGTTGATCCGATTGGTCCGGGCGTTGGACGGCTGGCCGCTCACCGGCCGGGTCGGAAGCTGCTCTGCGGGACGCCGTGCCGGGGCAGCGCGGCCCGGGGCGGGGTGGGTGGGGTCGTGCGTGGGGCGCGGGGCGGCGGCACCTGCCGGGGCCGCTGCGACGGTTGCCGTTGCGGGGCGGCGGGTCACCCGGCGCCGCTCGTCGGGCAGCCGGATCTCGCCCAGACCGATCCGGTTCTGCAGGCGCTTCATCCAGCGTGGCGCCCACCAGCAGTCGTCGCCGAGCAGCTTCATCACCGACGGCACCAGGAACATCCGGACCACGGTGGCATCCAGCAGCAGTGCCGCCATCAGACCGAACGCCAGGTACTTCATCATCACCAAGTCGGAGAACACGAACGACGCGGCAACCACCGCGAGGATCAGTGCGGCCGCGGTGATCAGCCGGCCGGTGGTAGCCGTGCCGATCCGGATCGCCTCGGTGGTCGACATCCCGGATTCTCGTGCCTCCACCATCCGGGAGACCAGGAACACCTCGTAGTCGGTGGCCAGACCCCAGCCCACCGCAACGACCAGCGCAATGACCACCACCATCAGTGGGGTCGGGGTGAAGTTGAGCAGCCCGGCGCCGTGCCCGTCGACGAACATCCAGGTCAAGATGCCCATCGTCGACCCGATGGTCAACGCGCTCATCACCGCCGCCTTCAACGGCAGCACCAGGGAGCCGAACGCCAGGAACATCAGCAGCGTTGTGGTGATCAGCAAGAGCGCCAACATCAGCGGTCCCTTGTCGACCATCGCGTGGATGCTGTCCTGCTCGAGCGCGGGTGTCCCGCCGACCAGCACGTCCAGGCCCTTGGGTGTACTCAGGGCGCGCAGTGCCTTGATCTTCTGCGCGGCGTCGTTGCGGTTGACCAAGCCGTTCTCGATCACCCGGACGGAGGGGGCCTTGGAGGCCCCGGGAAGGTAGGGGCGCTCCTTCCACATTTCGGCAGGATCGTCATCGGGAACGACGAACCCGCTGATCGCCATCGCGCGGTTACGGACCTCGGCGACCTGCTGGTCGGTGACCGGCTTGTCGGTATCGCTCGTGATCACCAGGGTCAGCTTCTCGGTACGGAAGCCGGGGAAGATCTCGTCGAAGTGTTCCTGGGCCACTCGGGCGGTGTTGTCGGGCGGCAGATACTTCTCGCTCATCCCGCCGAACGACAGTTTGCCCAGCGGGATGATCAGCAGGATCATCGCGATGACGATGGGGATCGCGAAGGCCAGCGGTCGCTGCATGACGTAGTTGACCAGCTTGCCCCAGAACCCGGCCTCGACCTCTTCGCGGGTCTTGGTCTTCTGGGTCTTCTCAGCGAACCAGCCGATGATGCGGTTGGAGAACTCCCATTCCCGCAAGAACGGTATCCGGTAGAGGGTCCGGACTCCGAGGGCATCCACGTTAGTGCCGAGCACACCCAGAATGGCGGGCAGCAGCGTGATCGACAAGATCGCGGCGAGCCCCACCGAGGCGAAGAACGCGTAGGTCAGCGAATGCACGAAGCCTTGCGGCAAGACCAGCAGGCTGGCGCACGAGACGATGATCAGCACCGCCGAGAACACCACGGTGCGCCCGGCCGTCATGACCGAGCGCCGTACCGCCGCCTCGGTGTCATAGCCTTCGGCGATCTCTTCTCGGAATCGGCTCACCACGAACAGGCCGTAATCGATCGCGATACCCAGGCCGATCAGCGAGACCACCGGTTGGGCGAAGAAGTGCACCGGCCCGAAATGGGTGGTGAGCTGCAGGATGCCCGTCGCTCCGGCGATGCTCAGCCCACCGACGATGACCGGCAGACTGGCGGCGATCACCCCGCCGAATACGAAGAACAGCACCACCGCCACCAACGGCAGCGCCAGCACCTCCATCCGCTGTTGGTCGCTGGCGATAGTTCCGGTCAGGGCGTTGGCGATCGGTTGCAGGCCGCCGAGTTCGACCTTGCCGCCGTCGAGCTTCTGCAGATCCGGCTCGACCGCCTGGTAATTCTTGAGGATGGTGTCGTCGTCGTCGCCCTTGAGCTGGATCGACGCGAATGCATGCTTCTTGCCTGCGTCCGCCATATTGGCCAGCGCTTCGGGATTGGTGAAGTAGCCGACCCAGCTCATGATCTGATCGGGGTGGTCATTCTTGACCTTGTTCAGCCCATTCTTGACCGCGTCGAACCATTCCGGGTCGTCGACCGTCTCGCCCTTGGGCGCGGTGAAGACCGCCACCACATGGCTGGTGCGGTCCCGGCCATAGACCTCGTCGCCGACGATCGACGCCTGCACTGACTGGCTGCCATCGTCGTAAAACCCGCTCTGGGTGACGTGATCGCCCAGGCTCATTCCGTAGACGCCGCCACCCAGGCAGAGCGCCACCATCACGCCGATTACGATGAACCGGTAGCGGTATACAGTTCGACCCCACCAGGCGAACACCTATACGCTCCTTACTAAGGTCTGTGGAGACATCTTCGGACCCGCGTCCCTGAATTCAGGCTCTCCAGTTGTCACTCTCGCGAGGTCAGAAGCGAGCTCAGCGGCCGGAACGGCTGGAGCCACGCCCCCTGTTCCGGCAGTGAATCAAGGCTGATCCGCGGCAGCCGCTCCCGGAACACACCAGGGATGTCCTCCAGGTCGACGAACTCCAAGGTATCCGAGGCTAGCGCCCAGCTCGCATGTTCGCGAAATCCGAGCACAGCGGCGGCGATACCGAGACCGCAGAGTTCTTCCAGCGGTTCCCGGAAAGCCTGACCGTCGGCGGAGGCGACTGCCACCGCCACCAGTCCCTGCTCTCTCCGCAGCGCGATGTGTTCGAGCATGTCGGAGTCGACATCGCTGTCCTCATCGATCTTCGGCTTGGCAAAGACCGCGAAACCCACGTTACGCAACGCTTCGACCCAGGGCCGGACGACGTCGGCGCTGCCGGGGGCGATATTGGTGAACACGGTCGCCTCGGGCTCCACCCTGACCTGCGGGTGCAACGCCGCTACCTCGGCAGTGCGGTTGAGCAGCCAGCGGCCCAGTGCGTCGAAGCGGGGCCGCTCCACGCCGGTCGGGCGACGGCCCAGGATCGCGCCCAGACCCATGTCCAGATTCGGGGCGTCCCACACCAGCAACACCCGTTGCGTCGGTGGTTCCTCGACGGTCGGGTCGGTCCCGGTGGGCTCGGTGCCCGCTCCGACTTGCAGGTCGGGGCTGGTCATCAGACCCGCTCCCAGACGAACTCGTTGATCACGCTGCCCGCAGTGCGGCCCTTCGCCTCGTACTTGGTGGTGGGGCGAGCGACCGAGATCGGCAGGGTGGCGTCCTCGAAGGGGTTGGTTACCCGGCGCAGGCCCGGTTCGCCGTCGCCGGACTCGGCGATCTGCACCGCGTAGTCGGCATGGTCGGTGGCCGCGTGCAGCACCCCGCCCGGTTGTAGCCGATCGGCGATCAGCGCCATGGTGGCCGGCTGCAACAGTCGCCGCTTGTGGTGCCGGGCCTTGGGCCAGGGGTCGGGGAAGAAGACGCGCACCCCGATCAGCGACTCTCGCGCGATCAGGTACTCCAGCACGTCGAGGCCGTCGCCGCGCAGCAACCGGATATTGCTCAGCTGTTCGCGGTCGATCGCGCACAACAGCTGCGCCAGCCCGCGCTCGTAGATTTCGACGGCGATGACGTCGAGGTCCGGTTCGGCCTGTGCCATCGCCACCGTGGAGGTACCGGCTCCGCAGCCGATCTCGAGCACCACGGGCGCATCGCGGCCGAACCAGCGGTGCGGGTCCAGTGGCCGGGGGCGGTCGGGACCGTCCGGCGGGACGACCTCGGCGCCCAGGTCGGGCCAGAGCCGCTCCCAGGTCTGGCGCTGACCGTCCGACAGTGCGGAGTGCCGGTAGCGGACGCTGAAATTGCGGAAACGGCGTGGAGCGGGGGTGTCGACGCCAGGGACGTCTGGTGCTGACTCGACGTCGCGCTGAGCATGCATGCAGTCCATGGTGGCCCATGGAGCGTCGTGTACCCACTTCGCGGTCCACATTGATACCCAACAGTTGCCTACTGTGGGCGCGCGGGTGGCGGTTCGGGTGCGCCGGATCTCTTGCTCGCGGGACTGCACCGCTCGCCGAATCCGGCGGTTCGGGTGCGCCGGATCTCTTGCTCGCGGGACTGCACCGCTCGCCGAATCCGGCGGTGACTCGCGTCGCGGCGGAGCAGCTGACACCATGGCCCCCAGGGCCGAGCGCGCAGGGAGGCAGGGCCGTGACACAGGGGCACCAGCTCTTCGCCGACGAGCTGACCGCGCTGGCCATGCAGAACTCCGATCCGCGGCTGGCGATGACCGCCGCGGCCATCACCGCGCCGTTGCAGGTCGCGGTACGTGGCCGTCGCGGTGTCGGCCGGCGCACCGTTGCCGCGGCGCTGGCCGCTGCCGGAGTGCGCGTCGCAGGGCAGCCCGCTGGGGTCGAAGTCGCCGACTTGTCCGTTTATGTCGTCGCCGAGGTGATCAAGCCCGAGGACACCGTTGCGCTGCATGCTGCGCGTCGGCACCCGGTGCTGGTGGTGCTGAACAAGGCCGACCTGCGTGGGCACGACGGTGTATTTGAGGTCGCGGGCGCGACCCGCGGGCCGGTTGAACCGATGTCGGCGTTGTTCGCGCTGGCCGCGTTCGGCGGTGAGCTGGACAAGACCCTGTGGGTGGCGCTGGGCCGCGTAGCCGCGCGGCCAGCCGATCTGCGCTGCGCCGAGCAGTTCGTGAGCCGTCCGCACCCGGTGCCGCGCCAGACCCGCGAGCGGCTGTGCGCCACCGTGGACCTCTCTGGGGTCGCGGCACTGCTTGACCTGGCCGGGAGCGGCGGCACCGTGGCACAGGCCCGCGCCCGGATGCGCCAGCTCAGCGGTGTCGATCGTGTCGTCGCCCGGCTGCAGACGATGGGCGCTGCCGTCTACCACCGGCGGATGGCGGAGGCGGTGATCCGGTTGGAGGCGATGGCGGTCGGGGACAGCCGCATCGACGAGTTTCTGAACCGCGACGCGACGGTCGCCGCTCGGCTGACCGCGGCGGCGGCCGCGATCGACGTACCGGACGAACCGGTGCTGGCACGGGCCCGCCGCTGGCAAGCGCACCGCAGCGCGCCTGTCAACGCCGCCCAGCGGTCCTGCGCCGCCGACATCGCCAGGGGATCGCTGCGGGCCTGGGCGGCGATGCGGGGCCGGCCATGACCGCCTCGGGTGCAGATTCAGCCGATCCGGACTCCACCGCCGGGGTCGACGCCCTCATCGCTGAGGTCGCTCCCGAAGTGCGTCCGCCCGCGGTGCGGCGTTGCGACGTGGTGGTGGTGACCGGCCCCTGGCTGGCGGGGGTCAGCGCGCTGACTCAAGCCCTGGCTGACCGGATGCCGCAGTGGCTGGTGATGGAAGCCACCGAACTAGCACCGGGGGAGGTGCCGCTGGCGGTGGTGTTCGTGGTGTCCGCGGCCGCCGCACTGACGGAGTCGGACTGTGCGCTGCTCGATGCTGTGGCCGCCCACACCGATGTGGTGATCGGCGTGGTCTCCAAGGTCGACGTCCACCGGCAGTGGCGCGAGATGCTGGCAGCAGCCCAGGAAACCCTTACCGGTCACGCGCCGCGCTACCGCGACGTGGCATGGGTGGGGGCAGCAGCGGCACCCGAACGCGGCGACCCGCGGATCGACGACCTGATCGCGGAACTGACCCAACAGCTTGAGGAAGGCGACGCCCCGCGGCGTAACCGGCTGCGCTCTTGGGAGTTCCAGTTGCGCACTGACGCCGATCGCATCGACCGCGACGCTCGTGCGGAAGGGCGTCGCGCTCGAGTGACGCAACTGCAGGAGCAGCGTGACGAGGTGGTGCGGCAGCGGCGAATGTCGAAATCGGAGCGCGCGATCGCTCTGCGCAGCCGCATCGCCCAGGCCCGCGTGCAACTGTCCTACTTCGCCAGCAAGCGGTGCGCCTCGGTACGCAGCGAGCTTGCCGAAGACGCGGCGGGCATGACGCGGCGCCGGTGGGCCGAATTCGAGTCCTATGTCCACGATCGGCTGACCGAAGTGGTGACGGAGGTCGATCAGGGGGTCACCGAACACTTGGCCGATGTGGCCCAGGAACTGGAGTTGGCACCAGACTCAGCGTCGGGTGGGGCGACGGTACCGCTGCCACAGGTCGACTCCGGCAAGCCGCCGGTGGAGTCCCGACGGCTGGAGACCCAGTTGATGGCGGTGCTGGGGATCGGCTTCGGACTGGGCGTGGCGTTGACGTTGAGCCGGGTCTTCGCTCATCTCGCGCCGGGACTTGCCGCGGTGGGTGCGGCCGGATGCGCCATCGCCGGAGTGGCGGCCACGGTGTGGGTGGTCAGGATTCGGGGGCTGTTGCGTGACCGGGTGGTGCTCGATCGGTGGGTAGGACAGGCCACCAGCGCAGTGCGGTCCTCGGTGCAGGAACTGGTGGCCTTGCGGGTGGTGGCCGCCGAGTCGGCGCTCACCGCCGAGCTCGCCGGACGCAACGAGGCCGAGGCCGCCCGCGTCGCCGACCGGGTTGCCGCATTGGACCGGGAACTGCGTGAGCATGCGGCCGCTACGGCCCGCGCTGCCGCGGTACGTGATCGCAGACTGCCGGCATTGCGGCGGGCACTGGACAATGTGCGCGCTGAGCTGGGCGATTCAGCGCGGCTCGACGGAGGAGAGGCGAAGCTGGGACCGCCCCATGAGCTGGGTGAAACAGGCCCAGTCGACGCCGCGGTCACGGGCGACAGATAGCTCGAGTTGCGATTGTTTCGATCCGTGTAGCTATTGACGGTAATCTCTTATTTAATGACGGTATAAGAGGTGACAGCGGCGCGCAGCTGCGGCAACGCCACCGAGTGACACAGGTTACACAGGAGAGCTCAATGACCTCAGCGACCATTCCCGGTCTGGACACCGCCCCGACGAAGCATGGCGAGTTGTTGGCCTGGGTTCGGGAGGTCGCGGAGCTCACCCAGCCCGACCGGGTGGAATGGTCCGACGGTTCCGAGGAGGAGTGGAACCGGCTGATGGCCCTGCTGGTGGAGTCCGGCGCGGCGGTCAAGCTCGACGACGAGAAGAAGCCCAATTCCTACCTGGCGCTCTCCGACCCGGCCGATGTCGCGCGGGTTGAGTCACGCACCTTCATCTGTAGCCGCACCCAGGAAGGTGCCGGCCCCACCAACAACTGGATGGACCCGGACGAGATGCGGGCCACCATGACGGAGCTGTACCGCGGTTGCATGCGCGGTCGCACCATGTACGTCATCCCGTTCTGCATGGGCCCGCTGGGCGCCGAGGACCCCAAGCTGGGCGTCGAGATCACCGACTCGCCCTACGTGGTGGCGTCGATGAAGGTGATGACCCGGATGGGCACCGCGGCGCTGGAGAAGATCGGCACCGACGGCGCCTACGTCAAGGGCCTGCACTCGGTCGGCGCCCCGCTGGCCGACGGCGAGCAGGACGTGCCGTGGCCGTGCAACTCCGAGAAGTACATCACCCACTTCCCGGAGACCCGCGAGATCTGGAGCTACGGCTCGGGTTACGGCGGTAATGCGCTGCTGGGCAAGAAGTGCTACGCGCTGCGGATCGCGTCGGCGATGGCCCACGACGAGGGCTGGCTGGCCGAGCACATGCTGATCCTCAAGCTGATCTCGCCGGAGAACAAGGCTTACTACGTGGCGGCAGCGTTCCCTTCGGCCTGCGGCAAGACCAACCTGGCGATGATCCAGCCGACCATCCCGGGCTGGCGGGCCGAGACCCTCGGTGACGACATCGCGTGGATGCGGTTCGGCAAGGACGGCCGGCTCTACGCGGTGAACCCGGAGGCGGGCTTCTTCGGCGTGGCGCCGGGCACCAGCCGCAGCTCCAACCCCAACGCGATGATCACGCTGGAGCGCGGGAACACCGTCTACACCAACGTCGGCCACACCGACGACAACGACGTGTGGTGGGAGGGTATCGACGGGGAGACCCCGGCGCACCTCACCGACTGGAAGGGCAACGACTGGACGCCCGAGTCGGACACCCCTGCCGCGCACCCGAACTCGCGTTACTGCACCCCGATGTCGCAGTGCCCGATCCTTGCGCCGGAGTGGGACGACCCGCAGGGCGTGCCGATCTCGGCGATCCTGTTCGGCGCCCGTCGCAAGACCACGGTGCCGCTGGTGAGCCAGGCCCGCGACTGGCAGCACGGCGTCTTCATCGGCGCCACCATGGGCAGCGAACAGACCGCCGCCGCCGAGGGAACAGTGGGCAAGGTGCGCCGCGACCCGATGGCGATGCTGCCGTTCATCGGCTACAACGCTGGGGACTACATGCAGCACTGGATCGACACCGGTAAGCACTCCGACGAGTCGAAGCTGCCGAAGGTGTTCTTCGTCAACTGGTTCCGCCGCGGCGACGACGGTCGATTCCTGTGGCCGGGCTTCGGCGAGAACAGTCGCGTGCTGAAGTGGATCGTCGAGCGGGTCGAGGGTAATGCCGGCGGCCAGGAGACCCCGATCGGTACCGTGCCCAGCGCTGCCGACCTGGACCTGGACGGGTTGGACGTGACCGCCGCCGACGTGGACCAGGCGCTGATCGTTGACGCCGAAGAGTGGCGCGCGGAGCTGCCGCTGATCGAGGAGTGGTTCGAGTTCATCGGCGACAAGCTGCCCACCGGCCTGCGCGACGAGTTCGAGGCCCTCAAGCAGCGCCTGGGCTAGTAGCCCGTTTCGAGTACTTCGCCAGAACCGCACTCAGGGGATTCCCTGAGTGCGGTTCTGTTTTCTCCGGGCATGGGGGCGGCTCGCGTGACTGACGCCCCCACTTGACAGCCGTCAAGTTTGGCCCCAGTACAGTCGGCCCATGCAGATTCGCGAACACCTCGATGCCGACAACCCGGCGATCATCCTGCACCCTTCCGGCGTCGTCGTCACCTTCGGCGAACTGGAAGCCCGGGCGAACCGGTTGGCGCACTTCTTCCGAGCCGCAGGGCTGGTGGAGGGCGACGTCGTCGCGATCATCATGGAGAACAACGAGCACATCCACGCCGCGATGTGGGCGGCACGGCGCAGCGGCCTGTACTACGTGCCGATCAACACCCACCTGACCGCTGCCGAAGCCGCGTACATCATCGACAACAGCAACGCCAAGGCGATTGTCGGCTCGGCCGCGTTGCGCCAGACCTGCGCGAACCTGGCCGCCAATCTGCCGGCCGGTCTGCCCGGGCTGCTGCTGATCGCCGATGACGACCTGGATGGCTGGCAGCGCTATCCGGAATGCGTTGCGGATCGACCGGTTACACCCATCGATGACGAAATTGAGGGCGATCTGCTGCAGTACTCGTCGGGCACGACCGGGCGGCCTAAAGGCATCAAACGTCCGCTGCCGCACCTGCCCCCGACCGAGGTGCCGGGGTTGATGGCGATGCTGGTCTCGGTATGGATGGGCCCGGGTTCGGTCTATCTGAGCCCCGCGCCGCTGTATCACACCGCGCCTTCGGTGTGGTCGATGCAAGTGCAGGCGGCCGGGCTGACCACCGTCGTCATGGAGAAGTTCGACGCCGAGTCCGCACTCGACGCGGTCCAGCGCTATCGCGTCACCCACGGGCAGTTCGTTCCGGCGCACTTTACCCGGATGCTGAAACTTCCTGCGGGAGTGCGGGATTCGTATGATGTGTCCAGTCTTAAGCGAGTCATGCACGCCGCTGCGCCGTGCCCGGTGGAGATCAAGCAGCAGATGATCGACTGGTGGGGGCCGATCGTCGATGAGTACTACGCCTCATCGGAGGCGCACGGCTCCACGCTGATCAGTGCCGACGAATGGCTGAAGCACCCCGGCTCGGTGGGCAAGGCGATGTTCGGTTCGGTGCACATTCTCGATGAGGACGGCAACGAGTTGCCGGCCGGGCAGGCCGGCGAGATCTACTTCGAGGGCGGCAACGCCTTCGAGTACCTCAACGATCCGGACAAGACCGCCAAATCGCGCCACGCGCAAGGTTGGACGACGGTCGGCGATGTCGGCTACCTCGACGACGAGGGCTACCTGTACCTCACCGACCGGCGCCACCACATGATCATCTCCGGCGGGGTGAACATCTACCCGCAGGAAGCGGAGAACCTGTTGATCACGCACCCGAAGGTGTTGGACGCGGCCGTGTTCGGAATCCCCGACGACGAGATGGGCCAGAGTGTGAAGGCGGCTGTGCAGACGGTCGACCCGGCCGACGCCACGCCGGCGTTCGCCGCGGAACTGCTCGACTGGCTGCGGGATCGCTTGGCGCACTACAAATGTCCGCGATCGATTGCGTTCGAGGAGCAGTTGCCGCGTACCGACACCGGCAAGCTCTACAAGAACGAATTGGTTGCCAAGTATTCGGCGTGATGCCGGACCGCGCTAAATTCCGCCGCGGGCAACCAGTTGTGCCGCAATCACATTGCGTTGTATCTCGTTGGTGCCTTCGCCGACGATCATCAGCGGTGCGTCCCGGAAGTAGCGTTCCACGTCGTATTCGGTCGAGTAGCCGTAGCCGCCATGGATGCGTACCGCGTTCAGCGCGATCTCCATCGCGGCTTCCGACGCGAACAACTTGGCCATGCCTGCCTCCATGTCGCAGCGCTGGCCACTGTCGTAGCGTTCCGCGGCATATCGGGTGAGCTGGCGGGCGGCCGTCAACTTGGTCGCCATGTCGGCCAGATAATTGCCCACGCTTTGGTGCTTCCAGATCGGCCGGCCGAAACTCTCCCGTTGTTGGGCGTAGGCCAGTGCATCTTCGAGCGCGGCGGTCGCCACGCCCAAGGCCCGCGCCGCCACTTGGATGCGACCGGTCTCCAGGCCCTTCATCATTTGGGCGAAGCCGTTGCCGGGCACCCCGCCGAGCACCGCAGTCGCCGGCACCTGGCAGCCGTCGAAGCTCAGCTCGCAGCTCTCCACGCCCTTGTAGCCCAGCTTTGGCAGGTCGCGTGAGATCGTCAGCCCGGCGCTGGGGTTCTCCACCAGCAGCACCGAGATACCGCTGTGCCGAGGGGTGGCCTTCGGATCGGTTTTAGCCAGCAGCGCAATCAACCCTGAGTAGCGGGCGTTGGAGATCCAAGTCTTGGACCCGTTGATCACCAGCGTTTCCGGGTCGGCCGACGGCATAGCGGACGTCGTCATGTTCTGCAGGTCGCTGCCGCCGCCCGGCTCGGTCAGGGCCATGGTGGCGCGCAGCGCCCCGGTGGCCATTGCCGGCAGGTAACGCTGCTTCTGCTCGTCGGTACCGAAGAGGGTCAGCAACTTGGCCACCACGGTGTGGCCGCCCATCGCCCCGGCCAGGCTCATCCAGCCGCGGGCCAGTTCCTGTGTGACCAGTACGTAGCACGGCATCGACACCGGGGTGCCGCCGTATTCCTCGGGAACGGCCAGGCCGTAGATGCCGAGGTGCTTCATCTGTTCGATCCACGCCTCCGGGTAAGTGTTGGCGTGCTCGACGTCGCGGACCGTCGGCTTGACCTCCCGGTCGATGAACTGACGCACGGTTTCGACCAGAATCGACTCTTCGTGGTTCATCGGTTCACCGTATGTCAGGATTTTCCTGTGACCAGCGGCCCCTATTTCGACGAGCTCCAGGTCGGTCAGGTGTTCGACGAGGCTCCGGCGATGACCCTGACGGCCGGTGCGGCGGCGCTGCATCAGGCGATTCTCGGGGACCGGCTACGGCTGCCGCTGGACGCCGAATTGTCCCGGGCGGTGACCGGGGCGACGACGCCGCTGGCCCATCCCGGACTGGTCTGCGACGTCGCGATCGGTCAGTCCACTCTGGTAACCCGGCGCGTCAAGGCCAACCTCTTCTACCGCGGCCTGGCCTTCTTTCGGTATCCGGTGATCGGCGATACCATTTTCACTCGTACGGAAGTCGTTGGATTGAAACAGAATTCAGCCAAGCCCGGGCGTGAACCCACCGGTCTGGTGGCACTGCGGATCACCACCATCGACCAGGTGGACCGGTTGGTGCTCGACTTCTACCGCTGCGCGATGCTGCCACTGTCGCCCGATGCTCCTGATACCGGCCACCGCGATGACTTATCTGTCATTGGTGCAGGGCTCGCGGCGCCGCCGGACGTGACCGCAGATTGGGACGCCGCGGAGTTTCGGCAACGGGTGCCGGGGCCCCACTTCGACCCGGGACTAGCGGGTACGGTCCTGACCAGCGCCGGCGACGTGGTTTCCTGCGCCCCGGAATTGGCTCGATTGACTCTCAACGTTGCTGCCACCCACCATGATTCGCGGGTCGCCGGCCAGCGGCTGGTCTACGGCGGACACACCATCGGCCTGGCGCTGGCGCAGGCGTCTCGACTGTTGCCGAACCTGGTCACGGTGCTGGGTTGGCAGTCTTGCGATCACACCGCGCCGGTCCACGAAGGCGACACCCTCTACAGCGAACTGCATGTCGAATCCGCCCGCGCCAACGTACTGGAGCTACGGTCGCTGGTCTACGCCGTCGGTGCCGCCGGTGAACCGGATCGCCAGGTACTGGACTGGCGTTTCACCGCCCTGCAGTTCTGAGGCTCGCGCGGGCGCCCGCTCGTGGCGCGGTTGGCAGGTCCAGTGGAGTTAATGCGGCAGGTCGCGAAACGGGGCGTCTCGGTAGGGGTCGGGCTCCTTGGGTAAGCCCAGCACCCGCTCGCCGATGATGTTGCGCTGAATCTGGTCCGTGCCGCCGCCGATCGAGGTGAAGTAGGCGTTGAGCGCCCGGAAGGTCACCGCGTCGCCGACCGGATTGTCCGGACCGCTGAGCATCGACTCGACGCCGACGATCTCGGTCTGGACCCGGGCTGTCTCGTGCAGGATGCGCGACATGGCGATCTTGCCCAGCGCCAGCAGGGTGGCCGACTCGGCACGATCGGCGCTGGCCTTGGCGCGCTGATTGTTCCAGCGGTTCACCGTGGTCAGCGCCTGTATGCGGGCGATCTCCTGGCGAACGTGGGAGTCGGGAAGACAACCGGCATTGCGGGCCAACTCGACCAGGCCGCTGGACTTCTCCTTGCGGCGTGCGGTGCGCGCGACATCACCCATCAACCGACGCTCGTAGCCCAGTGCGACCTGCAGCACCGACCATCCTTCGCCCGGTTCGCCGATCCGGTTGGCATCGGGAACCCGGGCATTGGTCAGAAACACCTCATTGAACTCTGATTCGCCGGTGATCTGGTGGATCGGCCGGACCTCTACGCCGGGCTGGCGCATCGGCAGCATGAAAAAGGTGATCCCGTTGTGCTTGGGCACATCCGGGTTGGTGCGCGCCACCAGCATGCCGTAGTCGGCGGTGGTCGCGAACGACGTCCAGACCTTCTGCCCGTTGATGATCCAGTCGTCACCGTCGCGCTCGGCACGGGTGCGCAGGCCGGCCAGATCCGATCCCGCTCCCGGTTCGCTGTAGAGCAGGCACGACCTGGTCTCGCCGCGCAGCGCCGGCGGCAGCAGCCGGTGCTTCTGTTCGTGCGAGCCGCGGTCGTGGATCGTGCAGGCGAACAGGTCGGCTCGGTCGTGGCCGGTGCCCGGAGCACCGACTGCAGCGAATTCTGCTGCCACCACGCGGGATTGACGGTCGGTCAGGCCGCGGCCGTAACAGTCCGGCTCCCAGCTCGGAGCGGTCCATCCGGCGGCGAGGATCGCTGCGGCGAAGGTGGCCCGATCGGTACCGGGCGACCAGTTGGCGGTAAGCCAGTCGCGGACTTCCGCGCGAAGTGCATCGTCGTTGCGGTCGGGCAGCGTCATCACGCTCCGATCTCTTGCAGGTAGCGCTCCCGGTGCCAGGATGGGCTGCCGAACAGGTGGGCATCGCTGCGCGCCCGGCGCAGATACCGGTGAGCGGGATGTTCCCAGGTGAACCCGATTCCGCCATGTACCTGGATGTTGGTGGCGCTCACGGAGACGAAAGCGTCCGAGCAATACGCCTGGGCCAGGGCGAGATCCGCGACCCAGTCGGCAGAACCGTCGGCGCCGGCCGCAGCCACATGGCGAGCGGCCGTCACCGTCGACTCGGCTTCTAACAGCATGTCGGCGCACATGTGTTTGACGGCCTGAAAACTGCCGATAGCCCGGCCGAACTGGAAGCGGGTCTTGGCGTAGTCGCGGGCCATCTCCATGGCGAACCGGGCAGCGCCCGCCTGCTCACCGAGCAGTGCCACCGCGGAACGGTCCAGCGCGGCGGTCAAGGCGACGACCCCGGTTCCCGCCGAGCCGACCGCTGTCGCCGGAGCGTCTGCCAACCGGACCAGGCACAGCCGTCGGGAGGGATCAACGGTGGTCAGCGGTTCCACGGTGACGCCCGGTCCGGCCGGATCGACGGCGAAGATGGCGGGTCCGTCCGCGGAGTCAGCCAGAACGTAGAGCAGGTCGGCGGTGTCAGCGTCGAGCACGAATCGCTTCTCACCCGAGACCAGTCCGCCGCGGGCCGTGGTGGCCGGTATCGCGGGTGGAAGGGTCGAATCGCCCTCGGCGAAGGCAACCGCGACCCGAGTGCGCCCGGCAGCGATCGCCTGCAACACCGCCTCGCGTTGCGCCGGATCGTCCACTGCCATGAGAAGGTTGACCGCAAGCACCGCCGTCGACAGGTACGGGCCGGAGAACAAGACCCGGCCCAGCTCTTCGGCTACTGCGCCTACCTCGACCAATCCGGCACCGGCGCCTCCGTACTGCTCGGGCACCAGCAGGCCGAGCAGGCCCATCGCCGCCAACTCTGACCAGACATCGTCGTCGGGCGAGCGTTTGGTCATCAACTCTGCGACCGCGCCGCGCAGGGCCCGCAGTTCTTCGGGGCTGGAGCCGGCCACCGTCACGCCTTCTGGCCGAAGGCGTTGCGCAGGCTCGCGCATTGGGCGGCGAAGAACGCCCGCGAGACTGCGACTTTGGGCATCAACAGGTCGAACCCGTGGAATGCCCCGGGGACGGTCTCGACCTCGCATTGCACACCGGCTTGACGCAGTCGCTGCGCGTAGGCCAGATCCTCGTCGTGAAACAGATCCAAGGTGCCCACCCCGATCCAGGCCGGTGCCAACCCGCTCAGGTCGGCACGCCGTGCCGGCACTGCCACCTGCGGATCCGCGTCGCCCAGATATGCGGTCCAGCCGAACAGGTTGCTTCGCGGATTCCACAAGCGGTAGCTCCGATTGGCCGGCAGCGCCGCGCTGCGATCGTCCAGCATCGGGTACACCAGCAGCTGCAGCACGGGGGAGACCTCGCCGCGGTCGGCGGCCAACTGCGCCAGCGCGGCGGCCAGCCCGCCGCCGGCACTGGCGCCGCCGATCGCGATCCGGGCCGGATCGACCCCGGGCAGCTCGGCGAGGCGGGTCAGTGCCGCCCAGCAGTCCTCCAGCGCGGCGGGATAGGGGTTCTGCGGCGCCAGTCGGTAGTCCACCGACGCGACCGTGGCGCCCAATTCCGCGCTGAACCTGCGGCAGAGGCGGTCATCTTGGGCGGCCGTGCCGATGACGTAGCCGCCACCGTGGATCCACAGCAATGCCGGTGCGGAATCGTCGGCGCGATTCGGCGGCCGAAAGATCCGGACGGCTGCCCCCGAGGGCAGGCCCAAGACCTCGACGTCGTAGGGGGTGCGCCGGCCCTGCATCCCGGTGAGTGCCTGCAGCACCGGCAGCGTTCGACGCCCGATCCCGCCACGCGGAAGGAACCGGGCAGTTCGGCGCAGATCTGGATGGAACCCGCTGCTTACCATCGGCTCAGTATTACCGGCGCCGGATCGGCGGCGTCGCCAACCCACCCGATTGCGACCGCCTCCGAACCCAAACGCGGTACCCTGCGCCAATGACGGGACGATCGCAGACCCCGGAGACCGGGCTCGACCTGGCCGGCCGGCTGCGTTGGCTGATGCGAGCTCGGCCGAGCGACTACCTGCTGGCGCTCAGCGTTGCCTCAGCATCTTTGCCGGTGGTCGGGAAGCACCTGGAACCCTTGGGTGGGATGACCGCGATGGGGGTGTGGGGCACCCGCCATATGCCCGAATTCTTCTCCCACGCAGCCAAGTCCTGGCTGGCGCCGGGGGCCGCGGCCGCCCGCAAGCAGGAGCGCGAGCAGACCCATGTGGTCAGCGATGCCGCGCTGCGTGGGGTGGTGGCGGCAGCCGACCTCGAGATCGACTGGCCCGAGCCGGAGCAGGCGCCGCCGGTGGTGAAGGCCTTGCAGCACCGTCGGAACATCTATCGCTCCGGGGTGCAGTACGGCAGCGACCCCGCGCAGGTGCTCGACGTGTGGCGGTCCCGCGAGCTGCCGGACGGGCCCGCGCCGGTGCTGATCTACGTCCCCGGTGGTGCCTGGGTGCATGGCAGCCGCATGCTCCAGGGCTATGCGCTGCTGTCCCACCTGGCCGAGCAGGGCTGGGTGTGCCTGTCGATCGACTACCGGGTCGCACCGCACAACCGGTGGCCGAGCCACATCGTCGACGTCAAGACCGCGATCGCCTGGGCGCACGCCAACGTCGACAAATTCGGCGGTGACCGCAATTTCGTGGCCGTCGCGGGCACGTCGGCCGGCGGGCATCTGGCCGCCCTGGCGGGGCTGACCGGCAGTGCGGTCCGCGACACCGAGTTCGCCGACCAACTGCCGGCCGGTGGGGACACCTCGGTGGACGCCGTGGCGGGGATCTACGGCCGCTACGACTGGGAGGATCGCTCCACTCCCGAACGGGTCGCGTTCGTCGACTTCCTGGAGCGGGTGGTGGTCGGCCGGTCTATGCGGCGCCATCGCGACATTTACCGGCAGGCCTCCCCGATCGCGCGGGTGCATCCGGATGCGCCGCCGTTCCTGGTGGTACACGGCAGCGCCGACACGGTCATCCCAGTCCAGCAAGCCCGTAGCTTCGCCGACCGCTTGCGGGCGGTGTCACGTTCCAAGGTCGGCTATCTGGAGCTGCCGGGAGCTGGGCACGGTTTTGACATGACCGATGGGGCCCGCACCGGGGCGGTGAGCACGGCAATCGGTTTGTTCCTCAACCAGATTCACCGCGACCGCACCACGGTCGGGAGCAAACAGATCATCTGAACCCGCCCGCCACGGTATGGTCCCTGCATGGCGAGGGGAGTGGGGTGAAGCGGCTCACCGGGTGGGATGCGGTTCTGCTGTACAGCGAGACGGCGAACGTGCACATGCACACTCTCAAGATCGCGGTGATCGAGCTGGATGCCGATCGGCACGGGTTCGACGTCGAAGCGTTTCGGCGGGTGATCCACGGTCGGCTCTACAAGTTGGATCCGTTCCGGTACCAGCTGGTGGACATTCCCGGCAAGTTCCACCACCCGATGTGGCGGGAGAACTGCGAAGTCGACCTGGCATATCACATCCGGCCGTGGTCGCTGCCCGCTCCGGGCGGCCGCCGCGAACTCGATGAGGCCATCGGCGAGATCGGCAGCACGCCACTGGACCGTAGCCGGCCGCTGTGGGAGATGTACTTCATCGATGGCCTGGCAAACAACCGGATCGCGGTGGTCGGCAAGATCCACCACGCCTTGGCCGACGGAATCGCGTCCGCGAATCTGATGGCCCGCGGTATGGATCTGGTGGCCAGTGGGCTGAACGAGCGCGACTCCTACGAAACTGATCCCGCCCCCACCGGCGGGCAGTTGGTGCGCTCGGCGTTCCGCGATCACTTCCGGCAGATGGGCAAGATCCCTGCGACCATCGGCTATACCGCAGCCGGCATCGGTCGGGTCCGGCGTAGCACCCGCAAACTCTCCGCCGACCTGACCCGGCCGTTCACCCCGCCGCCGAGCTTCATCAACCACGTGCTCACGCCCGAACGCCGATTCGCCACCGCAACGCTGGAGCTGGCCGATATCAAGGCGACCAGCAAGGCGTTAGGGATCACCATCAACGACCTGGTGCTGGCCATCTCGGCCGGGGCGTTGCGTACGTTGCTGCTGCGCTACGACGGGAAGGCCGATCACCCGCTGCTGGCGTCGGTGCCGATGAGCTTCGACTTCTCCCCGGATCGGATCTCCGGCAATCGGTTCTCCGGGGTGCTGGTGGCCTTGCCGGTCGATGTGGCCGACGTTCGGGATCGGATCGCAAAGGCTCGGGAGGCGGCTGATCTGGCCAAGGAGGCCCACCACCTGGTCGGGCCGGAGCTGGTCAGCCGGTGGTCGGCGTATCTGCCGCCGGCGCCCGCCGAGTCGCTGTTCCGGTGGCTGTCGGGTAAGGACGGTCAGAACAAGGTTCTCAACCTCAACATCTCCAATGTGCCGGGCCCGCGGGAGCGCGGCAGGGTCGGCGGCGCGCTGGTCACCGAGATCTATTCGGTGGGGCCGTTGACTGCCGGCAGTGGTCTGAACATCACGGTGTGGAGTTACGTGGACCAGCTCAACATCTCGGTGCTGACCGATGGCGCCACTCTCGAAGATCCGCACGAGGTGACCAGCGCCATGGTCAACGAGTTCGTCGACATCCGCCGTGCCGCGGGGCTTTCCGAGCAGCTGACCACCGTCGAGACAGCGATGGCGCCCGCTTAGGACTCAGTCGGTCGCCGTCAACTCCTGCAGCTCGCGGCGCAGAACTTTGCCGGTGTTGTTGCGCGGCAACGCCTTCAGGATGGTGATGTCGCGCGGAACCTTGTAGCCGGCCAGATTCTCCCGGACGTGCTGTTTCAGTTCGTCGGGCGAAGCCGAGGTGCCGGGCGTCAATACCACGAAGGCCACCAGCCGTTGCCCGTAGTCGGCGTCGTCGACACCGATCACCGCGGCCTCGGCGACGGCACCATGCTTGATCAGCGCCTTCTCCGTCTCGATCGGGTAGACGTTCTCGCCCCCGGAGACGATCATCTCATCATCCCGGCCGACCACGAAAAGCCTTCCGGTGTTGTCGAAGTAGCCCAAGTCGCCGGACGCCATGAAACCGTCGTGGAACATCTTGGAGTCGCCGCCGGTGTAGCCGTCGAACTGCGAGGAGTTGCGGACGAAGATCTGCCCGGTCACCCCATCCGGAACCTCGGCGAAATCAGCATCCAAGATCCGGATTTCGCTCCCTGGTGCCGGGCGGCCGGCGGTGTCGGGCGAGTAGCGCAGGTCCTGCGGTGTCGCCAGCGCGATCATGCCGGCTTCGGTCGCGTTGTAGTTGTTGTAGACCACATCGCCGAAGGCGTCCATGAACGCCGTCACTACATCGGGATGCATCCGCGAACCAGACGCTGTCGCGAACCGCAGTGAATTGCAAGGGTATTGGGCTCGAATCTCGTCCGGCAGCGCCATGATCCGGTCCAGCATCACCGGTACGACGCACAGTCCGGCCGCGTCGTTGGACTCGATGAGTTCCAGGGTCGCTTCGGGGTCGAACTTCCGTCGGGTGGCGATCGTGCAGGCCATGGTGAGCGCCAGCGCCAGCTGGGAGAATCCCCAGGCATGGAACATCGGCGCGGCGATCACCACGGTTTCCTCGGTGTGCCAGGGGATTCGGTCGAAAATCGCTTGCAGGTCCGCGAGCCCGCCCCCGCCACGTCCGGAGCGCCGTGCCCCCTTGGGGGTGCCGGTGGTTCCGGAGGTGAGCATGACCAGCTTGCCGCTCCGAGACGCTTTGGCCGGTCGACGTCCGGCGTTTGCGTCGATCAGCTCGTCTGTCGTCAGGCCGGGAACCTCACTATCGGTCCAACTGACTACCCGCGTGCAAACAGAGTCGACCGGCACGGCCAGATCCACTGCGGCGGTGAACTCTTCATCGTAGAAGATCAGGTCGACGCCTTCACGGGCGACGACTTCGGCCAACGCCGGCCCGGCGAAGCTGGTGTTGAGCAACAACACGTCCGCGCCGATCCGGTTGGCGGCCGCCAGCGCCTCGATGAAGCCGCGGTGGTTACGACACATCAGGGCGATCGCCCGAGGCGTCCGTCCGGGCAGCCGTTGCAGACCGGCAGCCAGCGCGTTACACCGCCGGTCGAGCTCGGCGTAAGTACATGTGCCGCGCTCGTCGATGACCGCCGGGCGGTCGCCGCACCGCTGGGCCGCCATAGCGATCCCGGTGGTGGTGGTGCCGCCCTCAGCGGCGGCCGCGGCGGCGATCCGGAGGTATTTGTCCGGGCGCATGGGTGCCAAGAGTCCGGCCCGGCTGAAGGTCACCAGCATCGAGCCGACCCGGTTGAGCGAGTCCAAGAGGCCCATCCCGCTCAGCCCAGGATCGGCAGACGGCGTTCGCTGGCGAGCTTGTCCAGCGCCTTTTGCATGACGGCGCGCACGTGCGCGTCGACGAGGTCGATGTCCGGGTCCTCACCGAACTCCGCGACGATGTCGATCGGCTCGCACACCTGCATGACGATCTTGGTGGGCAGCGGCAGGTTGACCGGCAACACCGCGGACAGGCCGAACGGGAAGCCGAACGAGATCGGCAGAATCTTGACCCGCATCAGCTTGTCCAGACGCAGCGCCTTGGCCAGCCCGGTACCGCGGGACAGGTAGAACTGGCTTTCCTGGCCACCGATCCCAACCGTCGGCACGATCGGTACACCGGCGTTGATCGCGGCGCGGATGTAGCCCTTGCGGCCGCCGAAGTCGATCTTGTTCTCTTCCAACGTTGGCCGGTAGACGTCGTAGTCGCCGCCGGGGAAGACCACCACCACGCCGCCGGACCGCAGCGCCTCGTCGGCGTTGGCATGGTTGGCCGGGATGAACCCGGTCTTGCGGAAGAAGTCAGCGGTGAACCCGGTGAAGATCAGGTCGTGGCTCAGCGTGTAGACCGGGCGGTCGTAGCCGAACGCGTCGTAGAAACCGGTGGCGAACACGGGGACATCCATCGCGAACAGCCCGCCGGAGTGGTTCGACACCACCAGTGCGCCGCCGTTGGGGAATGACTCAAAGCCCCGTACCTCGGCCCGGTGGTAGCCCTTGATGAGCGGCCGCAACAGGCCCATGACCCGTTCGGTCAGACCCGGGTCCCACTTCGTGATGGGCCGGGGAACGTCGTCCGACCAGTCGTTGTCCGGTGTGTCCACCGCGGCCCCCTCAATTGAAACGTGTTCTAGTTTTGTCCATATTACCGGCTCAGGCTCGGTGGTGGATACCATCAGCAAACTGTTCTGAGTAGCTCGAGGGGAGCTCGGCATCGACCTGCAGGCGTACTTCGACCGCATCGGCTATCGCGGTGGCACCGAGCCGACGCATGAGACGCTCACCGCCTTGGTGTCCGCGCACGTCCGCGCCATCCCATTTGAGAACCTCGACCCCGTCATGGGTGTGCCGGTGATCGACCTCAGCTCGGCGGCACTGAGCGCCAAGCTGGTGGCGCGACGCCGCGGCGGCTACTGCTACGAGCACAACAACCTGATGCGCGACGTTTTGTGCGCGCTCGGCTTCGGAGCCGAGCGGCTGGCCGGGCGGGTGGTGTGGATGAGCCCCGAGGCACTGGACGGGCCACCGCATCCTCAGACCCACCAGGCCTTGGCGGTGACGATCCCGGGATCAGATCAGCCTTATCTCGTCGACGTGGGATTCGGCGGGCAGACACCCACGGCACCGGTCCCGATGGTCCCCGGCGAAGTTCAGCAGACGTCCCATGAGCCGTTCCGGTTGTGTCGGCGCGGGAGTGGCGCGGACGAGTTGGTATTGGAGACGCTGATCGGCGAGCGCTGGCGGCCGTTGTACATCCTGGGACTGCAGCCACGGCCGCTGATCGACATGCAGGTGGGCAGTTGGTACGTCTCTACCTACCCCGAGTCGAACTTCGTCGTCGGCCTCAGCGCGGCGCTGGTGACCGACGATGCCCGCTGGAACCTGCGCGGTCGCAACCTCGCCGTCCACGCCGGCGGCGGCACCGAGCGGATTCGGTTCGACGACGCCGCGCAGGTGTGCACGGCTCTGACCGACCGATTCGGCATCGACCTGGCTGGTTTGGGCGACGTCGAAGCCAAAGTGGCGTCGGTACTGGACATCTGATGGTCAAGATCGCGTTGGCGGGCGCCGTGGCGGCCGCGGGACTGGCCTTCGCCGGCGTCGCGTCGGCCGGGCCGATGCCGGGAATCGAGTTGCTGGACGAGAGCAGCAGCTGCACAGCGGGCTTTCTCACCCAGGACGATGTTGGCGGCTACTACCTGCTGACCAGCGGTCACTGCGATTCGCACGACGGATCGCAGTGGACCGACATCTTCGAGACGCCGCTCGGCATAATCACCGCCAGCGAGGACAACGGAGAGGACCGTGACGCCGCGATCATCCGGCTCGACCCCGACGCCGGCCGACCCAACTCCAAAATCGCCGGCCGTTATCCGGTGGCCGGTGTGCTGTCGGCGGATCAGATTCACATCGGTATGACGATCTGCAAGGTCGGTGCTCAGACAGGTGAGACCTGCGGTCCCGTGACCGCCGTCAACGGCAACCTCGTGGAAACTCGCGTGTTCAGCACCATCGGTGACAGCGGCAGTGCCGGCTTCGTGGTCAACCCCGACGGCAGCGTCAGTGCGGTAGGGATTCTGCAGGGCGGACCCGTGGACGACGACTCCAGCACCGACTTCGTTTTGGTGGAGCCGATCCTGCGCCAGTGGGGATTGCACTTGGTGCGTTAGGGTGCGCTGAAACGTTGCGATTCCGGCGACCTGCGCATCGTCAAGGTGCATGCTGGACCCATGGGTCACTACAAGAGCAATGTGCGCGACCTGGAATTCAATCTGTTCGAACTGCTGGGGCTGGAGCAATGCCTGGCTGACGGCGCGTTCGGAGACCTCGACGGTGACACCGTGCGCCAGATGCTGGCCGAAGCCGCTCGGCTGGCCGAGGGGCCGGTGGCCGAGTCTTTTGCCGCCAGCGACCGCCATCCGCCGGTGTTCGACCCGGCCACCCACCACGTGACACTGCCTGAACCTTTCAAGGAGTCGCTGCGGGCCTGGCAGGCCGGCGAGTGGTTTCGGATCGGACTGTGCGAAGACGTCGGCGGTGTCCCGGCGCCGGCGACAGTGTCGTGGGCGATCGCCGAGCTGGTGCTGGGCGCCAATCCGGCGGTGTACATGTTCATGGCCGGCCCGGTCTTTGCCAACATCCTCTACGGGTTGGGCAATGAACAGCAGCGGCACTGGGCTTCCATGGCGATCGAACGGAACTGGGGCGCCACCATGGTGTTAACGGAGCCGGATGCTGGCTCTGATGTGGGGGCCGGCCGTACCAAAGCCATCGAGCAGCCCGACGGAAGTTGGCATATCGACGGCGTCAAGCGGTTTATCACCAACGGCGACAGCGACGACCTGTTCGAGAACATCATGCATATGACCCTGGCCCGCCCCGAGGGTGCCGGGCCGGGAACCAAGGGGCTCAGCCTGTTTCTGGTGCCCAAGTTCTTGCCGGATCCCGAGACCGGGGAGCCCGGTGAGCGCAACGGGGTATTTGTCACCGGGCTGGAACACAAGATGGGACTGAAGGTTTCGACCACCTGCGAACTGACCTTCGGGCAGCACGGTATCCCGGCGAAAGGGTGGCTGGTCGGCGACACCCGAAACGGCATAGCGCAGATGTTCCACGTCATCGAATATGCGCGAATGATGGTGGGAACCAAGGCGATCGCCACGTTGTCCACCGGTTATCTCAATGCCCTGGAGTACGCTAAGACGCGTATTCAGGGGGCCGACCTGACCCAGATGACCGACAAGACCGCGCCGCGGGTGACCATCATCCACCACCCGGATGTGCGGCGCGCCCTGATGATGCAGAAGGTTTACGCGGAGGGCATGCGGGCGCTGTATCTCTACACCGCCGCCCACCAGAACCCGCAGGTTGCCATGCAGGTGTCGGGTGCCGACGCCGAGCTGGCCGACCGGGTCAACGACTTGCTGCTTCCGATCGTCAAGGGCGTCGGATCGGAACGGGCCTACCAGTACCTCACCGAATCGCTACAGACATTTGGCGGCTCGGGTTTCCTGCAGGACTATCCGATCGAGCAGTACATCCGTGACGCCAAGATCGATTCGCTGTACGAGGGCACTACCGCTATTCAGGCGCAGGACTTCTTTTTTCGCAAGATCGCTCGCGACCGCGGTGTGGCGCTGGCGCACCTGGTGGCCCAGATCGAGGGGTTCCTCGACAGTGCCGACGCCCACGCGGGCCTGGCCGATTCCCGCAAGCTACTGTCCGCGGCCCTCGATGACGCGCGGGCGATGGTGGCCGCCATGACCGGATACATGCTCGGGTCGCAGCAGGAGGCCCGGGAGCTCTATCGGGTGGGCCTGGGCTCGGTGCGGTTCCTGCTGGCCGTCGGTGACCTGGTCATCGGCTGGCTGCTGATGCGTCAGGCCGAGATCGCGCTGACTGCGCTGGATCAAGGGGCTTCCGGAGACGAGCAGCATTTCTACCGCGGAAAGGTGGCGGCGGCAAAGTTCTTCGCGGCCAACGTGTTACCCCGGCTTGGTGCGGATCGACGCATCGTGGAAAGCGAGGACCTCGCGTTGATGGAACTCTCCGAGGACGCCTTCTAGCGTAAGCGCCCTGACGTGCAGACCCACACCCGGAAGCACCGGCTACCCGATCGCGGCTATGCCATCGTTCGGTGGGCCCATGAGCTGGCCAAGGGACGCGGTGCCGTCGTGGTGGAACCCGACATCGAGGGCATCCGCCGACCCGGCGGTGCATTGACTTTCGTCGACGCGGCACCGTTCAAGACCGTGCCGGACGGGCCGCTGTCGGTGTTACGCGAACTGCTCGACCTGGAAGCCCTGGAGTTGCGCGCCTGGAGCAGGCGCGGGTTCGCCAGGTTTCACAAGCGCGCCGCGGCCAAGCAGGCCGAGCGGATCTGCCGAGAGCAGGGCAGTGAAGCCGCTGTCGACTGGGTGCTGGCCAACGTCACCACCGATGAGGTGGATCTCGATGAGCTGCGGGACCGGCTCGGTGCGCGGCTGTACACCGCCGGCGGGCGCGACGAAGACTTCTACCGCGCCCAGGTAGGGCGCTGCATCGAACACCGCCGACGGCGCCAGCTCGACGGCTGAGCCGCGACTCAGCCGCGGCTCAGCCGAACCTTGTAGGTCGACGGCCACGACACCCGGGTGTCGTCACCCAGCAGCGGTGTTCCCTTGGTGCCGACAGTGACGTTATAGGCCTGTTCGCCGGGGCCTACTTCACGGTTGGCGTGTTCGGTGGCCAGGTAGTACAGCTGGTCGATCTCCAGGTCTACGAAGGCGACAAAGCTGGTTTTGCGTACTGCGTCGCCGAAGCCGGCGGTCATGCGATCCGACAGGATGTGCGATGCGATAACCGCCGCGGCCAGGATCCCGAACGGAATGACCCAGGAGCATAGGTAGCTCAGCGGTGTGCCGGCGTCGGGCAGCAGGATCGCCGGGATCACCGCCGAGACGGATGTTGCCGTCAAAGCACCCAGCCAGATCCACGTCACCCGATGCACGACGGGGCCGAACAGTTCGGATTGCGCCACCGCCGCGGGCAGATCCGCCTTCACCACGGCTGCCACCACGGATCTGCGCAGCACCAAGCTGGCGAGCAGCGTCGCGAGCAGCCCGGCGAAACTCAACGCCAGCACCCAGTGTTGGGCCCCGGGGAATGCCAGCGGCAGCACCCACAGCACCGCGAACGTCGCAACGGCCCCGATACTCAAGGGCCGTGCCGACGCGTCGCTGCTGCTGACCACGACGGTCAACGCGACAGCCAGCGCCACCACCGCCGCGATCGCCGCCGGCGTATTGCCCACCAGCACCCAATACACCGACCAAGGTGCAAACCACACCAGCACGCCCACGCCCGGCAGTATAGGGGCTTACCGTTGCGACAACGGCAAGGAGAACTGATCCGGGCGTTGTTTGATCAGGCGTCCAGCGTGTAACCCATCGGCATCAGCACGCTCTTCTGCTGGGTGAAGTGCTCGACGCCCTCTTTGCCGTTCTCCCGGCCGATACCGGAGTTCTTGTAGCCGCCGAACGGGCAGCACGGGTCAAAGGCGTACCAGTTGATTCCGTAGGTCCCGGTGCGGATCTTCTTGGCGATCTCGATCCCGTGCGGCACGTCCGAGGTCCACACGCTGCCGGCCAGCCCGTACATCGAGTCGTTGGCGATCGCGACCGCGTCGTCCTCGGTGTCGTAGGCGATGATCGACAGCACCGGTCCGAAGATCTCCTCCTGGGCGATCGTCATGGAGTTGTCCACGTCGGCGAACACGGTCGGCTCTACGAAGAAGCCGGAGTCCAGACCCTCGGGGCGGCCGCCGCCGCAGACCAGCCGGGCGCCTTCCTCGATGCCCTTGGCGATGTAGCCCTCGACCCGCTCGCGCTGCTTCTCGCTGATCAGCGTGCCGACTTGGGCGCCCGGGTCATCCGGCAGGCCGACCGGCAGCGCGGTGACGAAGTTCTTGACCGCCTCGACGATCTCCTCGTAGCGCGAACGCGGCGCCAGGATGCGGGTCTGGGCCACACAGGCCTGCCCGGTGTTCATGATCCCGGAGAACACCAGCATGGGGATCGCCGATGCCAGGTCCACGTCTTCGAGCACGATCGAGGCCGACTTGCCGCCGAGTTCCAGCGTGCACGGCTTGAGCAGGTCCGCGGCGCGCTTGCCGATCTCCTTGCCGACGGCGGAGCTGCCGGTGAAGGAGAAGATGTCGACGCCCGGGTTGGAGGTCAGCGCCTGGCCGGTCTCGGCGCCGCCCGGCACCACCGACAGCACGCCTTCCGGCAGGCCCGCGTCGGCGAAGGTCTGCGCCAGCAGGTTCGCGCTGAACGGTGTCTCGGCAGCAGGCTTGAGCACCACCGTGCAGCCGGCCAGCAGAGCCGGACCCAGTTTGTTGACCGCCAGGAACAGCGGCACGTTCCACGCCACGATCGCGCCGACCACACCGATCGGTTCACGGCGCACGATGGTCTGGCCGTAGGCGCCGGTGCGGATCTCTTCCCAGCTGACCTCGTCGACGGCGGGGCCGGCGAAGAAGTTCAGGGAGCCCAGCGAGCTCATCCAGTGCATCGTCTCGACACCCAGCGGGGGCTGGCCGGTCTCGGCGCCCAGCAGCGCGGTGAACTGGTCCTTGCGCTCTTCCATCAGCTTGATCGCCGCAGCGATGACCGCGGCCCGCTCGGCCGGCGGAGTCGACGGCCACGGGCCGGAGTCAAACGCTTGACGGGCCGCCGCGACTGCGTTATCAACGTCGCCCTTGGCTGCCAGCGGCACCTTGCCGACATACTCGCCGGTGGCCGGGCTGTGAACTTCGATCACCCGATCGGTGGACGGGGCGGTCCACTTGCCGCCGATGAAGAGGGTGTCGTATTCGGTGATGCTGGAGTCGGTCATGGGCGCCACCCTACCTAGCCGACCGGCGGATTAGAACACGTTGCAGTCAATCCATCAGTCCGGTTGCAGAACCAACACCAGATTGCTCACACCGAACTCGCGAATGCCCGGCACTTTCGTCATCGACCAGGCCCATCGCGGGTGATAACGGGGGAAAGCCGCGACCAGGGCGCCGGTGTGACCGGCCCAGTTCAGCCCCTCGGCGGCCGACACCGCGAACAATGACGAGCCGTAGTTGTTCTTCGGTGGGTGGCCGTGTCGGCGGGTGTAGCGTCGGGCGGCTCGCTGTCCGCCCAGATAGTGCGTCAGGCCCATCTCGTGGCCGCCGAACGGGCCCAGCCACACCGTGTAGGACAACACCGCCAGCCCGCCGGGCCGGGTGACCCGCAGCATCTCGTTGCCGAGCTGCCAGGGCCGCGGCACGTGCTCGGCGACGTTGGACGACAGGCAGATGTCCATGCTGGCGTCGGCGAACGGCAGGGCCATCCCTGAGGCCCGCACGAACGTGCCCGGGGCGTCCGAGGGACCAGGGCCTGCCGCGTGCATTTCCCCTGGGTCGGGTTCGACACCCACATAACGCAGCCCGGCGTCGGCGAACGCGGTGGCGAAGTAACCCGGCCCGCCGCCGACGTCGAGCACGGTCTTGCCGGCCGGATCGTCGCCGCACACCCCCCGCCACAGCTCAGTGACCATGGCCGCGGTGTCGTCGGCCAGCGCACCATAGAACCGGGCCGGCGCGCTCTGCTCGTAGCGGAACGCCGACAGCAGGCGCACCGAACGGGCCAGAGTCGCGCGTCGCGCGAACAGGTCGGTGGCAGCCACCGAGCCAGCCTAGAACCCGGCCAACGTGAAGGTGGCCGCGCGCCGAGGCCCGAACGTGCAGCTGGCTTCACGCTCGGCGGGGCTGGGAGCCGGCCGACTACCCTGGTCGGGGTGTCCGCCGTCCGCTCCGTCCTGCTGCTGTGTTGGCGTGACACTGGGCACCCGCAGGGCGGCGGCAGCGAGACCTACCTGCAGCGCATCGGCGCCGAGCTGGCCGCCGCCGGAGTGGCAGTCACCCTGCGCACCGCCCGCTACCCGGGCGCGCCCAAACACGAGGTCGTCGATGGTGTGCGCATCAGCCGGCGCGGCGGGCCCTACACCGTGTACCTCTGGGCGCTGGGAGTGATGGCGGCGGCGCGCATCGGCCTTGGACCGCTGCGCGGGGTGCGACCCGACGCGGTGATCGACACCCAGAACGGGCTGCCGTTTCTGGCCCGGCTGATCTACGGGCGGCGAGTCGCGATGCTGGTGCACCACTGCCACCGCGAGCAGTGGCCGGTGGCTGGGCCGGTGCTGAGCCGGATCGGCTGGATGGTGGAATCGAGGCTGTCACCCTGGCTGAACCGGCGCAATCAATACCTGACCGTGTCACTGCCCTCCGTGCGCGACCTGATCGAGCTGGGAGTGGGCCCCGAGCGCATCGCGGTGGTGCGCAACGGCCTCGACGAGGCGCCGCCGGCGACGCTGACGCAGCCTCGCTCGCCGACGCCGCGGGTGGTGGTGCTGTCTCGCCTGGTGCCACATAAGCAGATCGAGGACGCGCTGGACGCGGTTTCGGCGCTGCGTGCTGACGTACCGGGCCTGCACCTCGATGTCATCGGCGGGGGTTGGTGGAGCGACCGGCTGGCGGAGCACGCCGCGGAACTGGGGATCACCGACGCGGTCACCTTCCACGGTCACGTTGACGAGGTCGCCAAACACGAACTGGTGCAACAGGCTTGGGTGCACGTGCTGCCGTCTCGCAAGGAAGGCTGGGGCCTGGCCGTCATCGAGGCGGGGCAGCACGGTGTGCCCACCATCGGCTACCGGGCCTCTGGTGGGCTGTCCGATTCGATCGTCGACGGGGTCACCGGGATGTTGGTCGACGACCGCGACGAGCTGGTCGAGCAACTGCGGCGCCTGCTGGCGGACGCGGTGCTGCGCGAGCAGCTCGGCGCCAAGGCGCAGGACCGCAGCGCCGAATTCTCCTGGCGGCAAAGCGCCGAGGGCTTGCATACTGTGCTGGCGGCCGTCCGAGAACGTCGCTACATCAGCGGCGTGGTCTGAGGCGATAGCGCGGAGGTGTACCGGTGACTGACCAGGCAGAAGCTCCTGTGCTGCTCTACGACGGTATCTGCGGAATCTGCAATCGATCGGTGCAGAGCATCCTGCGGTTCGACCGGCGCGGCACCCTGCGATTTGCGGCGTTGGAAAGTGACTTCGCGCGCGCGATCATCGAGCGTCATCCGGAGTTGCGCGGCGTTGACTCGATGGTCTTCGTCGAGAACCCCGGCCGGCCCGATGAGCACATCGATGTTCGATCGGCGGCGGCTCTGCGGGTGCTGAGCTATCTGGGCGGGCCCTTCCGGCTGCTACTTGCGGCCCGCATCATTCCGGCAGGACTGCGTGACTGGCTCTACGACCGCTTCGCCGCCGTCCGCTATCGGTTGGGTGGTCGGCACGACACCTGCCCCATCCCAGGGCCGGGGGTGCGGGCCCGCTTCCTGGACGCTTAGGTGTCCGTCCCGGCATATGTAGTCGACACGTTCACGGCGGTCAGGTTCCGTGGGAACCCCACCGGTGTCGTGGTGCTGGATGGTCCCGCCGACACCACGTGGATGCAGGCGGTGGCTTCTGAGTTCAACTGCCCGGCAACAGCATTCATCGGACCCGCCAAAGCCGAGGCCGGTCCGCGAGCTCTGCGATGGTTCAGCCCGGTGGCCGAATTGGCGCTGTGCGGCTCGGGAACCCTGGCCAGTGCCCATGTCCTGGGCGGGGATCAGTCCTTCCACGCGGGCGAGCGGCTGCTGTCGTGCACGGCCGGTCCTGATGGTGCGATCAGCATGGAATTTCCGGCGGACCCGGTGCGCGCCGAGTCGCCGACGACCGATCTGGTGGCCGGCTTGCCCGGGGTGAGCATCCGTTCGGTGTGGCGGGGAAGCATGGACGTGGCCGTGGAAGCCGGATCGGCGGCCGAAGTCCGTGCGCTGGTGCCAGACACGGCGTCGCTGGCGAAGGTCGACGCCCGTGCCGTTGTGGTCACGGCAGTGGGTGACGGCGGCGCCGACATCGTGAGCCGGGTGTTCGCGCCTCGTTTCGGGCTGCCCGAGGATCCGGTGACCGGCTCGGCGCACTGCACTCTTGCCGCGCTGTGGGGCAAGCGCCTTGGGGGCGAGGAGTTCTCGGCCGAACAGGCCTCCGCGCGAGGCGGGCAATTGCGGGTCTGCAGGGCCGGCGACCGTGTCATCCTGACCGGTCACGCCGTGACCGTCTTCAGCGGTGAACTTCGCCGTTAACCACGCAAGCGGCGCTGTATCAACGGCGCCGCCAGACCTCCCGCGCCCGCTACCAGCATTGCCAGCCACACCAGGTGGGCGGCCATCGCGGCCCGACGCGGTCCGGCCGACGCCTTGGGTGCGCGCCCGCCAACCCGGTAGACGGTAAGGTCGGAATCTCGGTAGGTCACGGGCAGCCGGATCAAAGTTTTTGCTGCAGAGCCCATTTCGCCGTCGACGTCGGATTCGGCGACAACCCAGCCCACCCCTTTGATGCCGAGCGTGGCGGGCTCAGCCCCGGACAACAGCGCCTCCTGCACCTCGCGGGCGTGGCTGCCCTCCCCGGGCACCGTGTGTCCGCCGACGGTCAAGTCGCCGGTCGTGAGCACCTCGGCGTGTACCCACCGGGGCAGCGGATCGAGCACCGGAGCCGGCCCCGCCCAGGGGAAGTGGCGCATGGTGTCGGCGGGCAGCACGGCCACCGGGCGCGGATCGGCGTTGATCTTGGCCGCCGCCGCCGCCCAACCGGGCGGGTAGTGCACCGGCGTGACCCGCCCGGCCACTCCCCAGGCCAGGTCGGGCAGCACGACGATCAGCGCGACGCAGCACATCAGCGTCGCCCGCGCCGGCGGCAGCCGGTCCCGCAGCCCCACGACCGCACCGGCCCCGGCCAGTAGGTAGCCCGGCACCGCCAGCGCCACCCACTTCTGACCATCGCGCAGCACCCCGAGCCCAGGTGCGATCTCCGTCGCCCAACGCAGCAGCGCGAGTCCCGGCCCGGTGGCCAGAAGGGTAAACGTCAGCACCGTCGCGCCCGCCAGGATCAGCAGCGGCCGCACCGCGGGCAGGTCGCGCACCGAGGCCCATCCCAGTCCCAGCACCCCGATGAACACCGCCGTCGCCAGTAGCGCAAAAGCGGTTCGTCGCGAACCGGGTACCGCGTCGGCGTTCCAGATCCCGCCGAGGCCGGCGAGGCTGCCCAGGGTGCCCAGGCCGGGCTCGGCGCGGGCCGCGAATGCCGCCATCCCGGCCGACTCGCCCTGTGCGGATCCCGGGCTCAGCACCACCGCCATCAGCCACGGCAGCGCGGCGGTCGCCGCGATCGCCACTGCGCTGGCCGCGCACCACCAGCGGCGCGGCCCGGACCCGGGCGCCGCGACACACACCAGCGCCACCACCGCCGCCAGCAGCAGCCCGGTGGGTGTCAAGCCGGCCAGCGCCAGAAAGAACACCAGGCCGAACAGCCCGGTGGTCCCGGCGCGCAACCCCAGCATCGCCGCCGCCACCCACGGCAGGCTGCCGTACCCGACCAGCAGGCTCCAATGGCCCTGCAGCAAACGCTCGGCCACATACGGGTTCCAGATCGCCACGGTGATCGCCACCAGCTGACCGGACAGGCCGGCGTCCGGCAGCACAATCGCCACCAGCCGTGCGGCACCACATCCAGCCAGCCACAGGCCCACGAACAGCAGCGCCTTGACCACGGTGCCGCCGTCGATCAGCCGCGACGCCAGCGCCACCGCAAAGTCTTGGGGCACCGCTCGTGGGGCGGCTTCACCCAGCCCGAGGGCCGCGCGGGTCAGATATGACCGCGGCGTCGAAACCGCGTCTCGCAACAGCAGATAACCCGGGCGCAGCAATGGCGCCAGGATGAGCAGTGTCAGCCCGAGTGCATAGCACGGCGCGACCCAGCGCCTGGCTCGCACCACCGGGGAACTACGGCTGGTCGGGAGCCGGATCCGGGGTGCCCCGGTCCGGGGGGCTCGACTCTGGCGGTGCTGCCGGGCGGTCCAGCTGGGGACGTTGCGCCGGGATCTTCTCGGTCTCGGCCTCGGCCCCGGACGGGCGGTCGGCCGTGGGTGCCTTGGGCGCGAAACCGCCGAAGAATCCGCCGTCGGAGCCGTGCCGGTCGCTACGGCCCAGCGCGGCCTCGGCCGGCAGGCTGAACCAGCCGACCAGGACGCCGCCGATCAGGCAGATCAGCCCCGCCGCGGTGAAGGTGATCGGCAGGACCCGGGACCACAGCGCCACCCGGTCGCGTTCGTTGCGGGCCGCGTTGACCTGCGCCTCGATGGTCTCCTCGGAGCTGGTGACGGTGTAGTCGGCCAGTGCAATCTCCGGCTTGAGTGCGTCTCGGGCGTAGTAGTGGTTGGCGTGCAGCTTCGACTTGACGATGGTGCCCGAGACGGGATCGACCCACATGGTGCGCTGCGCGGCGTAGTACCGCGTCATGGTGACCTCTTCGTCGGGGTCGGCGCCTTCGATGTTCCAGAGCCGGGCGGGTGCGGTGATCTCACCGTCTTCGTCGTGGCCGTACAGCGACGGGTAGCGCACCGGCTCGGCCAGGGTGCCGTCGCCGTCATAGCCGACGTTCTGGACGAACCGGTAGGTGGTCAGCCCATTGACGTCGTCTTCGCCTTCGTAGTTGGCCTCATAGGCCTTCTGCGCGATCGGATCGAAGTATTGGTAGGACTGCTTCTTGGTGTCGAAGGGGAACCGGTAAGACAGTCCTTCGTGCGGCAGGGCGATGTTGGTTGGCGGGCTCTCGTCATCAAAGTTGCGCGGCCGCTGCACCGAGCCCCCGGGATGGGTGTCATCCGAAATCGCCTCGGCGGTCGTGCGGTTCAGCGTCACGGTGTCGACGATGGCCAACAGCAGCCCGGTGTCCTTCTGCCGGTCCGCGCGCCGTAGCGACGAGCCAACCTGCAGAGTCACCACGTCGGCATTGGCGGGCGACTCGACACCGATCTGTTGCTGGGACACCAGCGGCACGTCCTGATCGACGACGGCGTGTTCACTGCCGAGGGACTCTGGGTCCAGCGCGGCGCCGCTGCCGTTGCCGATCAGCGTGATGTCGATGTCGAGCGGGATCTTGGCGATTCTGCCCGCGGTGTAGGTGGACAGCAGCAGTGCCGCGACCATCAGGGCGGCGCCGAGGCCCATGACTGCGCATGCCGCGATACGCATCATGATTGCTCGGTTCACGTCGCCGCATCCTCCTTTTGTCCCCGTACCCAAATTTGTTCGACCCTAACAGCAGCAGCTGCAACGGCTACTGTGTGTCCATCGATGCCTCGGTCGGAAATCAGATGAGTCAGCAGGTGGGTGGCGTACGCAGCTTCCTGCCTGCAGTCGAGGGTATGCGTGCCTGCGCGGCTATCGGGGTGGTTATCACGCACGTCGCGTTTCAGACGGGACACTCGTCGGGGATCAGCGGCCGGCTGTGGGGTCGTTTCGACATGGCCGTCGCGGTGTTCTTCGCGCTGAGCGGATTTTTGCTGTGGCGCGGCCATGCGGCCGCCGCCCGCGGACTGCGTCCGGCGCCGCCGACCGGGCACTACCTGCGGTCACGCCTGGTGCGGATCATGCCGGCTTATCTGGTGTCGGTGGTGGTGATCCTGGCGCTGCTGCCCGATGCTGGGGATGCCAGCCTCGTGGTGTGGCTGGCCAATCTCACGATGACGCAGATCTACGTGCCGCTGACCCTGACCCCGGGCCTGACCCAGATGTGGAGCCTGGCCGTGGAGGTCAGCTTCTACATCGCCTTGCCGTTGCTGGCGCTGGCGGCGCGGTGGTTACCGGTGCGCGCCCGAATACCGGCGATTGCGGTCGTGGCGCTGCTCAGCCTGGGGTGGGGGTTCCTGCCCATCCACACGCCCTACGGGGTGAATCCGTTGAACTGGGCGCCGGCCTACGGCTGCTGGTTCGGGTCGGGCATGCTGCTGGCGGAGTGGGCATACAGCCCGGTCGGGCGGGTGCACCGGCTGGCCCGTCGGCGGCTGCCGATGGCGTTGCTGACCCTGGTGGCGTTCGGAGTGGCGGCCTCACCGCTGGCTGGGCCGGAGGGGTTGACCTCGGCAACCGTCGGTCAGTTCATCGTGCGCACCGCGATGGGCGGCGTGCTGGCGTGGGCGCTGTTGGCGCCGCTGGTGCTGGACCGGCCCGATACCCCGCACCGGTTCTTGGCCAGCGCGCCGATGGTGACGTTGGGCCGCTGGTCCTACGGGATCTTCATCTGGCACCTGGCGGCCCTCGACATGGTGTTCCCCGTGATCGGCCGATTCGCGTTCACCGGGGACATGGCGGTGGTGCTGGCGCTGACGATGGTGTTCACCGTCGCCATCGCTGCGGTGAGCTACGCCCTGGTGGAGCAGCCGTGCCGCGAGAAGCTACGGGGCTGGGAGACCCGGCACCCGCCGGAGCGCTCCGATGCTGATCAGGCGGCCTTGCCCGACGGGGTGTACTCGGCGGAGTCGCTGGTGAATTCGGGCGTGCCGTAGGCGGCCAGCCGTCGCTTGAGTAGTCGGAGGATGTAGGCGTTGGTCAGCCGGCGCAGGCCGGGGGTGCGTACAGCGCGTTGCACCACCAGCAGGCGCCCCGTCACGAACGGAGCCGTGCACGCGATCCGCGCATAGTCGCCCGCGCTGAGCGTGACGCTCATCTTCTTGGCCACGTCGCGTTTGCCGCCGCAGAACGTCTTGACGAAAAAGACCTTGCTGTAGCTCTTCTCGACCGCATCGGCAATGCGCTCACGCAGGCTCTGCTCCTGGCGCAGGTAGGCGGCCATGGTCGAGCGGACCAACTCCCCGCAGGTGGAGTCGTCGAAGTCGTCGCGCAGCAGCGCGGCGCGGGCGCTGAACACCCGAATGATCTCAGCGGGCGTGGTCGGCAGCAGCTCCTCGGGCAGGCCGAGCAGTACGCAGCGGTAGCGGGTGAACTCGACCTGGGCGCGCTCGCTCGGCGTGAATTCGGTGCGACCTTGGCGGCGGGCGTCCATCGCCAGCACGAAGAGGTTGATCATCCCGGCCGGCATCTGGTCGATCTGCGGAATCGGTAGCCCGTAGATGTCGATGTCCCATTTCGGGGATCGCTTGAGCGCGTTGAAGCGGACCATCGAGTGCATCAGTCGCACCATGGCCGCCGCTTCGAAGCCCGGGCCGTGCCGGTCCAACGCGCCGGGCAGCGTGGTGACGGCGAAGAAGCTGGTGGTCTCGTTGACCCGCCCGGCGGCACGCTTGCCCGACAGTGCGCCGGTCAGCGCCATCGGCAGCGCGGCATAGGTATTGAGGAAGGTCGCGATGAACGCTCCGCGGACGACGAACGGTGCCAACAGCGCCATCGGGAGTCGGGAGTGCTCTGCTCCCTTGTGAACCAGGTCCATGTCCAGCCAGTCCGGGGTGGTCTCCATGTCGGCGATGAACGCGGCCAGCTCTGGTGGCGCGTCGGGCACCGCGTCGACACCGTGGCGGCAGGCCTGCTTGAGCATGCCGATCAGAGTGCTGACGCTGTACTGGCCCATCAATGCGGCGTAGGAGTCCGACACCACGTCGCCCAGCCAAGTGGCCGTGGTGATCAGCTCGACGGCGGCATCGTCGGCCAGCAACTTGGCCCGGGTGGCGGGGCTGCCCGGCAGCGAGGAGACGTCATCGGGAGAGGCCGCCGTGCGGTAGGGCTGCACGTCGAAGTCCAGGTTGCCGTAGAGCTCCGGCAGCAGCTCGGCCTGACGGCGAACGCGCTGGTACAGCTCGGGGTAGTGCGTGGGCATCGAAGACCTCCGATAAACGACAGTACTGCTGCACGATGGCACAAATTCATGTAATTGTGTCACGATAACAGGTGGGAAGGCCCGCCGACAGGCCCGACGGCCCACCTCGCCTCGGCCCAGCTGACCGCGCAGCATGACAGGATGAACGCCATGGCCAGTCCGGCATCAATCAAGGTCGGCGATCCCATAACCGGTACTGCGGGCGCCATCCTTGCGGCCGCTCGCGTGGAGTTCGCTCGGCATGCCTTTCGTCGGGCCAATATCGATGCGGTCGCTCAGCGTGCCGGGGTGAGTCGCCGCACGCTGTACCGGCACTTTCCCACCAAAGAGGCACTGTTCGAGCAGCTGGTGGAGACCGACACGCAAGCCCTGTTCGTCGAACTCGGCAACGCCGCCCGTGCGCAGGACGCCCGCGGTGCCATCGTGGAATGCTTCACCCTCGCCATGCGCCGCATCACCGAGAGCCCGCTGGCTACCGCGGTCATCGAAAGCGAGCCGGAACTGCTCATCGGAGTCAATACCCCCAGCGGCGAGAAGGCCCTGGTGCGTGCCAGCCATCTGGTCGCCGCGACGCTGCGCCTGTGTGGCGTCACCATGCCCGACGACGAGGTCCTCACCACCGCCGAAATCCTGGTGCGTCTGGTCGCCTCACTGCTCACCAACAGGGCAGGGGTCCTGGACATCAACGACACCACCGCCGTCCGCAAATACGCCCAGACCTACCTCGCTCGGCTGGTCTGGTAGCGCGCCGGTGCCGGGGTGCGTTACGCCAGCTGCCCTGCCGGTGTGTAATCGTTTGCATCGCTGGTGAATTCGGGCTTGCCGTAGGTCTTGAGCCGACGTTTGACGAGCCGCACCAGGTAGTCGTCGGTGATCTGGCGCAGTGCCGGGATTCGGCTGGCGCGCCGCACCACCAGCAGGCGCCCGATGATGAACGGTGCCGTCACGCCGATCCGCAGGTAGTCGGCCAGGCCGATCGACACCCCTTTGTCCTTGGCGGCGGCGCGATCGCCGTTGCAGAAGGCCTTCGTGAAAGCGGCTTTGCTGTAGCTCTTTTCGACGGCGTCGGCCATGCGTTCCCACCGGGTATCGACGGGCCGCAGGTAGGCGGCCATGGTCGAGCGCACCATCTCGCCGCAGGTGGTGTCGTCGAAGTCCGCGCGCAGCAGCGCCCCACGGGTGTGGATGAGGTGGATGATCTCGGTGGGGGTGGTGGGCAGGAGCTCCTCGGGCAGGCCGAGCAAAAACGCTCGGTAGCGCGTGAATTCGACGACAGCGCGCTCGCTGGCGCTGAATTCGGTGCGGCCTTTCCGCTGGGCGGCCGTGGCCAGCAGGTAGAGGTTGATCATTCCGGCCGGCATCTGGTCGACCTGGGGGACGGGGATCCCGTAGACGTCGACGTCCCACTTCTCCGAGCGTTTGAGCGCGTTGTAGCGGACCATCGAGTGCATCAGCCGCACCATGGCGGCCGCTTCGAAGCCCGGGCCGTAGCGGTCCAGGGCCCCGGGCAGCGTGGTGACGGCGAAGAAGCTGGTGGTCTCGTTGACCCGGCGCGCGGCGCGACGGCCGGACAACGCGCCGGTCAGCGCCATCGGCAATGCGGCGTAGGTGTTGACGAAGGTCGCGATGAAGGCGCCACGGGTGACGAACGGCGCCACCAATGCCGCCGGGATGCGGGCGTGCCGCGCACCTTCGCGTACCAGGTCCATGTCCAGCCACGGCGGTGCCGCTTCCATGTCGGCGATGAACGCGGCCAGCTCCGGCGGCGCGTCGGGCACCGCGTCGATGCCCTCGCGGCAGGCCAACTGAAGCATGTCGATCAAAGCGGTCACGTTGTACTCGGACATCAGCGCCGCATACGGGTCGGCCACCACGTCGCCCAGCAGGGTTGCCGTGCAGATCAGTTCGACGGCTTGCTCGTCGGCCAGGTATGGGGCGCGGTCGGCGACCCACTCCGGCAGCGCCGAGAGGTCGCGGGGATCGGTAGTGGTGCGGTAGGGCTGTGCGCCGAAGTCGATGTCGCCGTAGAGGTCCGGCTGGAGCTCGCGCTGACTGTGGACGCGGCGCGCAAGCTCGGGGTAGTGCGTGGGCATCCGACCTCCAGTAACTAACATATTGTTAGTTACACAAGTAACAGACTGTTAGTTATGCTGTCAACTATGACTTTGGCGCAGTCGCGGCGGCGGATGACGGCCGAGGCTCGGCGTAACCAGATCCTCGACGTCACCCACGCGATCGTGGATGCGGAGGGATTTCACGCCGCCACGCCGAACCGAATAGCCCGCGAGGCGGGGATCAACCGATCGCTGCTCTATCAACAGTTCGGTGACCCCGCCGGCCTGTTCGTCGCGCTGATCGATCGCGAAGCCGACCGGGCGGGCGCGCAATTCGCCGAGGTGATCGCCGAAACGGCGGAACCGGGTGGGGACGGCGATCTGGTCAGCAGATTCGACAGCGTGGTCAAGGCAGCCGATGCCCAGCCCGCGACGTGGCGACTGTTCCTGTTCCCCCCACAGGGCGCGCCGCCGGAACTGCATGAGCGTCTTGCCGGCGCTCAAGAGGTCGTGCGTGCCTATCTGGCGGGTGAGTTGTTGCGCAGCTACCCAGACCTGCCCGATCCCGATTACACCGCCCGCGTGCTCCACGCGGCCGCCCGGGAACTCCTGCAGTTGCGCCTCAGCGATCCCGACGCCGCCACTCACGAGCGGTTGCACGCGCTGGTCCGGTCATTGGCGCTCCGTGCTGCTGCACCGGCGCAATGAAAGTCGCGGTGCGGCTCAGTAGCTGCCGGAATGCTCGAAGATCTTGCGCGGGTTGTCGACCAGCATGGTGTGCAGCTGCTCCTCGGTGACGCCGCGCTGCCGTAGCGCCGGAATGACGTCATTGTGGATGTGCAGGTAGTGCCAGTTCGGTGCGGCCACTGAGCTCAGGTCGCCGGGTAGTGCGTCGAAATAGCAGTTGGCGTCGTGGGAGAGCACCATCTTGTCGGCGTGGCCGCGCTCGCACATGGCCGCCACCGTGTTCACGCGCTCCTCGAATGGCAGGATCAAATCGATGCCGAAGCGGTCCATGCCCAGGTACGATCCGGCCGCGATCAGTTCCTCCAGGTAGCCCAGATCGGTACTGTCCCCGGAGTGCCCGATCACCACCCGGGACAGGTCGACTCCTTCTTCTTCGAAGATGCGCTGCTGTTCGAGGCCGCGGCGGGTGCCGGCGTGGGTGTGAGTGGAGATCGGCGCGCCGGTGCGCCGGTGGGCGTTGGCCACCGCGCGCAACACCCGCTCGACGCCGGGAGTCACTCCCGGTTCGTCGGTGGCGCACTTGAGGATTCCCGCTTTGATCCCGGTGTCGGCGATGCCGGACTCGATGTCGCGGACAAACATGTCGGCCATGATCTCGGGGCCGTCCAGCATGGTCCCGGGTCCGCGATAATGGTAGAAGAACGGCACGTCGTTGTAGGTGTAGATGCCGGTGGCCACCACGATGTTCAGGTCGGTGCCGGCGGCCACGCGGGCGATCCGCGGGATGTAGCGGCCCAGTCCGATCACGGTCAGGTCGACGATGGTGTCGACTCCGGCGGCCTTCAATGCGTCCAGCCGGGTGATGGCGTCGGCCACTCGGGCTTCCTCGTCGCCCCAGGCTTCCGGATAGTTCTGGGCGATCTCGGTGGTCATGATGAACACGTGCTCGTGCATCAGCGTGACGCCGAGGTCAGCGGTGTCGATGGGCCCGCGCGCGGTGTGGCATTGCGACATGGCTCGATCGTATGGAGATTGGCGCGGCGGTCGGTTGCCTTCGCCGAGAATGCCTAGTGGTGCTCCAGCAGATTGTCGCGGATCCGCGCGTAGGAGTGGGTGAACAGTTCCACCTCGCGCGGACTGAGCGAATCGAACAGGCCGGCCCGCACCGCTTGCACATGACCGGGCGCCGCCGCACGCAACTTGTCCATGCCCGACTCGGTGAGCTCGGCGTACTGGCCGCGTTTGTCTTCCTCGCACTTGACCTGGTGGACCCAGCCAGCCTCGGCCAGCCGTTTGACCGCCCGGGTGACACCGCTGCGCGTCGTCACCGTGATGTCGGCCAACTCATTCATCCGCAGCCGACGGTCGGGCGCCTCGGACAGCAGCGCCAGAATCTCGAAGTCGGACAGGCTCAGGCCTGAGTCGCTGACCAATTGCCGGTCCAGGCTACGTAGCAGCAGGCGCGTGCTGTCGAGGTAGCCCCGCCACATCCGCTGTTCCTCCCCGTTGAGCCACCGTGTCTCCATGAGGCCTAAATGTAGTTGACTAAATCACAATCGTCCAGGTGAACAAGCGCGTTAATCGGCTAAAGGATGCGGGAATGGACCAGTAACTAGTTGCGTTAACAACTATCAGCTAGAGTAACGACCAACGCACAAGGAGGGCCTGCTGTGACGAGCACCGGTATGCAGTTCGGCATTTTCACCGTCGGCGATGTGACCGTCGACCCGACCACCGGCCGCGCGCCGACCGAAGCCGAGCGGATCCGGGCAACCGTGGCCATCGCCAAGAAGGCGGAGGAGGTCGGCCTGGACGTCTTCGCCACGGGTGAGCACCACAACCCGCCGTTCGTGCCATCGTCGCCGACAACCCTGCTGGGCTACATCGCGGCGCAGACCGAACGCATTCAGTTGACCACCGCCACCACCCTGATCACCACGAACGACCCGGTCAAGATCGCCGAGGACTACAGCGTGCTGCAGCACCTCGCCGACGGCCGGGTGGACCTGATGCTGGGTCGTGGCAACACCGGACCGGTATACCCCTGGTTCGGCAAGGACATCCGGGCTGCGCTGCCACTGACGGTGGAGAACTATCAGTTGCTGCGCCGGCTGTGGCGTGAGGACGTCGTCGACTTCAGCGGTGAATACCGCACCCCGCTGCACGGCTTCACCCTGGCGCCGCGCCCGTTGGACGGGATTCCCCCGTTCGTCTGGCACGGCTCTATTCGCACGCCCGAAATCGCCGAGCTGGCCGCGCACTTCGGTGACGGCTTCTTCGCCAACCACATCTTCTGGCCGGCGTCGCACACCAAGCGGATGGTGCAGCTCTACCGACAGCGCTTCGAGCACTACGGCCACGGCGGCGCCGACCAGGCGATCGTGGGCTTGGGCGGTCAGGTGTTCCTGCGGCCCAACAGTCAAGATGCGGTCAACGAGTTCCGGCCGTACTTCGACAACGCCCCGGTCTACGGGCACGGCCCGAGCCTGGAGGAGTTCAGTGAGCAGACCCCGCTGACGGTCGGCTCGCCGCAGCAGGTGATCGACAAGACCCTCAGCTTCCGGGACTACGTAGGCGACTACCAACGCCAGCTGTTCCTGGTCGACCACGCGGGTCTGCCGCTGAAGACGGTGCTCGAACAGCTCGATCTGCTGGGCGAACACGTAATCCCGGTGCTGCGCAAGGAATTCGCCATTGGACGCCCCGCGCATGTTCCCGGCGCGCCGACGCATGAGTCCCTAGTCGAGGCGGCGCGGCAATCCGAGATCCCGGAGGCGTCATGAAGTTGATCGTGATCAGCGGCGGCCTGCGTGAGCCGTCGTCCACCCGGGCTGTTGGCCGACCGGCTCGGCGCGGCGGTACGCGCCGAGCTCGGGCAGTGACGGGGTGATCGCGGCGACCGGCGGCACCGAGCGCCATTCGCTGGTACTCGACCACGCCCTGCGCCCGATGTTCAGCTACCTGCACGCGCTGGTGTCGCCCACCGGGGTGAACGCCGCGACGTCCGATACGGCCGGCGCAGAACTCAATGAGATGCAACGCTTGCTCGCGGGCGCATAGAAAAAGGAGAGATGGCAATGACGAAGTTGGCGGTTATCTACTACTCGGCCACCGGGCACGGCACCAAGATGGCGCAGCGGGTGGCCCGGGCGGGCGAGGCGGCGGGCGCCGAGGTCCGCGTCCGCCACATCGAGGAGACGCGCGACCCGGAGACCTTCGCCCACAACCCGGCGTGGAGCGCCAACTACGCGGCAACCAAGGATCTGCCCGCGGCCACCGGTGACGACATTGTCTGGGCGGACGCCGTCATCTTCGGTTCGCCCACCCGATTTGGTTCCCCCTCAGCGCAATTCCGGAACTTTCTGGACGGGCTGGGCGGGTTGTGGGCCAAGGGTGCGCTCGCCGACAAGGTCTATGCCGGCTTCACTTCGAGCCAGACCGCCCACGGTGGGCAGGAGGCCACGCTGTTGAACCTCTACGTGTCGCTGATGCATTTCGGCGGCATCCTGGTCCCGCCGGGCTACACCGACCCGATCAAGTTCGCCGACGGCAACCCCTACGGCGTCGGGCACATCACCGGACCCAACAACCAGAACGAGCTGGACGAGCCCACTTTGGCCGCACTCGACCACCTGGCCACTCGGGTGGTGGGTGTCGCCGCCAAGCTCGCCGCGGGGTGATCCCCGGCGTCAGGCCACCCACACCGTCTTGAGGTTGCAAAACTCCCGGATGCCGTGGCCCGAGAGTTCCCGGCCGTACCCGGATCGCTTGATCCCGCCGAACGGCAGCTCCGGGTAGGACACCGTCATCCCATTGATAAAGACCTGGCCGGCCTCGATCTCGTCGGCAAAGCGGCTGATCTCCGCCTCATCGCGGGTCCAGGCATTGGACCCCAGCCCGAACGGGCTGGCATTGGCGATCTCGATGGCCTCGTCGATGTCGGCGGCGCGGTACACCGATGCCACCGGGCCGAACACCTCCTCGGTGAAGATCGCCATGTCACGGCTGATGTCGGTGATCACGGTGGGCGGATAGAACCAGCCCGGGCGGTTGAGTCGCTTGCCACCGCAACGGATCACCGCGCCGGCTGCGGCGGCGGCATCGACTTGCTGCGCGACCTCGTCGCGGCCCGACTCGGTAGCCAGCGGTCCGACATCGGTGTCCGGGTCGGTCGGGTCGCCGACCCGCAGCGCCGACATCTGGCTGACGAACTGGGTGACGAAGTCGTCGTAGATGTCGGTGTGGACGATGAATCGCTTTGCCGCGATGCATGATTGGCCGTTGTTCTGCACCCGCGCTGTCACTGCGGTACGCACCGCGGCCGGCAGGTCGGCCGAGGGCATGACAATGAACGGGTCGCTGCCGCCCAGCTCCAGCACGGTGTGTTTGACCTCGTCGCCGGCGATAGCGGCGACCGAACGCCCGGCGGGTTCGCTGCCGGTCAGGGTTGCCGCTGCCACCCGCGGGTCACGCAGCACCCGCTCGACGGCACCCGAGGAGATCAACAGAGTCTGGAAGCAGCCATCAGGGAAACCAGCGCGGCCCAGCAGGTCGGCGAGGTACAGCGCGGTCTGCGGCACATTCGAGGCGTGCTTGAGCAGGCCCACGTTGCCGGCCATCAGGGCTGGGGCGGCAAAGCGGACCGCCTGCCACAGCGGGAAGTTCCATGGCATGACCGCCAGTACCACCCCGAGCGGCAGATAACGGGCGAACGCCCTGGACGCGTTGACCTTCGACGCGTCGGCGACCTCGTCGGCCAGCAACTCCGCACTGTGGTCGGCGTAGTAGCGGAAGCCCTTGACGCACTTGAGTGCTTCGGCCTTGGCCGAGGTCAAGGTCTTGCCCATCTCAAGGGTCATCATGGCGGCGACCTCGTCGGCTTCAGCCTCCAGCAGATCAGCGGCGGCGTGCATCCATCTGGCGCGCTGAGCGAAATCGGTGCGGCGGTAGTCGACGAAGCGATTCGCCGCGCGCGTGATCGCGGCATCGACTTCCGCGTCGCTGGCGGCGGTGAACGACTTGACCGTCTCGCCAGTGGCCGGGTTGGTCGTGGCTATCGGTGTTGCGGGCACGCGGGCCTCCTTCGAAAGCGCTGCGGTGTGAGAGTGCATGTCCAGCCTGCCACCATCGAACCGCGTAGGCTCGCCACGAGCCAGCGTCAGTACATCGATACGGGAGTCGCCCGATGCGTTTCAACCCACCGCCCAATTGGCCGCCCCCGCCACCTGGCTGGGCGCCGGATGCCAACTGGGCGCCGGATCCGACGTGGCCGCCCCCGCCCCCGGGCTGGGCGCTGTGGGTGGAGGACGACGCTGTCGGCGTGGCTCCCGGGGGCTATCCGGCCTATGGTGCGCCGTGGCCGGTTCCGGCGCCTGAGCCCAGGTCACGCAAGGTGTTGTGGCTGTCGCTGGGCGCGGCTGCAGTGGTGGTCGCGGTGGTCGCCGGACTGGTGCTGAGCCTGGGCGGGCGGCTCACGGCCGAGGACAAGCCGTCTCGCAAACCTGACATCAAGGATTTGACGTCGGAGATGTTGGTGGAGCGGTCTTCGTTCCCGGACCCGTCCGGCGGAAAGTGGATCAGTGGGGTGAACAGCGCCGGCGACGCCCCCTCGGACATGCCGAATCTGACGGTCGACCCGCCCGAATGCGCCGACTTCTACTCCAGTCCCTCCTCCGCCACGCAGACCGCGACGGCGACGCTGGCTAAGCTGCAGCCTGGCGGCTTGCACACGATGCGGGTGCGACTGGCCCTGACGCCAGACCGACCGAACCTCAAGCGGTTCGTGGAGAAGTGCCAGACGTTCAAGCAGACCTTCGAACAGGGTGGGCGCTCGGTGACCACCGACATCCAGATGAACCCGCTGGATGCCGATGGTGTGCCGCCGTGGGCGGTCGCGACCGTGATCACTAGCGCCAGCAAGGCCGCCATCCGGTTGCCGATCTCGATCACCGCCTCCACCATCTCCGGCTATTACCGCGGGGTGCTCGTCGTGGCGACCAGCAACGACATCGGGTTGCGGGTGGAGAGCGACGGATCCGATGACGCTACGCACGCCGAGGACCTGGTGAAGCTGTTCAACACGCAGATCGAGAAGCTCGAAGCCGCGCAGTAGCTGCGTCCTTCGGCCCAGATGCCACGTGGGCCCCACCGGACCCGTGGGGGAACCACGTGGTGCTGTTCGATTCGGATATCGCGTGCGATACCGCGTGTTGGTGGGCCAGCCGGTGCTAGCGCCGGCGATATCCGAATCGAACAGCACGCTATCGCGGCCCGACGGTACGCACGGGGCAGATGTGGTGAAGCGGGCCTAGGGGCGCTGGCCCGCTGGCCTCGACTCCGTCGGTCTCGCAACCACCGCGGTGCCTATTCGCGGTGGCCTGCTTCGCCCGACTCCGTCGGTCTCGCAACCACCGCGGTCGCCGCGAGGACCGCTACCGAGGCCAGGGCCGCCAGTTGCACCCCGGCGGAATGGCCGGCATAGCCGTCCACCGACCGCCAAGGATGCCGACACAGCACCGCGCCCGCTGTGATCAGCCCGCCGGCGCTCAACCCGAGCCGGGCCACATCAAATGCCCGCTGCCGATGTCGCAATGCGAACAGCAACACCATCGCGGCCCCGAACACCGCCGCGCCGGTAGTTCCGGCGATCAAGAATCCGACCGTCAGCGCACCGGCCGCCGCCACACGGCGGCTCGGCGCCCAGGCCTGTGCCGCCGGCCCGGGATCGCGGATCCGCCGCACCGGCCACCAGGCCAGCAACGCCAGCAGCGGTAGCAGCGCCAGTCCACCGACCATGCCGAGCCGGTACATCCGGTTCGGCCCGAAGATCAGCGTGACCGTGCCGTCAGTGTCCGCGGGCAGCACGAAGCCCTGCTGCCAGCCGTTGACCGCCACCGGCGTCAGTCGCGTGCCGTCCGAGGTGCGCGCCACCCACCCGCCGTTGATGCTCTCCGGAACGACCAGCACCCGAGCGGATGCCGCGAGGGGCACCGTCACCTCACGCCGGTCCGCGCTCCACGTGCCGAGCACCGCCGGTGTGGTCGCGGCTGGGCCCGTGGCCGTCGACGGCCCGGCCAGCGTCGCGCCGTCGACGACGAAAGCCGGTCCCGGGCTGATCATCAATTCCTGTGCGCCGGGCGGCAACGCGATCGGACGCTGGTCGCACGCCTGCGCCGCCACCGGCTTGTCGTCGAGCAGCGCGCCGACAGTGGTGGTGATCGAGGTGTGCACGAACCGGCCGGCGATCGCGATGATCGGCCCATGGTCGCAGTCGACGTGGACCGCACGTGACCGGTTGCGGGCGTGATCGGCGGGGGCAACGGGACGTCCGTCGGGGCCGAGCACACTGACCTCGGCCAGCCCCGGTGGTTTGAGCTGGTCGAAGCCGATCGCGGTGCGGTCGATCACGTCCTCCCAACCCAGCAGGCTGATGGTGACGGTGTCGGTGACCCGCGGTAGCAAGCGCACCTGTTGATCGTCGGATTCCGCCAGGTCCCGGACTTGGGGGCCGGAGCCCAGGTCGACGGCCACCAGGGTGGGATGCGCCGGCAGCGGGGACTGACTGGGAGTGAACCGCACGCCGGTCACCTTGACCGGCCGCGGCAAGGTGATGGTCAGGGTCGGCGGGGATCGGTGTGCGACCACTCGCTGCGACGCGGTCCATGCCGTGCCCGGGTCACCGTCGGCGGCGGCATACGCCGACCCCTGCACGTCGAGCACGTCGGCGTCACCGCGGGCCCGCAACGCGCCCGGCTCGGCGATCAGGTCGACCAGGTTCGGGCCCTGACGCGGCCGCACCCATACGGTCGGGGTCACCGACATGGGCCGCGGCACGTTCAGGGTGCGGCTGAAGCTGGCGGGCTCCTCGGGCTCCAGCATCATCGACGCTGCGCAGCGCACTGCGCCGTCGGCTGTCGCGCAGCCGGTCCGGCCCGGCAAGCCCGCACCCAAGTCCCACTGCGCCACTTGAGCGCCCGCGGGTGGCGCGGGAACCAGCGCCGTGTGGCGCAGGTCGACCGGATGCGCGAAGCCTGAAGCGTCGTACTGGGTGATCGCCAAATCGGTGATGCCGAACTGCACGCCGGGGGAGCCGTCGTCGGTGCCTGACGCGGTGATCCGCACCCAGGGTGTTTCGCCGTAAGGCAGCGCGGCGATCAGGGGCTCCCCGGCGCGGTCGAACCGCAACGTGGTGGTGCCGTTGACCGTGGAGATCTGTATCCGCCGCACCTGCGCGCCGACGGCCGTCGCACTGGGCGTCACGGTGATGGTGCCGTTGGTCAGCGGGTGGTCGAAGTCCACCTGCAACCATTGGCCGACCGCCGACTGCAGGGCGTTGGACACCCAGGCGGTGCCCGAGTCGCTGTCGATGGCGGCGGCCGGTGAGGTCGACGGTGCGACGTCGGGCAGCGTGGTGGCGTCCGAGGACGAGCTGGATGCGGTGAGCCGGCCTCCGAGCCAGCCGCCGAACACCGTGCTGGCGCCGGGGGTCGGATAGTCCGGTACCCGGCTGTGGGTGTGCCGGGCGTCGCCGGCTGCGCGGAGCGTCGACGAGTGGTCATCGACCCGGCCATAGTCGGTCTCGCGAGCCAGGGGGGTGTCGGTGACGGTGACCACCGGTGTGCCCAAATCCGCGTGCCGGGCGTCGGCGGTCATCAGCACCGGGCCCAGCGCCGGCTCTCCGCGCAATCGGCGGTGTTCGTCGAGTCGCAGCAGCACCTCCGGACCGCCGTCGACCCGCGGTATCGCCTCAAGGTCGGTCAGGTACGGCGCTCCCGGGCTTGCATCGGCCGCGGGATCGCCGACTCGGTAGATCTCGATCGCCGGATAGGCCGGCCGCAGGCCGCTGTCGGCGACGAAACCCCGGACGGTGCCTGACCCGACGGGATCGCCGAACTGAGCCACCCGCTGCAATCCCGGTGAACCATCGACCGCGCGGTGCACCAGCAGTGGTCGGGCCGAGCGGGAGTTGTCGGGGTCCAGGTCGTTGCGGACCACCAGGTAGGAGATGCCTTGTCGAACCAGAGTGTCGGCCAGCCCTGCCGACGGGCGGCCGGCGGCGAACAGGCGCTGAACCGAGTCGAGCGCCCGAATGGTTTGCGGCGGCGTCAGCGGGATCGAGTCGCGCACCCCCCACGGGCCGACGTCGAGGACCTGCAACGGTTCGTCGTGGCTAGTGCCCCAAGTCTGGGTGGCAAACGGCGCCCCCGGTGCCACCAGCACCCGGCCGGGGGTGGGACCGCCATTGTTGTGCTCGGTGAGCCACGCCGCAGCGTCGCGCCAATACTGCGGCAGTGCGTTGAATGTTCCTGGCGGGGTGAGTCGGCCGGTCCAGGCCAGTGACGTCGAGACCATCAGCGCTGTCAGGACCACCAGACCGACCGCGGCCGACTTGTGGTGTTCGGGATGGACGAACGCGCGCCGCCACACCGGCGCCGGAGCGCTGCCCGGCAGCGGGATGCGGCCCAGCAGATGGGTGAGCCCCAAAACCAGCGGGATGCGGATCACCGACTCGAGTTTGTGCAGGTTGCGCAGCGGCGCCCCGGCTCCATCCAGGAAGGCCTGCACCGAGTGGGCCAGCGGCGAGCCCAGCCCACCGGCATAGCCGATGGCCAGCAGCGTCACCCCGATCAGCAACATGGTGACCAGGCGTCCGGCGCCGGGTAGGCGCCGAGACAGCATGCCGGTCAGTCCGGCCAGACCCGCGGCCGCCACCAGGCAGGTACCCAGGATCATCACTGGGCGGGTGACCAGCGGTGCCCCGGCCGTGGCGTTCGGCGCGACGAACGGTGTCCAGCTGTGGGTGCCGCGCAGCATCTCGGTCAGCGACGTCCAGCGGGTGGTGACGCCGGCCGATTCGATGAAGTCCAGGAACGGCGGGCTGACTCGTCCGAGCAGCAGCAGGGCCACCACCCACCAGGTGACCGCCAGTGCCAGTGCTAGCAGCCACCAGCCGGTGAACCTCCACCAGCGTCGGTTCGGGCGATGACACAGCCACCAGATGATCGCCGGCAGGCACCCCGCGAGCGTCGCGACCGCGTTTACGGCGCCCATCAACGCAACCGCGACCCCAGCCTGTCCGGCCAGCACCCGAGCGGGTCGTTCCGGGGCGTCCTGGCCCGGATCATCCCGTGGCGCTTCCAACGCCCGGATGACCGGCAGCAACACCCAGGGGGCCAGCATCATCGGCAGCGTCTCGGAAGAGATGGAACCCAAAGTGGTGAGCACTCGTGGCGACAGGGCGAATGCGGTGGCGCCGATCAGCCGTGCCGTCGGGGTCCCGATTCGCAACGTCTCGGCGACCCGCAGCAGGCCCCAGAATCCCACCGTGAGCAGCACCGCCCACCACAGCCGCTGCACGATCCAGCCGGGCAGGCCCAGCAGATCACCGGCTAGGAAGAAGGTGCCGTGCGGGAACAGATAGCCATACGCCTGGTTCTGCACCTGGCCGAACGGCAGTTCGCTGCTCCACAGGTTGGCGGCGCGAGCCAGAAACCGCAGCGGAGCGATGGTCAGGTCGAGCTTGGTGTCCGGAGAGATCCGTCCGGGAGCCTGCAGCAGGCTGAAAGTCAGAGAGATGGCGCCGACCAGCCAAAACCAGCGCCGGGACAACGGTGTCACAGCCTGCGGCTTTGCCGGCGGACGGTCAGGCGTTGCCGGCGTCCGCAGGTCAGCCGCGGTTGCCGTATTCCACCCTGTTCAGCACCGAGGACTGCGGGTCGCCTCCGGCGATCTGCGGCTTGGTGTCTTGTTGCACCATCAGCGTGACCCCGAAGACGGCCGCCGCACCCAGCAACACCCCCACGACGATGCTTATGGCGGCCGGCACCACGAACCGAGGCATGGTCAGGCTCCTTCTGCACTCTCGTGACGTAGATCAGGGGCGCCATCAACATCAGCCCCCGCTTGGGCCCCGACCGCCAACGTAGCACGTGGGCCTTCATGAGCCCGGCGGTTCCGGCCGTGACAGCATGGTGCGATGCCTGGATCGCTGACTCGACAACTGCCCGGTCTGCTGCTGGCCGCCGCGGTGCTGCCGGCCCTCGTCACGTCGTGCTCGCACCGTGACGAGACACCCGCACCGTCGTCTGACGCCGCGGCGTCGCCTACTGAGACGGCCTCCGCGCCGGTGGATCCGATGTGTGCACAGGTATCGGCCCTGTCGGTCCGCGACAAGCTGGCGCAGCTGGTGATGGTGGGGGTCCGCGACGCGGCGGACGCCCGCGCGGTGGTCACCGATCACCACGTCGGCGGCATCTTCATCGGCAGCTGGACCGAGCTGTCCATGCTCACCGATGGCTCGCTGAAAGAGATCAAGGAAAGCCAAGCTCCCACCGGCCCGCTGCCGCTGGCGGTCAGCGTGGACGAGGAGGGCGGCCGGGTGTCGCGGTTGTCGTCGCTGATCGGGAAGTCGCCGTCGGCGAAGGAACTGGCGCAGACCAGCAGCGTCGCGCAGGTACGTGAGTTGGCCGCCGAGCGGGGCCGCAAGATGGCTGACCTGGGCATCACCGTCGACTTCGCGCCGGTTGTCGACGTGGTGGACGCCGACACCGACGAAGACACCGTGATCGGTGACCGTTCGTTCGGTTCGGATCCGGCCAAGGTCACCGAATACGCCGGCGCGTACGCGCAGGGCCTGCGGGACGCGGGGCTGCTGCCGGTGCTCAAGCACTTCCCGGGTCACGGCCACGGTTCCGGGGACTCGCACACGGCCGGCGTCGTGGCCACACCGCCTCTGGTGCAGTTGCAGGACAACGACTTGGTGCCCTACCGCACCCTGGTCACCGAGGCGCCGGTGGCGGTGATGATGGGCCACCTGGAAGTACCCGGCCTGACCGAGGATCCAGCCAGCTTGAGCCCGGCGGCGGTCAAGCTGTTGCGCACCGGCACCGATTATCACGGCCCGGCGTTCGACGGTCCGGTGTTCAGCGACGACCTGTCGTCGATGGCGGCGATCACCGAGCACTACGGGGTCGCCGAAGCGGTGCTGCGCAGCCTGCAGGCCGGTGTCGACATCGCGCTGTGGGTCACCACCGATGAGGTGCCCGCGGTGTTGGACCGGTTGGAGCAGGCGGTGTCCGCGGGTGAGCTGAAGCAGGAATCCGTCGACGAGTCGTTGGCACGCGTCGCCGCGGTCAAGAAGCCCGGTACGCACTGCCACGGGTGATTCCGGCGGCGCGAGCAGCACACAAGTTACTCTTCGGTAAGATCGGGCCGAGGGGGAGCGCGGAAGGACCTCGAGGCGATGGCAGCTGGTAGCAAGCGGTTACCGCGGGCCGTGCGCGAACAGCAGATGCTCGACGCTGCCGTGCAGATGTTCTCGGTCAATGGCTACCACGAGACCTCGATGGATTCGATCGCCGCGGCCGCGCAGATCTCCAAGCCGATGCTCTACCTGTACTACGGCTCCAAGGAAGAACTGTTCGGGGCATGTCTGGACCGCGAACTGCGCCGCTTCGTCGAGTCGGTGCGCACCGAGATCGACTTTCAGCAGCCCCCGAAAGACATGCTGCGCAATACGATTCGTGCCTTCTTGCGCTATATCGACGCCAACCGGGCGTCGTGGATCGTGATGTACACCCAGGCCACCAGCTCGCAGGCGTTCGCCCACACCGTGCGCGAGGGCCGCGAGCGAATCATCGAGTTGGTCGGCCGGCTGCTGCGGGCCGGTACGCGTAAACCCGAACCGGGCGTCGACTTCGACTTGATGGCGGTCGCGCTGGTGGGCGCCGGCGAGGCGATCGCGAGCCGGGTCAGCACCGGTGACACCGACGTCGACGAAGCCGGTGAGCTGATGATCGACCTGTTCTGGCGCGGCCTCAAAGAAGCCCCCGGCGGCCGCGACGGTGCCGACGCGGCGGCCGGGTAGCCGCGGGCGCGGCCTTTAGGCCGTGAAGAGGCTCTGGAGGTCGGCGGTGATGCCTGCGATCGCGCCGTTGAGTGCGAGGTATTCGAAACCGACTCCCAGTGTGCCCAAGCCGATGATGCCCGCGATCGGCAGACCGACAGCGTTGAGGATGTCGCCTTGCCCGAGTTCTTGGGCGAACACGTCGAACGCATACACCGGTGCGGTAGTGAATAGCGCGTTGAGGATATCGGCAGTCGGAAGCAGCGCGGAATACGCCGTCGACGCGATACTGCTGAACGTGTTGACGATTTCGGTCAGGCTGGGCAGCGAGAACGACGTCAGGTCGCCCGCCGAGGTGCCCAGGAAATCGGCTGCACTGGGGAAGGACAGATTCGACAGATCGTTGACGAAGTTGGTCCAGCCCTCCTGCGCCCCGTTGGCCAGAGCCGTCAGAACCTCACCCCAGTCGAGGTCTGTCGGGAACAACTCGAACGTGGAGGCGACATCGGCCGGGCCGGAGGACCAGCCATCGGTGATGCTGCCGTAGCCAAGGTTCACCAGGACGCGCATAGCCGGTTCCAGTAGGTCGTAGAGGGGCAGCCCGACGACCGGGATCGACTGCAGGGGCATCAACAGCGGCAGTATCTCGCTGGGAATCATGAAATAGTGGGTGTTTCCGTCGTAGCCCTCGCTCATCGGCAATTCGATGGCCGTCCCCAGCTGCTCGGCGGTCAGGTTCGGGTAGATGGTGTGCTCGTAGATGATGCCCAGGACGGCGTTGAGGTCGGCGAGGAAATTGATCGGGTATTTCGGGAAGTCGGCGTAGCCGTCGTATTCCAGGGTGTAGACGCTGGTCGCCCACGGGGCGTCCTCGGGGATTGCGCCGTTGAACGTGATGCCCAGGCTCGGGATGGTCGGGTAGCTGCCGTCGTCTAAGACGTTGAAGCGTTCGAACAAGCCGCCGTTGGGATTGTTAGGGGCACCGAGCAGCACGAAGGACAGCTGGTCGGCGGTCGGCTGTTGGTCGGCGGGCAGCGCCAACAGATCGCGCATCACGACGGTGGAAATGGTGCTGCTCTGCGAGTAGCCCAGTATGACGAGGTTGTTCCCCTCGGCGATCTGCTTGGTGATCGTGTCGTGCAGGATGGTGACGCCTTGGGCGATGGACGGATCCAGTTCCAGGCTCTTGACGCCGCTGTTGGGGTAGAGGCCTTCCGGTGTGAACAGGGGGTTGGTCTTGTCCACGGGGTAGCGCGGTTGGCCGTCGAAGAACGGGGTGGAGGGATCGATGTAGCGGTCAAAGAGCGCGTCGATGTAGCTCTGGGGCGGGATCGGCAGGCCGCTGCCGCCCATGACCCATGCCTCGGTGTCCAGCAATTTCATCTGGGCCGTAACGGTTTTCCACGCGGTGGTCGATACCGGCTGCAGAGCCGGGGACACGCCCAGGGTGACGGCGGAGGTGATGGCCAGCGGTACGGCGAGCGCCTGCAGCGGCCGGCGAGTGTTCTCGAGACGAAACGTGAAGGTCATCGGTGTGTCCTTACAATGCCTCATGGCAAGGTCTTCAGGCCTGAACAGCGGAAATGACGACCGAGCCCCAGTTGACTGTTCATCTGATCAGTCAGATTAGCTGTGCCGGACCTGTTAACGCAATAGGGGAATCCCAATGAAAAATGGTACGCGGGCAGAGCAGCGCGCCGCCACGCGACAAGCATTGGTCGGCGCGGCGGTCGAACTACTGCGGACCGAGGGGGTAGCCGCGGTGACCACGCGCCGGGTCGCCGGCGCCGCGACCGTGTCGCAAAGCACGGTGATGTACCACTTCCCGACTCGCGATGACCTGGTGACGGCCGCGGTCGCTCAGCTTGCCTTCGAACTGGCCAATCAGGCCCGCATCCACTTCGAAGAGACGGCCGCGACCGCCACCCTGGACCTGAGCGGATATCTCGACCTGATCTGGCGTGAATTCACTACACCCCAAGCGCTTTCGGTCGCCCAGTTGTGGGTGGCGTGTTGGACCGACCCGCAACTGGCCAAGACGGTGAAGTCGCTGGAGCAACACATCTACGGTCTGGCGGTCGCCTCCGCCGAGGCGCTACCTGCGCCGGGCCCCGGGTTCTCCGCGCGGGCCTACATGGACACCGTGATGGTGGTCGTCCGTGGGCTGGTGATGTCGATTCCGGTCTGGGGGATCGAGGTCGTAAGCGCGCGCTGGGAGGTCAGCAAGGTGACGCTGCTGAAGGCGGCCGGTCTCTCGGTCGACAACGCCTGAGGGGCAACGGTGGTGCCGGCTATAGCGCCCGCACTGCCCCGGTCAGGTAGGGGTAACCCCTGGCGACGTTGCGCAGCGCCAGATCCCAGCCGCCGTCAACCTTGTCGATGTAAAGGCCGGGGCTTGCCGGCAGCAGCATCGGCTTGCCGAACCGCACCGTGTAGTCCACCGCGTCCGGAAGCGTACCTTCGATGTTGGCCAGAACCGTTGCCGCCGAGAACATCCCGTGCGCGATCGCGGTGGGGAAGCCGAACAGCTTGGCGCCGATCGAGCTGGTGTGGATCGGGTTGTGATCGCCACCGGCCGATGCGTAGCGGCGAATCTGGCCCGGGGTCACTCGCAGCACCGCGCTGGGCGGGCCCAGCTTGGGCTGCTTGGCCGGCGGCGGCTTCGGCTCGTCGGACAGGCTGGTCCGCTGCTGGTGCAGGAACGTCGTCACCTGATGCCAGGCCGGGTCGTTGCCCACGGTGACGTCGGTGACGATGTCGACCAGCAGGCCCTTGCGGTGTTCCCGCAGGTTCTCTGCCCGGACCGTCACGCCGACGGTGTCGGTGACCGCGATCGGGCGGTAGCGGGTGATCCGGTTCTCGGTGTGCACCGAACCCATCGCGGCGAACGGGAAGTCGAACCCGGTGGCCAGTTCCATCACGTTCGGGAATGTCAGCGCGAAGGGGTAGGTCAGCGGGACCTGATCCGCGAAGCGCAGCCCGGTGACGTCCGCGTAGGCGGCGACGTGGTTGGGGTCGATGGCCAGCTCGTCGACCCGCAGTGTCCGGTTCGGCAGGGTTTGCGTGCGCGGGATGAAGGGCAGCGCCCCGGCGACCGCGCGCGCCATGTTTCTGATGCCACTGGGTTGGGACATGCGTCTCACGCCCCCAGCATGGCTTGGCCGCAGACCCGGATGGTGTTGCCGGTCACCGCATTCGACGCTGGGCTGGCGAAGTAGCCGATCAACTCGGCGACATCGACGGGCTGACCACCCTGGAACAGCGAGTTGAGCCGACGCCCGACCTCGCGGGTGGCCAGCGGGATCGCTGCCGTCATCTCGGTCTCGATGAACCCCGGCGCGACGGCATTGATCGTGATGCCCTTCTTGGCCAGCGTCGGTGCCAGCGCCTCGGTCAGCCCGATCATGCCGGCCTTGGTGGCCGCGTAGTTGGTCTGGCCGCGGTTACCCGCGATACCGGCCATCGATGACAGGCCGATCACCCGGCCGCCCTCACCGATGCTGCCGTTGGCGACCAAACCCTCGGTAAGACGCTGCGGCGCAAGCAGATTGACCGCCAGAACCGCGTTCCAGCGGGCGTCGTCCATGTTGGCCAGCAACTTGTCGCGAGTGATGCCGGCGTTGTTGACCAGCACGTCGGCCTTGCCGCCATAGTGCTCTTTGAGGTGCGCGGTGATCGCCTCGACCGCGTCGTCGGCGGTGACGTCCAGTGCAAACGCGGTGCCGCCCACCCGGGAGGCCGTCTTCTCCAGCGACTCGGCGGCGGCCGGCACGTCGATCGCCACCACCTTGGCGCCGTCTCGGGCGAACACCTCGGCGATGGTGGCGCCGATGCCGCGCGCCGCGCCGGTGATGATCGCGACCTTGCCCTCCAGCGGCCGGTCCCAGTCGGCGGGGGCGGTCGCGTCGTCGGCGCCCACGTAGAACACCTGGCCGTCGACGTAGGCCGAGCGGGCCGAGAGGATGAATCGCAGCGTCGATTCCAGGCCGGTGACCCCAGGCTTGGCGTCCGGCGACAGGTACACCAGCTGCACGGTGGCACCGCGCTGCAGTTCCTTGCCCAGGGAGCGGGTGAAGCCCTCCAGTGCGCGCTGGGCGATCTGCTCGTCGGCGCTGCCGGTGGCCTGGGGGGTGGTGCCGACGACCACCAAGCGGCCGCAGCGGCCCACATTGCGCAGCAGTGGCGTGAAGAACTCATGCAGCTGGGTCAGCTCGGCGGGCGAGGTGATGCCGGTGGCATCGAAGACCAGCCCGCCGAATGAGTCGGCCCACCGGCCGCCCAGGTTGTCGCCGACCAGCTCGTAGTCGTCGGCCAGCGCGACCCGCAGCGGCTCGGCCACCCGGCCCGCCCCGCCGATCAGCAGGGGCCCGGCCAGTGCCGGCTCGCCGACCCGGTAACGGCGCAGGGTCTCGGCCTGCGGAACGCCGAGCTGCTTGGACAGGAACGATCCGGGGCCGGAGCCCAGGATCTGGGACAACAGGTCCGAGGGAACTTTGGGGGCCTTGGGGGGCATAGTGCTGCCTTCCATGTGGGGACGTGCCTGGTGCGGGCCACGGTGTCGACAACGAACTTACTCCAGAGTAAGAATACTGGGTAGTATCAGGCCGACCGTCCCCGGCAACGCGGGGGGACCCACCATCAGACGGAGAGATCGTGGCATCTGCATCTGCTGCTAAACCTGCCGAGGCAACCGCCGGGGCGCGACGCCGTGTCGCCGTCCTCGGGGGCAATCGCATTCCGTTCGCGCGCTCCGACGGTGCCTACGCGAACGCGTCCAATCAGGACATGTTCACCGCAGCGCTGGGCGGTCTCATCGATCGGTTCGGCTTGGCCGGGGAGAAGCTGGACGCGGTGATCGGCGGGGCGGTGCTCAAGCACAGCCGCGACTTCAACCTGATCCGCGAATCGGTGCTGGGCTCTGCGCTGTCGCCTTACACGCAGGCGTTTGACCTGCAGCAGGCCTGTGGCACTGGCCTGCAGGCGGCGATCTGCGCCGCCGACGGGATCGCCGCCGGCCGCTACGAGGTGGCCGCCGCCGGCGGGGTGGACACCACCTCGGACGCGCCTCTGGCGATCGGCAACGAACTGCGCCGCACGCTGCTCGCGCTGCGCCGGTCGAAGTCGAACCTGCAGCGCCTCAAGCTGGCCGGCAAACTGCCCGCCGCGCTGGGCGTGGAAATCCCGGCCAACAAAGAATCGCGGACCGGCCTTTCCATGGGCGAGCACCAGGCCATCACCACCAAGCAGATGGGCATCAAGCGGGTCGACCAGGACGAGCTGGCCGCAGCCAGCCACCGCAACATGGCCGCGGCCTATGACCGCGGCTTCTTCGACGACCTCGTAACGCCGTTCCAGGGGCTCTACCGCGACGACAATCTGCGGCCCCAGTCCAGCCCGGAGAAGCTGGCCACCCTCAAGCCGGTGTTCGGCGCCAAGGCCGGTGACGCCACCATGACCGCGGGCAACTCCACCCCGCTCACCGACGGCGCGTCGGTGGCGTTGCTGGCCAGCGAGGAGTGGGCCGCCGCGCGCAAGCTGACTCCGCTGGCGTACTTCGTCGATGCCGAGACGGCCGCGGTGGACTACGTCAACGGCGCCGATGGGCTGCTCATGGCCCCGACCTACGCGGTGCCGCGGCTGTTGGCGCGAAATGGCCTGACCCTGCAGGACTTCGACTTCTACGAGATCCACGAGGCGTTCGCCGCCACGGTGTTGTGCCACCTGGCGGCGTGGGAGTCCGAGGAGTACTGCAAGGAGCGGCTGGGACTGGATTCGGCGCTGGGCGCCATCGACCGGGCCAAGCTCAACGTCAACGGCTCCTCGCTGGCTTCGGGTCATCCATTCGCAGCCACCGGCGGGCGGATCGTGGCGCAGGCGGCCAAGCAGATCGCTGAAGCCAAGGCTGCCAAGAAGGGTGCCTCGAAGAACAAGCCGGTGCGCGCGCTGATCTCGATCTGCGCCGCCGGCGGCCAGGGCGTGGCCGCCATCCT
>Ga0182738_1000378_pt1 | contig 64888 bp, 63 predicted proteins | sample eDN5th30CBELigMG_FD_128876 | JGI IMG/M metagenome (GOLD analysis project Ga0182738, IMG submission 128876) | Enriched Miracle-Growth compost microbial communities from Emeryville, California, USA - eDNA 5th pass 30_C BE-Lig MG (version 2)... ... | reverse complement strand
GGCTTGAGGCGTTGACGGCATTGCATCGTCGATGCCCCGTGAGCGGGGCCGCAATAACTGCTTGCTCGATATTCAGATGCCGCGATCTTCGCGGCATCTTTTTTTTGCCGGGTGCAAATCAGTCGAGCACTTTGCGTGCGCGTTCCTGATAACGCAGTGCCGAGATGCGCAGGTTGTTGTCTTCGAGGTGGAACGGCGTTTGTGCGATATAGGCAAGCGCGCGCGGCACACCGAACTCGTTGATAAGCGGCCTGATCAGAAGAATGCCGCCGTAGCGTTGCACGTCGAGGTACTCAGGATCCTCTTTGCGCCACACGCGCTTGCGGAACCCGGAAAAATCTTCCGGCCAGATCATGTCGAGGCGGTTGGAGTTGAAGATGGGGCTGCGACGCTCCTTCACGTACTCGGCAATGCCTTTCACCACCATCTCACACGGCAGGCGCTTGCTCACGTCGATCGAGGTGCAGTCCTTGTGCGGCCACGACAGGCCGCGCTCCTTCGCTGCTTCTTGCAGATACGCGCTCCACAGTACGTTGTCGACAGCTTCGATGACTGGATACTCCTGACGGTACTGCTCGTCCTGATAGAGCGGCCAGTAATACGCGGCCCAGCGCAGCGGGTTCGGCGTCTTCGCGCCCAGTACCACGCGCGGAAAGATCAATGTCTTGTGCTGCTGATCGTAGGCGATCGCGCCGCCGAAGGTTTTGTATTCGGGATCGCGGCTGGTGATGAACTTGATCTGCAGATCGCGCGGCAGGATGCCGAAGACATCGCCGAAGGCATTCTCGATGGCTTCGGTGCGATACGAGACCAGTTCGGCGAACTCCTGTTTGCAGCGTGCGCGGCTTTCGCTCTCGCAAGCCAGACTCCACAGCGGAAGCAGGAGTGCGATCAGAACCAGCGCCAACCGCGCGCCGGTGTAACTCGGCCGCCGTCTCGACATCGTGCCGCTCCTGAAGAAGAGGCAAGAAGCTAACGGAACTTCGCGCCAGGAGGTTCCGTGTCGGCCAAACCATGAGCGCAACGTTGCGCAGCGTCAATGCGTAACGACGCTATGAAAATGCGAGCGACATAATCACGCGAACAGCATGGAATGCTGTGGCGATCGTGGGTGCGAAGCGACAAGCGTGAGTGACGACACGGAACGGACAATCGGGAAGCCGCATTCGTCGAGACTTGATCGGCGTCGCCGCAGCGTTGCCACGTTGGTGAAAAGCGACGCGCGGCGGCCGCAGCGGCGAGGAGGATTCATGTCGCTCTGCGCTGCTGCGGGATGCACGTACGTCGTGTCGTTTTTCGCTGGACTGCTGGATCAGTGCTGATGCTGGTGACTGATCTGGCCGCGCAACGCATCGCTCATGAGTTTGCGGAAGTCGCGTCCGTTCACGTGGATGAGCGCGCAGTGATCGCCGCCTTCGAAGTACACGTCGTCGGCATACAACAGACTTTCATCGACGATCGCATCCACGCCGTACGCCTGCGCCAGCGGCGGAATCGCGCCAGGCTCGCAATCCAGGAACAGACCGGCCAGTTCACCTTCGGTGGCGAGTCCGACCGGACGACCCAACACTTGTCGCACCGCGCCGAGGTCGACCATGTGCGTGGCCGGCAGCACCGCCATCAGATAACCCTGGCTGTCTTCCAGCATCACGCACTTCGCCAGTCGATCGCCCGGAATGTGTGCGGCCTGCGCGGTGTAAGTGCTGTTCCATGTATGTCGGTGTGCGACCACGTCGTAGGGCACATGCGCCTGGTTCAGGAAGTTCTCGACCGATGCGGCAATGGTCATGGCTCGATCCTCCGGCCGGACGACGTCGAGGACGATAGACCTTTCCGCCGCGACGCGGAAGTTGCGGGTTTCGCAGGTTGGCTAGCGCTGGCCGCACGCCACAAATGCAGCACCGCATAACCGCGCCAGGGTCGCCATTGTTCAGCGCGCGTCTGCAACTCACGCGATGTCAGCGGTGCGCCATCAGGTGCCGCCATGCGTCGCAGAATCAGATCGCCCGATGGGAACGCATCCGGTTCACCCAAGGCGCGCAATGCGATGTATTGCGCCGTCCACGCGCCGAAGCCGGGCAATGATGCAAGTGTCGTGGTCACTTCCTCGACACCGGCGCTGAAATCGAGTCTGCCTTCCACTACCGCGCGCGATAGAGCGTGCAATGCAGCGATTCTGGCGCCGGTGATCCCAAGGCCGTCCAGGTTTGCATCCGCCAGCGCTGCTGCCGATGGGAACAGATGAGTCAGTCCGCTGCCGTCGTCGGCGATCCGGCGGCCAACACGTGCGACGACACGGGCGGCAAGCGTGCGTGCAGCCGCAACACTGACCTGCTGTCCGAGCACGGCACGTACCGCACATTCGAATGCGTCCCAGGCGCCCGGAATGCGCAGGCCGGGATGCGTGCGTACCAAGCGCGACAACAGACGGTCCGGCTGGAACGTGGCGGCAATGCGAGTCGGATCGGCCGCCAGATCGAACATGCGTCGCGCCGCGGCGGAGATCTGGAACAGCGCAGCGGGAGGTGCGCCGTGTACGCGAAGCTCGAGTGCATCTTCGCGGTCGAGCGCGCGAACGCAGACGATGGCGTGACCGTTGTCGACGGCCATCGTTCTCGCGTAGCCACGCTCATCGACACGCTCGACTCCCGGCACTGCTCGTGTCGCCAGAAAGCTGCTCACATGGGGCCAATCGTAAGGAGGCCGGAATGCGAGCTTGAGTGCGACCTCGTCGGCACCCGAGGTGGCGCGATTGCCATGCTGACGACGCAGCTCGCGCGGTGCGCGCTGATACGTTTTATGAAACGTGTCGTTGAAGCGGCGCAAACTGCCGAAGCCTGCAGCCAGCGCGATCTGCGTAATCGGCAGGTCAGTGTCATCGAGCAGCCGCTTTGCGAAATGCAGCCGGCGCGTCTGCGCTACGGCGAGCGGTGATGCGCCGACATGCTGAGTGAACAGGCGATGCAGGTGACGCGGTCCGATACCGACGCGCAGCGCCAGCTCGTCCACCGATATTTCGTCCAGCGCTCCATCCTGAATGAGGCGCAGGGCGCGGCGGATCACCGCAGACGTTCCCAGCCAGGCGGGTGTGCCCGGCGCTGCTTCGGGACGGCAACGCAGGCACGGACGAAATCCGGCTTCGGCCGCCGCTGCGGCGGTCGCGTAGTACCGCACGTTGCTGCTCTTCGGGGACGGCGCAGGACAGATCGGCCGGCAATAAATGCCGGTCGACGTCACTGCGATGAAGAATTTGCCGTCGAAACGCGAATCGCGGCTCAGGCGGGCCCGTTCGAGCGCGCTGCGATCCAGTCCGTGAATATCATTCATGCGGCCGACGATACGCCCGCACTTCTGCTGCGACTAGCCGGATTCGGACGCAAATACTGGGGCCGTTCGCCGGCCTACAGCAGCGCCTCCACGCCGGCGCTGACCCGATTGCGCCGGTAGTCGTACAAGTTCAGATCGGCGGCGTTGTCGGCATAGGAATAGCGCACCACCATGCGCCAGCGCGACGTCAGCGATTTCGTCGCGGCCAGGGAGAACTCGGTGCGGTCCTCGATGCCGTTGCTGGCAAGGTCGTAACGGGTGTGCCGGCGCAGCGCCTCGACAGCGAGCGTCCAGTCGGCCGGCAGCGCACGCCGCAATTCCACGCCGAGTTGCTGCTGCGACGCCGATAGCGACGTATCGTCGTAGTCGCTGTTCTCATACCGATACTCGATGCCGAAGCTCCAGGGCTGAGCCTGCCAGGCGGCCTTGAGGCCGAGATCGTGGCGTCGTCCGGTCAGTCCTTCGAACTGATTCATGCCGTCGATATTGCTGAAGCGATAGCGGGCGCGCAGCTGCCAATCCGCACTCAGCTGCGTACTTGATTGCAGCAGCAGCGTCTGCAAGGTCTCGAAGCCTTCGCCATCGAGCGTGATGTAGCCGACCTGCACGCCCGCTTCGCTGGCCCAGCTGCCAAGATCGAAGCGATAGCGCCCGCCGCCCTGCAGGCTCATCTGGTCGAACTGATCCAGGTCCAGGTAGTCGACCCGGAACAGGCCCGCATCGAAACGCCACGGTCCATCCAGCGGAGCGCTGGCGGCGAGCTGCAGTTCCGCGAAACCGTCCGAAGTGCCGCTCACGCCCAGTACATCCGAGTTGGCGATCAGTGCGACGTTGTCGTCATACCCCGCGGCGAGCGCGGCGTAACCCACCCAGTTGCGGGTCGGCGCCGGTTGCTCCGTGGCCAGCTGAGCGGAAGCCAGACTACGCAGCCGTTCGTCGCCCGCTTCCTTTTCGGCGAATGCGAACCAGCGTGCAGCTTCGGTGTCGTCGCTGCGACGACGCGCAATCAAGCCGAGATTGTAATGAGCCAGTGCGGCCATGGTCGGCGTGCGGGCCGCTTCCTTGAACGCCGCTTCGGCGCGCGCCAGGTTGCCGAGGCGGAAGGCGGCGACGCCGATGTTGAAATGAATTGCTGGCCCGGTCAGGCCGGCCGCGGCGGCTGCTTCGAAAGCTTCGAGCGCCTTGGCGTAATCCTGCGCTTCGAAGGCGAGCCGGCCGGACTGGAACAACTGCGTTGCTTCGCTGCTCGCGGCGAATGCAGCGAAACTGCCGAGCCAGAACGACAGAAACGCCGCGAGTGCGGCGAGCGTACGGCGATCAGGTCCGCGGCGGGTGCGGTGGCCTGCCGGGCGGTTCGGGAGGTTTGTTGGGATGCTCTCGGGCCTGCTCGGTAATGGAGCGGCGCGCCTGCTCACGCTGCTCGGCGGCCTCCTTGGCTTTGTCCCGGGCGCTTTCGGACATCTCGCGTCCCAGCTCCTGGGCTTCGCGAGCGCGTTCCTGTCCCTTGTCTGCGGCATCTGGTTTGCGATTTTCGTTCTGCGCTGCCGGCTTCCCCGGCTCAGCGGCCTTGTGTGCGGGCAACGGAATGCGGCGTACGATGTCCTCAGGTGTCTTGGCGTCCGGATCCGCGAGGATCTGCATCGTCACGTCGAGATCGTCGCGGTCGGGCGGGCTCTGCTGGGCAAACGCACGATCGACCGGATACACGGCGGACGCGACCAGCAGCACGCAGGCCATCATTACTGCCCGTGCAGATCGTGGCAAGTCGGGGAAGTCGCGGTGCATCATGACCGGGAAGCTTCCTGCGGGTTCTGGACGGTGAGATTGACGATCACCTGGCGGCTGCGGCCCTGATGCTCGACGGTCGCCACCAGCTGGCCGCCGCCGGTGCTGCGCGCCACGATGGGCAGGGTCAGCAGATTGCTGCCGCGCTCCAGGTGCGTCTGCCAGTCGATCTCGCGATCGTTGTCGAAGCCGTCCAGTGCCACGCTGCCCGTCACTGCCACCCGGATGGTGGCGCCGTCCAGATTGCGTTCGGAGTCGATCAGGACTTCGATGTTGCGCGCCTCGTTCAGGGCCAGGGCAATCTCCTGCGCCGGCTCGTTGCTGGTGGCGGGCGGCCGCAACACGAATACCGCCACCACGGCCGCCGCGGCCGCGCCCAGGGCGATGCCGAACCAGGTTTCCCAGCGGGCGAATACGCGATGCATCCGGCTGGGTCGCGAAACGGGCTGCGAGGCGGGCGCCGGACCGGCCGTCGCCTTTGCAAAAGCGTCGTCCACGAACCCGGGACGCGGCCCGGGTACCGGCATTTCTTGCAGCAGTCGCAGTAGTTTTTCGGAAGGGATGTTCACGTCGGATCGCCCGCTCTCATCCTCATACACGGTCCGAGGCGACAAATCGTTCCGTCGCCAGCAGCAGGCGCAGACGGCTGCGGGCGCGATGCAGACGGGACTTCGCCGTGCCGACCGGGATATCCATCATCGCCGACAGCTCCATCAGGCTGTAGCCCTCGATATCGTGCATGGACAATACCATGCGGTGTTCCTCGCCGAGATGCTGCCAGGCGGCCAGCAGCTTCTCGCGCGTCAGCTGCCGTTCCGCCAGTTCGGGCGGCTCGGCGGACGGGTCGATGAACTCGCCGTCCTCGGCCTCTTCCCCGTCGAGGGTTGCGGAGCGCGGCGGCTCGCCGTACTGCACCGGGGAGCTGCGCTCGTGCCGCAGCTGATCGATGAAGATGCGGTACATCACCCGCAGCGCCCACGGCCGGACCCGGTCCAGGCGGCGCAGCTCGTCGAGCTTGGGGTACAGGCGCACCAGCAGTTCCTGCACCAGGTCCTCGGCCCGATCGACGCTGCCGGTCCAGCGATAGGCGCAGCGATACAGGACCGGGACGTGATGGCGTAACAGCCGGTCGAATTCGGCTGCGGCGACATTGCCCGGCGGCAGGCGATCGTGCTTGGTCGGGACCATGCGCTCCATTAAAAAAGTACACGGATCTCGGGCCCGAAGGGTTCCCTTGGGAACCCTTCGACGCGGCGATCCGTGTCAGCACAGGAAAGCGGCGCGTGCGGTGCCGCCAAACCTCGACGGAGAATACGTCAAAGATGCGAGCTGCAATTCGACCGATTGTTCTGGGTCTAAGTGCTTTTGTCCTGGTCGCGTGTGGCGGAGGCGATGGCGGCGGTGGTCCCGAGCCTACCGGCAAGGTCAACCTGTCCATCACCGATGCGCCGGTCGACGACGCGAGCAGCGTGGTGGTGCAGTTCAGCGGCGTCGCCTTCAAGCGCGAGGGAGCCACGGCCGAGGTGGTGCAGGACCTCACGTCTTCGCCGCGACAGCTCGACTTGCTGCAGTACCAGCAGGGGCGGGCCGCGCTGCTGCTGGATGGCGTGACGCTGCCGGCAGGCCGCTACGAGTGGATCCGCCTCATCGTCGACAATCAGCCGAACGTGCGCGATTCGTACATCGTGCTGACCACCGGCGAGGAGTGCGAGCTGCGCGTGCCCAGCGGCGCCGAATCCGGGTTGAAGCTCAACCGCGGCTTCAACCTGCCGGCCGACGGCAGCGCGGCGCTGACCATCGATTTCGATCTGCGCAAGTCGATTCATGCGCCGCCGGGCCAGAAAGGCACCACCGAGTCCTGCACCCAGGGCTACCTGATGCGGCCGACGCTGCGCGTGGTGGACGATGCCGATGTCGGCGCGATTGCGGGTGAAGTGGACAGCGCGCTGGTCACGGCGGAGTGCCTGCCGAGCGTCTACATCTTCTCGGGCGCCGATGTCGTGCCCGACGATCTCGAAGACGGCGAGGTGGCGGCGGATGTGGATCCGCTGGTCGTGGCTCCGGTGTCGGTCGTCAATGGCGATGTCGCTTACCGCTACCATGCGGCGTTCCTGCCGCCCGGTGCGTACACGGCTGCGTTCACGTGCGGCGATGACGATCCGACGACGGACGATGTGCTGACTTTCCTGCCGCCGCAGAACGTCACCGTGCAGGCCAACCTAATCGGCACCGCGAACTTCGCGCCGCCGCCAGCGCCGTAGTCGACACAAAACGTAGAAGTGCATCACATCTCCTGCCCGCGCGACGGACTCGCGCGGGCAGGATCGGTGAAGATTCGTTCATTAAAACGGGGAAAGCCTGATCACCCCGAGCGCGAACGCAGGCATACTTCGTCCCACAAAGGCCAACTCAAAAAAACGGGACGAACATGCATTCGATCGGTCGGGGGCGAATCTCGCTGTGGTTGTCGGTGCCCGTTCTGCTTCTGGCTCATGCGCTCTGCGCTGCGTCGACCACGGCTACGACGAGCAAGCCGGCCACGACCAAGACTGCGACCAGCAAGACTGCTGCAAGCAAGACCAAGACCACTCATGCCACCGCGGCGCGTTCCAAAGCCGGGGCCGTGCCCCGTCTGCCGGCCATCCGCTCCAACTCCATCCTGGTGATCGACGGCCGCGACTCCTCGGTGCTGCTGTCGAAGAACGCCGATGTGCCGGCGCCGATCGCCTCGATCACCAAGCTGATGACGGCGCTGGTGGTGCTCGACGCCAAGCTGCCGCTGGACGAGCCGATCAAGGTCACCAAGGACGATCGGGCCACGGAAAAGGGTGACGCCTCGCGCCTGCCCATCGGCACCACGCTCACCCGCGGCGATCTCATGCACCTGGCCTTGATGTCCTCGGAGAATCGCGCCGCGCATGCGCTCGGCCGCAGCTATCCCGGCGGCATCGAAGCCTTCATCCCCGCCATGAACGCCAAGGCGCGCGCGCTCGGCATGAAGCATGCGCATTTCGCCGATCCGACCGGGCTGTCCGACAACAACGTGGCCAGTCCCGAAGACCTGATCAAACTGGTGAACGCGGCTGCCCGCGACCCGGTCATCCGCGCCTATTCGACCGACCGGGAGCACGAGATCGTGGCCGGCCGCAGCAAGCTCGGCTATCGCAACACCAATTCCCTGGTGAACAAGGCGGATTGGGACATCCTGGTGCAGAAGACCGGCTACACCAACGCGGCTGGCCGCTGCCTGGTGATGAAAGCCATGATCCAGGATCGCCCCGTGACCATGGTGCTGCTGAATTCGTTCGGCAAGCTGACGCGCGTCGCCGATGCTTCGCGCGTCAGAAAGTGGATGGAGGCCGCCGAGTCGAATTCGACTCTGGCCAGCAGCGGCAGCTAGGCCGCGTCCGGCTGCACTTCCGGCCGCGCGGCCGCGAACTCGGGCAGCGATTCCAGATAGGTGCTGATGGCGACCAGCTTCGGGAACGGCTTCAGGTCCGTCTCGAAGCGACGCGCGTTGTACATCTGCGGCACCAGGCAGATGTCGGCCAGTGACACCGAATCGCCGTAGCAGTAACGCCCGCTCTTCGAATACGTGCCTGCCAGCTGCTCCAGGCTCCGGAAGCCTTCCGTGACCCAGTGGCGATACCAGGTGTTGACGCCGTCGTCGTCCTGCTTGAGCTCCCGCCGCAGATAGTTCAGCACCCGCAGATTGTTGATCGGATGCAGGTCCGCGACGATGGACAGCGCCATCGAGCGTACTCGCGCGCGGCCGATCGCATCCGCCGGCAGGAAGGCTGGCTCCGGGTGCTTCTCGTCCAGGTACTCCATGATGGCCATGGACTGCGACAGGACCGCACCGTCAATGTCGAGTGCCGGAATCAGGCCCTGCGGATTGACCGACAGGTAGTCCGCCGCGCGATGCTCGTTCTTGGCGAAGAGCTTGGGGACCGAGTCGTATTTCAATCCCTTGAGGTTCAGTGCGATGCGCACGCGAAACGCGGCGGAGCTGCGGTAGTAGGTGTAGAGCTTCATGGAATTCTCCACGGGAGCTAGCGCGCGATGACGGTGGTGAGCGTTTCGAGACCGTCCACGCCCCCCTCGATGCGATCGCCGGGCTTGAGCGGACCGACGCCGGCCGGCGTGCCGGTATAGATCAGATCGCCGGGCACGAGATCCCACAGCGTGGAGAGCTCGGCAACGATTTCCGGAATGCTCCAGATGAGGTCGGACAGATCGCCCTGCTGACGCAGCTCGCCGTTCACCTTGAGCCAGATCCGGCCGCGCTCCAGATGGGCGCCTGCGCTCGCGGGCCGGATGGCGCTGATGGGCGCAGCCCGATCGAAACCCTTCGCGGTGTCCCACGGCCGGCCCTGATCCTTCGCCTCCGACTGCAGATCGCGCCGCGTCAGATCGTTGCCGACTGCGTAGCCGAACACGTGTTCGAGCGCCTGCGCCACCGGAATGTTGCTCCCGCCCTTGCCGATCGCGACCACCAGTTCGATCTCGTGGTGCAGGTTGGCGGTTTGCGTCGGATACGGGATCGTGGCGTTGTTGGGCACGATGGCGTCCGCCGGTTTGCTGAAGAAGAACGGCGGCTCGCGTTCGGGGTTGTTGCCCATCTCGCGGGCGTGCGCCGCGTAGTTGCGCCCGACACAGTAGATGCGGTGGACGGGGAAGCGCTCCTTGCGACCCTGGACTTCGACGGAAGGCAGCTCAGCCGGCGGGAACACGTAGGACATGGTGGGATCCCTGCAATCGGAATGCTTTGAGTGATGAGGGCGGCGCTCGCCGCGAACAGCCGGGCCATGGTAACAAACGTGAGCGCGATCAGCGTACGAGGGCGACGATCATGGCCTCACTGACCCAGGTTCTGAGCATCCGGGCGATCTGCGCCGGAACTTCGGTGGGGTCGTGCCAATCGCACAAGACCTCGCACGCATCGCCGAACGCGCCTTGCGCGATGAGCGTGTCGAGCGCTGCCGCTTCGTCGTCTGGCAGCGAGCGGTATCGCGGCGTCAGCTCCTGGCGCCAGATCAGCCACTGTTGCGGCTGCTGCAGCTTCGTCGGCGCGGGGCAGGCGACTTCATCGGACAACGCCTTGAAAAGAGCGGGGGCGTTGGTGTCCCGCCGCAGGCGCTGCATCGAAGGGTGGAACTGGAATCGCAGTGTGGGCCAGTCAGCCGGCTCGACTTCGGCCAGCGCGGCATCGCTCAGCGGCACTGCGTCGGCAGCGTCGAAGGCGGCGGCAATGGCCCATTCCCAGTTCGCCAGCTCGGCGAGCCAGGGTTGATCCGGATGCCGATCGCCTAGATGCGCCGCGAGCCGGTTGCCGAACCAGCGCACCGAGACGCTGTGTGAAGGATGCTCGTCGAGATAGCTGCGCGCGATCATACTGAACTGTTCTTCGCCGAGCAGTTGCTGCAGGCGCGGATAGTTATGCGCCAGCGCCTCGATCAGTCGCAGGCGATACGCGTCGGCATAAACGGCGAGTCGCAGCTGAGCGGGCACCCGATCGGATTCGTTGATCGCTGCAGCGACGTCCTCGCCTCCATGCAGGACGTGATGCTGGAATGCGCGTTGCAGCTGGAGCAGGTTCATGGTCACGCCGCCTGCACGACGCTCGCTTCGGTAATGGTGCGTGCTCTTGCCAGCTCGTCCAGCAGCACGGGCAGCTCGGGAATCTTGTCGTCACGCTCGATCATGGTGGAGACCCGGCCAAAGCGTTCCACCGCCGCGGCGAACAATCGCCACACCTCTTCCGCCACCGGCGCATCGTGCGTATCGATCAGGAAGTCGGTGTCGCAGCCCGCGTGACGGCTATGTCCGGCCAGGTGAAACTGCTGGACGCGCTCGACGGGCACGCCGCGCAGGTACGCGAGAGGATCGAAGCCGTGGTTGACGCTGCTGACGTAGACGTTGTTGACGTCCAGCAGCAGCAGGCAGTCGGCGCGCTGGGCGATCTCGGCGAAGAATTCCCATTCGGTCATTTCCGAGTGCGCATAGCTTACGTAGCTGGAAACGTTTTCCAGCAGCAGCCGTTGCCCCAGGATTTCCTGCACCTGGGTTACGCGCTGCACGACATGCTGCAGCGTTTCCTCGGTGTACGGCAACGGCATCAGATCGTGCAGGCTGGTTCCATCGACGCCCGTCCAGCACAGGTGATCGGAAATCCACGCCGCCTCGAAGCGCTGCGCCAGCGCTTTGACCTCGCGCAGATAATCGAGATCGAGCGGATCGGCGCCGCCGATCGACAGCGACACGCCATGCAGCGCGAAGGGGTAGTGAGGCCGCAGCCGCTCCAGGTAGTGCAGGGGGCGGCCGCCGGGAATCAGGTAATTCTCGGTCAGCACCTCCAGCCAGGCGACGCTGCCGAGGTGCCGATCGAGCAGCGCTTCATAGTGCGCAGGCCGCAGACCCAGCCCGAAACCCAATGAAGCGCCGCGCATGCGAAAAGTCCGTCAGCTTTTTTTCTGTTCCAGCTCGGCCTTGACCTTGTCGCACTCGGCCTTGGGCAACAGCAGGTAGCCCGTGCCCTTGCAGGCATTCTGACCGGCGCAGGCGCTGGTGGCCGTAGCACAGGCGCTCTTGCCCTTGCAGGCGTTGGCGCCTTCGCATTTCACCTTTGCCGCATCGGCGGCGAGCGCGCCGCTGAGCGGCGCCGCGGAGAACAGCAACGCTGCGGCGGTGGCGAGCGCTGCGCTGGAAAGCTTCCGGCTCTGCATCATGTCGGATTCCTCAGTCTGTTTCGGGTTACGGCCGGTCGGACCGGCGGCGAGTATAGCTGCAAGCAACAGACAGGACCGTCCGCGAGGGCCATTTATTGCAGCCGGCCCAGTGCAAGTCCGGTCACTTATAAAAGGCAACAAAAAGGGCGGACGCCAGTGGCGCCCGCCCTGTCCAGCCTTACCGCATCAGGTCGCCGAGCTGCGGATCTGCATGTTGTCCTTCACCTGCTTCACGCCGTCGACCTGACGGGCGATCTGCAAGGCGCGGATCCGGGCTTCGTCGCTTTCGACGAAACCGCTCAGCTGCACCACTCCCTTGAACGTGTCGACGTTGATCTGATGGGCCTTGGTGACCGGATCCTCGATCAGCTTGGCCTTCACCTTGGCGGTCACCACGCCATCGTCGATGGCCTCACCGGTCGATTGCTGGCGCGGCGTGGAGGTACACGCGACCATCACCGAGCCGCTCATCAACGCGGCGAGCATCAGGGCGGCAATTCGTTTGGCGGCCATGGTCGTCTCCTGCTTTCTAAGTTCTCAAACCCGCGGCTGTGTCTCAACCCGCGCCATCACGGCGCTGCTCGGCCTGCTGTTTGGCCTGTTGCAGCTCGTTGTCGGCGCGGTCCTTGCAATCTTTCTGCGCATCACCGCTCAAGGCTTCGCATTTTTCCATCGCGACGCGGTGATCGGCCTCGGCCTGCGCCATGGCGACCTTGAAGGCATCGTTCGCATCGGTCCGGTCGGCGTTGCGTGCGGCGTCGGCAACTTCATCGGCGTCCCGGTCCTGCTGTGCGTCCGCAACATCCTTCTGTGCATCCGCCATCTGTTCCCGGGCGTCGGCCTGGGCGTCGGCGACATCGCGTTGCGACTCGGCCTGCGCCTTGGCGACATCCTGCTGCACTTCGGCAGGAGATTCAGCTTGTTGGTGGCAGGCCCCCAGCGCAAGCCCGGCCGCGGCAATCATCAGCAAAGTATGGAATCGCATGTCAAGTTTCATGGTTCATCCCTCTTGCGACGGATCCTCTTGCTCTGGCACCGCCGGCAGGTGCCGTCTATGCCGGTAACGTCTCGTTATCTGCAAGGTTCCGGCGCGCCGCTCCGGCCTGCCGCGGTCGCGTTAAGGCCTTCAAGCGTCGCCATGCTGCGACAAATCAACGGGTTTTCAGCGGCGCGGAACACTGGACGGGGCAGGACGTTACACCCTGCTCATGGCAACGCATTCCGCTGTGCTGCGAGGAGACAGCCGCGAGGTCAGTCTCTCCGCCGAACGCAAGCGGCCGGTCACGGAAGGACCGGCCGCCAGCAGCGCGCGCGTGCCGCTGGCAGTGGTCGCCGTAACCCTGGCTTCGATTGCGCTGTTGCTCGTGAATGCGACGCTGCTGGTCATCAATACCGCCGGCACCATGGATTCGAACGCGCAGTATGCGCGCTCCTATGAAATCAAGCGCTCGCTCACCGCGTTCCAGTCCATCGTCACCACCGCCGAATCCGGTCAGCGTGGCTACCTGCTCACCGGTCAGACGGCCTACCTGGAACCATTCGCCCGCGCCGCGCGCACCTGGCGAACCGAGCTCAACCGGCTGCGCAATCTGACTGTCGAAAGCCGCTACCGCGAACAGCGCACCAAGGACCTGAACGAGCTTGAGGCCATGACGGCCGGTGCCGTGGAGCGGCTGCGACAAACCATCTCGGACACTCCGCAGCCTGGAGCTTCGGGCCAGGCGGACGTCGTCGGTACCGGCCGGGCCACGGCCAGCATGGATCGGGTGCGCGCGCTGGTCGATCGCTTGATGGAAGAAGAGGACACGCGAATCGAGGCGCTGCGCGGCGAGGTCCTGCACGACATGTGGCTCACGGTGGGCATCGCCGTGTTCACCACCGTGCTGACGGTCGGTGTGCTCATCGGTCTGTACAAGCTGTTGCGCCGTTATACCGCCGCGCGGGCCCGTGCCGAGAATGCCTTGCTCGAATCCAATCAGCACCTGAACCGCGAGGTCGAGGAACGCACCGGCGAGCTGACCGAGCTTTCGCAGCACCTGATCCGGGTCGCCGAAGAAGAGAAAGCCAAGATCGCCCGCGAGCTGCACGACACGCTCGGCAGCAACCTCACGGCCATCAACATGGATCTCAACTGGATCAACAAGCGCCTGTCCACCGAAAGCGCAGACCTGCGCGAGCGGCTGCAACGCTCGCTGCAGATGCTGTCCGACACGGTCGAACTCAAACACGAAGTAATCGAGGGCCTGCGCCCCAGCCATCTGGACAACCTGGGGCTCGCGTTCGCGCTGCGCTCGCATTGCCGCGAGTTCTCCCGGCGCACCGGCCTGCCATGCGATGTCAGCGCGGTCGAGGATTTCGACGATCTGGACCCGGACTGGTCCATCGCGCTGTATCGCATCACCCAGGAAGCTCTTACCAACGTGGCGCGTCACGCGCAGGCGAAGAGCGTGAAGTTGCAGCTGTTGCGCGAGGACGGCGGTATTCGCCTGCGCATCATCGACGATGGCATCGGCATGCCGGAGGCCGCTGCCGGCCGGGTGAAATCGCACGGCCTGGTCGGCATGCGCGAGCGCATGCGCCAGGTGGGCGGTGTCGTTCGGGTCGGCGCGGACCGTTCGGGCAGGGGCACGATCGTCGATGCATTCATCCCCGGCGTGACGCAGCAGGTCGCAGTGTAGGAGAGGTCTTACCCCGGGTGCGGCATAGATGATTCAAGCCGCCGCACTTGTTCTGATAGACATTCACTGACTGATCGACAGTCGGCTTTGGAACTGCCCTGGCCGGACGCGCTGAAATGGAGACAAGCAATGGCGAATACTCTTCACGCGCACGATGATTTCGGCTCACCTCTGCGCGCACCCGGTGCGCTCGCAGTAACGCAGATCTGCGGAGCCGAGGGGCTGCTCGGCGAATCTCCCGTCATGCAGGAGCTGTTCGAGCAGATCCAGGGAGCCGCCGCCATGCGCAACAACGTCCTGATCGTGGGCGAGCACGGTAGCGGCAAGGAGCTGGTGGCCCGCTGTCTGCACGACCTGAGTCCGCGTTGCGGCGAACCGCTGCTGGTGGTGCATTGCGGCTCGCTGGCGCAGGAGCTGATCGAGGCCGAGCTGTTCGGCAACGAGCGGCTGGGCATGGTCAGCAATGCGGCGTGGTCGCAGGTGGGTGCGCATCCAGGCTATTTCGAGCGGGCCGGTGCCGGCACGCTGCTGCTGGACGAGATCACGCTTCTGTCGTCGGCGGCACAGGCGAAATTGCTGCGCGTGCTCGAATCGGACCGGATTCCCCGTGCCGGCGGCGATCGGGAAGTCGAGATCCGCTGCCGCGTGATCGCCTCGGCAAGCCGTGATCCGCGCGATGCGGTGGCAGCCGGGCGGCTGCGCCCGGATCTGCTGCACCGGCTTTCGGCGTTGTCCATCGTCGTGCCGCCGCTGCGGGAGCGGGGTGATGACGTGGAGCTCATGGCGCGCTACTTCCTGGCGGTGCTGAACTCGGAAGCCAGCACCAGCAAGCGTTTGTCCGCCGATTCGCTGCTGTGCCTGCACCAGCACTCCTGGCCCGGCAACGTGCGCGAGCTGCGCAACGCAGTGCACCGTGCCTTCATCGCCGCCGACGGCGAGCTCGATCTGCGCGCGGCGGTGGACCAGCCGCTGGCGCTGCCAGTGACCGGCGACGAGCAAGTGCTGCGAATTCCCGTGGGGACCCGCCTGGCGGACGCCGAACGCTGGATGATCATTGCCACCCTGAAGAAATGTGGGGGAAACAAGACGCGGGCTGCGGCGTTACTGGGGGTAAGCCTGAAGACGCTCTACAACCGCCTCAACGCCTATCGCGCGCAGGGGCTGGAAGTGAGCGATATCGACCGTGAACTCACCGAGGTTGTCACCTGATGTTCAACGCCAGAGAAAACGAGATCCGAGACACTCACACCAGCGTTCAGCCGCGGATCGGCGTCCTGATCGTCGACGATCACGCGATCCTGCGCGCCGGCGTGCGCGAGATGCTTGCCGACGAAGAGGATCTGCAGGTCGTGGGCGAAGCCGGTTCGGCCGAGGAGGCGCTGCAGCTGCTGCGCAGCGGCACCAAGGTCGACGTGGTGGTGCTCGACATCACCCTGCCGGGGCAAAGCGGCATCGAGTTGCTCAAGCAGCTGCGGCAGGAACGCCCGGAGCTGGCGATCCTGGTGCTCAGCATGCACCCGGAGCGCAGCTTCGCCGTGCGGCTGATGCGCGCCGGCGCCAATGGCTACGTGCCGAAGATGATCGTGCCGGAGGAGCTCGTCAAAGCCGTGCGCGCGGTGGGAACGGGTCGCCGTTACATCACGCCCATCGTTGCCGAGCTGCTGGCCTCCGATTGCGCGGCCGACGAGGAAGGCCCGTTGCACAACCGGCTTTCCGAGCGCGAGCTGCAGGTATTCACGCGCATTGCGCGTGGCATCTCGCCGGCGGTGATGGCGAACGAACTGGGGCTGAGCGTGAAGACCGTCAGCACCTATCGTGCGCGCATCCTGGAGAAGATGGGCATGCGCAGTAACGCCGAGATCGCGGCCTACGCCGTTCGCAACCAGCTGGTCGACTAGCCGGATTCGAGTCGACGTGGCAAGCAGCATGCTCAAGCGTGCGGCCTACACGGCGAGCGGCAGCGACCTGGGAGCGCCGCATGTCGCGAATGCTCGCGAGCTGACCATCTACATCGTCGAGGATTCGCCGCCGGTGCGCGAGCGGCTGATCGAAGCCGTGGGCGACATTCCCAATGCCCGCGTCGTGGGGCAGGCGGAGGCGATTCCCGAAGCGCTGGAGGGCGTGCGCAACTCGCAGCCGCGTGTGCTGATCCTGGATATTCAGCTGCGTGGCGGCAGCGGTATCCGCTTGCTCAAGCAGATGCGGGCGGCTGGCGTGAGCCGGCCCGAGCTGGTCATCGTCGTCACCAATTACCCCACCGACGACTACCGTCGCGCCAGCCACGAGTGCGGCGCGGATCACTTCTTCGACAAGGCTTCCGAGTTCGACAAGGTGCGCGACGTGCTGCTGCAGCACGGCTCCGGCTGGAGATTCTAGATGGCGCGCCCGATCTGGAACGGCACTGTCTCCTTCGGCCTGCTCAACATTCCGGTACAGCTGTACTCCGGCGACCGCTCCATGGACCTGCATTTCCGGCTGCTCGACAGCCGCGACCGCAACCCGGTGCGCTACGAGCGCATCAACAGTGAGACCGGCGAGGAGGTGCCCTGGAAGGAAGTGGTGAAGGGCTTCGAGTACGCCAAGGGCAACTACGTGGTGCTCGACGAGGAGGAGATCCGCAAGGCCGCGCCGGAAGCGACCGAGACCGTGGAGATCGAGGCCTTCGTGGAGCGGGCCGCCATCAGTCCGATGTATTTCGAGAAGCCGTACTACCTGGTGCCGGGCAAGCGGGCCGAGAAAGGTTACGTGCTGTTGCGCGAAGTGCTCGGCAAGACCGGCAAAGTCGGCATTGCCCGCCTGGTCATCCGCACGCGCGAGTATCTCGGTGCACTGATGCCGCTGGAGGATGCGTTGATCGTGAACCTGATGCGCTTTCCTCAGGAGCTGGTGCAGTCCGAGGAGTTCAAGCTGCCCAAGGGCAACAGCAAGAGCTACAAGGTCACGCCGCGTGAAATGGAAATGGCTTCGCAGCTGCTCGAGTCGATGAGCGCGAAATGGAATCCCGAGGATTACAAGGACGAGTTTCGTGCGCGTCTACGCAAGCTGATCGACGAGCGTGTCGCCCAGCAGGCAGGCAAGAAACCCAAGCGTGCCCGCGCCGAGCCAACGCCGCCGCAGGCGACTACCAACGTGGTCGACTTCATGTCGCTGCTGAAGCGCAGCCTGGAGAAGAAGGGAGAATCGAAAGAGGAGGTCCGACGTCGCACGCGTCCGACTCGTACACGCCGCAAGTCTGCATCGGGCGGGCATGCGAAGCGCGGTCGGGCCGCGCGCCGCAAGGTTTCGTAAAGGCTAGCGTCGGTCTTCGCAGCTCAGATTCCTGCTCCAGTCCGCACGGCTGCCGCTTTGATCGTATTCGACGGCGCTTTCCGCGTGAGTGGAGCGGCAAGCATCCTGCCAGCGCACGACTACGTAACGGCCCGTGCGCAACTGCCACACGTCGCCGCGCAGGTCCTGATCGCTGTTCTTGAGCCGCACCGGGTCGCCGATCCGCAGGCGCTCGTGCTCGGCCAGACTGCTATCCGTTTTCACCTTCAGATTCCGCAACATCGGGCGGTGGCCCGGGTCTGGCGCAAGCCTAAGGTCACGGCCGTCGGCGCGGACTAGGAGAAAGCCGGAATCACGCTGTTTTCGGTGAAACCTGCGGACTGCGTCACAGGCGTTGCGGACCGCGGAGCCGGCGGGCGGTCCTCAGCGCTGCCCGATCTCGGGCTTGTGCAACTCGGTGAAGGTGCGTCCGAAAAAATCGCCGGGCTTCCAGCGCGGCCGCGCCGTGGCGTTCGCGGCATCCACCGCGATCCGCAGGTTGACGCGGGCAAGGTCGGCGGCTGCGTCGTAGTCCATCGGCAGGGTCAGATCGTCGCTGGGCCGATGATAGTTGTGATCGCGGAAGTCACGCTGCATCTGGGCCACGTCGACCCGCTTGTCGCGTGCCTTGTAGCCACCGGTCAGCACGATCGACGGAATGCCGTTGCGAATGAAAGAGAACTGGTCGCTGCGGATGAACGAAACCTGCTCGGGCGCCGGGTCGGGACTCAAGCGGTAACCTTCGTTGGCCGCCGCGGCGCGCGCCAGTGGCCCGAGCGTGGAGTGCTCATCGCCAAGTGCCACGAAATCCTGTGTCGGCGCGAACAGCAGCGGCATGTCGACATTGATGTTGGCGACGATGGTTGTCGCCGGCGCGGGGTGCTGCGCCAGATAGTCCGAGCCGAGCAACCCCTTCTCTTCGGCGGTGACCGCTGCAAAGACGATCGATCGCCGCGGCTTCAGGCCGGAAGCATTCAGCGCACGCGCCATTTCCAGCAGGATGCCGACGCCGAGCGCGTTGTCGTGAGCCCCGTTGTAGATCGAGTCGCCGTTGATCGCCACGCCCCGCCCGAGATGGTCCAGGTGCGAGGTCACCACGATCCATTCGTTCTTCAGGCGGGGATCGCTGCCGGGAATGGCGGCGACGACGTTGGCGCTTTCGGTGCGGCGCAGGCCCGTGGTCGCCGACAGCGTAAGCAGTCCTTGCAGGTCGAAGCCCTGTGACTCGCCTGCTTCGGCTGCCACGAGCACGTCGCGAAAACTACGCGGCGCGCCTTCGAACAACTGGGCGGCTGCGTCGTGATTGAAGCGGAAGCGCAGCTTCAACTGCTCGAAGGCACGCTGCGGCTTTCCTTCGTGGTCCAGCCAGCGCATCTGCGGGGCCCAGCTCATCGCCACGACCCGTTCCCACGGAAACAGGCGCGCATCTTCCGGAGAATCGACGATGACCGCGCCCACTGCGCCGTGCGCGATCAGCGCCGGGAACTTGGTGTAGGTGGAGGAGTAGTACGCGCGCTGGCTGTTCGGGAATTTCGCTGGCGCGCCGCTGAAGATCACGGCGATGCGGCCTTGCAGGTCGATCCCGGCGAAATCGTCGTGATCCAGCTGCGGCGCTTCGATGCCGAAGCCGGCGAAAGTCAGCGGCGCGCTCAGCGTGGAGCTGGCCGAAATGAAATCGGCCGACGGCAGGTAATGGGTGCCGTACTCGAAATTGCGGGTCTTGTTGTCCACCACCCATTCGACCGACGAGCCGGGCAGCACCGGCGTCGCCTCGATCAGCGGCACCGCCTGGAAGAACGAATCCTCGCCCAGCGCGGGCTTGAGCCCGGACTGGAGAAATTGCGAAGCCACGTAAGCGGCGGCGATGTCGTAGCCGCGCGAGGCGGCCGCACGGCCTTCGAGCAGGTCGCTCGCAAGGAACTCGACGTGCCCACGGATCGTTTCGCCGCGTACATACGTCCATGGTTCGCCGGCTGCACCGGCCAGCGACCAGGGCAGGAGTGCCGCGACCGTGGCCGCTATCCATTTTCTGACAGACATGATGTTCCCCGCGCAGCGGTCGGCGAATGCCGACATGGGCACAGTACACTACGTTAGCAGGCGCAGCCGTGGCTGGGATCGTCTTCGATGCTTGGCATCACTGCCGGGCTTGAGGCATCCTGCGCCGGGCCCCGGGCATTGATTCGCAGATCATGAGACCAACAACGCGCTCTGCAGTACAGATGCTTCGCTACGCCGGCATCGTGTCGGGCCTGGCGCTGGCAGCCCTGCTGCAAGGCTGCGCCAGTACGCCGCAGCCTGCCTCTCCGCCGCTTGGCGGTGTCGGCCTGCCGCCGCCCGGCGCGCTGCAAACTCCGTTGCCGTCGCCGCAGGGCGGTGAAGCCATTTCGGTCGGCAGCGAAATCGCCATTCGCGCCATCTCGCTGCTCGGTGCGCCGTACAAGTACGGCGGCAGCGGTCCGAAGGCGTTCGACTGCAGCGGCCTGGTGCAATTCGTCTATGACGAGGTCGGCATCGAGGTGCCGCGCACCACGGCTGAACAGTTCCGCGAGGCCGAGCCAGTGAAGCTCGACGAGCTCGCGCCCGGCGATCTGCTGTTCTTCAAGATTCACGGCAAGCGGGTTTCGCACGTCGGCATCTACACCGGCTCGGGCCGCTTCATCCATGCGCCGCAGACCGGGCGGTCGATCGAGCTGCGCTCGCTGGACGACAATTACTATCGTCCGCGTCTGGCCGGGGCCGGCCGGTTCTAATCTGCTCGGTCACTCACGCGCACGCGGGAGTCCATCGGTGAATGGATTCCCGCTTACGCGGGAATGACGGGCGGGTCGCTCAAGCCTTTCCTTGCTTCTTCCGGGTCTTCTTTGCCGGAGCCGCCGCTTCCTGCTGCTCCTGAGCGCGCTCGGATTCCGGACGATTCATGCGCTCGCGCACCAGGTTCTCGACCACGCTCGGATCGGCCAGCGTGGAGATATCGCCGAGCTGGTCGTGCTCGTTGGCGGCGATCTTGCGCAGGATGCGTCGCATGATCTTGCCGGAGCGCGTCTTCGGCAGGCCCGGCGCCCACTGGATGAAATCCGGAGTGGCGATCGGGCTGATCTCTTTTCGCACCCAGTCACGCAGCTCGTTGCGCAGCTGTTCGGTCGGCTCGGCGCCGGCGATCAACGTGACGTACACGTAAATGCCCGTGCCCTTGATGTCGTGCGGGCAGCCGACCGCGGCCGCTTCAGCCACCTGCGGATGCGCCACCATGGCGCTTTCGATTTCCGCGGTGCCCAGGCGATGGCCGGCGACGTTGAGCACGTCATCGACGCGGCCGGTGATCCAGTAATAGCCGTCTTCGTCGCGCCGTGCGCCGTCGCCGGTGAAATAGCGGCCCGGGAAGGTCCTGAAGTAAGTCTCGAAGAAGCGCTGGTGATCGCCGAACACGGTGCGCATCTGGCCAGGCCAGCTGTCGCTGATCACCAGGTTGCCTTCGGCCACGCCTTCCAGCGTCTGGCCCTCGTTGTCGACGATGGCCGGCTTCACGCCGAAGAACGGCAGCGTGGCCGAGCCGGGCTTCTGATCGATGGCGCCGGGGAGCGGCGAGATCAGGATGCCGCCGGTTTCCGTCTGCCACCAGGTGTCGACCACCGGGCAGCGGCCGTCGCCGACCACGCGGTGATACCACTCCCAGGCTTCGGGATTGATGGGCTCGCCCACGGAGCCGAGCAGACGCAGCGATTTGCGCGACCAGTATTTCACCGGCTCCTCGCCTTCACGCATCAGTGCGCGGATGGCGGTCGGCGCGGTGTAGAAGATCGAGACTTTGTGCTTGTCGATGGACTGCCAGAAGCGGCCGGCGTCCGGGTAGTTCGGCACGCCTTCGAACATGACGGTGGTGGCGCCGTTGGCCAGCGGTCCGTACACCACGTAGCTGTGACCGGTGACCCAGCCCACGTCGGCCGTGCACCAGAAAATGTCTTCCTCGCGCACGTCGAACGTCAGCTCGTGCGTGAGCGCGACATACACCAGATAACCACCGGTGGTGTGCAGCACACCCTTGGGTTTGCCGGTGGAGCCCGAGGTGTAAAGGATGAACAGCGGATCTTCCGCGTCGATGACTTCCGCCGCGCATTCCTTCGACTGGCTGTCGACGAGTGGCTCGAACCACTGGTCGCGCGCTTCGTACATCGGTACGCGCGAACCTGTCCGCTGCACCACCAGCACGTGCTTGACGCAATCGGTGCCTGGCGCGGTCAACGCGAGATCGACGTTTGCCTTGAGCGGCACACGCTTGCCGCCGCGAATGCCCTCATCCGCCGTGATCACCACGGCCGAGTTGCAATCGGCGATGCGGCCGGCGAGCGAGTCCGCCGAGAAACCGCCGAAGACCACCGAATGAACTGCGCCGATGCGCGCGCACGCCAGCATCGCCACCGCAGCTTCCGGAATCATCGGCAGATAGATGGTGACGCGATCGCCCTTCTTCACGCCGAGCGACTTCAGTGCATTGGCGCATTGGCAGACGCGCTCGTACAACTCGCGATAGGTGATGTGCTCGGAGAGCTTGGGATCGTCGCCTTCCCAGATGATGGCGACCTTGTCGCCGCGCTTGGTGAGGTGCCGGTCCAGGCAGTTCGCCGCGACGTTCAGCTTGCCGTCGTAGTACCAGCGGATGCGGAAGTCCTGTTCGTCGAAGCTGACGTCCTTGACCTTGGAATAGGGCTGGATCCAGTCGAGGCGACGACCCATGCGCGCCCAGAAGCCGGCCGGATCGCGTACCGATTCCTGATACAGGCGCTGGTAGTCGGCGTTCTTGAGGTGCGCGAGAGCGGCGAAATCCTCGGGGACTTTGTAGATCTTCTGGCTCATCGGAATTCTTGCAGCTTGCGTGGGGAAGATACTCAGCCTAGCGCAAAACCCGCGGCGCCTGCGATAGGCCCTGGGGTGAATGCGAACGGCTGTGGAAATCGCTTCCGGTCAGCGGATCAGCCTTGGCCCAGCGCCTGGCGGACCCGCTCGGCATGTTGTGCGAGCAGAGCATGGTCGGCCATCTCGCGGGCGTGCAGCTTCAGCGACTGCCCGTCGTAACAGGGAACGATGTGGAAATGAATGTGGAACACGGTCTGTCCGGCCGCGGGCTCGTTGAACTGGATGATGCGCATGCCGTCCGGCTTGAACGCATCGCGAACGGCGCGCGCGACGTGCTGCGTAGTCTTGATCAGTTCTGCGAGCGTGCCTGGTTCGACGTCGAAGAAATTACGCGCCTGCGCTTTCGGGATCACCAGCGTGTGGCCTTCGGACTGCGGCATCACGTCCATGAAGGCCAGTGTGCGCTCGTCCTCGTACACCTTGTGAGCCGGCACCTCGCCGCGCAGGATTTTCGCGAAGATGTTGTTGGGATCGTAGGTCTGCATCAGATTCCCGCCTTGCTCAGCGTGTCCACCACTTGTCGCAGCGCGGTGCCGAGGGCCGGATGCTCGGCTTCGAACTGTACCGCCAGTCCGTCGAGCCGGCCGGTGAGCGACTGCTGCTCGACGGTGATGCGGTCGGATTGTTCCAGCAGTCGCGTGATGTCGCTCAGCAACGCTATCAACAGAGCGCGTGATTGCGGTTCCACCGAGCTCACCTTGGCGAGTTCGGCGTGCAAGGTTTCGATCTGCTGGCGCAAGTCTTCGTTCAAGGTGTGCTCTCCGTCGGATGACTGGAAAATTCGCACGACGCGGCGCATTGTTCAATAGGCATGGGACCCACCCTTCTGGCAGGCGCCCAACCGCATCCTTGCCTGGCGCGATATCGGTAGTCGCTTCCGGCGGCTTTGCATTGCACTCACTTTCTCTTCACGCGCGCGGTGGCTTCGGCTGTCAGTGGATCGTCGGGCCAGTAGTGCTTGGGATAGCGGCCCTTCAGTTCTTTCTTGACCTCGGCATAGCCGCGCGCCCAGAAGCTGGTGAGGTCCCGGGTGACCTGCACCGGCCGTTGCGCTGGCGACAATAGTTGCAAGGTGATCGGTATCTTGCCGCCACCGACCGTCGGCGTTTGCTGCAAGCCGAACACTTCCTGTAGTCGCACCGACACGGTGGGCGCGTCGCTGTAGTCGATCGGAATGCGCGAGCCGCTGGGTACGGCCAGATGTGTAGGCGCGATCTCGTTGAGTCGCTGCTGCTGATCCCAGTCGAGCAGGGCCAATAGCGCGCCGTGCAGATCCAGACGTGCCCAGTGATCGCGGCGCGTCATGCCAGTCAGCCACGGTGCGAGCCAGGTTTCCAGGCTCGCCAGCAGATCCGGGTCGCCGACGGCGGGCCAGGGCTTGGCGGCGCGATCGTCGTTGGCGCGAGCGAACATCAGGCGAGCCTGCAGTGCGCGCGATTCGCGATCCCACGGCAGGGTTGCGATGCCCAGTTCGCGAATGCCCACCATCAAGGCCGCGGCGAGCTGCGTGCTGTCGGGATTTTCGAGACGTCGCGCCTCGAGATTGATCGCCCCCAGCCAGCGCTCGCGCTGTGCGATCACGACTTGCTCGCGCGAGCTCCATTCGATGCGTTCGCGGCCCTGGATATGAGAGGAGAACTCGTTCTCCAGGCTCTGACGATCGATGGGTGCGGCCACGCGAATCGTGGCTTCACGCTCGCCCGCATCGAGATCGGCGATGACCAGGAACTCGGCCTTGCCGAGGTTCTGCGCATCGATGAGTCGCGCGCCACGCCCACCCGATAGCAGGTAGCGGCCTCCTTCGCCGCGCGCTTGCGCGATGCGGTCGGGATAGGCCAGTGCGAGCAGTCGGCCGGCATCGTCGTCCGTGTAGGTCGCATCGGAGCGGTCATCGAAGTCCAGCTGCCGTTGCAATACTTCGATGCTGCGAAGAACGCGTTGGCGCGCAGCAGTGTCTACGGTGACGCCGGCCGGTAGGCCGTGATTACCGGAGCGCCTTGTCGTGCCGAGCGCGTCGAGTCGCAGGCGCAGATCCACATCGCGATTGGTCGGGCCCATTCGCAACAGATCCCGCTCGCCGAGCAGCGCTGCAATCTGCAGAGCCAGCCGTGCCAGCCCCAACTCTCGACCGCGAACGATCATGTGCGCAAGGCGTGGGTGTGCGCCGATGCGCGCGAGTGCTCGTCCGTGGGAATTGATCCGGCCGTTGTCGTCGAGCGCATCGAGCTCCATTAGCAAGTCGCGTGCTTGCGAGAACGTCGCGGCTGGCGGCGGATCGAGCCAGCGTAGCGATTGCGGATCGCTGATGCCCCAGCTCGACAGCTCCAGTGCCAGCGGCGCCAGGTCGGCTTCGACGATTTCAGCCGGCGTGTGGGCAATCAGGCTGGACTGCTCGGTCTCGGACCACAATCGATAGCACACGCCTGCTTCGAGGCGTCCGGCGCGGCCGCGCCGCTGGTCGGCCGAGGCGCGTGAGACGCGAACGACTTCGAGCCGACTCATGCCAGTGGCGGGATCGAAACGGGAGCGACGCGCGAGGCCCGAATCCACGACGACGCGTACGCCTTCGATCGTGAGACTGGTCTCCGCGATGTTGGTGGCGAGCACCACTTTGCGCTCGCCGCGAGCGCTAGGGCGAATTGCTGCGTCCTGCTGTTCGGCGGGCAGCTCGCCGTATAAAGGAAATACCCGCGTGCCTTGCGGCAACTGCGCTTCTTCGAGAAAACGCTGCGTGCGGCGGATTTCGCCCTGGCCCGGGAAGAACGCCAGGATATCGCCGTGCTCGTCTTCGAGCGCGCGTTGGATGACGGTCGCTGCAACTCGCGCAATGTCGTCTTCCTGCGTGCGCGTCGGGCCGCGGCCTGGTGGCTTCTCGCGATAACGTGTCTCGACGTCAAACGCTTTTCCTACCGAGGTCACGATCGGCGCATCGCCCAGCAACCGGGCAACGGCTGCGCCGTCGAGCGTTGCCGACATGACCAGGATCTTCAGGTCTTCGCGCAGCGTGCCCTGTGCATCCAGGCTCAGCGCCAAGCCGAGGTCGGCATGCAGGCTGCGCTCGTGGAATTCATCGAAGATCACCAGCGCCACGCCTTCGAGTGCCGGATCGCGTTGCAGCCAGCGCGTCAGGATGCCTTCGGTCACGACTTCGATGCGCGTAGCGGCGCTGACCTTGGTGTCGAGCCGGGTGCGATAGCCGACCGTGCGGCCGACCGGCTCGTTCAGGAGCTGCGCCATTCTCGATGCGACCGCACGCGCCGCGAGCCGGCGCGGCTCCAGCATCACGATCTTGTTGTTGCCCAGCCAGGGCGCCTCCAGCAGCGCCAGCGGCACCAGGGTCGATTTGCCGGCGCCGGGCGGCGCCTGCAGCACGACGTTCGAATGCGAGCCCAGTGCCTGCCGCAGTTCGGGCAGTGTCTGGGTAACGGGCAGGGAGGGTAGGGCGATGGACACCGCCGCATTATCTCAGCATCGGCGCGCGCCGTATCGATGTCACCGTTCCCGATCGCGCCAACATGGCAAAACGGTGGCATGCGCGGATAATGTTCGCGGCCCATGGCGATGCCAGCAGCGCATAGCTGTTATAGCGAGATGGGACTGTTCGCGCCGGCAACAACAATGCAACGATAAAGGGGGGACTTCATGAGTTCGGACCGTTCGTTCGTCTTGGCGCCTGCAAAAAAAACCATGAGCACAACCATCGACTGGGTCGCCATCGAGGCCCACCCGCGTTTCCAGGAACTGCATCGGCGCAAGAGCCGCTTCCTGTGGGGCCTGATGGCCTTCTCGGTGGTGTACTACTTCCTGCTGCCCGTCGGTGCGGCCTACTGGCCCGAGCTGTTCCGGCAGCAGGTGTGGGGCCCGGTGAACGTGGGGCTGCTGTTCGCGCTGTCCGAGTTCATCGTTGCGTGGCTGGTGGCGTTCGTTTACTCGCGTCACGCCAGCCGGCACTTCGATGCCATGGCGGCCGAGCTGAGTCGCGTCGCCACGGGAGCCGGCAAATGAGCCGCGCCAGATTGCTTTCGGTTGCGGCTGTAGCTGCGCTCATCGCCAGCCCGAGCGCCTTCGCCATGTTCAAAGGCGGCGCCGTGCCCGAGCGCTTCGGCGGTCTGGCGATCGGCGTGTTCGCGGCCATCATTGCATTGACCATGTTCGTCACCTATCTCGCCGCCAAGCGGGTGAAGAACACGCAGCAGTTCTATGCCGCCGGCCGTTCCGTCTCCGGGTTGCAGAACGGTTGGGCCATCGCCGGCGATTACCTGTCGGCCGCTTCGTTCCTCGGCATCGCCGGACTGATCTCGCTGTACGGCTACGACGGCTTCATGTACTCGGTGGGCTGGCTGGTGGCCTACATCACCGTGCTGCTGGTGATCGCCGAGCCCTGCCGCAACATCGGCAAGTACACGCTCGGCGATATCCTCGCGTTCCGCAACGACTACAAGACCGCCAAGGTGTTGGCAGCGCTGTCCACCATCACGGTCTCGACCATCTATCTCACCGCGCAAATGGTCGGCGGCGGCGTGCTGGTCAAGACGCTGATCGGCATCGATTACGAAGTGTCGGTGATCGTGGTCGGCGTGCTGATGCTGGCGTACGTGGTGTTCGGCGGCATGGTGGCCACCACCTGGGTGCAGATCATCAAGGCGGTGCTGCTGGTGATCGCCTCGATCGTGCTGGTGCTGCTGACCTGGGCGCCCTACGGCTTCAGCCTGCCGGATTTCCTCGGCGCGGTGGTCGGTGATCCGAAAACCCAGGCGCAGGTGGCCAAGCTGCTGGGTGATGCGGCCAGCAACATGACACCGCAGGAGCTGGGCCAGCGCTTCCTGGAACCCGGCCTGTATCTCAAGGATCCGGTCGATCAGCTGTCGCTCGGCATGGCGCTGGTGTTCGGCACCGCCGGGCTGCCGCACATATTGATGCGCTTCTTCACCGTGCCGAATGCGCACCAGGCGCGTGTTTCGGTGATCTGGGCGATGGGCATCATCGGCGGCTTCTACGTGCTCACGCTCGTCATCGGCAACGGCGCGGCGCTGAACGTCGGTGCGGCCACCATCGCGAGCTTCGACAAAGGCGGCAATCTCGCGGCACCGCTGCTCGCGCAGTTCATCGGCGGCGGTGCTGATTCGGCGCTCGGCAACTTCTTCCTGGCCTTCGTTGCTGCGGTGGCGTTCGCGACCATCGTCGCGGTCGTCGCCGGCCTGGTGCTGGCATCGGCATCCGCCATGTCGCACGACATCTGGGTCGGCGTGATCAAGGGCGAGCATGCGACCCCGGCCCAGGAAGTGCGTGCGGCGCGAGTGAGCGCCCTGGTGGTCGGCGCACTGGCCATCGTGGTCGGCATTCTTGCCAAGGGACAGAACGTCGCGCACCTGGTTGGACTGGCCTTCGCCGTGGCGGCGTCCAGCAACCTGCCATGCATTCTGCTGACCTTGTACTGGAAGCGCTGCAACACCGGCGGCATCGTGCTGGGCATGACGGTGGGCACGCTCGCCGCCGTGGCCCTGGTGCTGGTGTCGCCCAACATGACCTACCCGAAACTGGAGACGGCGGCGGCGCAGAAAATCATCGATGCGGCGCCCGCGCGCCTGGAGCAACTGCAACTCGAAGTCTCGCAGGCGACCGACACGGTCGCGAAGCTGAAGGCGGAATCCGCTCTCAAGGATCTGCAGGCGTCGGTCAAGACGGCGCAGGGCACGGTGCAGAAGTTCGCGGGTCAGACCACCAGCCTGGTCGGCCTGGAGCAGCCGCTCACCAAGCTCAAGAACCCGGGCATCTATTCGATTCCGCTTGGCTTCCTGTGCGTCATCTTCGGTTCGCTGCTGTGGCGGCGCGAGCGGCGCTCGGAAGAAATGTGGGAAGAGCTGTACGTGCGGCAGAACACCGGCATCGCCGCGGAGCAGGCGGCGCAGCACTAGTGGCCGGTAGCAACTGAATCGGCACCGGGATTCTCGTCATGCCCGCGCATGGCGGGCATCCAGGTGGTTTCGCTTGCGCGGGAATGTCTGGCGGCGGCAAGAGGAAAGGGACTCTTGCTACACTGCCGGCCCATGAGCACACCGATCCTGCCGCCGCCCGCTCCCCATTACCTGCACGAAGTGCTCGAGCTGGAACAGCTCGATCTCAATCTGTTCCGCAGCCGCGTCAACCAGGAGAACATCAATCGCTCGCTGTTCGGCGGGCAGATCCTGGGGCAGGGGCTGAAGGCGGCGGCCCTGACGGTGGAGCCGGGGCGCCACGCCCATTCGTTGCACGGTTACTTTCTACTGGCGGGCGCCAGCGACATTCCGGTCATCTACGACGTCGAATTGACGCGCGATGGCGGCAGTTTCTCGACGCGGCGCGTGGTGGCGCGGCAGCGGGCGAAGACCATCTTCCACATGGAGCTGTCGTTCCATCGCCAGGAGCAGGGTTTCGAGCACGACAGCGCACTGGAAGTCGAAGTGCCTGAGCCGGAGCAGCTGCTGAATACCTACGAGCTGGCGGATAAATACGCCGACCTGCTGCCGCGGGGTACGGCGGTGGAGGGATGGCAGAAAATCCTCGAGCTCAAGCCGGTCAAGCCCGAAGATTTCTTCCTGCACAAAGCCAAGGCCGCGCGTGGCCAGTACTGGATCCGGGCCAGCTCGAAACTGCCGGACGATCCGCTGACGCAGATGGCGGCCGTGGCGTATCTGTCGGACTACTTTCTGCTGTCCACGGTGCTGCTGCGGCATCCGGACTCGGTGCTGTCATCGCAGATCATGATGGCGAGCCTGGATCACGCGATGTGGTTCCACCGGCCATGCCGTGCCGATGAATGGCTGCTGGTGGATGCAGTCAGTCCGTTCGCCGCCGGCGCACGCGGCTTCACGCAGGGTCGGATCTTCGACCGCAACCGGCAGCTGGTGGCGTCGGTCGCCCAGGAAGGGCTGGTCAGGAAAGTGGCGAAAAAGTAGCCAGGCTTGCAGGGCCCGTCACTCCCGCGCAGGCGGGAGTCCATTCTGCCGACTTGGTTGGAATCCCATCTCCCCTACGCCGGTTAGGCCTTGTGTGGGAAGACTGAGCGGAGCTTCCCCTAATCGCTGCCCAGCGTCGCCGAGCGCAGCTTCTCCACGTCCTTCTTCCCCAGCAGCTTGAACTGTCCGGGCTTCAGATCGCCGGCGCGCAGCGGGCCGATGGCGACACGTTCGAGCTCACGCACTTTCAGACCAACGCGTGCGAGCATGCGGCGGATCTCGCGATTCTGACCTTCGCGCAAGGTCACGCTGAGCAGGGTTCGATCGCCGCGATTGCGGTCGACGAAGCGTTTGAGAATCCGCACCGATTCCATCGAGGCGCGCTTCGTCGTCTTGCTGCCATCGGATGCTGGCGTGAACAGATACATGCCGCGTTTCAGCGCCTGCATCTGCTCCTGCGAGGCCAGCCCTGTGCACACCACGCGATATTCCTTCGTCACACCGAATTTCGGATGCGTCAGCTGGAACGCGAGATCGCCATCGTTGGTGAGCAGCAGCAGGCCGGTGGAGTCGCCGTCGAGCCGGCCGACCGGATACAGGCGCTCGTCGCGGCGAATTGCCGGTGGCAGCAGATCCAGCACGTTGCGACGGCCTTCGGGATCGCGGGTGGTGGTGATGACGCCCTTGGGCTTGTTGACCAGCACGTAGGTATGGGCGCGGGGAGCCGCGGCCGCATTCGATTCGGCAACCGCATCGGGCAGTTCGATCGCTTCACCGTCCAGCTCGACCACATCGCGCTGCGGATCGACGAAGCACGGCAGCGTGGTGACGGCTTTGCCGTTGACCCGCACGCGACCCGCGGTGATCATCTCCTCGCAATCGCGGCGCGCGCCGATGCCTGCATCGGCCATCGCCTTTTGCAGGCGTACACCGGCAGGGCGGCTGTTCTGTGCGGGGCGGGGCGGCATCGTCGATTCAATCGTCCGGGCGTTGTGAAGGCGCGCAGCTTAACCTGTCAGGAGGGAACATCGCATGACTTATCGCGGCAGCTGCCATTGTGGCCGGATTGCCTATGAAGTGGAGGGGACGCCCGAGCAGGTGATGGAGTGCAACTGCTCGCACTGCAGCCGCAAGGGCTACCTGCTGTGGTTCGTGGATCGCGCCCAGCTCAAGCTTTCGACGCCGGAAGATCGGCTGTCCACCTACACGTTCAACAAGCACGCGATCCAGCATCATTTCTGCAGCAACTGCGGCTGTGCGCCGTTCGCCACGGCCAACGATCGTTCGGGCGCACCCAAGGCGGGCATCAACGTGCGCTGCCTGGAAGATGTGGATCTGAAGGTGCTGCAGATCGTGCCGGTGGACGGGAAGAGCTTCTAGCGCCGCCCGAGATTTACCCGTCTTCCCAGGCGCCGGCTCATTGGCCGCTGGCCATCGTGCGCTGCCCGTTCTTCCTGGCGAACTCGTGATTGAGCAGCGCGCGCAGACGGATCGCCTTGAGCGGCTTGTGCATGATGGTGAGGCCGGCTGCGCTGACTTTGCGCAGCTGCTCGGTGGCTGTGTCGCCTGAGATCAGCACCGCCGGAATCGAATCGCCCAACTCGGCGCGCAACTGACGAATGGCCTCGATGCCGGTATCTTCACCGCGCAGGCGCAGGTCCGCGATGATGAAATCCGGAATCCGCCCGGCGAGGTGCTGCAGGGCTTCGGCTGCGTCCATGGCGGTGGCGCACTTGCAGCCCCAGCTTTCCAGCAGGCTCTGCATCCCCAGGCGCACCGACGCTTCGTCGTCGATGACCACGATCAGCTTGCCGCGCAGCAGGTTCGGCACCTTCTGTTCGATGGTCGCGGAAATGGACTGCACCTTCTCCGGATCGGCCATCGGCACTTCGATGATGAAGCGTGAGCCGCGTCCCGGCGTGGAGCGCAGACGCAGCGGATGGTCGAGCAGACTGGCAATGCGTTTCACCGTCGCCAGGCCGAGCCCCAGCCCACGCGTGCGATCACGCTCGGGATTGTTGAGCTGGTAGAACTCTTCGAAGATGCGCTCGTGCTGCTCGGGCTGAATGCCGATGCCGGTGTCCCACACTTCGATCAACGCCTTGGCGCCGTGCTTGCGGCAGGCGACCAGAACGCAGCCCTGGTCGGTATAGCGGATGGCGTTGGAGACGAAATTCGACAGCATGCGGAACAGCAGCGTCGAATCGGTGGTCAGCAGCGCCTTGGAACGGCGCACTCGCAATCGCAGGCCCTTCTCTTGCGCGGGCACACCGAAGGTACTGCGGATGCGATCCAGCACGGCGTTCGCAGGGACGGTTTCGCGCTTGATCTCCACCTGGCCGGCGTCGAGCCGCGAGATATCCAGCAGATTGTCGAACAGCTGTTCCAGCGATTCCGTGCACAGCAGGATCTGGTCGATGAGTTTGCGGCCGGACTCGTCCACGGCACCGTTGCGCAAGGCGGTGGCGAACAGGCCGAGCGAGTGCAGCGGCTGACGCAGATCGTGATTCGCCGCCGCAAAAAAACGTGACTTGGAGCGGCTGGCTTCTTCGGCGCGCACCCGCGCCTGCTCCGCTATTGCATTCTGATGCTTGAGCTCATCGACGAGTTGCTCGTTCTCGCAGCGCAGCCGGATCTGCGTGGCCACGGCGCGAGCCTGTCGGTCCACAAATAGCAGCACATAGCCAAGCACGGCGATCCACAAGACGCCGAGCGCGGCGTTGCTGTAACCGCCGTCGAGCACATAGCGCACTGCCAACAGACCGAAGATGGGCACTGCGAACGCGTTGAGCGCCGGCGGGAAGTACGCATGGGTCATGATGCTGATGGTGGTGCGACTGGCCAGGCAGGCCGAGATCAGCGCCAGGGTCAGCGGCTGATTGACGTCGACCAGCAGAAAGACCGATGAGCCCCACACCACGCCGGCGACGCCGGCAACCATCGCGAGACGTATTCCCCACAGCCGCGGGTCCGTTTCGGCATTGTCGGCACGCCGATGGAGCAGGGCGACCCATTGAGCAGCGGCCTGCACCAGCAGCACGGCGCAGCACCAGACAACGATGCGCGTCGCGGAAACTTGCGGCCACGCGATGATGACCATGAGCGCGGCCATGAGCACCGCGGAACCGGAGATCGCGGCCGTATTCCCGTACAGCATGGCGACGCGCTGCTGCTCAACGCGTCGCTGCAAGGCGGCGTCCATGTCGATCGGGCTACGGTTCAGGGGCTGGCGAGGTAGGCGTTCGACGAGGGCAGGAATCCACGGCGCTGCGCCGCCAGCACCGCCTGGGTTCGATTGCGCACGTTCAGCGCTTCGAACACGGCGCTCACGTGCGCCTTGACGGTGCGCTCGGCGACATCCAGCGCGCGGGCGATTTCCTTGTTGCTGCAGCCTCGGCCGAGCATGGTGATGACTTCCAGCTGGCGCAGTGTCAACGAGCCGGCCTCACCCGGCGCGGGAGTCGCGCTGCTGGCGGGAACGAAGATATCGCCGGCCATGACCTGCTGGATCGCCGCCACCATTTCCTCGGCGGTGAACGATTTGGGGATGAAGCCCGATGCACCGGCCGCGACGGCGCGCGCAGCGATGCCATCCTGCTCGTCGCCCGAGATCATGATGCAGGCGGTGGTGGGGAATTTCTCGCCAATGATCTTCAATGCGCTGAAGCCGTCGGCGCCGCGCAGATGGATGTCCAGCAGTACCAGTCCGACTTCCGGATCGCGCTGCAGGATCTGCAACGCTTCCTGCACCGACGACACGCTGAGCACCGAAGCATCGAGCTGGCCTTGTTCCAGCACCGCGTGAAAGCCGGCGCGGAACAGTGGATGGTCGTCCACAATCAGGATTTTCATGACGATTGCCCCAACGAAATCTTGCGTCTGCCAGTCGTGGCCATCCGTGCCTTGCGCTGTATCGGGTTCTAGTCCCGATGTGGTCTGCGGTCCATCGTACGTCCGGGCTAAGGCGGCCGGCAATTGCCCTTTGGTGCATCGCCGCAGGCGGCGATGGGCCGGCACGGTTGCCCTTTGTGCCAATGGTTCAGGAGCCGGTACGCGCCGATCATGCGCGTCCCCCCACGATTGCGCCGGCTGAGCGGCCGGCGTTTTTTTCCGGCAAACGGGATCCCGACGGTCAGGGCAGGCTAGGCAGCGTCTGGCCGGCCTTGGCGCCGCTTCGAAGGCCCAGGAGGGCTCAGCCTTCGTCCTGTTCCTGGTCGCTCTCGTACAGCTCCAGCCACATCGCATTCAGGATGCCGAAGGCGCAGGCCAGCCCCAGGCCGAGGATCCAGGAGAAGTACCACATTCAGTAGGCGCCCTTGTGCAGGTGTTCGAGCGAGACCTTGCCGCGCAGCACGCGCCAGACCCAGCCGGTATAGATGAGGATCAGCGGCATGAAGATGGCCGTGGCGATCAGCATGATGAACAGCGTCAGCTGGCTGCTGCTCGCGTCCCAGACCGTCAGGCTGCTGCCCGGCGACAGCGAGGAGGGCAGCAGGAAGGGAAAAGCGCTGAATCCCGCCGTGCAGATGGTGGCGGCCGCGGTAAGGCCGCTGGCGATGAAGGCCCAGAGCGGCCGCGAGCGCACCAGGATGAAAGCGCCGATGGCGCCGGCATAGCCGAGAATGGGCGCGCTCCACATCCACGGATGGTGTCCATAGTTGTCGAGCCAGGCGCCGCCGCCGGCCAGCACTGCCTTGCCCAGCGGATTGGACGGCGCATTCGGATCGATCTCCGAGACGATGCGATAACCCTCGACCGAACTGGCGATCAGCACGCCGGCAATCGTGAACAGCACGATGTAGCCGACCGCTGCTGTGCGCGCCGCTGCCGCCGCACGATCCGACAGCGGCGGATGTGTCTTGAGCGCCGCATAGGTTCCGCCGTGCATCGCGATCATGGCGAGGCTGACCAGGCCGCACAGGATGGCGAATGGATTCAGCAGCGCCAGGAACGAGCCTTCGTAGAACACGCGCAGCGTCTCATCGAAACGAAACGGCACGCCCTGCAGGAAATTGCCGAACGCCACGCCGAACACCAGCGCCGGCACGAAGCCGGCGACGAACAGCGCCCAGTCCCAGCAGTTGCGCCAGGCCGGATGCATCAGCTTGTTGCGGAACACGAAGCCCACCGGCCGCAGGATCAGCGCCGCCAGGATCAGGAACATGGCCACGTAGAAGCCGGAAAACGAAGCGGCATACAGCGGCGGCCATGCGGCGAAGATCGCGCCGCCGCCGAGAATGAACCACACCTGGTTGCCTTCCCACACCGGCTCGACGGTTTCCAGGAACGCGCGGCGTTCGTCGTCGCTGCGGCTGATGAAGCGGAACAGCATGCCGACGCCCAGGTCGTAGCCGTCGGTGACCGCAAAGCCGATCAGCAGCACGCCCAGCAGGCCCCACCAGATCAGTCGCAGCAGCTCGTATTCCGGCATCAGCCCGCTCCTTCGTGGCCCGACCAGGTTTCCGGTCCTTGCCGCACCACGCGCAGCATCAGGAAGACATCGACGACGGCCAGCGTGCTGTAGAACAGCACGAAGCCGATCAGGCTGAACATGACTTGCCCGGAGCTGACCGAAGAAACGCCGAGGAAGGTCGGCAGCACGCCCTCGATCACCCAGGGCTGGCGGCCGTACTCGGCGACGATCCAGCCGAGCTCGGCAGCAAGCCAGGGCAGCGGCAGGCAATACAGCGCCAGCCGCAGCAGGCCACGATGCTTCTCGATGTGTCGCCGCGCGGTCACCACGAACGCCGTGGCGAACAGCAGGATGAAGAAGAAGCCCAGGCCGACCATGACGCGGAAGGACCAGAACATCACCGGCACGTTCGGAATGATGGACCAGGCCGCACGCTCGATGTCCATGTCGCTGGCCTGGGTCGGGTCGGCGATGTGCCGCTTCAGCAGCAGTGCATAGCCCAGATCGGCTTGATGCTGTTCGAACTGTGTGCGCGCCGCCGTGTTTTGCTTGTCGATACGCAGGTGCTGCAGTGCTGCGTATGCCTGCTGGCCGCTGCGGATTCGCTGCTCGGCATGCTCGACCAGATTCATGATGCCGGGCACTTCCTTGCTGATCGAGCGCGTCGCGATCAATCCCAGCGCCCACGGTATCTTGATTTCGGCATGCGTCTTCTGCGCCGCCACGTCCGGCAGTCCGAAGATCGTGAAGCCGGCGGGCGCCGGTTCGGTGTGCCACATGGCCTCGATCGAGGCGATCTTCATCTTTTGGTGTTCGGTGGCGGTGTAGCCGCTTTCGTCGCCGAGCACGACCACCGACAGCGCCGCAGCCAGGCCGAAGCTCGCTGCTACCGCGAACGAGCGGCGCGCGAATGCCCGATTACGACCGTGCAGCAGGTAGAACGAGCTGATCGCCAGCACGAACATTGCACCGGTCACGTAGCCGGCGCTCACCGTGTGCACGAACTTGGCCTGTGCCACCGGGTTGAAGATCACGTCGGTGAACGAAGTGATCTCCATGCGCATGGTTTCGTAGTTGAAGCGCGCGCCCACCGGATTCTGCATCCAGGCGTTGGCGATCAGAATCCACAGCGCCGAGAAGTTCGAGCCGATCGCCACCAGCCAGGTCACGACCAGATGCTGCAATTTCGACAGCCGCTGCCAGCCGAAGAAGAACAGGCCGACGAAGGTCGATTCGAGGAAGAACGCCATCAGGCCTTCGATCGCCAGCGGCGCGCCGAAGATGTCGCCGACGTAGTGCGAGTAGTAGGCCCAGTTGGTGCCGAACTGGAACTCCATGGTGATGCCGGTGGCCACGCCCATGGCGAAGTTGATGCCGAACAGCACGCCCCAGAACTTGGTCATCTGGCGCCACACGGCGCGGCCGGTCATCACGTACACGCTTTCCATGATGGCCATCAGGATCGACAGCCCCAGGGTCAGCGGCACGAACAGGAAGTGATACAGCGCGGTCAGTGCGAACTGCAGGCGCGAGAGATTGACGACCTCGAAGTCGATCATGGCGCGCCGCTTCCATCCGGCGCTTGCAGCAGCTGCTGCTCGACCCGCGTCGGCGTGATCTCGGGGCGTTGATCGAAGAACAGGAAGTACAGTGCGAGCAGCGCCAGCAGCTTGAAGCCGAGAATCGCGATGATCTCGCGTCGCAGGCTGGACGACTGCGGACGGTGTGAGACGTTGCGAGCGTTGGATAGCATGATCGGTACGCCGTGGCGCGGCGATTCTCTATGCCTGCTGCGGTGCGATCAATTGTGGGAAATAGGTAGATCGCGGCGACATTACTGATAGCCGCGACGCACGGCGTAGCCGATGCACGACGTGCATAGCCGTCCGTGTTTCGCGGAGACAGCCGGTGAGATGGCGGTGGGCGACTGTGAGATGTCCGCGGGACGAACAAAATGAGATGACTCGTGCAACCGGCAACCCGTCATTCCCGCGAAGGCGGGAATCCATCTCTCACCAGGATGGGCTCCCGCCTTCGCGGGAGTGACTCGATACTTCGTCTCAGGTCTGTTCTGGCTGCGTCATCGCCTTCAGTGCGGCGCGCTTGTCCGCCGACGGGCCAAGCCAGCGCGCCGGCAGCGACAATGCGCTAACCAGCGACACCAGCAGTGCGGCGCCGTAAGGAACGGCCTGGATCAACAGCACCGCCACCCAGATCGAAACGTCCGGGCCGTGCAGTTCTTCGGGAATGCCGAGCACCACGTCTGGCGTGATCTGGACTACATGCGTCAGGAAGTACGCCGCTATCAGCAGCAAGCTCAGCATCAGCGTTTCCTGCGCGGCGCCGACCACGCCTTGTGCCAACGCATGGGGTTGCGTGCCCTTCGGCGTGCGAAAGAAGGGCTCGTTGCGCGTGATCATGCCTTTCACCACGGCAAGACCGATGGTGTGCGACAGCGCGAGGCCCGCCAGCGCAGCAGCAAAGGTCTGGCGCACATTCGCGCCGACCCGCGACACATACAGGTGCGCCAGCTTGACCAGTTTGAAGGTGAACAGCGACAGCGGCAGGATCGAGAACATCATCAGCGGCGGATCGATGCGGTGCGGCGCCACGATCATGCCCACCGACCAGGCCAGGGCGGCCAGATTGAAGAGGAGGTTCAGACCGTCCGCCAGCCACGGCAGCCAGCCGGCGACGAAGTGATAGCGCTGACCCAGCGTGAGTCGTTCGTCGCGCCGCGAGAACAACGCGCTGGCGTGGTTGCGCAGAATCTGCATCGCGCCGTACGCCCAGCGAAAGCGCTGCTTCTTGTAGTCGACGAAAGTTTCTGGCATCAGGCCGCGGCCGTAGCTGCGCGGCAGGTAATGCGCTTCGTAGCCGTGCTCGAACAGCCGCAGACCGAGCTCGGCATCTTCGGTGATGCACCACTGTGCCCAGCCGCCGGTCTTCTCCAGCGCCTCGCGCAGCACCAGCGTCATGGTGCCGTGCTGGATGATGGCGTTGCGCTCGTTGCGGGTGATCATGCCGATGTGGAAGAAGCCGCGGAACTCGGCGTAGCACATGGCCTTGAAGGCGCTTTCGTCCTGGTCGCGGTAGTCCTGCGGCGCCTGCACGATGGCGACTTTCGGATCGTGGAAGCCGGGCACCAGATCTTTCAGCCACTGCGGGTCGACCTGGTAGTCGCTGTCGATCACGGCGACGACGCGCGCCGCTGGATCGGTCTGCTTCAGTGCGAAGTTGAGCGCGCCGGCCTTGAAGCCTTCGAGCGGACTGACATGGAAGAAGCGGAAGCGTTTGCCGAGCGTGCGACAGTGAGCCTCGACCGGTCGCCACACCGCCTCGTCGCGGGTGTTGTTGTCGATCACCAGCACTTCGAAATCCGGGTAATCGAGTCGCGCCAGCGCGTCGAGCGTCTCGATCAGCATGTCCGGCGGTTCGTTGTAGGCCGGAACGTGAACCGAGACCCGCGGCCATGAAGCCAGGGTCGCCGTCGGCAAGGTGCGCCGGCGCGACGTTACCCAATGTGCTTCGGCCCACTCATGCGCTTCGGCCAGCAGCACGGCGATCACGCCGAGCATGCCGGCGATGAGAAAGGCACCGATCAGCACGCTGGTGAAAGTCAGGTACTGCTGCGAATACTCGTAGATGATCAGGACGGCGATGGTCGCCGCCGGGTACACCACGGCTGCGAGGAAACTTCGTCCGCGCGTGCCGAGCGTGCTGCTGTTGACATAGAACAATCCCAGCAGCAGTGCCGCGACGCCCACGGAGATGGCGGCCAGCGTGTGCCACTGCGGAATGCGCACGATGGGTTTGACGAACTCGAACTTGGGCCGGCGATCGACGTTGTACACGCCCCAGTAAGCACCGACCGCGCCTTCATAGGTTGCTTTCCAGGGCTGATCGAAGGCTTCCATGATGTAGTACACGTAGCCTTCCTCCCTGGCGCGGGCCAGGAAGCGGCGCAGGAACAAGGCTTCGTTGCTGGCCGAGGCCACGGCAGATTCGCGCGTGCGGCCGTCCGAGGGCCAGCCCACCTCGCCGATGATGATGCGCTTGCCGGGGAAGGTCTGCTGCAGCAGCTGCATGCGCGAGACCATGTAATCGATGGAACGCCCGACCTCGATGCCTTCCCAGTACGGCAGCAGATGCACGCCGATGAAGTCGACATGCTTCACCAGCTCGGGATTGTCGATCCACACGTGCCAGGGCTCGGCGGTGCTGACCGGCTGATCCACCGCTGCGCGCACCCGGTCCAGTTCCTTGCCGAGCTCGGCGACGGTCAGGTCGCCGCGCAGGATCGCTTCGTTGCCGATGAACAGGCGGATGACGTTCCTGTGCGCCTTGGCCAGCGCAATCGCTTCCTTGATCTCGGTCTCGTTGGTCGCCAGGTTGCGGTCCAGCCAGGCGCCGACCGCGACCTTGAGCTTGTGCCTGGCGGCGAGCCTGGGCACTTCGCCGAGCGAGCCCAGCGACGAATAGGTGCGCACGGCATTGACCGAAGCCTCGCTGAGCAGTGCCAGATCGCCGTCGATCTGCTCGGTCGAGGGCAGTCTGCGCTCGGCCGGGTCCTGTCCGGCGTGGAAGGGCGAGAACGCCATCCCCTGCACGCCGCGCTCCGGCCATTCCGGTTCCTCGACGGGCTTGTTCAGATACGCCCACAAGCCGAAGGTAATCGCCGCGAAGACGATCGCGACCAGGTAACTGGAAAACTTCATGATGGAGGGCAAGCGTTGAGCGAGGTGGGCGCAGGCCGTTGTTTGGGCGGTAGGGGGTGTCGGCTCGAGCCCTTACTCGTGACGCGCATGTTAACGTACCCGCCGTCCGATGCATCGGCTGCCGGGTCGATGGGCCCACCGGCTCCCACGGCCGGCCCGCGCCGTTCGGCGACGCCGCCAATCCGGGAGAAAATCTCAATGAATCAACGCTTAGCAAGGGTATGCAAGGCGGGGCGCCTGAGCCTTCCGATCCTGCTGGTCGCGGCGCTTGCGGTCTCGTGGTCCGAAGTGGCGGCCGCGCAGTCGGCGCAAGGCGAGTCGCGCGATAACACCTTCGAGGTCACGCCTTTCGCCGGCTACATGGCCGGCGGTCGCTTCAAGGACCCCAGCAACGACAGCGACCGCGACATCGAGTCCGACGTCAACTACGGCGTGTTCCTGGACATGAACGCCGACGGCCCGGACCGCCAGTACGAGCTGCTGTACAGCCGCCAGGGCACCAGCATCGAAGGCGCCACGCCGATCGACATGACCGTGCAGTACCTGCAGATCGGCGGCATCGTCAACTTCACCGACGTGCAGCCTGCGGTGCCTTTCTTCGGCGTCACCGTGGGCGCAACCCAGTTCAGTCCCGATGGTGGGCTCGACGACGAGACCCGCTTCTCTTTCACCGTCGGCGGCGGCGTGAAAGTGCCGATCACCGAGCACATCGGCCTGCGCTTCGATGCGCGCGCTTTCGTCACGGTCATGAACAGCGATTCGGCGTTCTTCTGCCGTTCCATTTCCGGCGATGCTTCCTGCCGCATCAAGGTGGATTCGAGCACGCTGGTGCAGTACTCGGCCACGCTGGGCGTGATCGCGGCGTTCTGAGTGCCGGCACCGATGCTTGCCAGCTGCGGAACCGTCGTTAGAGCGGCGTGTCGATGCTCGCGCTCGAAAGCCTGACCAAATCTTTCGATGGTGCCCGCGCGCGCCAGGTGCTGCGCGACATCTCGTTGCAGGTGCCGGACGGGGAATACATCGCCATCATGGGCGAGTCCGGCGCCGGCAAATCCACGCTGCTGAATCTGATCGCCGGATTGGACCGTCCTGATGCCGGCCGCGTCGTTCTCGATGGCGAGGACCTCACCTTGCTGGACGATGCGGCGTGCACCCGCCTGCGACGCGTCAAGATGGGTTTCGTATTCCAGGCATTTCATCTGCTGCCGCACCTGAGCGTCGAGCGCAACGTGGCGTTGCCGCTGGCGCTCAACGGCGTTGTCGGGCGCGATGCGGCAGTCCGCATCGACGAGATGCTGGCTGCGGTGGGCTTGAGCGAGTGCCGGCACGATTCGCCGGCGAAGCTCTCGGGCGGCGAGATGCAGCGCGTCGCTGTTGCTCGCGCGTTGATTCACAAGCCTTCCCTGGTGTTGGCCGATGAACCCACCGGCAACCTGGATGCGGATTCGGCCACCGAGGTTCTGGAGTTGCTGCGCTCGCAGCTCAAGCGCGATCGAGCGACCGGGATCCTGGTCACGCATTCGACCATCGCCGCTGCTACCGCGGATCGTGTCTATCGGCTGAGCGCCCGCGGTTTGCGGCAGGAATAGCGTCTTGGCTGCTGCAACCCGGGTCGTGCTGGATGCAAGCGTGTTCGGACCGCTGCGTCACGCGCCCGGCCGGACGGTGCTGGCGATAGCGGCGATTGCGCTGGGCGTTGCGCTCGGTTTCGCCATCTACCTGATCAATCGGGTGGCTGCCGACGAAGTCTCGCTGGCAGCGCGCAGCCTGTTCGGTCTGGCGGATCTGGCTATCGAAAGCAACGGCGGCTTCGACGAAGCACTGTATCCACGCGTGGCCAGGATCGAAGGAGTCGAGGTGGCCAGCCCGGTGGTGCAGGTCGAAGCGAAGCTGATCGGCCAGCGTGGCGCGCTGACCCTGCTCGGTATGGATGCTTTCCGCTCGCGCCGCCTGCAACCGGCCTTCGCGCGCTTCGCCGAAACATTGTCGCGTGATGAAAGCGATGGCTCCAGCTCCAGCAAGCAGGCGGTTTATCTCAGCACCAGTGCCGCGCAAGGTCTTGGCCTCAGCGCCGGCGATACCCTTCGCGTACAGGTGGGGCTGCGACCGGAAGAGTTCGAGGTGGCCGGCGTGTTGCCGCCGGTGGCGTTGCAGGATCGCGCGGGCGTCATCGACATCGCTACAGCGCAATGGAAGTTCGACCGGCTCGGTCGGCTTTCGCGCATCAATCTGCGGTTGGCGCCGGGCGCGAGCCCTGCACGGGTGCAGCAGTCGATCGAGAAGATTCTGCCTGCGGGCGCACGCGTCGTGGCTCCCGGCCAGGCGGCTGACGAAGCTTTACGTCTGTCGCGAGCTTATCGATCCAATCTCACTGCGCTGGCGCTGGTGGCGTTGTTCACCGGCGGCTTCTTCGTCTACTCGACGCAATCGCTGGCGGCGCTACGTCGTCGCCGCGAATTTGCGTTGCTGCATGCACTCGGCATCACACGCAGAGAGCAGCTCGTGCTGACGCTGCTAGGTGGTGCCATCGTTGGCGTAGCCGGGGCAGTGCTGGGCGTTGCGCTCGGCATAGCCATCGCGAATCTTGGCTTGAACGTGCTTGGCGCCGATCTGGGCGCAGGATTCTTCCGAGGCATCACACCATCGCTGCAATGGCATTGGCTGGAAGCGGCCGTGTTCTGCGCATTGGGTGCGGGCGTGGCGATCGTCGGAACCTTGCAGCCGGCGCTGGATGCTGCGCAGATTCCTACCGCTGCGGCGTTGAAATCGGGTGACGTTGCCAGCGGGCAAGTGCGAACGCGCTGGCCGCTCGTTATCACGCTGCTCGTTGCTGCCGTCGCGGCTTTGTTGCTTCCGCCTGTAGCGGGATTACCTTTGCCTGGCTATGTATCGATTGCGCTGCTGATCGTCGGCGCCGTGGTGGCGATGCCTGCCATCCTGCAGCGCCTGCTTGCCGCCGCGCCGCGCGGACAGTCCGTGCCCTGGGAAATCTCGATCTCACACCTGCGCGGCACGGCGCGCTACGCGACGCTCAGCGTTTCGGCCATCGTCGTGAGCTTCAGCCTGATGGTGGCCATGGCCATCATGGTGATGTCCTTCCGCAATTCACTCGATGCCTGGACCCAGCGGATCCTGCCGGCGGATCTGTATGTGCGCGCCGGCAGCGTAGGCCAATCGTCGCATCTGAGCGAAACCGACGTAGCCGCGCTGCGATCCATTCCGGGCGTGGCGCGTCTGGAAGTCAGCCGGTTGACGGAAGTGAGCCTGCCCGAGAATCTCGGCACGGCGGCGCTGGTCGCGCGCGACATCGATGCTCGGCAGGCGAGCCGTGTGCTGTGGATCGAGAAGCAGACCGACAAACCGACGCCGCCTGACGCGGTGCCGGTGTGGCTTTCGGAAGCCGCTGCCGATCTGCTGAAACTACCGGTGGGGGCCGAGTTCGACATGTTGATCGGGGAGAGGCCGGTCAAGGCTTCGATCCGCGGCGTGTGGCGTGACTACGAGCATCAGCGCGGTGCGATCGTGATGGAGCGAGCGGCTTACGTTCGGCTCAGCGGCGATCGCGCGATCAACACGGTCTGGATGTGGCTCGAACCGACCGCATCGGTCGAAGCGGTGCAGCAGCAGGTTCGCGATCTACTGCCGCAAGCCGATTACGATCTGCGCACGCCGCGCGAGCTGCGCCAGCTGTCGCTGCAAGCATTCGATCGCACGTTCGCGGTGACCTATGCGCTCGAACTGATTGCGATCCTGATCGGCCTGTTCGGCATCAGTGCCGGCACCAGCGCGCAGGTGCTCGCTCGGCGTGCCGAGTTCGGAGTCCTGCGGCACATCGGATTGACGCGCGCGCAGATTGCCTCGACCTTGGCCATCGAAGGTGCCGGCCTGGGTGGGCTGGGGGTTGTCGCCGGATTGGTGACCGGCGGGCTGGTGAGCCTGATCCTGGTGTACGTCGTCAACCGGCAGTCCTTTCACTGGAGCATGGATCTGTTCGTGCCCGTCGGCCTGCTGGCGACCCTGAGTCTCGCCCTGATCGTGTCGGCGTCGCTGATCGCCGTGTTCAGTGGCCGCCAGGCGATGCGCGAAGATGCGGTGCGCGTGGTGAAGGAGGATTGGTGAATCGTGAGTCTCGCGGTGGATTTGTGATTTCAGCAATGCAAAGCAGGCGTGACCGTCCGATGCGGGCTGTGTTCACAGCGCTGAGCTCGTTGTTGTTGCCGATGTTTGCATGGCCGCAGGCGAATGAGACGCCCGTGTCTTACCCGGAGGTGGTTCCCGGTTACACGATGGAGTTTCCGCGCGACGAGGGCAGTCATCCGCAATACCGCACCGAATGGTGGTACGTAACCGGTTGGCTGCAGGACGAATCGGGTGCGCCGCTGGGCTTTCAAGTGACTTTCTTTCGCAGCCGGCCAGGCGTGGATGAAGCCAATCCGTCACGCTTTGCCGCGAAGCAGGTGTTGTTCGCGCACGCAGCTGTCAGCGACCCGCGTGTCGGAAAATTGTTGCGAGACGAAAGGGCGGCGCGTGAAGGTTTTGGGCTTGCCGTTGCGCGCCAGGGCAATCTCGATGTGTCGATCGACGACTGGTCCTTACGGAAGGGCGCCAGGAATGAGCCCATCTATCACGCGGAGGTGGCTGCGGAAGGGTTCACCTTGCAACTCGATCTACGTGCGACACAGCAGCCGTTGCTGCAGGGCCAGCAGGGCTTCAGTCAGAAAGGGCCCGACCCGCTGTCATCGAGCTACTACTACAGCCTGCCGCAACTGCAAGCGAGCGGGCAGGTCGCCATCGGCAAACAGCGCTACACGGTTCATGGCGTTGCCTGGCTGGACCATGAATGGTCCAGCTCCATCATGGATGCCCAGGCGCAGGGCTGGGATTGGCTGGGTGCGAATCTCGAAGACGGCGGCGCGTTGATGGCGTTCAGAATGCGCACCGCCAGCGGCGAACGGCACTGGGCCGCGGCAACCTGGTCGAATGCAGCCGGCCGGCAGACGTTTGCGCCCGCACAGGTCGAGTGGTCGGCATTGCGTCGCTGGCGTTCGCCGCGTACCGGCATCGACTATCCGGTCGAATGGCGCGTGCGCATCGGCGAGCACACCCTCCGCTTGCGTCCATTGATGGACGATCAGGAGAACGATGCGCGTGGCAGCACCGGCACGATCTATTGGGAAGGCGCGGTCCAGGTGCTCGACGAGCGCGACCGGCTACTCGGTCGCGGCTACCTGGAACTGACCGGCTACGGAAAACGGGTCAGGCTGTGAAGGCTGCTCCCGCCTGAGGCGGCGGGAGCTCGATCTCGTTGCGGGACGTTCGTCAGACCTTGGCGCCGGGCTTCAGCACCCACACCTTGCACCAGCCGTCGACGTGCACCAGCTTGCCGGGGAAAAGATTGCAGGGACGCCATTCGTCGCCTTCCTTGCCTTGCAGCTGCAGGCAATTCGAGCACTTGCTGCCAGCCTTGTACTGCGGGACTTTCGCGGCCTCGGCCTTCTTCGCGTCATGCGTGTAGGCCAGCGCCACCGCCATCGGATCCTTCTCATCGAGGTGCGGCGCTGCGGCCTGCGCTGCGGCCTCGTTCACCAGGCCGGCCGCGGGCGCGGCGATCAAGCCGGCGAGGGCGGTCTTCAGCAGGGTGCGACGGTTGACGGGGGACTCGCTCATGATGAACCTCATTGCTGGCGATATGCGGGCGCGCGAATTCTAGCGCGTCACGCGCCGCTTTTTATGATGTTGTTGTCATGAGGCCGCTCGGTGCGGCGCTACTTGATTGATTTTCAACTTTCTGCAAGCAGCGAGCGGCGCGCGACGATGATTCCGTCCTCGTCGGCGTACAGCCAGTCGCCGGGATGGAAGCTCACGCCGGCAAACCGTACGACCAGATCGCGTTGCCCTTCGCCGCGCTTGTCGGTTTTCAGCGGCAGTGTCCCCAAAGCACGTACACCGAGCGGCATTTGCGCAATTTCCGCCGAATCACGCACACAGCCGTAGACCACCACACCGCTCCAGCCGTTGTCGGCGGCTTTGCGTGCCAGCATGTCGCCCAGCACAGCTCGACGTTTCGAGCCACCGGCATCAATGACCAGCACACGTCCATCGCCGCGCTCCGCTACCAGATCGCGAACACGTGAGTTGTCTTCGAAGCATTTGATGGTGGCAATGGCGCCGGCGAAACGGATGCGCCCACCGTAGCTCTGAAACAGCGGTTCGCAGATCTCCAGCTCGTCGCTGTAGTGATCGCACAGATCGGCAGTCTTGAATTCCACGGGTCTCATTCCTCGCAGGGCCAGGCTCGACGCCTGGCGCAGAAACTTCGAAGAGGTTGGTCCTGCAGTCGCCGACGCTCTCGGGGCTGTGCTCGATCGCGATTCCGGCATCCACAGTCCGTCGACAGTGTGCGCGAAGAAGCTCGATCGGCCAACCGGGTAGCAGGGGCGCGGGAAGGGCAGGTTTCCCGGTGGTTCGTGAAAGCCTGCATGGGCTGCGAAAGCAGCCGTGTTCTGCGGATATGTATGCCCGCGGTGCCGCGGGCTATTTCGTGAGCTTGCCGACCAGGCGCGACAGCAGTGAATCGCTCTTCGGCAGTTTGCGGACCGCGCTCTCGGAGAGCACTGCTTCGCGTGCTTCGTCGAGCAACTGCTCATTCAGGCTTTTCTTCGACAGCGCTTTGTACTTGCCGGTCGCGGCGGCCCTGGCGGAAGAGCGCCTGGCGGCGACGGCCGACTTAGCTGCCTGCTTCAGTGCCTTGTTCGATCCGGTCGAGCTGGTTTTGAACGACCCGCTGGCGGTCGGGTTGAAGCTGCCGGTCGCAGCCGGATCGACCGGCTGTGCCGGTGTCGGAACTTCCATGGTCACGGTCGGGATCGCCGGCTTCGCGCGCTCGCGTGCCTGGCTCAAGTCCACGACCTTGGCTTCGCTTCTGCCGTTCGCTGCCGGCATGCGCAACGGCGCATCGTTGAAGCGCAGCTGTTCCGCAGCGCTGATCCGCAATACCGATGGCGAGGCGAAGAACGTCTTCAGGTAACCGGCCACGGCTTCGGCGGAGACCTGCTCGCGGAAGAAACCGATGCGCAGCGAATGCACGATCTTGCCGCTGCCGGCGTTGGCCACCGAGTAGAGCCGATAGGCTTCGAAAATATCCAGGTGCGGCATGGCGTCGAGATTGACCGGCTGGTCCGAGGTGGCCAGCTGGATGACGAACCATTTCTCCTGGGAATCGTCATTGAGCTCCGCGCTGGTCAAGGCGCGGATGGTCTGGGTGCTGTCCAGTTCCGGCAGCGGTCGATTCGGATCGCGCGCCGAGCGCGGGATCGGCGGCACTGTGCGCATTGCATTGTGCGCAGGAGTTGCAGCCGGCAGCGGCGGCGTTCTGCTCATCGCCGGCTTCTTTTGCATCGCTTGCGAGGCTGCGTTCACAGGAGATTTCTTCGCAATGGAGGACGCTGCGATCGGCTCGTGAGCGGGTGTGGCGGCCGGCGCTGCCGGCGTAGCTTCGAGCGTCAGGGCAATCGCAGGAATGTCGATCCCTTTGCCAACGTGGAATGGTTCGCTCGACGCCGCAGCAATCGGTTCTTTATCGGGCGGCGTTGTCGGCTCGCTGGCGAGCGTGAGCTCGATGACGGGCGCCGCTTTGATCGCTTGTTCGATGACTGTCTGTTTCGCAACCGCAGGCGTGGAAGTGGGTCTTGCAGCCGTAACAGGGGTCGTTGCCGAAGAAGCGGTTGATGCCGCGATCGCAGGAGTCGCTGTTGTCGCCAGCTCTTTCGCCGTCTGCGCTTTCACCGAAGCTGCGGATGCGGCTTTCGGAACGGAAGCCGCTGCGATGTTTTCCGGAGGTGCGGCCTTCGGTATCGGAGCTGTAGTGGCCTGTGTCGCAACTCGAACGGCAGGCCCTGCCGGTGGCGGTGAAACTGTGTGCGAGGTCTGCTTCGGCGCTTCTTTCGCAGCAGACGCGATCATCTTCTCGACCAGTGTCATCTGCGGCGCGGGACGTTTTCCGGAAGCGGCCGTGTCGGGCTGGAAGCCGCGCGCGAAGCGACGATCGTCATCGGACAGCGAAGCGGTGAACGCGGTGGGATAGCTGTCGCGCACCATGGCGAGCGCCTGGTCCGCATCTTCCTGGCTGACGAAGAAACCCAGCCGCAGACGATGACGCGTGCGTCCATCCTCGGAACGCGCCACCTGGTAGAGCCGATAGCTTTCCAGGCCGGGAATGGTTTTTCCCGCTGCCGTGACCGGCGCGATGGACGTGCAGAGGTTGATGACGAATAAGGCAGTGCCCGGCGCGGAGCCGGCATCCGGCCTGAGCAGAGCCTCGTTGAAGCGAGACCCGGTAGGCTCGGCGTGAACTTTGCTGGTGTTGTCTTCCACGAGACCTTCCCCATCGCAACCACGGCCAAACGGTCGAACCGGCTCTCGGTCGCGGAGTCATTGCGCGGGGAGAACGACGCCATGCGCTGGCGTGCGTTGCTCGAAGAAGTGTCACGATCAGTGCCGCATTTGTTTATGTAATCGGTGGTGTCCGGCAGGCCCTGGCCTGACGAACCCGCCGATGGCGGAACTGATGCCGCAGATCCTGCGGCTCGTGGCGACCCCGCTGTCCTGGGAATGACTCCGTTAGACCGGTAGCTTTGCGTCCTCGCCTTTCGACGAGTTTGCCTTTTGCACGCGGCGATTCTTCGGTAGCGCGCCGCGATAAGTCAAGCTTGAGTGTCGGTTTCAGCCGACACGCCATTCGATGCCCCGCATCGGTCTGCAAGGCGGCTCGGGTTATGTCTCATGTGCTGCGACGCGGTGCTCAAACAGCCATCCGCGTCCACGCTTCCTTGGTGGCGCTGGCGGGTTCGCCAGCCATGATGCGCGGCGCGAGCTGCGAGACGATGTGGATCTGTGCCGCGTCGGATAGACCGAGCGCACGCAACGCGCCTTCCAGTCCATCGATGAGCTGACGTCGATCTGCTTCCGACGGACACGAATCGCGTGCCAGCGATGCAAGTTCATCGCCCACGCTCTCGATGGTTTCCGCGATCGACGGTGCGAATTCGCTCAGGTCGCCGCGCAGGCGTGCCGCAAACCGGAAGGAGTTGTAGGCGCAGCCATAGGCGCGGTTACGCAGCTTGAGATTCCTTAGCAGCCCCATGGCGCGCACCCTCGAAGTAAACATGGTCGGAGAAAGTGTGGAGTGCGTCGCACTCAACGTGGTGTGCGCTGGATCTCAAAAGTCGTGCGTGCGTCGTTGTTGCATGGATGCCGCATTACGGATCAAGCACCTGCAATAACGAGGACGAACGGGAGAAAAAAATCGTCGCGAACGCGTTGACAGTCGCCGCGCTTCATGCGAGCAGCGGCGCTGCGGGCACCGATCAGGCGCGACCGACGTTGTGATCCGTCGGGGAGTGGAAGTATTCGCTCTCGGTCGCGAATTGCCGCATCAGCTTGCGCAGCTCCTCGACACGGCCTTCGGCGGTGCTGATGGGCAGGCATTCCTCGCACTCCGGATCCGTGCACGGCTGACGCGAATAGAGCCAGTACTGCACCGCACCAGCCAGCAGGCCGTCGGCGATGTCCCACACGTCGGCTTTCTGGTCCGTGTCGGCGATGCGGTTGCCCAGGTCCACGGCCTTGCCGAAGGCTTCGCTGAAGGGGTTGTCGGATTCCTGCATGGCTGCACGTCGCTTCAAAAAAGTGCAGCTATTGTAACCGCGCCGACGCGCCTTGAAGAGAAGCAGTCTCCTGCTTTACTGTCCCCAGGCAAATGATTGAACTGCCGAGGAAACAATGGCTGACGAACGCGATCTCGAGACGCAGATGGATGTTGCCGCTCTGTACCAGGAAGAACTCTTCACCGACCGCCGCGTGGGTGCCATCCGCCGCCTGACGCCGGTCAAGAGCGACGGCACCCCGGATACGGACCGGCCGACGCTGTTCATCGGTCAGGCGGAAATCATGACCAATATGGGCCCGGTGCCCATCAATTTCGAAATTGCCGGCGACACGCTGGAACAGGCGGTGCAGGGTTTTGCCGCGGCCGCGGCTGCCGGCATCGAGCGCACCGTGCAGCAGATCCAGGAAATGCGGCGCCAGCAGGCCTCCCAGCTGGTCGTTCCCGGCGGCGGCATGCCCAACCTGGGTGGCGGTGGCGGCAAGATCCAGATCCCCTGAAGGCGGGCCGTCCGCTGCCTTGTATGACGTCAGCGGCGATCGAGAATCGCCGCTGACCGTTTGAGGTCCGACGGCGCTGCGCCGATCCGTGCAACTTCAGCCAGGGTCGGCAGCCGCCATCGGCTGCGCCGTTTCCGGCGCATCCTGCACGCTGAGCAAAGTCCCGTTCTCGTGATTGATGGCGTCCTCGGTGTGCTTGTTCATCACCACGATGCTGATGCGGCGATTGATCGAGCTGTCCGGATGGGCCGGATCGAGCGGCACGCTGGAGGCGAGGCCGACGATGCGCCCGACTTTTTCCGCGGGCAGCCCGCCGGCAATCAATGAGCGCCGCGCCGCGTTGGCGCGGTCCGCAGACAATTCCCAGTTGCCGTAATTCGGCCGGCCGTAAGGACGGCTGTCGGTGTGGCCGCTGATACTGATGCGATTCGGCACGTTGTCGATGATGGTGGCCAGCTCGTGCAGGATGTTGTCGGTGAACGGCTCCAGCACCGCGCTGCCGAGCGGGAACATGGAGCGGCGCTCGTGATCGATGATCTGGATACGCACGCCCTCGGGCGTGACGTCCAGCAGGATCTGATCCTTGAATTTCGCCAGCGACTCACGCTGGTCGATGGCTTCGCGCAGCTGCTTGAGCAGCGCGTCGAGTCGTTCGCGATCGAGTTTTTCGGCCGCTGCATCTTCGGCCTGTTGTGCTGCAGCTTGCGCCTGCGCCGCGTCCGCCTCCGGTGTTTCATTCTCCGGTGCGGCGTTGCGATGCAGTTCCATGCCGCCGCCCAGCGCGATCATGCTGTTGCTGGCGCCGCCGGGGCCGTTGGCTGCGGCCGCCGCCGTCGGGCTTGTGCCCGGCGCCGCGGAAGGGTTGTTGAAATATTCGGAGATGGCGCCTTTCTGTTCCTTCGTGGTCGAGCCCATCAGCCATAGCAGCAGGAAGAACGCCATCATGGCGGTGGCGAAATCGGCGAACGCGACCTTCCACGAGCCGCCGTGATGGCCGTGCGCGTGCTTCTTGACGCGCCGGACGATGACGGGCGCGACTTCGCCCTTGCTTGCGGCGGCGCTCATCGGCGCTTACCCGTTCCTGCGGCCGCGCAGCTGCGTTTCCAGATCCTTGAAGCTCGGCCGCAGCTCGCCCGGCGTGGCCTTGCGGCCGAATTCGATCGCCACCTGCGGCGGATGGCCCTGCAGGAAGCCCAGGATGCAGGTCTTCAAGGTGTTGAAGAACTGAGTGCAATCGCGTGCCTGGCGCTCCATCGCATTGCTCATCGGGCTGATGAAGCCGTAGGCCAGCAGAATTCCCAGGAACGTGCCGACCAGCGCCGCCGCCACCTTCTTGCCGATCTCCTCGGGTGGGCCGCCGAGCGAGCCCATCGTGTTGACGATGCCGAGCACCGCCGCAACGATGCCGAAGCCGGGCAGGGCATCGGCAATGCGGCTCATCGCGCCGGCCGGCTCGGCGCCGTCGTGGTGATGCGTCTCGATCTCCAGGTCCATCAGCGCTTCCAGCTGGTACTGGTCCATGTCGCCGCTGATGATCAGCCGCAGATAGTCCTGGATGAATTCGATGGCGTGATGATCCTGCGCGATCAGCGGCTGCTTCTGGAACAGTTCGCTTTTCTCCGGCTCTTCGATGACGCGCTCCAGGCCCATCATGCCTTCCTTGCGCGCCAGCGCCAGCAGGTCGTACATCAGTGCGAACAGCGCCAGGTAATGTTCTTTCTTGTACGGCGCGCCCTTGAGCAGGCTCGCGATGCCGCCCAGCGCGCGTTTGGTCACGCTCAGCGGATTGGCGATCAGGAAGGCGCCGGCAGCGGCGCCGCCGATGATGAGCAGTTCGGATGGCTGCCACAGTGCCAGCAGTTGCCCGCCGTGCACGGCGAAACCGCCCAGCACGCAGCCGATCACCACGACCATGCCGATAATCAGATTCATTGAGATGAGACTTCCAGAAGCGGATCTGCGGACTGCTCGCCCGTACAGCCGCTTCATCGGCCGCGCCGCGCTGCGCTTGAGGCGCAAACAAGCGGCAGGTCTCACTCTGGCCGCGCCGATCTGGCGTCCGTCCCTGGGCGCGGCCAGAATCCGGGCCATGTTCCCTGGGACGATCCCGGCATGAGTGCCACCCGTTCTGCGTTACGGCTGCGGCTGATGGTCGCGCTCGGCGCCTGCCTGATGGCCGGCCTGGCCTGGGCGCAGTCGCTCGAAATCATCGAGCTGAAATACCGCACGGCGCAGGAGGTCATTCCCATCCTGCAGCCGCTGCTCGAATCCGGCGGGGCGCTGAGCGGGACCGACTACAAGCTGTTCGTGCGCGCGAGCAGCGCCAACGTGACGCAATTGCGCCAGGCATTGGCGGAAATCGATCGACAGCCGCGACAGCTGCTGGTGTCGGTCCGGCGTGCAACGCGCCAGGTCATCGAACGCGAGGGTGCGTCGGCGACGGTCGTGCTCGGCAACAAGGCGTCAGGCGCGACGGTGCGAGCAACCGATGCGACTTCGCGCCGTGAAGGCAATGGCATCGCGAGTGTGCAGGTGCTGGAAGGCAGCGCCGCCTATATCGCCGCCGGAGAGAGCGTGCCGATCGTTACGGCAGTCGCGGCCGGGGGTGGACGCCGGCCATGGGTCGCAGCATCGACTGAGTATCGGAATCTGAGCAGCGGCTTTCTCGTCACGCCGCGAGTGTCGGGGCAGCGTGTCACGCTGGATATCTCGCAGCAGTCCGAGCAGCGCAGCACGCACACCAGCCAGATCGAAACGCAGCAGCTGACAACGCAGGTCAGCGGCCAGCTCGGCGAATGGTTGCAGCTCGGCGGCGTCGCCGAATCCTCCAGCCAGCAGCGCAGCGGTGTACTGAGTCGCCAGTATTCGACGCACGACAACGATCAGGCGATCTGGGTCAAGGTGGAAGAGCGCCGCTAGTGCCAGGTCTGAGTGATTTGTTCTTGGTCATTCCCGCGCAAGCGGGAATCCATCCGGATCCAGCAGGATGGACTCCCGCTTGCGCGGGAGTGACGAGGAAATCTCAAGCGCTTCGAGCCCGTTGCCTGTCGCGATACCTGCAACGGTAGGAGCAATAGCCGTGCGCGACCTCTGGAAACCCTTGCTGGCCATCGTCGTTTGCTGCGTCGGCGTGGCTGGCCTGCTGTCGGGGCGTCCGATCGAGCGTGCGCCCGGTGTGCTGGTGGATACCGAGCCGCTGCAAGCTCTGATCGAAGCGCCGCCGTTTGCGATGGGCGAGTTCGAGCTGACGCCGCGCGCAAGCTATGACATCAGCGCCCGAGTGCTGTCGGTCGAGCCTTACCGGATGGATGGTGGCGCCAAACTGTCGCCGATCGATTTCGCGGTCGGCTGGGGGCCGATGTCCGACAGCGCGGTGCTGGAACATTTCCGAATCACCCAGGGCGCGCGCTTCTTCACTCTCTATCCGGACGATACCGCCATCGATTTGGCTACGGCACTGAGCGGCAGCGCCAACATGCACCTGATTCCGGCCACCGCCCGCATCCGCAGCATGCTCGGCAAGGTGCGGCGCGGTCACGTGGTTCGCATGCAGGGTTTCCTTGTCAACGTCCGCGGTCCCAATGGCTACACATGGAATTCGTCGCTGACTCGCGACGATACGGGGGACGGTGCGTGCGAACTTTTCTACGTGGAGTCGGTGGAAATGCGCTGACGCTGCAGCGGCGCTGCCTGTTCAAATCCATTACGAAGAGTTAAGCGCAAGTTAAGTCGTGCCGCGGTGACCGCGGCCTATAGTGGCTCCGCCGCAAAAATTGCGGTTCAAGGAGTCCGCGCCATGAAGTCGTTGTCTGCCCTCGCTCTCGCGTTGTCACTCGTCACCGGCGCTGCGTTTGCGGCTCAGCCCGCGTCCGGCACTGCCTCGGCCACCGCGGCGACTGCCAAGTCCTGCGGCAAGGAGGCGACCGCCAAGAAACTGCACGGCGATGCCCGCGCCAAATTCATCAAGGAGTGCAAAGAAGGCAAGCACACCACCTGAGCGCTTTCATGGCATCCGCAGCTTCGAGGCGCCAGCTCCCCTGACCTGCCGTCCTCCCGGTCGAGTGCTGCGCCTGATTCAACGAGTGCTGCGGATGCCTTTCTCCTGAAAACGGCAGGACACCTTCAGTCCCGGATGATTGTCGAGCAGCTCGACCGTAGCGCGATGCAGCCGCATCACCGCCGCCACCAGGCTCAATCCCAGGCCGCTGCCGGTCCGGTTGCGGTCGCGCTCCAGGCGGATGAATGGCTGCAGGATGCGCTGCCGGTCTTCGGCGGGAACGCCCGGGCCGTTGTCGGCGACCGATAGCAGGATGTCTTCCGAGGAGTGCACCGCCACATCGACGCGACCGCCCGACGGCACGTACTTGAGCGCGTTCTCGACCAGATTCACCAGTGCTTGCGCCAGCAGTTGCTGATTGCCTCGCAGCACCGCGCTCGAGCTTCCCTCGTATGAAAGCGTGATGCCGCGCGTGCCGGCCTCGGGCTGGTACAGATCGACGATCTCCCGCGCCAGGTTTGCAAGATCGACATCTTCGAGCGCGAGCTCGCGCGCGCGACCATCGGCTTGCGCAATCTGCAACAACGTGCCGAGCGTTCGTTGCACGCGCTCCAGCTCGGTGAGCGTCGCATCCATGACTTCCCGCGAGCTGCTGGCGACATCCGGATGCTGCAGCGCTTCTTCGATACGGACGCGCGCCCGGTACAACGGTGCACGAAGGTCGTGCGCCGCACTGTCGAAAGTCATGCGCAACAGATCCGTTTGTTGCTCGATGCGATCGAGCATCCGGTTCACCGTGGCCGACAGCTCGTCGAACTCGTCGTGCGAGCCTTCGACATCGAGCCGCTGCGACAGTTCGCCGCCCATGATGGTTTCGCAGGTGCTGGCGACGGCGGTGATGCGTCGGCGTACGCGCTGGCTGTAGAAGTAGCTGACGAGAACGGCCAGCGCCAGGCACAGGCCGGTGCCCCAAAGCATCGCCGAGCGCAGCCTGGAGGCCAGCCGCTTGCGCTCGAGGATGTCGGTGCCGACCAGCAGCTGCCGGCCGCCGGGCAGTCGAAACACCTGCGCGCGCACCGGATGGGCCACGACACCGCCTTCCTCGCTGGCGTCGATCTCGAATTCCAGCCATTTGTCGCCGGTGTGGGTCGCAACCGGCCACCGGGCGATATTGCCGGCGATGCGCCGGCCGTACGCGTCGACCATCAGGTAGACGGCGCCGGAACGGCCCCAGCTGTCGGCGCGGCCGTGCAGCGTCTCGATCAATTGCAGCAGGCCGCCCTGCGAGTAGCCGTCGACCAGGCCGTTCACTTCGGCCTGGATGACCGCATCGACCTCGCGGTCCAGCACGCGGGAGGTGAGAACGTAGACGCTGGTGAGCAGAACGGTGATGCCGGCCGCGAAGATCGCCACGTACAGCGTCGTCAGCCGCGCCGTGGACAGCCGGAATGCTTTATTGCTCATCCCTCAGAACATAACCCGCGCCCCGCACGGTGTGAATCAGCGGCCGCGCATAGCCCTTGTCGATGGCGTTGCGCAGCCGGCTCATGTGCACGTCGATGATGTTGGTCTGGGGATCGAAATGCAGGTTCCAGACGCCTTCGAGCAGCATGGTGCGCGTGACGATCTGGCCGGGCCGGCGCATCAGGTATTCGAGCAGCTGGAACTCCTTGGCGGTGAGGTCGATGTTCTTGCCGGCGCGGGTCACGCGCCGCGCCAGCAGATCGATCTCCAGGTCGGCCAGTTGCAGGCGCGTGACCTCGGTTGCCGAGGCCGAGCTGCGGCGGCTGAGCGCCTCGATGCGCGCCAGCAGCTCGGACAGCGCGAACGGCTTGGTCAGATAGTCGTCGCCGCCGGCCTTCAGACCGTGTACCCGGTCGTCGACCGTGCCGAGCGCCGACAGGATCAGCACCGGCGTGCGGTCGCCTTTCTGGCGCAGCGCGCCGATGATCGACAGCCCGTCCAGCCAGGGCAGCTGCCGGTCGGCGATGATGACGTCGTAGCGTTGCTGCGTGGCCTTGATCAGGCCGTCGCGGCCATCGGCACTGTGGTCCAGCGTGTAGCCATTCTCGCGCAGACCCTTGACCAGGTATTCCGCCGCCTGCAGGTCGTCTTCGATCAGGAGTAGGCGCATTGCAATGCTTTCTTCGCTGGTTGCGCCTTCGCCCGCCAGCGGCGGGCGAAGGCAGGATGCAGGTCGAGCGCGATCGGTTTCCTTATCCGACCCTGACGGGCACGAAGATCTGCGCGTTCTCGCGTTCGATCAGCAGCGCCACCACCTTGCCGCCCTTGTTCGCCGCGTTCTGCAGTTCCTTGACCGACTTCACCCGCGTGCCGTTGACGCCGAGGATGATGTCGCCGGGCTGCACGCCAGCTTCGGCTGCCGGGCCCTCGACATCTTCCACGACGATCGAGCCTTCGGTGTCCGCCTCGCGCTTCTCTTGCTGATCGAGCGGGCGCACGGCGAGGCCGAGCTTGCTGGCGTTGTCGCCTTTGTCGCTGTCGCGCGAGGCGACCTTCTGGCCCTGTTCCTGGATTTCTTCCGGGCGGGCGGTGAACTGCTTGGTGGAGTGATCGCGCCACACCTGCAGCTTCACTTCGCTGCCGGGCTTGGTGTTGGCGATGATGCCGGGCACCTGCGAGGAGGTTTCGATCTCCTGGCCGTCCACCTTGAGGATGACGTCGCCGGGCTTCAGGCCGGCCTTCTCGCCCGGGCTGCCCGACTCGACCATGCCGACCAGTGCGCCGTGCGGGCGATCCAGGCCGAAGGACTCGGCGAGCTGTGCGTTGACGTCCTGGATGGACACGCCGATGCGGCTGCGGGTGACCTTGCCGTTGGCGATCAGCTGTTCCTTCACGTTGTTGGCGACGTCGATCGGCACCGCGAACGACAGGCCCATGTAACCGCCGGTGCGGCTGTAGATCTGCGAGTTGATGCCGACCACCTCGCCCCTGAGATTGAACAGCGGGCCGCCGGAGTTGCCGGGGTTGACCGCCACGTCGGTCTGGATGAAGGGCGTGTAGTTGGCCTCGCCCGGCATCGAGCGCGAGGTGGCGCTGACCACGCCGGCGGTGACGCTGTTCTCGAAGCCGAACGGCGAGCCGATGGCGATGACCCATTCGCCGGGCTTGAGCTTGGCGGCGTCGCCCAGGCGCACCGTCGGCAGGTTCTTGGCGTCGATCTTGATCACCGCCACGTCGGTGCGCTCGTCCACGCCGATCACCTTGGCGTTGTACTCGCGGCGGTCGGTGGTCTTGACCGTGACCGTCGAGGCGCCGTTCACGACGTGCGCGTTGGTGAGGATGTAGCCGTCGGAGCTGACGATGAAGCCCGAACCCTCGCCGCGCGAAGGCGTGGGGTTGCGCGGCACCATGCCGCCGCCGCCGAAGCGACGGAAGAACTCATAGAACGGATCGTTGGGCGACATGCCGGGCGGCACGCCGCGCGAGCTGACCGGCTCGCTCTTCTCCACCACGGTCACGTTGACCACGGCGGGTCCGTAGTGCTCCACCAGCCCGGTGAAGTCGGGTAGTGCGCTGCCCAGGTTCATGGGCGCTGCAGTAGAAGCTGGCGCAGCTGGCGGCGCGGCGGTTGGCACCGCCACATTGCCAGAGCCCGCGGCCGCCTGATCGTGCGAGCACGCGGTCATGGAGAATCCAACCGCCAGAACCGAAACCGTGACACGAGCCCAATGCGCAACCATATGCACTCCGCGAGGTTGTGAAACGAAACCGGATTTTCAGACGCCGGCACGCCACGAAAGTTTGGTCTGCCGCGGCGCGGTTTCCAGTTTCTTACAAAGAATTCATGCCCTAAGCGTCTGCAGACAGCGTCACTGCCAGGGCAATGAACGCATGTCTTTCAGGTGCTTGCACCTTACCGGAATCGCGCCCGCCGAGTCGTCCCGACTATGGGGGGGAAACGCATTGCCGCAGGGGTGGATCCGTCCCAAGATGCTGCGTAGCGGGCGCAAATGGCCCGCAGGCGATTGATTACACGGTGCGGCGACGTCCAACGCGGGTGAACGGACCTTGAGCGTGGATCCCGGTTTGCAGAACGAGCGAGAACTGGTGCAGGCGATGCTGGCGGGCGAGGAACGCGCCTTCGGCACGTTCTTCGACACCTATTTTCCGCGCGTCTACCGGTTTGCCCTGCCGCGTCTGGGCGGTGACCCGGAGGCGGGCAAGGAAGTGGTGCAGGCCACGCTGGTGAAGGCGATCCGCAACCTGCGCGGCTATCGGGGCGAGGCGGCGCTGTTCAGCTGGATCTGCCAGATCTGCCGGCACCAGATCGTCGACTATCTGCGCGTGCATCGGCGTCATTCCGACCGCGTGGTGCTGCTCGATGACAGTCCTGAAATACGAGCTGCGTTAGAGTCCATCGAGGCGCCCCGGGAAGACGAGCCCATGCACAGGTACAGCAACGCCGAGACCCGCCGTCTGGTGCAGACGGTGCTGGACCGCCTGCCGTCGCGCTATGGCGATGTGCTGGAATGGAAGTACATCGAAGGACGCTCGGTGGAAGAGATCGGCGAAATGCTGGGAGTGGGCCACACGGCGGCACAATCGCTGCTGGCGCGGGCGCGTACCGCGTTTCGCGAAGCGCTGGAAACGGTTTTCGGCTCCACCGCGAACGACGTGCTTGCCGCCATGCGTGGCGGTGGGTGAGGGCGGCATCGGCCATGAGCAAACAGCCTCACAACCCGGGCGACGACGTCGCGAACGACGAGACCCTCAGCGACCTGCTGCGCGAAGTCGGTGCGCGCGATCTGCCCACGCAAGACGTGATGGGCGAAGTACGCCAGGCCGTGCACGCAGAATGGCGGGCGCTGGTCGAGGAGCGCCGACGACGTAACCGCAAGCTGGTTTACGGGCTGGCTGCGAGCATCGCGGTTGCAGTCCTCGCGGTGGCTTTCAGCGTGCGCTTTACTTCTGCACCACCGGTGCAGGTGGCGTCTGTAACGCGGATAGATGGTGCGTTGCAGGTGGATCACGGTGGCAATGGCGAGTGGCGCCCGGTGACCGTCGGCGAGCACCTGTCCACCGGCGATGTATTGCGCACCGACGATGGCACTCGCGCCGCGTTGGGTTTCGGCGAAGGCGTTTCGGTTCGTGTCGATGTCGGCTCGCTGGTGCGGCTGGCCGCGCAGAGCCGCATCGTGCTGGATCACGGCGGCATCTATGTGGATGCCGCGCCGCAGGTTCCCGCGCCGCAGCCGTTGGTGATCGAGACGGCGTACGGGTCGGTGCATCACCTGGGCACGCAGTACCAGGTTCGCACCGCGCGCGACGGCATCGAAGTCAGCGTGAGAGAAGGCCGGGTCGAGATCGTGAGCGCCGGCGGCACTCACAGTGGAGTCGCGGGCGAGCAGCTTGTGATTCCGCGCGAAGGCGCCGTGAGCCGCATGACGATCTCGCCGCACGATCCGGACTGGCAGTGGGCGACACGCGTGGCGCCGGCGTTCGATATCGATCGCCAGCCGCTGGCGAGTTTCCTGGGCTGGATCGCGCGCGAAACCGGCAAGCAGATCGTTTACGCCACACCCGAGACGCAAATACGCGCCGAACAGTTGATCTTGCGCGGCTCGGTCAACGATCTCGCTCCCGACCAGGCGCTCGCGGCGGTGCTGGCGACGACACCGCTGAAATATTCCGAGACGCCAGAGGCGATCCAGGTCCAGCCCTAATTGCTGCTCGTCGAGTTTGAGCCCATCCGGATCAGCAGGATGGACTGCCGCCTGCGCGGGAGTGACGAATCAATCCTTAAGAGCCCTTGGCAACTGATTGTCGCGCGCGATTGTTCTTGCGCGCCACCGACGTCCAACCCGGCGAATGCGTGCTCGAACGGTTTTCGCTCGAGCGCCGGCGAATTCGTCCCGGGAGCCCCATGACTGTCATTCATTCGACGACGGCTGCGTCCGTTCCAGAGGCGTAGCAGCCCATGGCCTATTCATCGCCCCAGCGTGGCGCGCTGGTCGAAGCCGCTGCGCCTGCAGCGACATTCATCACCGCTGCGGTTGCCGACGGCCGTGCCGTCGCCACGCGCCCCGAATCGGGGCTGCTGTTCTGGTGGGATTCGTTGCGGGTTCCGTTGATGGTGTTCGTGTTTGCAGCTGCTGTCCTTGCGACCACGAACGTGGACATCGACGTAGCGCGCTGGGTTTTCTACGACTCGGTCGCGCACCACTGGCGCGGTGCGGGCAACTGGTGGGTCAACGAGTTCGTGCACATCGGCGGACGCTGGCTGGTGCGGGTGCTGGTCCTGGCAGCGCTGCTGATCTGGGCGAGTGCGTTCGCCAACAGGCGCCGACTGCGTTGGCGCAGGCCGGCAGCTTACTTCGCCATCTCGGTCATTCTGACCGTGGGCATCGTCGGGTTGCTCAAATCCCTGACCAATGTGCACTGCGCCTGGGATCTGGCGCCGTTCGGCGGCCGGTTTCCTTACGTGCACCTATTTGCGCATCGACCGGAGTACCTCGCGCAGGGGCAGTGTTTTCCTGCGGCGCATGCGAGTTCGGGTTACGCGCTGATGACGCTGTATTTCGTGTTCCGAGAACGCAGCCGGCGGTGGGCGCTTGCTGGCCTTGCGTGCGGAATATTCGCCGGGCTGGTGTTCGGGTTGGCGCAGCAATCGCGCGGCGCCCACCTGCTGTCGCACGATGTGTGGAGCGCCATGCTGGCCTGGCTGATTCCGTTGAGCGTGTACACATTCGCGTTCAAGCGCCGCTTGTGGCGGCGCGGTGCGGCGGCGGCGGGTGCCGGTGGAGCATGACGATGCAGTGATCTGACTAACTCGGCACGCCTGCGTGCCTCACCCTTCGAGCAGCCTGCAAGGGCTGCGCAAACCGGCTGTCCTGCCGTTTTGTTAACATGCGGTCCGCGCGTTTCGCGCTGCAGCCCGATCTGCCAGGCCCGCTCTTGATCCACCGCCCAGCCCGCGCCGGCAATCTGCGATCACGCCTGTGCGCGGCTTGCTGGGCCATCGGCTGGCTCTGGGTTGCCACCGCCACCGCCATGGCCGCGGCCGGTCTCATCGGCCAACGGGTCAGCGATGTCCTCGACGCGCTGCGGGCACAAGGGCTGACCTTCATCTACAACACGCAACTGGTCTCCGACAGCCTCATCGTGTCGGTCGAGCCACAGGCGCGCACGGGCGTCGAGCTGGCGAGAGAGATACTCGCGCCTCATGGACTGACGTTGTCCCAGGTGGCGCCGCGTACGTTCGCTGTCGTCAAAAATCCCGAACCCGCCGTCAAGGATTCCGAAACTCAGGCGCCCGCGCGCTCGGCGCCGCAGCGCCAGGTCGAGGAAGTCGTGGTGCAGACCAGCCGCTACGCGCTGGCCGCCGATCTGGCGAGTTCGCATGAGTTCCTCGACCAGGAGCAGGTCAAGAACCTGCCGCGCCTGGGCGATGAGACCCTGAGCGTGGTGCAGCGCCTGCCGGGGGCGGCTACCAACGGCATTTCCAGCATCGGGCCGATCCGCGGCGGCGTGGCCAACGAGACCGCCATCCTGCTGGACGGGCTGCGGCTGTACGAACCGTTCCATCTCAAGAACTTCTTCAGTCCGATCAGCCTGCTGGATTCGCGCCTGATCGCCGGGCTGGACGTCTACTCGGGCGGATTCCCCGCCAACTACGGTGATCGCATGAGCGGCATCGTCGACGCCCGCTCGGTGCAGCCGCCGCAATCGCGCTACTACGAGCTGGGAATGAGCCTGTTTCATGCCAACGCCCTGGCCTCGGGGGCGTTCGCGCAGGATCGCGGCCACGTCTTGCTCTCGGCGCGACGTAGCAATCTCAGCGAGCTGTCGCAGCTCAGCGAGAACGATTTCGGCAAGCCCGCCTACTCCGACGGTTTCGCACGCCTGCAGTACACCTTCAACGACGCGACCCGTGCTTCATTCAATGCGCTGCTGTCGCACGATCGGGTCACGGCGATCCTCGATTCCGGCGCACAACGCGCCGACGACGAGTCCAGCAACAGCTATCTGTGGGCCACGCTCGAACACAACTGGACCGAGGCCGTGAACAGCCGCCTCATCACCTCGTACACCAGCGTGAGCGACGATCGTCGCGGTCGCGTGGACGATCCGGGTCGGCGCAGCGGGCAGGTGCAGGACCGTCGGACGTTCCATGTGATCGGTCTGCGTGCCGACAACGAATGGCGCGCCGACGCAGTGACGAATCGCTTCGGCGCCGAAGTGCGCCGCCTGTGGGCCGAGTACGACTATTCCGCCGACGTGCGGTTCGAGCCGGACTTCCCCTTTGACGGCTCGCCGGCGCTGGCCAGGCAGCGCGCCGTGAGCCTGCACCCGGATGGCTACGAAGTCTCCGCCTATTGGGATAGCCGCTTCGAGATCAATCGCCGGTGGACGATCCAGGCCGGCCTGCGCGTGGATACGCAGACCTACGACGGCTCCGATGACGCCGAGCAATGGAGCCCGCGTCTGAGCGTGCTGTACAACGTGGGCGCGAAGACGCGGTTGCGCGCCAGCTGGGGACGTTTCCACCAGTCTCAGGGCATCAACGAACTGCAGGTGGAGGACGGCATCGACCGCTTCTACCCGGCGCAGCAGGCGGATCACGCCATTCTCAGCCTCGAGCATGGCTTCGGCGCCGGACTCGACCTGCGGCTGGAGCTGTATCACAAGCAGTATCGCAAGGTGAATCCGCGCTTCGAGAACCTGTTCGATCCGCTGGTGCTGTTGCCTGAGGTCGAATTCGATCGCGTCATGATCGCGCCGGACGGCGCCCGCGCCGACGGCGTCGAGCTGTTGCTGAACTGGCAGCCGATGGATTCGTGGAGCGGCTGGCTCAGCTATTCATGGTCGCGAGCCCAGGATCGTATCGACGGCAGGGATGTGTATCGCAGCTGGGATCAACGCCATGCGGTGAGCCTCGGCATTGCATGGACGCGCGGTCCCTGGGCGGTGACGCTGGCGGACGTCTATCACACGGGTTGGCCGACTACGCAGCTGTCTCTGGCTGCTGCGCCGACGCCTGATGCTGCACCGGTTGTCATCGGGCCGCGCAACGCGGCGCGCTACGCCGATTTCAACTCGCTGGATTTTCGTATCACGCGCACTTTTGCTTTGCCGCGCGGCCAGCTGGACGTTTTCCTCGAAGCCACCAATCTGCTGGCCGAATCCAATCCCTGCTGCACTGAATACTCGACCGCCGAGAGCGCGGCCGGTGCGCCGGTGCTGAACCGGAAGATCGACAACTGGCTGCCGCTGGTGCCTTCGGTGGGCGTGCTGTGGCGCTACGGCAAGGATTGATAGCAGCGCACGCCTCGGATGCACGTCACTCCCGCGCAGGCGGGAGTCCATGTTCCCGTTCCTGATCCGGATGGATTCCCGCCTGCGCGGGAATGACGAGGACCCTGAGCAGGAATGACCGGGGCCTGCGCGGGAATGAATGACTAGGACTCTGCGCAGGAATGGCCGGGACTGAGTGACTCGGATCTTCCTAGGCGTCGCCCAGCTTTTCCTTGAGCTCATCGAGCTCGCGGCGCAGCGCCGACACCAACTCTTCCAGGCGCTCGATGCGTTCGGTCTGCGGCGGGGAGCGATGCCCGGCCGCAGGCGCTGCAACGACGATTTCCGACACGGCGACATCGCCGCTGAACAAATGCGTGTAGCGGGAATCGCGGCGGCCGGCTTCGCGCGGCAGTTGCGCCACGAACGGGCCATCGTCGCGCGTCGCCAGGTTCATCAAGGCCAGCTCCACGTCATCCGCGCCCTGCAATTCGCTCAGGCGGCCGGCGCGGGTCTTGAGCTCGCCCGGTGTCTGCGGGCCACGCACCAGCAACTCGCACAGAATGGCCGTTTCCTGCGACGTGAAATCCGGCGAGCCGAAGCCGGTATTGCAGAAGCGATGCTGATACTTGGGCACGCGGCTGCCGAACCCGGATTTCTCCATGACCAGGTGCTTGCGCATGAGCGCATCGAGGGTCTGCTGCACGGTGCGCTCGTCCAGATCCATGATGGGATCGCGATTGCTCTTCTGATTGCACGCCGCTGTCAGCGAGTTCAGGGACAGCGGGTACTGATCCGGCGTGGCGATCGCTTTCTCGATCAGGCAGCCGATGACGCGCGCTTCCAGGGCAGTCAGCTCGATGTTCACTGCGGGCGGATCCTTATGCGATTTGGTTAGAGGACTATAAGATATCGCGGTAAGCCTTCTACAGCCCGGCCCGGGCCACTACAATTCGCGCTGCCCATTCGCCATTTCGAGCTCACGCCCTTGCTGAATCTGCCCCTGCCGCTCGACCCGATCGAGTCGCAAGGCGCCGTCGTCCCCGAGCCGCCGGCGCGCCTGCGCGAGATTCCGTACAACTACACCTCGTTTTCGGATCGCGAGATCGTCATTCGCCTGCTGGGTGAACCGGTGTGGCGGATCCTGGACGAGCTGCGTACCGAGCGCCGTACCGGGCGTTCCGCGCGCATGCTCTACGAGGTGCTGGGCGATATCTGGGTCGTGCAGCGCAATCCGTACCTGCAGGACGACCTGATCGACAATCCGAAGCGGCGCCGGCTGCTGATCGAAGCGTTGCATCACCGGCTCAACGAGGTCGAGCGGCGGCGCGATCCGAACGATCCCGAGCGCGATCGCAAGGTTGGAGAGCTGTTACGCGCGGCACGCCAGGCGGTGGAAGCGTTCGCGAGAGAGTTCGAGCAGGTCACCGAGCTGCGCAAGCGGACGCGCCGGCAGCTGGAACGCCATACCCGCGACGACAATATTCGCTTCGATGCCTTCGCGCGCGTGTCCCACGTGACCGACGCCACCGACTGGCGCATCGAGTATCCGTTCGTGGTGCTGTCGCCGGACTCCGAGAATGAAGTACCGGCGCTGGTGCGTACCTGCATCGAACTTGGCCTGACGGTGATTCCGCGCGGCGGCGGCACCGGCTACACCGGCGG
>Ga0182738_1000377_pt1 | contig 64944 bp, 56 predicted proteins | sample eDN5th30CBELigMG_FD_128876 | JGI IMG/M metagenome (GOLD analysis project Ga0182738, IMG submission 128876) | Enriched Miracle-Growth compost microbial communities from Emeryville, California, USA - eDNA 5th pass 30_C BE-Lig MG (version 2)... ... | reverse complement strand
GTAGATTCATTATTATTTGTTCTTGATGATTTTGATGGATTTAGTGTTTGTGCTGTTTTGCATTAGATTTTCTTTTTTTTTTTTGTAAAAATTAAACTATTGATTGTATATAGAATTTCGCGAGAATATGAGACTTTAAGGTTGTCAATTAAACTTAAAGGTCCAAAATGAAGATTAATTTTGTTGGTTATATGATAAATAATAGTGGGGTTTAATATTCGAAAATTCCTTATGAGCCAATTTAAACTTGTGTCTTTCGTAATCAAGGAGCCAGAAAGTGTTTTCTCGAGAAATCAGAAGGAAAAAGAAGACATATGAAGTCTTTTTCATGAAAAGATTTTTTTATAATGAAATTCGGTACGTATCACTTTTGGTTTTAAATTTTGGAAAATTTTTCAACAGTGAGAAAAGAGTATCTATCGCATTTAAATTTAATTTCGAACAATCTGCATGACAATAGTTGACTCCTGGATCTGAAATAAAACACATGGACAGATTTGTTGGAAGATAAAGTTATAGAAAGATTGTATGTGAAGAAGAAGCAATAAAGGGTTGTTTAATTATCTTTAAACCAGTTTAAATCAAATAAATTTGAACTAAAACTAGATACAATTTTGAATTCTGCAAGGATTACGACGAAGTAAGTGGCTTTCTTTCCTGACTATGAAATGAGGGCAAAAGATTCAAAAGATTCCAAGCTAATTAATTAAATCACAAATCTATTTAGTGATGTCTAAAAAAAGGAAAATTTAAAAATCAAGTAAATAGTAACACGTAATTTTTGTATTTTGCTTATTTGCTAAATATGTGAAAAATTTTATTTTGAAAAATTGACTTCTTCGGAGAGACATTCTTGAAGAAGAAAAAGAAAGCTCAAGAAGAGAATAATCACTTTTCAGTCCTCATGAAGGGAAGAAGGCTTGAGAAAAGCTCCTAGCTCTGCGAAAATGTTTTATTGATATAAAGGTGGGTCAATCTTTCATTTATAATTTCTTTTGAAGTTTTGAGGGAATCACTAAAAAAGGTATTTGAGTCATATTTATTTAGAAAACCAGATGTATTTATTGTGCTCAATCACTCTTAGAGAATCAATTTGGCTGCTAGATCCGGTTATCTTTTTATCTTTTTACAAGGTTTTGTTTGATTGGGTTCTTTGAATTCAAAGAAGTGAGGATTTGGTGTTCTGGGGAGAGAATATCCCTAGAATTGGGTGAAATGGTTTTGAATATCAATAAGCATTAGAATTTTTTTTTTGAGTGACAAGATCAAAGAAATTTTAATTGGAATTTTTTCGAGAGGAGCTTAAATGACTCACAAGTGCCTCATGTCTAAGGGAGAGAGAAGGCAATGGAGGATATTTCTCAAAGCTGAGAAAGAGCTTAAGGACTAGGGATATTTAAAATTTTATTGTTTAATATTAAAATTCGTGCAGGCTTGCCAGCGAGAATTCAAGGAAAAAATAATAAAAAATAAAGATATAAAGATTTTTGCACTAAATTTAATCTTGGTTCAATAAAAATGTTCCAATAATACCAAACTACTTGGTGACAAAATTTTCGAAATGTTGACCTTGAATCGAAAGAATTATGGCATGGCATTTTTTCGTTAGGATTCAAGAAAGGTTATTGATAAAGTCTGTTGGGATTTCTTGTCAAACACAAAAGATTCGAGATGAAATGAAAGGGAGTTGTTGGAGTTGATATAGCGCCAAAATAACCCATCAACACCTTGAAAGATTGACTTTGGGGCTAAAATTTCAAGATTATTTGTTGTTAAAAAAAGAAATTTAAACTCTTCTTATTTCCTTGTCGACTGGCCAAGAGAAAAATATTCATTCATCACTTGAGACATTTTTTTCGAAAGAGACTTTGGGAGAGAGTATCTGAACAGAAAATGCAGAAGGATATTTTATCGAGAAGGCAAGGAAAGATGAATCCTCCTTGAAGAAAGAGAATAAGATTGAAGGTTTTTTTACGAGAAAATAATCTTTAATAAAATAAAAGTATGCGTGGTTATTGATTGATTTGAATATCATATTCTCTGTTGATTAGATTGCATGCGTGATCTACTAGATCAAGAATTTTGTGAATATCAGATCTCCATTCGTTCAAGACCTCATTTTCAGTCTTCTTGTGTTTAAAGTAAACAAGACTTTGAATTCTGTCAATTTTAGAGTGAATCAATTTTTTATTGGTTGATTCACAAATTTCTGCTTCGGTTGTTTCTTGATTACACCCAACAAGTTGTGACATTCTGGCTAAGGATATCCTGTTATAATATTTTGCAATAACTCTGATGTTATGTTGTATCAGTTGTTTTTGGAAATGCTTTTGGTTTTCCCCTTCTTTGATGACAAATACGTCAAGCTGAAGGACTCCATAGCTGCGAATATCTATGCTAATGAGTTCTTGCGAGAGGAAGGCTTTAACAAGGCCAAGAAGGTACGGAGATTGAGAAAGCTCCTCTTCATAAGCAGTTTCAAGATTTAATTAATATTTCATTTTTTCTGGGCTGTGTGTATCAATAACGAGATAGAGGACATAATTTTCAAGGAGATTCCTCATATCGAGTAAAAAGCCAAAATCGATGATCTTTGCCATTTTTTGAGCAGCCTCAGAATTTTGTTTGAGAGTATCATAAATCGTTTTATAGCACATAGCATTTTCGAAAAAGTTGTTTTCGTGAGTGTGATAGTGGATGAGGTATGAATAAAACAGGATTTTAAGATCTTCAATACCCTTCTCCCATAAATTTCTCTGATTGATTTTTCTGCTAATGATAAGAGTTCTCACGAAATCTTTCTTTTTCAGCATAATCTTCATCTGATACAAAATAAATTCGAGTTTTTCTCTCTTATCCATGGATCCATAAGTCTCCACCTGAGACGGGGGTGAGATGAAAATATATTAGAGGTGGTATTAATACCTGAACATTTTGAAGAATTTTGGCAGCTTTTTCAATTTTATCTTCATCTTCATTTTGTTTGACTAACATAAGGCAACAACGAGCATATTCTACCTTGAAATTATTTTCAAAATAGTGAGATGGGATTACTTCAAGATAAATTTTCTTTTCGCAGACTTCCTTTCTATTCTCGATATAGCAAGCCTTATGATCTTCAGTGGGCATCTTATCAATAAAACTCATACATCGTTGAACCATATCAATCATTGCCTTCTTTGGTTGGCCTCTCTTTTTCGAAAGCAGCGTAAGAAGTTCTGAGAGTGCATCGTATTCTCTCGCATCAAAAGCAAGTTGTACCTTGAGAAAGTTTAGAAGAGTCCTCAGAAAAAGTGTACAATCTCAAGAAGAATATGTGACGAGGCATTGTAATCATTATTGATTCTGGCATCTCTTTCTCTGACAAGGAGAGTCTCAATCTCTTTGGCAAATGGAGTTTTGTCTTTTTCTTGTTCAATTTGCATTTTTGTAAAAACTAAGAATAAAGCAAAATTTTAATTTTAACATCTTATATACTTTTCTCGTAAATTTAGCTGTTTCTCTCTCATGAAATGCAAAATACTTTAATTCTTCAATATAAATGTTTTTTGCCCATAAATATCCAAGAAAATTATTGTTTTGCCTTGTTTTCCTCTTCAATTTTCTCATCGAATTTCAGAAGCAAGAAAAAACGTTTCTTTCAAAAAATTATTGAGTAAAAAACATATATAGCATTTAATTTCGAGGAGGAGATATCTCGCGGCAAAGTCATCTAAATAAAACTTTCAACCCTTTTCGTTTTTTGAAATTTGGATCCCTTGAGAGGAAAATATTTTTCCTTTTTCTCCTCGAGTCAAAGAAAATGAAAATGGCTCGTTTGTTTTGAAGCTTGAAGTCTGGAGCCTGTGAAGTTTGGTAAAATAAAAATTCATGATTGAGAAAAAAAGAAGATGGGTTTAGCACATTGAAGCAGTGAGACTATTCAATCAGTGTCAGATTTGAAATGACAAAAAATTCTCACCCACAGAGGGTAAAAAGAGAATAGAAAGAAATGGCGCCTTTAGAAGAATTATGTAATTAAATTGACCTCGTAAATATAAATAATCTTGATATTAGATAATCTCTCTGTTGTTAACACGCAATTAAGATAAATGTCGATTTTTAGAAAAATTTTAGGTGACACTGCGGCTCCTCAAAAGCCTGGCGAAGCTGTCCAAACTGCTGAAATTAATACTGACGGTAGATATCATTGTGTTTTGGTCCAAGTTCCTAAATCCCCCGACTAGATGGTGATTTGTATGCAACTTTGAAAAGATCTACAGTTTTACATGAAGCCAGATGTTTCAATGAAAAGCAAATTGACCCTCGTAAATGCAGAAAATTGCTTGCTCGATTGATCTATTTGATCAATCAGGTAAAATATCTTTTTCCTCTTGAATATTCTAATATGACTCTCAAATGTGCCAACATTATTTAGGGTGAACACCTTTCAGAAACTGAATCTACTGAACTCTTCTTCTCAATTACTAAGCTCTTCCAGTCCGAAAATAAAGAGCTCAGAAGAATGATTTACTTGATTATCAAGGAAATGCAAAGAGAACCCTCTCTTTATATTATTACTCAGTCTTTGATCAAAGATATGAACGCCAAAGAAGACCTTTTCAGAATGAATGCCCTCAGACTCTCTGCTGCTGTCATTGAACCTCAATACTTGATCCAATCTGAAAGATACATCAAGAATGTAATTTTCCCTCGTAAATATAGAATGACTAACTTCTACTTTCAGGCTATTATTGACAAAGTTTCTGCAGTTTCTTGCTCTGCACTTTTGGCAGGAGTTCATCTTTACCCCTCAAATGCCGAATTCGTCAAGAAATGGAGTAATGAAATTCAAGAAAAATTGAATTCCCGTTCCCCTCAGACCCATTATCACGCCTTGATCCTCCTCAAGGAAATCAGAAAGCAAGATAGAAACTCCTTCCTGAAGGTTTTGATCAATCTTTGCAAAGAAAATGAATGCACTGGCGTTGCTGGGGTACAACTCATCAGATATATCAGAGAAATGATTAATGATGAACTTGATAGTCAAAATGAGAAAGTAAAAGAATACTTCGAGAGTTGATATGCTAAATATGAACTAGATTTTTGTTGATTTCCTTGGCAAACAATTGCACAAGACTTCAGATATGGTTGGTCTTGAGGCTGCCAAAACTCTTTGCGAGTTCAAGTCTCTTCCTAATAAGGAAATTGCTCCTGCTGTCTCATTATTGACTTTCTTCTTGACTTCTCCTGGCTCCGTCAATAAACTGGCTGCTCTTAGAGTTATCAATAAGGTGATTTCCAATCCCGCCAGAGTTGTTTTGATCCAAAACATTTCTGAAATTGAAGGCTTGCTTAAAGAGAATAATAGAAGTCTCAGCGCCTTTGCTATTTCTATTCTTTTAAAAATTAGCAAGGAGGATTCCGTTGAACAACTTTTGAATCAAGTTGAAGAATTTATTGGAGAATCATCAGAAGAATTTAAAGTTGATATCTTATCATCAGTGAAATCATTGGTGAAGAAGCATCCAAGAAAATACAGAGCCCTTGTGAACTTCCTTTCTCACTGTTTGAAGAATGAGGGACAATATGAATTCAAGAGTGCTGCTGTTACTTGTTTGGAAAATGTTATTCAAGAAATTCCTGATGCCAGAGAAATTGGTCTTTTCACTTTGGCCGAATTTATTGAAGATTGCCAATATCCCTCAATCCACATTCAAGTTATGAACTTGTTGGCAAAAGAAGCCCAAAATATCCCCAACCCTGCCAAGATTGCAAGACTTATCAACAACAGAACTTTGTTGGAAGGCCCCGAAATCAGAGCTGCTGCCATCACTACTCTTGGCAAATTTGCTCAAACTAAGCCCAAGCTCGTTAACCAAATCAAGCCCATCCTCGAACAGTAAGAATTTGAGATTTTGATGAAAAGTTAATTATATTTCCAAAGAGCTGTTGAAGATACTGATAGTGAAGTTAGAGCCAGAGCTATCTTTTATCTTGAAGAAATTAACAGAAAGAATGTGACTGAGGATGAAGAAGATGAATTCAATCTTAATGAACTGAACATGGAAGAAATTGACTATATTGAAGCTTATCTTCAAAACAATATTGAAGAAGTCCAAAAGGCTCAAGCCACTGATATCTTGGATATCCAAAATATCAACAAGTTTGTCAAGGAGAATAAGGTCACCATTAAGAAGAAGGAACCTGTCAAGGCTGCTGCCAAGGGAGCTCTCGAGCTCGATAATGCTGTCGAAGTTGAAAAGAGAAGCAAAGAAGGACCCGTCTTCAAGAAATACCAAGCTCTCTTTGCCAACAACCCTCAATTTGAAGATATTGGACCTCTTAGATTGGTTTCTAACGATAAGGAAATTACTGATCCTCAAGCTGAGTATCAAGTTAGAGTGAAGAAGATTTTGTTTGATGATTATATTGTGTTGGAGTTTGCTGTGAAGAATACATTGGAAAACAATGTTTTGTTTGATGTCACAGTTGATCTCCAATTTGATAGTGAAGACCTTAAGACTATGCAAATTATCTCTGTCAACCAAATCAAGACAAACGACACTTCTTCTGTTTTTGTCACTGTCGCCAAGAATCCCGAATTCAAGATCATTATCGCCAATGTTTCCAGTTTCTTGAAATTCAGAATTGCTGAATTCTCCGGCAACACTAAAGTCTCTGAATACGAAGACGAATATCAATTGGAAGACGTAAGAGAGATTGAAAGTGATTTTTTTATGAACTTAAATTCCTAGTTTTCAATTAATGTTAGTGATTATATTCAAGCAACCAGTTTGTCAGTTGAAAGAAAGTTTGATGCTATCTGGAAGGGTTTGGCTGGTGTTGAACAAGAAGCTTCATACCAACTCGAATATAAGACTTTGGAATCTGCTATTGAAGGTTTGATTAGACATTTTGGTAAGGGGAAAGTTAAAATCATTGTTTTAAATTACAATTTCAGGAATGTATGTTTGTGATAATTCTGATGCAATTAATATGGCAAATAAAGCTCACTCTCTTATGCTTTCAGGAACTTACTTGGGACACACTGAGGTATTTTTCCTAATTATTTAAAAATAACCTCATATAGTTGTTACTTCATGCATTGATTGGTTTCCAAGCTGAGAAGGGATGTTTGATGAAACTGAAAAGTAAGTCACCAGATGAGGCTCTTGCAGCAAATATTCTTGATTGTGTAAACTAAGCGATAATTAGTTTTGTTTATACATATAAGTAATTATACAATTAAGTTAATTCCATAAAAAGTATGAATTACGATTATTATCTCTCTCCCTCTCTCTCTCTCTGTCACATAAGAAATTGAAAGTTTCAACTTGAAAATTGAACTTATTTATAAATTACTAAATATTAAAAACTTGCAGAGAAAATGAGTAAGTGAGTATATAGAGAGCTGGTTCCTGATGTTGTTAGATTATAATGACGCTGGATTGACAGTTGCTCAGAAAAAGGTGGTTCTTGAGCAAAAACTGAGAGAAAGTGGAGAAGAAGCAAGGTTTGAAAATTTAAATAGTTTTTTATAACCGTTGAAGACTTGAAGAATATTTGAGACAAAAGCTTATTGAGGTCGGTTGGAAGGATGAACTTAAAAGACATTGCAAAGGTATAGACAATTCAAGAAAGTTGATGTGTATTAACTAGAGAATAGATTTAATTAGAAAGAAGGGTCTCGAAAAAGTTACAGTTGAAGAACTGGTTGACGAATTAACTATCAAGGGAAGGGCAACAGTCCCAAATCAAATAAAAGAAGATCTGTTGAGCAGAATAAAGAATTACTTCGAAGATGAAGGATATTGAGATAGAAAATGAGAATTAATTGTATTTCTTAATATTGGGAAAAAGCATATATGAAATAGTTTTTATTTGTTTCCTCGAGTATTGATATGAAAGTTTTCAGTTTATACTTGATGATGCATGCTACTGTTAAATTTTGAGTCTCATTTATGAAAAATTTCTTCAATGTAACAAAATACCCTTTAGAAAAAATCGAAATTCTATTATTTTTCTCTGTCAGTAAGAACTGGAATATTGAGAAAAGTTTTTCAAATTCGATTGCCAAAGTTTATGAAAGTCAATTTCGAAAAAATAAACGGTTGAATTTTTTTTCTGACAAGAATTTTCAATTTATTTGAATTTTCACTAAATTGTCTTTTCGATGAACTCTCCTTCAAGAGGCATCTTAAGCTTGAGAGATTTTTAGCAGTAAATGAAGAGAACCAGAATTTAATTGTTGATCTGAGCTAGTCGTCGTCTGGGATTAAAATATTTGAAATTTAGACAAATGCGATAAAAATAAATTTTTAGATTAAAATCATTTTTTCATTTTCTGAAGAAGTTCTTGAGAAGATGAGTGCCTTTATTTGACTCTCACTTGACACCATCGTGTCTCTAAAATTTGCCATCTGAGAGGGATAGTTAGGACAAGAGCATAGAGAGACTAACAGTAATTTAATTTTGTTTGAAGTTTTATTTAATTATTGAACAATTTCTGTACTTTACTTTGAAAAGAGATTTGTTTTTAAAATTTCAGGCCAGAAGTTGAAATGGACAATATTCTAAACACTTTACAAGATATAAAGGATCTTGTTGAGACGAGACAATGTTCAGCCACAATGCTTGATGAAAAACCGTACCATCATACCGCTCATTCAATTTCATCCAAAATTAACAAACATATCTTTTTTAATGGCTCTGGAACTGCAAAAGACAGCAAAGCTGACTCGACATCTGCTGGAAAGGAATCATTTCAAAGTCACACTCATCAGAGTTCTGGGATGTTTGGTCATGTCAGTATCAAGGCAATTTCTGAATACCTAGAAATTTTGTATAAAAGATTCAAGACAGAGCTGAATTTTCTGATTGTGAATGCGAATAGTATTTCAAAGCTTAAATATGAATCGACCGTCAACAAGCCAGATTTGAACGCAGTCAAGAATATTTTAAATTTCGAGTCTTTTACTTTGCACTACAAAAAAGATAATCCGCATTTTTATAAGGCAGAGGCTATAACCGACCGATTCAAAATTATGGTGGACACTTTGGATGAAGCTCAAAAATGCCTGAGCAAAGAAGACTTTTCGAAGACAATTCCGTTCGTTGAAGAGAGTGAATGCCAAAACTGTTTTATGCAATATTTTTCGACGAATCTTTTTGAGAGTGAATATTTCCTAAAAGTATGTTCAGAGCTTTGGCGGTGCATGAGAAATAAAATTTCGCCCAAACCAACTGAACTTAGCACTCAGATAATTTTTGACAACCTAAAACTTTACCTGTATGCAATAAGCTTCCCAACCTCCAACCCCGAAGACTATCCTCTGCACAAAGCTGTTTATTCTTCCAATCTAACAATGATTCGACGAATCTGTGCTCGGGAAAAAAGTCCCGTCTTTCACGCCGACATTGAGCAATCTGATCCGTTTGGAGTAACTCCTCTAATGCTCTCAGTGTTGCTCGGAAACAAAGATGCAGCTCTGATATTGACCAACCATGGAGCAAACCCAAAGCATCGAAGTTATTTATATTCACGAACTCCACTCGAAGAAGCAATTTTCAGAAAGAATAGAGCTATGATAAAGATTTTGCTATCAGCGTCAATTTACAGAAAGCAAGAGCAATGGGAAGAAAATAAGTTGCATCTTATTGAGTTTTTAAGAAAAGTTCCAGATTTTTCTTTTGAGATGAGTTGGGAATGTGACTCCAAAATTATTCCCTTTGTGAAGAAGGTGGCTCCTTCTGACACTTATAAGGTTTACAAAAGTGGAAGTTCTATCAGAATTGATCTGAGTCTTCTTGGTTGGTCCAAACTGAAATCTGTTCGAGGAAATTCAAGTATCATTTTTAACGGTTTGGGAAGTGGCGAAGGCAAATTATTGATGGTGGATCACATAAAGAAGATTGCTGTGGATGTCTTGGGAGATATGAGTAGCCTTGCACTTGAAAATAAGGTTGACGAGTTGATCAAGCATGAAAAGATGAATAGTGAAGTGAGAGCAGAGAATGTGGTTTTCAAGCCTGCAACTAACTGGAAGGGAGATATTGCAAAATCAAACATAAATGGTTATGAATGTACAAAGTCCATTGCCAAAGGAACTTTTTCAGTGTTGTTTACGAAAAGGAATATTCAAGTTGAAGTTGACACGAGTCACTTTAAAACTTTTGATGAATATTTTGAGCACATCATTTTACAACCTCTCTGGATTTTGGAAGATGGTTCAGGTATTTTGTTTAGGTTTACATAATCTCAAAAACTCTATTTAGGTCGTATAATATGGAACCAGAGCCCGTTAGTGAAAGTGAATTATTTTATGGAATATTATCAAGCAATAGTGAAGACCCTTTTTGAGAAAGATGGAAAAGAGAATATAAATGAAGCTACTGCTTTGAGTATGAAGGGAAAGAGAGAAGTAGAAAAGATGAACATTGCTCAGAAGAAGCTTTTAAAGAATTACACAAAGAACATTGTTGCCACAATTTATATGTGCGATAATTTCCCTTTGAACATGGATCACTTTTTGCCAATCTTAGACATCCTGTCTAACGTTTCTCCTCATATTGGCAGACTCAAGGGTTTCTTGGAAAGAACATTATCAATAAACAAGTCAAGTTTCCCAATAAAAGCATATATCCCAATTTTCTTTTCTTTGAATGCCATCCTATCAATGAAAGATTTCAAATTCACGTAAGTTCTTTTTTTCACATGAAAATATTGATTCAAACAGAACGGTGGACACAAATTTGTTTGATTTGGGAACAATGGTTCAAAGAAGACAAAGGCAGCTGCAATCAAGTTATGTGTTTAGAGAAGAAAGATATAAGACTGAAGGAGGTTCAGATGATGAGAATGCTCAGCAAAGATGGCAAGAGTTGATGAAGCATGAAGATTCAGAGGATGAGGTCATTTCATATGCACCAACAAAGTTTGAATATAAAGAGGACATAAGTGATATCGAGGAAGAAGAGGAACCTCTTGAGACAGTGCAGCAGACTGAGAAATTGATTGAATCTCTTTTTGACAGATCAAAGCAAACGACAGAAAACCAAGATTTAGTAAATGTCTATATCCCAGAAGCAGATGAGGAGGATGATGAAGGAGAGAATCTTGATGACTTTGAGATCTCAGAAAAGTATAGAAATGAGACACTGAAGGTCAGTTCGCACGGAACAACCGTCCCAAAAACTTTTGTTTCACTTCAAGAAAAATTCAGATCGCCTTTCACAACAAGTCGTTCTGATACTGGCTTTACCCAAGGAGTCAAGGGTCCAGCCAATATTAATATGCAGTCAGCCCTGCAGCAGAAATATAAAGAACCTCAGAGCAACTTGGACAGAAACAAGACATATAAATTCATGGGTAAATTAAATCCTCAAGGATCAATGACTGAGAGACAAGCCGTCAAGGCAATCCGTTCTCGAAAAGAGTCTTTAAGTTCAAGAAACTTTAATGAAGTTGACTTTTCAGAAAATGTGAAAGATTTACAAATGAGAAAGTTGTTGAAATATACGACAACAAAAAAGAATCTTTTAAGCAGACTGAACTTCCCAATTCCAAAAATGGCTGATCAAGAAAAAAGAGCTCCAGGTCCTTCCTTTGTAAAGGCAAAAAATGAACAGCAACAACAACAGAAATCTTCCAAAAAGACCAAGCATGAAAGGATTAAATCTTTTGACCTTCCCGAAAAACCAAAACTCGAAAACTTTTTTGGAAGTCTCGCTCAATTCCCTCAAAATTAATTTTTGAAAAAAGATTATAGTAAAATAAATTTTATTTTGTAAAAATTTTGTCTTTTTTGTATTTTTATTGTCCATAAATAATATAATTTATCACTATCATTTTTATTTTATTTTTGATTACAAAATAAATCAGGACTCCTTTGAATTATGAATTATAACTGGAAATTTATTACAAAAAAGAGTTATTTTAGACATTTACATTTACAAAAAAAAAATTCTTAACCTAAGTATAATATCAGAAATGGTGGAGTTATTTTCTCGCAACTCTGAGACCCTTTTCGATTTTAATATTTTGCATAGAAAGCAAGTTGGCCATCATCTATTTTTTTTTTGAGAACATCAAGGGGAAAAATTGATAAATTACCGCATTTTCTTTTCGAAGAGCCTCTTCTTGGATTTGGTAAGCACGACTCAGGGCAGCATTGTTAGCACCTCGTCTAGGCTCATAAGACATTCCACTTGGCATTTGGATTGATCTGGTCACACTATGATGACTTTGGTCCAAATTTTTGCTTGAGTATTCACTAGACAGTCTGATTAGATGGAAATAATCGTTCCAAGGGATTACTGGATGCTTGCTAAATGTTTACTGACTCCCAAGTGAGCTTTAACAGATTGGGAGACACCCAATTGTGGTCTTTTAAATTCTGAGTGATTTGATGATGCAGTGACTGGCATAATAGGGTTTCGATAATCGATGTCATTTAAAGTCATGGGTTTTTTATCAGTATTGATTTCAGCCAACTGATGTGTTGGCCCAGTTCCAATTCTCTCAATTCTTGTTTTGCTTTTTGTGACGGGCATACGACTATACTTTCCAGGAATTGGACGAGCTTTTCTAATATTGGTTTCAAGTTTAACAGTATCTTCAAAGATTTCAGCTGCTTCTTGGATAGGTTGTTCATTAATTTTTGGATCAGGAATAATGCTATATTCCGCAAGATAAATATTATCTTCATCATCATTGTCATCAATCAAATCACGAGGATCAAATCTATCTTCTGCTCCAATAGTTTTGATTTCACTTTGTTTGTATTTTTGGACTTGGTTGAGTGTTAGCTTCTTTTCAGGTAAATTGGTCCTTGGTTTATTTGCCATAATTGTAGCATATGCTATGGTACAATGTTAGAAGAAGAAAATCATAGAAACTAGTATACTTTCTTCTTTTCTTTCTGAGATACTGTGTTCTCTTCTGGAAGTTTGTTTTCCTGTGGAAGGATCTCGGTAATTTTTCAAGAGAGATTTTTCAATGAGTTTGACATCTCTAACAGCTTTTCTCATCTCATTTCTTTGAACAATGGCTTCTTTTATTTCTTCAGGAGATTTTCCTTCCAATCCTCTAATTTTAAGTTTGTAATTAAGGTTATCAGGAGGAATTCTGAAAGTTTCTTTGTCTTGAGAATTGAAAGCTAATTGAACCGTGTTGAGATTATTTTTGTACTGAGAGGAGATTAGATAAAAGAAAACTTTAGCAGAAAATTACTGAGCCATTGTAGAGTCCCATATGATCCCACATTTCTTCAGTTTTTTGACCATCAGTTTTTCGTTTTTCGGATTCACCTCTTTTTTTGAAATCTACTTTTCCAAGAGCTTTTGGAACAGGGGAAGTTTTATAAGAGTCAGGTTTGTATTCCTTCATTTTCTCATAATTTGGTTTGACAACCTTAGGGTCTTTAATTAATTCTGCATCTTTTGAAATTTTTTGGAATAAATCACAAAATTCTTCAAAAGTAACAAACTCTGATCTTGCTACCTTTTTAAATGTTTCTTTCAATTTCTAAAAGGGAATATTAGAAAGGAGTTCAAGATAGAGGGACATTACGAATTGATCGATTTTCATTTGGAAATTTTTGATAATGACGGAGAGTTTTCCAAGATTGATGCTGGAGAATTGTTTTTCAATTCTATCAAAGGTTGGAGCTTTGCCTGCATTGAGTTGCTGTTTGGAATAAAAGTCAAAAATATCTCGAAGAGCTTTCATTCTTTTTTCTTCCTTTTTCTTTTGGATTTTAGCCTCTTGCAAAAGTCTTGATTCATCATCCAAAGTTTTTGAGCCAGTTTCGAGTTTGTTGAGTTTGTCATAAAGAGTGTCGATAGTTCCTTGTAAAACTTGCTTTTCAACTTCAGTGGATGCTTCTTTGATCATTTCCTGATATTTTTCGATAGTTTCCAAAAGTAAAGCCTTCACGTGTGATTGCCTATCCATTGATTGATTCACAACAGCACTTGCTTTCTTTTTGGGGTTCACAAGAGTGACATTTTCATCAGTTTGGAACCAATAGTCAATGATGTCAAAACATTCATTAAAGGTTAAAAGAAGTTCTTCTTCACCAATCGTATGCCCTGTAAATTCATGATTACGAGAAAGAGTGATTTCTACTTGTTCCTTTGACCTCATCATGGTATTTATTGACAATTTGAGTTAACTTTTCACGATAATCATCTCTGGCGAAGAGATCTTGTGTGTCACCAGGATTTTCATACAAAACAAGGCCATCTAGAATAAAACAATCTTGCAAGAAAGTAAAATAATCTTTCAATGTGATGGCTTCAATGTCTGGGTGTCTGAGTTGATAGAATTTGACTTGGAGATGAGCTTTATGTCTAATTAAAAGTTCATCAAGAGTTTCTCTGTTGACTCTATAAGCTACAAAAATGAGTCTTTGATCATGAGAAAGCGTACTGTTTGGAGGAATCAAGATATGACTCTCTTCATCCTTGCGTTCAGTCTCATTTTGGATTGAAATTGGTTTGTCTTCTTCTTGGTTGATTGCTGTTTGAGATTGAACTTCAGAGGTTTTTTTCTGGAGCCACATTTTGATAAGTTCCATAAAGTCACTGAAGTTGATGTTACTATACACAGAATTACACTTTCGAGGGAAACTCGGGAATAAATTACTCAAGGTCAAAGTACTTGGAGACATTGTCATTATCGTAAGAAATGAAGTCTTTAGCTTCTTCCAAATCCGTATCAAAAATAATACTCAAGTCATTTATAAGATCTCCAATGCTTCCAAGATCAATGATTTCAGCATCACCTGCACGATCTGCAAACGCTTTGTTTATTTCATCTGAACGTGATTCCAAAGTCGCAAGAATCTGCTCATATATTCTCCTAAGGGGTGGGTTAGTTAGGCATCAGGAAAGGCAGAAAATACTTTTCTTCGGACATTTATTGGTAAATTGTTGATTAGAAGATGTAACTATTTATTAGTCTTTAGAAAATAAACACAATATTTTCCAACAAAAACCCTGATTAAATTCTGGACTTCTAGGTAGAGAGAGAGAGCTGGGTTTTTAAAAAGTCCTTATATTTTTTTTTAAACTCGATACCATTTTGGGATCAACAAATCACACACTTTCTCTGGAGGAGGAGGAGAAGAATGAATGTTCTGGATTTCAAAAAAGGTCATGCATGTTCAATTATATTTTGATTAATAATTAAAATGACTTTTTCCTAAAATAAATGTAACGATTAAAATGGGATCACTTTTTTTGTTTGTTTGAAATTATACATTTTTTAAAAGTTCTGAAATACAAGTGTTTCTTATGTAATATTATTTATTTTTAAAGAGGTACTTTTTAATTTTCAGGATAACTTCACTTCCGACTAATTTCTTTTGAATTTCTTCTTTATTTGTATCATTAAACAAGACAGTATCAGTTTGAACTTTGATTTTTCCACTTTGACCAAAAGTGCCTCGAATAGTTCCTGAAGTAGCGACAGCAGGGATATCAATTTTAGACCCAATATAAGCATCAATATTGGACTCTTTAGTAAATAATTGACTGACTAAAATGGTATTTTGATCAGTGATTCTATCAACAATTCCTTTTTTCTCTTTCCATTTCAAAATTTTGAAATCTTTAAGGATATTTTTGCTGGCTTCAGTATCAAAGCCTTTCAAGATTTTTCCATAGAAAGCGATACGGCATGTATTAGCTTCAATGTCGGTATCCAATTTGGAGCCAATGAGGGTTTGCCCTTCATGAACCAAAAGAGGAGTCTCTAATTCCACCATGATAAACAATCTACCTTTAATATCTTTAGTATATTCTGGTACGAACTGATATTCAGTTTCAAAGGAAAACTTTGGAGCATTTTCTTCTGTTTGTTGGAAAGAAGACTCTGAAGCTTCAATTTTATCGAGGACGCTTCCTGGGAGATTGAAGAAAGTGAGTTTTCCCATAACAGTTTGGTGGCCTGTGGTAATATGGAACTTGGCCTTGCTATTAATATTTCCTTTGAAATAATTAACTCTTTGAGCCTTTTGAAAGGGATTAACAAACAGTATAGTCAAGCTATAATTACCAAGATAATAACGTAGTTTGTAGTTTTGATGTAATTAGGTTCGGCGGCAATACTTCTTTCGATAAGTTTAGAGTCTAATTGGGTAAATAACATTCCGACTCTGTCTCCTTGAATAACTTTGTCAATTGGTTTTTTGAACATTTGCATCGATTTAATTTTCTTGGTGACTTTAAGTTCAGGGAATTCAACATCTTGTCCCACGCTAATGGATCCTTGGATGACAGTTCCAGTGGCAACAGTTCCTTGGCCTTTAATTGCAAAGCAGTGATCAATTAAATAGAAAAATGGGCCGCTGGGATTTCTTTTGGGAATTGTCACATTGTCAAGGAGAGTGTGAATTAATTTTTCTATGCCCTCGTTATTCTTGCCTTCAGTTTCCGCTCCAACAGCGGCTGCAATAGGAACGACTGATAAATTATTTCCGAATTTTGTTTTTGAGAGAATCTTTTTCAAGGCTTCAACTTTTTTATTCACCACTTCTTCACGATTTTCCGCAGGTAGGAGATCAATTTTATTCAAGATAACAATAACTTTAGGCATCAAAATCTCGCCTATGATTTTGAGTGTTAATAGATCAGATTTCATGTAAAAAAATACCAATAACAATGCATTCAGAAGTTTGTGTTTGGATCCCTTTTGTGACATCAATGACTAAAAACATGATATCAATGATAGAAGCTCCTCCGATGATAGTTTTGATTAAAGATGCATGGCCTGGACAGTCAACAAGAGTAAATTGAAGGTATTTGATTTTGGATTCAGGAAATCCGTGTGAAGGGAATTTTGTAAAAAAGGCAGAGAATCCTAAATCAAGAGTGATTCCTCTTTCTTTGCTTTGAGGATTTTTATCTAAAGCTGCTGTTGATGTAATTCTTGTCAATGCTCTTGATAATGATGTTTTTCCACTATCAATGTGTCCCATCACACCTGGTGGAAAGTCAAGCAGAAAAATATTATGGAAACAGTACCAATGTTGATGTTGATACAAGTTTTCAAATCGATAGATTTTAACTCTTCATCTGGAATAATAAAATTCTCAAAGCTCGGCTCCATAATTATGTGCTGAGGAAAAAATATTTTTTTAATTGATCAGATTTAGACTTTTGAATTTTTTTCTTTTGGAGTGGGAGAGAGTTTTAGCCTGAAATTTGTGAAAGGAGAAAAATATTAAATTTTATGGAATTTTATTATGATTATCAATCAATAGACCTTTACTTTATTTCAATGAGATTAATTAATTTTTTTATGAATTATATTTATAAATAATAACTTTTTATTGAGTATTATCGAATGTGGGAACAAAGTTACGAATATCGTGAAGATTAGCAGGGTTGAAAGGTTCTAATTGATCTTTAACGAGGTCAAACTCCAAGGTTGAGTTCATGATTTCGGAGTAGAAATAGCCAGAAGTCTTGATGGTTCTGGTCAAGTTCTTGTTGTAGTCAACATGAACGAGTCCAAACTTGACATTATAGCCATCAGTCCATTCGAAATTGTCAGTCAAAGAGAAGGCGAAATAACCCTTGACATTGACTCCGTCAAAGAATTTGGCAGCAAGCATATTGTCGATGTAGTTTCTGTAGAAATCGACTCTGAAATCATCGAATCTGGCCTTTTGGACAGGGAGGGAAGCTTCACCTGGGACAGAGACACCGTTTTCAAAGACATAAAGAGCAGGATTGTTGTATCTCTTGGCGATCCATTGCAGGAGACCTCTCATGCCGATGGGGTGGACAGATTGCCATTCAGTGGCGGTTTTAGCTCCAATAGCGTTTCCGAAAACATCAGTTTCCATTTCAGTAACTCTGGAATCTTCCTGCCAGTTGTTGCCAATATCTCCAGTGTACTTGACAAAAACTGAGCTGTATTGGTCAATACCCAAGAAATCATAAGATCCCTTGACAAGTTGACTTTCAGCTTCAGTGAATTCAGGAAGTCTCTTTCCAGTGACGAGCTTTCTCATGACTTCGGGATATCTTCCGAAAACCAAGGGGTCAACAATCCAACCGTAGTTGAAAGCCATGTAGGTATCAGCAGCTTGAACATCTCTGGGGTTTCTAAAGTTGTAAGGAAGAGCGAAATCGGTATCAGCACTGAGGCCGATCTTTCCCTTTTGGGTGGCTTGATATCTAAGTTTGTAGGTCTTGACAGCATTAGCATGAGCAAGAAGAGCATTGTGGACGACAATGTAAGGTTCAGTGCTTGAGTCTCCGCCTCCACCAACTCTGAGACAGTTGGGGTCGACATCAGGGCTGCATCTTCCAGGAGCCAAACTTCCGTCCCCGTAACCGGCCCAAGCGAATTCGAGGATTTCGTTGAAGGTGAGCCAGTACTTGACCTTGTCTCCGAAGTTTTTGAAGCAGAATTCAGCGTAGTCGTTGAACTTTCGGACGATGTCTTTGTTCAACCAGCCTCCATTTGAGGTTCTGTCATTGAGAGCAGCAGGGAGGTCCCAGTGGAAGAGGGTAACCCAAGGTTCGATACCAGCTTCCTTAAGAGCAGTGAAGACGTTATTGTAGAAGTCGACACCCTTTTGGTTGACAACGTCGAGAGTTCCGAGGGGGAGGATTCTGGACCATGAGATGGACATTTGGAAATTTTTAACTCCGAGCTTCTTCATGATTTGGATGTCCTCCTTGTAACGGTGATAGAAATCAGTTCCAACTTGGGCATTTTGGTTATTGTAGATCATTCCTTGGTTTTGGGTGAAGGTATCCCAAATGCTGAGGCCTTTACCATCAGCATTCCAAGCTCCCTCAGTTTGGTAAGCAGTTTGAGAGACACCCCAAACGAAACTTTTGAGCAAGTCCTTGGAAAGGGTAGGTTGGTAAAGAGTACAAAGGAGAAGGGCACTGAGATAGAAAGCAAAAGCTTGCTTTGATATAGTCATTTTTTATTTGAAGCAAATAAAATGTTTTTAATAAAACCAACAAAAGTCCGATTGATATAGTAATAGAGGGGATATAATTAAGGGAGAGATTCAACAAATTTTGCTCAATTAACAACCCAACCTAAATTTTCGCTCCAATTTTGGGGAGAGTATTTTTGTTGGAAATTTTTTTAAAAATGAATTTTTGGATTTATTTTGGAAAAAGAGAAGGTTTGATGGTCAAAAAGGGGGTTGAAATAATTTTGAGGAAAAATAAAATTTTATTAGAGGACGAGAGGGGAATTTTTTTCCAAGAAATTAAAATTCGAAAATAATTTCTTAATAAATTCTTATTGCTGTGAAATCAAAGCGAGAAAAACGTCTCCAGGAAAATAATTTTTAATTTTCCTCTTTTAAAGAAAACATTGAATCCTTAAGAATTCGGAGCCCTGACAATGACAAAACATTGTTTTATTGAACTTTCAATTTCAACAAATTTGGATATTTTTAAGGCAAAAAGAGAATAATTGAAGAAAGAAATTGAGTCAAAAATTATAATAAATTTATTTTCTGATGTGTTGAAAGAACCTCCAGATTATAAAAAAATTTTTTTTCTCAGAAATTCTCTTCCATATCTGGAAAATAAATTTTCACAATTTCACAACCAAAAATTTTGAATCTTGAGAAAGAGACGAAATTTCTTTTTTGGGCTTAAATTTCAGCTCTTTGGAATGAAAAATCATATTTGTAACAATTTTCGGAGGGAATGTTTGACTTGAAGCCTTCAAAGCGACATGAATTTTCCCAATGTCCAAAAGTTAAATTAAAAAAAAAAAATCAGAAGAATTGGCAGAGGTCAATCTTTATCAATTTCACTTTGAGGGATAATTTCAAAAGATGACAGAAAAATAGCATTTTGGTTTGATTAAGAATATGAATAGGATGAAATGATTGGGATGAATTGTCGAAGAATGATAAATAAAAAACAACTCTGTTAATGGAAAGAGGAAAAACTTTATCAGTATATTTTGAGAAAAACTGAGTTAAATAAGAAAGGTAATTCTTTTTATTGAATAAGGGCTTAATCGTCATGTAAGACTGCGATCCAAATTTTTGTTTCTTTAAACTCTCCAAAAAGGTAAAAAAAATATTTATGTGAAACTGTTATTAATTGAATTTTGCCACTAACCATAATATATATCTCTCTTGATTGAAATTTCAGCCCTTTGAAAACTTGCTGGACTTTGAGTGTGCTGATCGGCCAGACTTGAACGGAAAGCACCCTCTGCTGAACAATTTCATTTAAGCCGAAGTTGATCAGTTTTTCCATTCAAGAGGACTCAAGGGGAAACAAAATAACAGGGTTCTTTGGATTTTGATATTTTATCAGAATTTTAATTGTATAAGCGTATGATTTTAATGCCTGGGATCGGAAAAGGTCCTGGTTCTTATTTTTGGGGAACACGCAGGTTTCGGCGAGTTTTAATAATTAAAAATAATTCTCAAGCGAGGAATTAATTCAGAAATCGCTCCTTCAGAGGTCTCTATCTGACTATTTTCCTTCAAGATATGAAGAATCCTTCCTTTTTAATTATATTCGAGCAGCTCATGTGTGTTTGTGTTTTGTGATAGTTACTCAAGGTTGAATATGATTGAAAATAAAATTTGACTGAAAAAAGCAAACATTCATTGAGGTATGTTACTTTCTGCAAGTGACGAGATTTCATCGTTGGGATTGAAGTAAACCAAAAAAGGCTTACTTTCTTAACTCGATTGAAGCGAGACAGAATTGAATTGGAGTACAAAAGGAGAGTTTATTTTGATTGTTTGAATAGTTTCAGTTTAATTTTTATGACTCAGAAGAGTGTTGGAATTTTCCTTTCAGGGAAAAACGTTTTTCTTGGGAGTCGAATAAAGAATGGCGTGAAACTTTTTAATTTGTATGAATCAATAGTTTTTAATAACCTCCAATGTTTTTGTCTATTGCCAAGTAAAACAAATTCAAGTCCAAGCTTAATAATTGATTTCTAAAATCTAAAACTTATCTCATTAAGATTAAACCTCACGCCTCATTATTAATTCCAATTAACACACGAGGAAATGGATACATGCGGCTTTTTCTGGTCAAAGAATTTGTTTGGACAAAAGACACCCAAGGTTTCACAAAGGCGAAGAGCAAGTCAATATGTAGTTCACCCAAAGCATAACGGCCCAAATCTTTCAATCGATGTGCATACTCAGCCTCAAAAGAATTATGTTCCTCCAACTCCAACAGCAACAGGCACTAAAAGGCAGATGAGAGAAATTTTCAACAATTCAAACCACCACTTCCATCAAAATGACTTTATTTTTGTGGAGACTTCAAAGGCTGCCAACACCAAGCGCTCGACAACTCGAGAGGAAACGCATCCCTATGAAACACAGAGAGACCACGAGCAGATCTTGAAGCAAAGGACAAGAATAATTAATCCCCGCCTCCCAGTCATTAGAGATGAGAGGCCAGAGACATCTTCCAAGAGACGTCAAAGACATAGAAACAATTCACAGGATCACGAGGCGCAAGGCCGAGTGAGAGTGCCAATTCGGCCCGATTTAACACTTTGGTATGACTCGATTGACACAAGAGAGAATAGAAATGAACCCGAAGAGTACGCTCCCGCAAAAGCGAAATATAGTTTTGAAAACGACAAGAAGACGAGCTCAGATAACAGGAAGACTAAAGACACCGATAAGAGAAGCAAAGAAACTGTGGTGGAGCACCTTGAGACAAATGGAACTCAAGAAACTTATAGAACATTAACATCAGTATATCGCTCAAAGCCAAGCCTAATGGAGTCCTTTGACGACCTCTTGATAAATAGAAATGGGGACCCTGATAAAGTGATTCGAGAAGTAGTGGAGAACCATGTGGAAAAAGCTTATAGAAGAATCGATCTTATCAAAAGAAACTTTTACAAAAATAAAAAGAAATATTTGTTCCACATTGCGAGCGATTTTTAGTTTGTAAATAAATGAATGCCGTTTTGGAAAAGTGTATTTGTATAGCTTATTTTTATCTCTAAAAAATTCATCTTCTTTTTTTATCCATTTAATATAAAAATAACCATATGATTTGATTGAGTTTTGTAAGTTTTGAACTCTTTGTTCAAGTTTAATATATAAGTGAATATTATGATTAATTAAATTATTATTATTGAAATCAACCCTTAAATAATTTCTCTGAGATAAGAATATTTCTATTTCAAAGATTTTTTGAAAAAGATGGATAATAAGGAGGTTTATCGATATCGATATTCAACATAATTACATACATAATTTGTCACAATAATAAATGGAGAATAAAAATCTAATATATTTATTTAGTCTTAAAGGTCAACTTAATGTTCATGCCGGCAAGCTCATTGGTGAGATATCTGAGGACGAAAGGCATAACAACTTTGGAGCATTTATTGTCATTACAAACTCTACAAAAAGCTTCTCTCTTCATCAGGTACTTGTCAGTACTAGGATTTCTCAAGACTTCATCACTAGGAAGAAGATTGGCAGAGGAAGAGGAGAGGGTGTTGTAAGTGGAAAGGATGGAACCACAAGTCAAGCAAACCAAACCTTCTGACCTATCGGAACAATTCAAAAGTCTATCATGCAAAACGTATGAAATGCCGTGAGACAAGAAAGAATCTCTTTCCATTTCTCCGACTCTGATACCACCTTGCTTCTTTCTACCTATAAAAAAGGAGTTGGAAAACTGTCATAAAGAAGAGACTTACCCTTGACTGGTTGTTGGGTCAAAACATCGACTGGACCAGTTGCTCTTGCTTGATATTTATCAGAGACCTAAGTCATGGAGTTTAGGAGAGAACGTAAATTTGGTAAAATACCATGTGTCTAAGTCTTTGATAGTAGACGACACCGATGTAGATATCGCACTTTAAGGGTGTTCCGTAGATACCAGAATACATGACTTCATTACCATAATAGTTGTATCCGGCCTTTTTGAGTTCGGTTCCGAAATAGTCGACAACGTTGTCGTTTTCGTAGTTTTGGAAAGCAGTAGTAGTTTGGAACTTTCCTTCAAGAGCTCCCTTCTTTCCTGCCATACTTTCGATCAACATACCGATAGTCATACGAGATGGGAAGGCGTGGGGATTAATGATAACATCAGGAGTGATGCCGCTTTCAGTGAAAGGCATGTCAACATGGGGCCAAAGGACACTCAAGACACCCTTTTGGCCGTGACGAGAGGAGAATTTATCACCGATGATGGGATTTCTTTGGAATCTGATTTTGTAGAGAACGGAGACGTCGTTGGGGTTGTTTTCGTTGGAGATCAAAGCAACTTGTTCAAGTTTGGCAGGTTCATTGTCCTTGCTTCTAAAGACCTTGACTTCATCCTTGAGAGAGTCATAGACGCAAAGTTCGGGAGTTCCCTTTTTGAGAGAAGTTTCGATATTGGGAATACCATCTCTCATCATGTTGTCGAGAGCAGGGTTACGGAGGTTATCTCTTTGTGCTTTGGGGAGAGAAGACATGAGTCTGAATCTGCTCTTGCCTTTTGAGCCGCTGTCTCCAGCAAGTTCGTTGAGGGGCTTCATGTAACTTTTGTAGACAACACCGTGTCCAAAGCCTCTTTCGTATGAGCTTTTATTCAAGATCATAGCATCTTCCATATCGTAACCAGTGTAGGAAATGACTGCGACGATAGCGTTAGTTCCAGAGGGATAGTCGGCCATGCCATATTCATCATAACCATCGCACTTGACGAGGGGAGCTTGGGGATTTAATATACGGTAGATTTTATTGTCAAATCTGTAGGGGTGGTTGTGATAAGGAGTTCCCATGGTTTGTTTAGCCATTTGGCATTGATACATGTTTCTGGGACTTTGGTTGTAATTCAAGAAAGGAACTTGGCCAGCGAGGACGGACAATGTGTAAGAGGGATCGAGTTCTTGATGGGTTGTATCTTGACGAATATCTTCTTCGACGCAAGCAATGCTCATGTAGATTTGTTCCAAGGGGCCGATCCATTCGACTTGATTGAGAGCAAGGTTCTTGACAGGTCTCATGAATCTGGCTTCAACGGTGTACAAGAAGATGCCAGGGTATTGGACACCCTTGTGGAAGGGGCTGGGCGGGATATAGCCGATTTCCATCTTTGCGGGGACGAGCTTTGAGGGAACTTGCATAACTTTGAGGTATCTCAAGCTGTGGACAAATTCTTCAGCTTTATCGGGGCTGATCATACCAATAAGTTTTCCATCCAAGGTAACCTTGAGATAGTTGAAGGGATAAACAGTGGAGAGATCAACAGCAGAAGACATACCAAGAGAGCAGCAGGTTTCGACGATTTGGGAATGTTCGATGGTGAGCTGAGGTTCTGTGACAATATGACACTTTCTAGAGATATGGTTGAGAAGACCGCAAGGTCCACCATCGGGTGTATGGACGGGACAGATGAAGCCCCAGTTTTCGGGAAGAAGTTTACGGACAGTAGTGGTTTTCATTTCAGCAAAGAAGGCACCTCTATGGATACTTCTAAAGTGACTGAGATATCTCATGTTGTTGAGTTTGTCAGCAATGATGGCAAAACCAGATTGTTGTTGCAAATCGAGACCGCTTTGAGAACGGAGGTTACCAGTAGAGAGGGTATACTCTAATTTAGAGCCGATAGAGCTCTGAGTTTCGAAAGCTTTTCTGAGATAGTTGATATCTCTAGTTCTGACAGCATCAGCAGCTTTTTGAGAATCTTTGTGGACCTTTTGCTTGACGCCATCCAAAGCTTCTTCGAGTTTTTCCTTGAGGAGCATAAGGTAAAGATGGCCAGAAAGAAGGACATCTTGGTTGATCAAAGAATCCAAGTTGTCAGGTTGGATTTTTTCTCCGACGAGAGCGTAGAGTTTATCGATCATTCCGAGCAAGCTGTTGAACTTGTCGAGATTGGTGTGGCAGTGGACGCAGATAAGTTCATCCATGAAGATTTGACCGACTTCTTTATCACTAACATCGGAAGCGTACAACAAGTTGAGTTCTCCTCTAAATCTGGAGCCCAAATAGCTCAAGCATTGGTCTTTGGAGTGGAGAGACAAGCTCTTGCTGACTCTAAGAAGGACTTCAACACGATCACTGATTTCGCTGTTGGTGGCATTTCCCTTAACGAGTTTATTGTAGATTTGGACATCAGTGGTTTCCAAGAGAGCCTTGAGGAGGACGATAACAGGAATCAAGAATTCTTGTTTCCTATACACGACACCCAAGCAGATGTTACCATCATTGGTGTAATACAAACTGAGGTTTTTGGAGTAGAGATCGTCTCTCATACACTTCATTTGGACGATGTGGCCAGTAAAGCTGGAGTTCTTCTTTTTGACACTGGGTCTCATGAAGGCGACAGGGTAGTTCTTTTTGGGTGTGATGAGCATTCTGACGAGTTTTTCCAAGCCATTAATGATGAAATATCCTCCAAATTCATTGCAGTCTTCGTGTTGTTCGACGAGTTCTTTATTGGAGAGCTTGGACAAGTGGCAGAAAGAGCTTCTAACCATGATGGGGATATCTGACAAAGTCATTTTAAGATATTCGACAGGACCATCGTCGATGGTTCTTGCGATGGTGGCAAATAAAGGAGCACTGTAGGTTTTGGAGGCGATTCTGCATTCATCAGGGAAGAGTCTGCTTTCTTTAGCAGTGACATCTCCTTTCTTGGTTGGGTATCTAGATACAAATTAGTAAAGTTCAAGAAAAGGGGTACCCTAATTTGACGTCTTGGTACCAAACTTTCATTCTTCTGAATGCATAAAAAGGTCCTTCCTTTTGATAGGCAGGTGCGTCTTGAGGAACGATTTCCAAAGGTCTCAGGTATTTTACAACTCTGGCCAAACCTTCGCCCATAGCAAAATTGAATGAATCAATATGGGGTAAGGAGGCAGTTTTGATTAAAGTAGCAAAATCAGGATTTCTGCACTTTCCTCTCTCGAGCGCGGCTTCCTGGTCTGTGCTATTCACCTTGGTGTTGTTCTCAACTTCCATCAGACACAATTAAAATTTAATTTTGTAATTGAAGATTCGTCGAGCGACCTATATTTCAGGATTAATATCCATAGGCGAATTTCTCATCTCATAAAGTCTTAACCTTTGATAAATCTAATCTTTCTTTAAAATGCCTGAGAATACTTTCATTTGAGGTGAACAACTAAGAAGACTTTTTCTGTAGAATCCAAAATGAAATACCTCTTCTCATCTCAATTCTCAGTAAAAATAAACATATTGAGGTAAAAGATTGGGTAAAAGTGGGATTTCAGGGAACCATAAGATGAGAAGTGGTGAGAGAGTTCCACGCCGACTGCTAGGGTCAAACTTGAATGAATGGAAAGATTTGTTTGATTGAAAAATTTGTGGATTAAAATATAAAGTTGAAAATCTTTGAATAAATAAATGACTTGAGAATTTTTTCCAAAAAAAAAAATCAGGAAAGAAGAAACTATTATTTCAATTGATAATTTTTTTCAGACTAGAAAGGAATTTTTTTTTTAATTTTAGCTGAAAAGACATTGAATTTACCATTTGTTCTTGATTTACCCTCTGATGATATGGTGGTGGTATTGTCGTTATAAAAATGTCAATCTGAATTAATTGAGAATACATTAATGAAAAGATAAAATTTGAAATATCAATATAATATAAGAAACGTTTGTAGTTTTATTTTTTGATTTACAAAAATGACCGAAACTTTGCCTCGTGAGATAATTAAATGGATTCAAGGGTTGGATCTTTCGTACTCAGTGAAAGATTATAAAAGAGACCTTTCCAATGGTTTCTTGATAGCAGAGATTTTATCTAGATACTATACTGGACAGGTTCCAATGCATTCATTTGATAACAGTCATAAAAAAGAGAGGAGACAAAACAATTGGCAGCAACTGGACAAATTTTTCCAGAAGCAAGGGATTCCATTAGGCAATAAAGACTTTGGGAAGATAGCAGAGGACAACGATTCCAAGACTCTTGTTGAGTTTATGGTGAAGCTTTATAAAGAATTGACGGGTAAAAAGATCAACAGAAATGCCTTGTCTGTGATTCAAAACTTTAACAAAACGCTGAATGCGAGTGGAAAGCAAGAAGATTTCAACCAATCGTTTCTGTTGAAAGAAAGGGGTTTGGAGAAGCTAAACCAAGAAAAGGAGCACCATCATGAAGAAAAGAAGGTTCATGAAAAAGAGGAAGGAAAGCAAAAGGATGGAGAAAAAGACCAAAAGGACGCTCCCAAAATCGTATCGCATTACGAATTGACCAAGAATTCTTCTCTCTCCACTTCAAATAAGCTCAAGACATTTTTGAAGTATGAACAAAGACCCATATCACATCGTCCAGAACTGAGCAATTTAAAGTTTGAGGTGAAAAGCACCAACATCAGACCCTTAAATATAAATGTTTCAAAATTGAGAGCAACTAAAGAGAATAATCTCACAGTTGGAGGATCATCCAGCAATACTCACTTGCATCATGATATTGGAGGAAACTTGGAGAGACCACCACCAAGTCCCAAGCAGCACCACCTTGGCCACACTCTCACTGGCACACAAACAGATGGGTCCAAGACTCAGACTTCCAAGAAAGAAAGACTTGTGGAGAAAAGTATTTATGATATTATGAACGAACATTTTGAAACGAGATTCACTGACAGCAGTTTTATCGGAGAATACCAACATTTCAACATCAAGACCTTCCCTGAATCTATCGGCAACTTTAGTGATCTTTTTGTGCAGGCTATATTCAAGGAGGTTTTGGATAGAATAGACCACATTTCACACTTTATAGTGAGAGATATGAATGAGACGTGGAAGTTTTTGACGTTTATGCTGAATTGTTTGAAGAATGTGTCTATTGATAAGGAGTTTTTCAAGACAATGATCCAGATTCTCAAGTACGTGGGCGAAAAGAGCGTTCAAAGAGATCCAAACAAGTCGTTGAAATTATTGAAAGAGAACTTTTTGGAGATTATTTACAATCAGATCTCGACTGCTTCAGTTTTTGAGAAGAAAGAGCATTTGGCAATGTTGTTGTACTATTTTACTCCAAATACACCAGAATCCAAAGCTCAGATTATTTTGGCATATAAAGAAACTGCCAAGGATCTCAAGATATTTTTGGAGACTTTTGTGATTTTGATTGCTTCCGAGAGAAATAGAGAAAATCCAATGGACACCTTGTTCTACTTTGACATTGGCATGAAATACGCCAAGTCAGGAATTCAATCATCTCATCCAGTGATCAAGACCATGTCTTTGGCAATTTTGGCCAACCTTGCAAGATTGAATTACGAGCATGTTCTTGATTTTGTCAGAAGCAGATTGGATGAGCTTTCACTGGAAGAGTGGTGGGAAGACAAGGCTCAAATTATCATCATTTGCAGTCGAATTATTAGTGGTCTTGTGAACACTGATAGTTATCAAAACTTGGTGAAGAAGAATACAATGAATTACACAAAGAACTACAGTTGGCAAAACGAGCAGCTTGCAAACAAGCTCAAGGAGGATATCAAGCTGTTTGGCGATACAATTATAAAGATTTTGCAGTCCAAGCCCAACAACTCTGTGGTCAGAGTTTTCATGGTGTACTGCGTGGAGATTTGCCACGAAGTGAAAGGAATTATGGACCAGATTGTGATGATATTGATCCAAAGTAACGATCAGTTCCGTGACTGGTTCTTCAATAACAAAGAAGAAGCAAGGGAAGAATTCTTTGTTTACAATGATAAGAGCTTGAGATATCGCACAAGTTTCGACTCTGAAGAGCTCAAGAAGATTTCAAGAGAGTTTTTGATGAGCTTGACCGAGAATGTGAAACAGAACCAGCCCCAGGCTTTGGATATGTCTCACTTGGAGATTTTGGAGTTCGGTCTCATATACACCGATTTCAAGATCTTGAACGTCGAGTTATTGACTGGAATTACAAACTTGTTTGTCGAATACGTTTTCCTGGCTCTCTGCGAGGAAGATATTATTGACATAGCTTCTCGAATCATCAAGATCTTTTTGAACTACAGAATTGAGCAAGACTTGAGAATTAAGGATTTGGAAAAGTTGTTTGCTGCCAACATGATAACTCTTCAACAAAATGGCCAAGAAACATGTTTGAATGCAATCAAGGAGTTGGTGATCTGGTATTCTCACGAAGTCGATCGTAGAAAGCTTTATAGAGAAAAGGGATTATTTAAAGATATATTGCAATCTGTTGTCAGCTACGAAGCCGATCCTCAAGCTATTGAGGAAGTTAAAACTTTCATGGAAGGCGTCGTTAATTCCTTCGAGGGTGAAACTGAAGTTTGATAGATATATTGAGAAGTCTATGATACTTATTTTGTTTGTTTAGTTTTGAAAAATCTAATATTATAATATTGCTTAATGAAAATAATTTTGCTCATTCACTAACGAAATGATTTTCTCCTCTCTTGAACAAGGTTCGGAATTTTTCAGGTTCTTGGGATTAAAAAAAAATCCCCAAAAAACCCCTTTCAATTGACAAAGAAATTTTCTAAAAGGATTTATTGATTTTTTTCTCCAAAATGTTGGAAGAAATTTCTTTACAATTTTTTTTTTCAATGAACCAGATTGGGAATTTTTGAATTTTACTGACGCCTAACAATTTTCTCCAGATTTTTCAAAAAATTTTTCCTTCAGAAAATCCCTTCAACTTCAAAAAAGTTTTTCTTTATTTTTTTCGAAGGAGGCCCATCTCGACAGAGAGAATTTAGAGTTTTGAATTATTCAAAAACTTGTTTCCAAGAACATACAATTATAGGACATTATATAACTTAGATTTTAATTTCGGATGATGAATATCAAAATGCTTTATAAAACTAGCGAATCAAAAATAGATTGGGCAAGCAGGCAGGCAGGCAGGATAGTACTATTTATTGTTTTCATAAAGGAATGAAAGATTTGATTGGAATCTTGAGAGGTTTGGTAATTCTTCTCCTTGTCCTTGTGATAGTACGGAAGACTTTTTACTAAGCAATGGAAGACTTGGAGGAAGACTCATATTATTGAAATCTTCTGGTCGGAAGAGGGAGCTAAAGGAATGTTGGAATTCAGGCATTTTTATAGAAGAAGACTCCCTCATGAAGCTTGGTTGGTTTTGGAGACTTGGGACATTATTCTCGTCGACTTTTAACTTTTTGCGGATTTCCTCATAATTGGAAGTGCCTTGATTTAAAGTACTGGGCTGCTTTGTTGTCAGAGGGAGATTTGACAAGAGATTACTGAATGAAGGATCTTTTTTCAAGCTGAAGCCTTGGAGGAAGCTGGGAACCTTGATAAGACCAGGATCGGCTGGAGTATCAAAGGAACCTTGTTTATTAAAGTTTCCTCCTCCTCCTCTATTGTCACTGTAGAATCTGTCAGTGCTGCCACCGCCACCATAATATTGGTTGCCGAGTCCCATTCCTGGTGGCATTGTGAGTGGCTTAGGTTCTGAAATGATAGGCTGCTGTTGGAATGGCATGTCATGGAAGGGCTGAATCTTTGTGTCTTCAAAAGTTAACATTTGATCTTCAAAAGGTTGCACATGACCATGACTTCTTGGCTCTTTGGTTCTGGCAGTGTAAGATCCTGTCAAGCCCATAATTTCATCAACCATCATGTTGTAATCCTTGACAGAGCTTTGATATCCAGTGAGATCCTTTTTGGCGAGATATCTGAATTTTCTATTGATTTCAGGAAGTGAGTAGTTGAATCTAAAAGATTGAAGAGCTCTTGTCCAGCGATTGAAGAGATCTTGGAAGCTGCCACAGATATGCTCACAATAAGCTTGTATTTGGTCAACTTCATTTTTTTCTCCAAGATATTGCTTTTTCATTTTTAGAAAGAGGAGGAGAATGAAAGTACCTTGAGGGAAAAAGCAACAATGAGCAAATAGATGATGAATCTTTTGCAGTCGTTAGCAACCTCAAGACCAAAGTTGGAAGGGAACTCTTGTAAAAGAGCTCCTTGGTCAACAGTCATGACGTCGTCAAGATTCCAAGGGCAATGATCTAGAACACAAGCAAAGACGACAATTTCAAATTCGTTGAACATGAATATCTATATCTCATTTAACTATTGATTTCAAGCGCGAGTACCTTGGAGACTGAGATGAGGATTTGATAAACTGGGTATCTTGCTCTAAAGACATCGGGAACTAAAATTTGTTTTGACTTTTGGTGGATTGATAGGATTTACTTTTGCGATCCATAGCAATTTTGGTCAGGAATTGATCAGCTTGTTGACTGAACTCTTCATCACGATAATACAGATTGGCCTGACTATACCCATCCAAGAGCTGAGGCATTAAATTGGGATCAATTTTATAAAGCTGATAGCTATTTTTGGAGGGTATTTGACTCCTACAGCATTTAGCTGGAAAGATGAAAGGTATTTACTGAGAGGAATGGGGGTTTTTGGCAGTAAAGGAGGTTCTTCTAGTTAAAAAAGTGCTCTATGACATTTTTTTTAAATAAATCTTTTTTTTTTGTTTTACTGCTGGGTCCTCAAAATTTCCAGGAAATGAGCCTTGTAAAGACTTTTCGGAAAAACCTGTATTTGGGCGAGCATTGATCGCTCTTGAGGTAAAAGTAGGTTGTCTGATTTGACTGCCGTGCATTTGTGAATCCAGAGTTTTTATTTCAATAGATTTTTGAATAAATTTTATGTATAGATTAGATTTCTCAATTTCGTCGACAAATTTTCAAATACAACATTTGAGCTCACTTGCTCACTAACGCATGAGAAAAAAAGGAAGACGGAAGCAGGAGATTTAGTGAGTGGAGAATATTAAAAAGAATGTTTCGATGTGTTTCTCGGGCTGGAGAATTCATTTTATCAAAAAGATTTATTTTTCCCTCGCATTCTAATTTCAAAATTCTTTTTGTTTTGTGATATTTGATTGATAAAAAATAAATAAATAATTTATTGATCCGATAATGAGAGAAAATCAGAGGTGATGAGAAAGAGTTGAAATTTTTAGTATAATATTATTTTTGTAACAACCTCGTGAATTTTTTTAGTTAAATGAAAATCCTTTTTTGTGGTGAGAAATTATTGGTAACTAAGATTGAAGGGAAAATTGTTATTGAAGAGAATAGGGGAGAGGAAAGGGATTTAATTGAAGGATTGTTTAACAGAGAAAGGGCAACTTGAGAATTCACTGACAAATGTAACTACGATAATGGATTAATAAATATTTACTGAAGGTTGATATTTTAAGGAGAAGGGATTTTAATCCTGTTTTTGGATAAATACTCTAAAATCAAAACAACTCGATCGAGGACTATTTTCTCTGAATCGTAGAAAAGACAGTTGATGAAGAAAACAAACACAGACCTCGTTTCAAAGACTCAGCATGGAAGGCCTTCTTCTATATCTTCTTCAGGTGACCAAGATTTTTCTTTAAAGAAGAAGAAATCTCTTGGCTCTCCAAATGGAAATTCTCCGACAAAACTTCTCAGTAAAGGCCAACTAAGTGAGAGACTTTATCCGAAGCCAAAGCCTATCCGACACAATTCTTCAAAGAGTATAACCACCTCATTCAAGCCACTTTCAAGCGAACCAAACGAAGAGAACAACATGTTTGATCTCCTTTCAACCCCAATTGACAGTAAAACAATCTTACAGTACTACAAAAGCAAGTGAGGAGTCAAGTTTTATATTCATAACCTTATCACTATCAAATAGTATAAAGAAGAGGGTTCAGTCATTGAGCAGTGCGATTGGAGTTGGAAATGAATTTGCAGATATTACAAGTTCAGCCGCTTTTAAAAGAGGTAAGAAGGATATTTGGAAGTGAATAAGCTAATTTTCAAAAGCCAAGGCAAAGATAGCAAAGAATAAAGCAGCAACTTTATTGGTGGATAAATTAAAGTTGATCATAGCAAAGCATTTTATGAAACTAGTTCCGACAAACTTGGCCAATTCCAAAAGAGATTTAGTTTTAAATGTAAGGATCAATGAGACGGCATACCCGCTAAACAATGATTGTAGGGATCAGATAGTTCGAGCGTTGCAAGATGTGAGGCGAGATTTATTCATTCGATAGCAGGAGAGACATCACCAAGGGTTGAAATAATGTTGAAAGATTCATCAAATCGGAATACTTTACAGAGTAGAAGACAATTGTCTGATGACAATCAACTGACCAAGATTTTTTCACCAACAGGTGTGAATTTCCAGCCATCAAAATGTTGGACTGAAGCTGATTCCTCAACTGAGGGTGGTCATAGGAGAGTTTTGAGCAATAAGAATTTGCCATTAAAGAGTGAATTTACAGATTTTGTTTTTCCAAGTGCCAAGGATGATGATGACCACAACCAAAAGATGGCTTCTTACAAGGAACATAGGGATGGGAAGTATGATTCTGGAGAGCAACGCATGAATAAAGAATATTTTACTTCATTAATTGAAGAAGACGAGTTTAAGAGCAACTCTCCAAGTGTATGGAATTCAGGTGAGATGGCAAGTTCATTAAAAGACTCCAAGAGATTCTTCAGTAACCAGGTGGATGAGTATCAATTAAAAGCAAATATTTCACATCACAAGAGAGAGTCGTCATTGGGCTATCTGGATAATCAACAGGACACCAAGGAGAAGCTGAAGAGCTGGTTGCATAGACCGCAGTCAAGCACAATCAAGAATCACGTTTTGTCCAAGTTTGTGAGACTTTTGAAGAGATCTGACGGAACTTATACCGCTTTCAGGAAAATAAAAGATTATGCAATGAGTGCGAGCTCAGTCAGTTATGGAGAATTTAAATTGGATAGTCCAGTGATAAAGACAGCAGTTTTCCCAACATTTTCGAACCTTTCACCAAAGACGCGTGGATTTGCGTTGAATTTAGACAAGATTCCAGAGTATGAGGGTGAAAACTCTAATTATTATCCTCAATTTTCAACAAAGTACACTGCAGATGAGAAATACAAGAATGTGTTGGAATCGATGCAAAAAAGAACAATGGGGATTTTGCATTTTGAAAGAATTTATTCGCAGCTTGTTCGAAAACAATACAGAAGCTGCTTTGAGAAATTCGCATCGAAAGGGGAGATAACAACTTTAAATTTGAACGAAGGTTTGACAGTTCGCAGTGCTGTTTCAATTGACCAACAAAGATTTGCTGCTGATTCTACTTCTCCAAAAGGAGGAGTGAAGGGAAGTTCAAACCTTCATATCAGCCATGATGAGAATACAGAGAAAATTTCTTCTGAAGGATTCAATTCAAGATGGCAACTTGAGAATTTGGAGTCTAAAAATGACGTTGAAAGAGGGAAAAAAGGAATACAAGATCGTGATATTTCTGCTCTTGAAGGGAGATTGGAGAAAAGTCTTGAAAGGAAATTAGATTCGAAGATTCAGCAAAACTTGGATGAGAATCTTCGAGGAAGATTGGCGAGCGAGCTTTTGAAGTTGTTTAGCCAGAGCATAACATCCTTTGCAACGAAAAATGAGGTTTCAGAAAATCGAGGCAGTCAAACCGAAAGGGGAAGCGAAATTGGAAACTTCAGGAGACATATTGAGACAAGTGAGCCTGAGGATCGAAATTTCCACAGTCATAGATACTCCTCTGTTAATGAGATGATGCAATATACACCATATTTCCAAAAGAACGTAATTTTGCCAGTTGAGGTGAATGAAGATCAGAAAACTGTTGAGAATATCAGTGAGCTAAAGGACTACTCTGCTATATCGCATAAAGAGGACTATCCATCTTTCAACTATGGGAGCCCTATCAAGCAAAACACGAAAATTTTGGACAATAGCAACCTTTTAAGCAGTATTGGAAGGAAATCACACGAGTTCTCTCATTCACCTACAAAAATAATCCCCCAAGCATATCAAGTTGAAGAGGAGAGAAAGAGCTATAGTATAAATGCTTTAAGTTTACCTTCACTGACGCCAGTCGAATCACATCGAATTAAAAGTGAGAATTTCTTGAAAAATAGCATCCCAGTGCCAGTTGAGAGGAATCCGCTTTATACAATGGCTTTTGAGAAAGGAAAGTCAGAAGTAGCAAAGAGTGTAAGAAGTTTTTATCTCCTGGAGAAAGTGCTGAATAAGAAGACTAATGACCTTTTATGGTGGGGGTTTTTACAAATGAAAATTTCTTGTTCATTTAGAGAGAGCCCAAGAGTGAATCGTTTCATGGGTCAAAATGAGGTTGTTGTTGATCAAAATCGTTCTTTAAGTGCTTATTCAAATTTGAGTGTCTCCACGCCAATTAACCGAGAGACCCAACACTATCAAGGTCCAATGTTTGGTTTTGGAACTTTGGCGTTGTCTCATAGAACAGTTGAGAAGTCAGGCTTGGATAGCTCTAGATTTGATATAACAGCAAAACATGTTGTGATGGGCAAGCTTATTGAGAGATTATACATTGAAACGATGAAATTCACATTTTTCAAGCTTCATCGAAGTTATATCACAAGAAAATACCATTATAAACCATTAAACAGAAATCAAACCTTAAATTATCTGGTAAGAAGAGAGTTTTTTATTTTTTACTTATAATATTTGCATAGTTGTTTGCGAAGAAAGTGGAGAAGATTTATAAGAATAAGATTCGTGGAGCATTCACACAGCTTTGTTTCAAGAGCACTGGAGTAGGAAAAGAAAAGAAGTTTGATTTGCAAAAGTTTTTAATTGGACTTGGACTAAAAATGAAGAGAAGTGGTTTTTCAAGAATCAGGGCACATGCATCAAAAGCTTTACATCTGAAAAACTCTTTTGGAAGAATGAGCGCATTGTTGAATCAAAAGAAACTGAGAGCCCTTTCTGAGGCATTTTATTTTATTGCAAGTTACGGTTTAGTCCGAAAAGAATATTTGATAAATTTGAACATGATGGTGGCCCAGCTTTTAGAAATCAGAAGATCAAAATTAAGAGATGTTTTTATTACGATGAAAGAGGCAACTCAAAGAAAGAGCTTCAAGAGAGAGGCATTCCTCAAGCATATTTTGAAGCAAAAGAATTTGAAGACAAGATTTTTGTTGAAATATGCTTTTTTGAAATGGAGTCGCTCTGCAACAAACTTATCCATCTCAGTTCATCATCACCCACATCATTATACTGAGACAAAGAGAATGGGAGGAAATGAGAAGTTGATTAAGGCTCAGTTGTTTATTCATTTAAAGAATATTCTCAGCTCAAAAGCATTAATCCACAAGTTTAATGCTTTTTCAAAGTTGAAACATCACACAAGTAACTTGAAGGCAGCATTAGGTTTATACACAATCCTCAACAGAAAGGTTTGGAATAGTTTGAAATTCGGGTATGATGGTATTGCAAAATGGGACCAGGACCTCGATGTAACTCCGAGAAGCATGAGAAAGAGAAAGCTGGAGAGACTCTCAAGAGTTGTGAAAAGAAGATTGAATATCGGTTTTGCAAGTATCCTCAGTCATTCTGCTTACGTCAGACAACCATTAATTAAGAACAACCATAAAGAAGGCATTTTGAGATTGTGTGTGATTGCTGAGGACATGAAGCAAGACTTCCTTTTGCACGGACTCAAGATGATTGAGCTTTATAATATTTATAAGAGAAATCAAAAGAACTTGTATATCAATTTGGGGTTGAAGCTTTATTTGCTTTTTGATGAGAAGCAGAGAGGCAACAAGAAATATTCTTTGGATTTGATGTTTTTCCAATTTGAGAAGAACGCTTTACGTCAGAGATTAATTGAGAAGCTGACTCGCAAAGTTCATCAGAAGAATTTGCAGTTCTTCTTTAATCGATATAAGAATGAAGTCGTTAACTTGAAGTTGAATTACTCAATGGTGAACTTGGCCATAAAAGACATTATTCTTGCAATTGAGAAACTCAACAAATTGCAGAGAGCCTGCAAAGCCTTGGTGTTTAGAAAGCTAAGTTTATTAGTTTGGGAAAAGCAGCAACAGACGAAGGAGAGTCTTCAGTTCGCCTCGATGATTCAAAAACAAGCTTTCCAAACAAATAAAGCACTGAGCTCATTAGGTTCAATCGATCTTTCCAGTGTCCGTGTGAATAGCGGAAAGCCAAATGACGAAAAGATATTGAAAGGAGCTGAGTGTTGTAACAACCTGTTTGTAGAAAGAAAATTTGAAGCTTTGAGGGAGATTTATAACACCGCAAGAATTCAAAAGATAGCTGAAGCTTTGCAAAGTTTTGAATCAAATGTGTTCCAAAAGCTTGTCTACAAGAGAAAGTTTTTGAGCTTTGCACAAATGAAGTATGAGCATGATAAAAGAACTCTAAGAATTCAAAGTCACAAATCCACTGGAATATTAAAGTTGTGGAAATTATTGGAGAAGCACACAACATTCAACAAGAAAACCCACTTCAGAAGGCTGAAAACTCTTTGTGATTTGAAAGGCCAATATCTCGAGGAAAAACTTGAACAATTCAATTTATATAGAACCAAAATATACTTTGCAAGTAAGAATGAACTTTTTGAGTATTGTATTAACTAAAATTTTCTTTAGAGTGGAGGATTGCTTTAGAAAAAGAGATTCAGAGGAAAGCTCAAACAGATGCTGCATTGGCAAAATTGGAAAAATTATTTTTCAAAAAAGGATTCTTCCTCTCCCAATATGCTTTTGATGCCTTGATCCGAAATAAGGACAACTCTCCTAAAATCCCACTTTTGACATATGAGCAAGTCGTGACGGAAGCCTCACAACCCTCTCCAACTCGATCTGTCAAAACTCAGCCATCTTCCCAAAAAACTAGTTTAAAGAATTCGGCGGTCCTCAGTTCAACTGGCACCCCGAAACTTGCTTCGAATAGGCCCACCATCCCGCAGCAACCAAATCCCGAGCAAAGTCCTTCACAAACTGCGAAAAGAGCCTCAAATAGACCAAGCTTTGGAGTCTCAACCGGAACAGTCAGTCCAAGAACAAAATTACCTCGTCAATCTTCCCTTATGACTCAATCAACAAAAAATTCCCCAAGCCAAATTTCCACTCATTCAAGTAGCAAAAATTCGACTTCAAGCCAATTCTCTCGATCTGCTACTCTCAAAAAATAATTTATTTACTTATTTATTGTATAAAAATGTCCCTCTTTTTTTTAGAAAAAAAACATGTAAATTTATGATAATGAGTGTATGAATTTCATTGATTCAATTCAAAAAATGCTTAAAGTTTTCTCACTTTCGAAGAATATCTTTATACAATGGAAAAAAAATAAGATGATAAATTTATGATATTTTTAAATTCCTCGATGAATATGAATGGCACTTGCAGAAGGCATGAGAGATTTTGTTCGATAGTTTTGGGTTGTTTGAGGAGGCCTTATTAGTGAATTAGGTCTCAGGCCGTTTCTAACTTCTGAATCTTGTTCCATCATAACTACAGAAAACGTTAATAAATTATCCCAAAAAAATTTTTTACTATGCTTAGGTTTGTTTTTATAGAGACTTCTAATATCAAGTTTCTGAGGAGCACTTATAAAAGTGTCACGAATTGTATATCCCTGATCCATCTCAAAGTTATTTTGGTATTGATAAGAAGGAGGAGCAGCAGAATATTCACTTTCGAGTTTATAGTCTCTGGAGTTTTTGCTGCTTGCAAAAGAGGTGTGACTTTTATAGAAATCATTATTCCAATATTCCCTTTCTTGGTAAGGCTGCTCAACTTGTTGTTGTGAATAATGCATTGGCATTCTTTGTTGAATTGGAGGGAGGTATTCGTTTTGTCTTGGGAATTGATCAAATTGTTGAGGTTGAACAGATTGGCTAAAGAATCTGCTGGCATTTTCATAATCACTCCTCCTGTGGTCATGAGAGGACTCAATATTAAAGTCTCTGAAATTATTTCTATATTGCTCTTCTCTCACTTGAGCGCGATGATACATATTTGGAGTTTGGTCATGATAGAATTGTGGTGTTTGATAAGAGGTTTGAGTTGAATGTGAGCTATAATGAGGAATTTTGTAGAACTTTCGACTGATTTCTTGAGATAGATTGTCGAGGTCTGCAACGACAGAGCTGATAGTTTGTACAGACGAAACCCGATTTAAACCCTTTTCTTTTGACTGAAGAAATTAGTTTTTGGCTTATGAAAGAAAATACTTTGGGGAGATCCTTTGTTTCAGTCGTCTTTGTCTTTTTGCTAGTTTTACTTTTGGACTTGGGTTTCCTCGTTGGAATAAGGCTAATTGGATTTGAAGGATTACTTACAATGCACTCTTCAAGGGTTTGGCCTCTTTCTTCTTATCAATTTCCAATTCCGAACCAGCTTGACTGGTATCTTCACCCTCTTCTTCCTCGATAACAGACTGTAATTCGTTATCCTTAATCTCCTGAGACATGTTGCTGCTGCGAAATTTGGAATAAAAAACTTTCTTGAATAAACTTTTATTATGATCAAAACCTTGTAGGGTATGAAGTTTTTTTAGAATTGTTTTAGGGGAAATTTTTTTTTTCTTCACTCAAAGAATTTGTGTAAAATCATCAGAGAGACATTATTTTTGATATTGTTTGATAGTTTTTTTCAGAATAAAAATTTTTATATAGGATTTATAACTTTGATGCTATTAAGAGATATTGGAATTGGTGAGAGTTTTGGCCTTAATATGTCCAGCAGAGGTCTTGAGTTTATAGCCTAGAAAAATATGGTGAGCAAAATTTTTTAATAAATCGATAGAAAACCTAAGAATTCAGCATAACCGTTGGCATCAGTTTTGAGGTTAGGAAGAACGGTTTCAAGAGCTTTGTTTTTCTTGGGGTCAATGGGAGCAACTTTGTCTTGAGGAATCTTGTCAAAGCCTTCAAGGATAACTCTTTCACCAACTTTAGAGCCTAGAATATGGAGTTAGATTTTGGAAGAAAAGATTATTCAACCTGGGGCGGGTCTCATAAGCTCAACTTGAGTATGGTCAGCATTACCTGCGCAGAGAACCATTCCATGAGAGTTGAAACCTAGAGAAAAAAATTGACAAGTCAATCAAAACTTCAAAATACCAGCCAATTTCCTTGCTTTCAAGTTAGCAAGAACCAAGACCAAATCCTGAGTCATTTCTTCAATAGGAACGAATTTTTGTAAACCAGAACCAATTTCTCTGACTTCATCACCGATGTCAATTTTTTCACAGTATAGTTTATCAGATTCAGGATGCTAAATAGATGTAAATTCTTGTTTTGTAATATATTCATACTTTCCAGCAGTCAACTATTCTCCCAACTCTAATGTCAAGTTTGGCAAAATCTTCGGGTTGAAGAGGAACTTGAGTGTTTTGTTTTTCTTCTTCTTGCTTGGCAGGAGCTTCAGTTTTAGGTTTGGCTTCAGCCTTGGGCTTTTGAGCTTTTTCTTGTTTTGGTGCAGGCTTTTCAGTGGTGGTATTGGGAGCATTATTGTTTTGATTTTGGTTTTCAGTGGCTTGAGTCAAGACTTGAGGGACTCCAGTTCCAGACTTGAGCAATTCTTGGGTAATACCAGTTCTAACTTCAAGCTTTGAGATCAAGCTATCTAACTTGGCTAAAGTCTTTGTGAAATAAGTGACTGCAGCTTTGCTTGTCATTCTGGTCAAAAATTGAAAAGATGAATATTATAATTAGCACAAATAAAAAATTGAATAAAATCACGCAATCTCTCATGTTTCCCTTGGAATATCCCCCTTCCTCTTCTTTCTGAAATTCAAAGGGAGGGAGAGAGGGAGGCTGAGTTCTTTTCTGAAAAAAAATTTTTTCTTCGAGCTGAAAATCTTTTGAAAAATATTTTGGAAATTTTTGATTTTTTTTTTTTGAATTAAAAAAAAAATGGTGAATCACTCAAAGTCAGTTGCTCATTCATTTGTTCACTTTAGATGAGGAATGTTTCAGAGAGATAAAGCCAAAAAATATCAAAGTGAGTTGAATGGAATTGGAAGATATCTAATTAAAAACCAAAGATAAATTTAAATATAATATTCGGCCCAGAATAAATGAGCACACCAGTCGCTGAAACTGTTGCTAAAGGTCTTCAACGTTATGTTTTGCCAGGTATACTTTATGCGAAAAGAGTCTGAAGCAATTAGTGAAGAATAAACTTGCTGAAAAGTCCATCAGAAGACAAATGTTGGAAATTAATGGAGTGGTTGATTTCGATAAAGGCAAATACCATAACCAAAATTATGAAAACCACATCAGAAAGCTTGTTGAGTCCAGAACTGCATTTAGGTTATAATTAGTCGAGTCATTGCAATAATGATTTAGACAAACAAAGGATGTTGGCCAAAGAAAGAAAATCGCAACCGAAGAACTCCAGTCATGGAAAAACTACGTTGAAGCCAGAAAGGGCGATCTTCCCCAAGTGAGGAATTTCGGTTGTATTGAGTTAAAATTTTAGGAATTTGAATTCACCGATAGAATGAAGGAGAATTTCAAGCAAGCTTGGGATATCATAAAGGTAAAAAATCAAAAGAATAGAACTCCCCTAAAATTTTCAAGAATCGTCATGAAAATACTCTTCAACCTTCCAAGATTTTGAAAGTCCATGAAGTATAAATTTTTTTTGAAGTTAAAGTCAAAGCCCTGAACAGGAGTACGTCAAATTGTTTAAATTCGAGATTCCCATTGATGCCAAGAACTTGGCAAGGTTGGTTCATCCCCATTATGCATATTTGGCATCTTATCCTGATCAACTCCAGTTCGATGATGTGATGGGCATTTACTCAAACAAAATTGTCTCGGCTTTTGAGGATTACAGCGGACAAGTATAGACAGACAATTATTGTGCATTTTTTAATAAATACTTTTCAACAGGAGTTGTTGGCTTCTGAAATTGCTGCCTACACCTACTGGACCAGTATTGATAAAGATTTGAAGGGTTACATGTCTTTGAAGGACTTTGGTGAATTTATGAAAGTAATGGATGAAATCTTGAGAATAAAGATTAATTTTTGTTTAGATCTTCAGAATGGCTGTCCCAATCCGTGAAAAAGAATTCAAGGACGAGTTCAAATTTGCTCTCGGATTCATGCAAAGTAACTGGTTTTCTAAAGAAAAGAGTGAATAACATTATTTTAGATGAATTTGATCGTGACATCAGTGAAGCCGATGCTATCGTTAGATTTGATTTTATGAGACATATCTTTTTAGAAAGAAATTTATAATTGTTTCTCTCTCCCTCTCTGTAATTAAATAAAGGATGTGTAATTACAAACTGAAAGTACACTCTCTCTAACAATACTTAAAAGACACCCTTTTATCTCATTTCTCAATTAAAAAAAATCAAGAGAATATTATATTTTTATTTCATAAAAAGTAACAGCTGAATTAATGAGTAGAAAAACCAAGAAACCGGCTGAAGATAAGGCCGAGAAGGAAAGTAAGGCCAAGGCTCAATTGGAAGAGATGATTTTAGGAGGCCTTGAGATGCCAGGCTTGACTTTTGGTAGAGATTCCATTTAACAAATCTTCTAAGGATGATAGATAAATCCGGATATGCATTTTTGAAATTGAATTTACAGGGAAAAAGTATCGATAGTATTCACAACAGTTTTGCAAACTACAAGCATATTTGTTATGTTGACCTTTCAAACAACAATCTTGTTGATTTTGGAGTTTGTAAGGAATTTTTTGCATAGTTTCTTGATAAATTTAGTCGGACAACTCCCAAATTTGATTGATTTGAACTTGAAGAAGAATTCTATCAAAGACTTGAAAGCTTTAGCTAACGAAGAATATTTCCCATATTTGCAGGTAAGAAGATTTAATAGCAAGATGTTTTTTTATCCGAAGCTTAGAATTTAAATCTTTCAGAAAACAAAGTCGCTGATATTGGTCCGATTAAATGCCCAAGACTTGTGCAATTGAATCTTTCAGAGAATAGAATTGATAAAGGAGAAGGATTTGAAGGACATCAAAAATTGATCAATTTAAATCTGAGAAAGAATAGACTTGCCAACATTGCCTTTATCAAGGATATGCCCAACCTCGTTGAACTCTATTTGGTAATTTGGATTCAAGGAGAGAATAATGATAAATTTTCAGAATGAGAATAAAATCAAGAATATTGGAGGATTTGAGAACTTGGGAAATCTCAAAATTTTACATTTAAGAGGCAACTCAGTAAGATACCTGGTTTAATTTGGTTGTTGAAGATTTTCTAGATCGAATCTTTAGGTGAAGAGACTTTCCCATCATTGGAATCTTTGGAATATCTGAACTTAAGGTATCTTCCTAACTTGCGTTTTTGTTTTTGCTAATTTTCATCTCCAGAGACAATAATATTGGAAAGATGGAAGAGATATTGAAATTAAAAGATCTTCCAAAACTGAAGACATTGATTTTTTCATGTATTGATTTTTCACACAAAAAAGAATAATGATTGATTTAGTCAATCCTGTAATTGGAAATGCAGGCAACACCTATTTCTACGATACACTGATCGCAATGCCAAACTTGAAGAGAATAAACAAATTTGAGATAAATAACAAATACCGCCAGAAGACCTGGAATTATCAAGAAGAAAAGTATCTTAAGGAAGAAGAGGTATTGAGTTGTTTGATTTGAATTTAACAAAATTCCATTAGGCAAAGCGCCTAGCAGAAGAAGAAGAAAGAAGAAGAGAAGAACAAGAAAATCAGAATGATTAGTCCTGAATAATTATTTCATAAATTGACTACTAATTCTTCCGCATATAATATTAATATTCGTTTTTTGATATTCATCGGAAATCAACTTTTTCAGAAATAAAAATTTCTCAAGAAAATTTAGGATTTTAATAGTTTATGCGCTAATGAATTAGTTGAACATTATTGTGTTGGAGGGAAATAGAAAATATGTTGAATATTGTTATGAAGTTTTTACTACAATAGATCATTTACTATTTTTAGAGATCTTATCAAATTAATTGCCAGACCTCTCGAATTCTTGAATGAAAAAGTCAGAAAAATTAAAGCACTAAAAATATTTTTGAAGGGAGAGTCATCGATGCATCTGGAAGGAAGAAATGAAAAATCCTTGTTTTCGCAGTTTTTTCAAAAAGAAATTAGACCTAGTGAGATAGCGTTTTAAATTTTGCTAAAATTTTAATTGTGTTTTCATTTTGAATTTTGAGGCCAGAGTCATGGAAAAATAAATATCAATTTTCACCTTAAGATGGGATGGCGTAAGTGGAGATTCGTCGCTTGAAATCAAACTCACGAGAGCGGGATTATTCCAGAAAAAGCTGGAAGAAACATGAAGTTTATCGAAAAGCTTTTTTTTCTAGAAAAAATTTCATATGAGCCGATTGATTTATGAAAAATTTCAGATGAAGTCTAAAGAAAAAAAGATAGACAGAGATTAGGCTTTTTTAGAACTAAAGGTTTAATTGGGGACAAATTAGCAGCAATATAGAGACAACTCTCGCTGTTTTCGATTTCGAAAGATAAAAATGAAGTTTCTTTTCTCGAAAAAAAAATTGGGTGTCTGTGGTCAATGAAGGACTTAAAGATTGACTTTTTAAAAAAAATAAGAAATTTGAAAGGAAGAGTTTCAGCAAGAAAGAGAAAAGTTATCAAAGTTGTTTAAGAGAAGATGATGGTTTCTAATACTTTTATGAAAAAAAACTCGTTCGGATGATAATATTTTAAAAATTTTAGTTGAGTGTGTTAAAACCCAAAATTTATAGCCGCAATTTTTTAATATTTGAAAAGTTTGTTTAAACAAAAAGCTCTCACGAGACAATTAAACTTGCTTCTAAAGAAAGCTTAGTTGATTTAAAGAATCTGTTTTGGCTCGGTTCTGATTCGAGAAAGTCGAGATATTTCTGGGCCAATGGACCTTAATTTGAGTTTATAACGAATCTAATCATCAACGTTATTTAGAAAAAAATTTTCAAGTTGATCGCTTGGCAGACTCTGCCAAAGGGTTCTTGACCAAGTCAGTTTGCGAGAAGGCATGATTTGTGAGCCACCAAGTTTGTCCTCGTCAGATGCCAAGTTTAGGAAATTAATGACCTCTCACCTTAAACTCAGTTTGTTTAGGAAATTCTAAGAATTAATTTTAATTAGCGAAGACTAATTCTTGAATGATTAAAGATATATTTAGGATCTTTTCATTATAAAGGTTCAGTATATTGAAGGCGTGTAAAAAAAATTAAAGACCAGCAATTTTCAATGACCAGCTCCTCTAACGACTTCATTGCGGGCTGTATGGCAGGTGTTGCTCAGGTTTTAGTGGGCCAACCTTTTGACATCGTGAAAGTAAGACTCCAAGCCGGCGCTCAGGGGCTTTATACAGGTGCCTGGGACTGTTTTTCCAAGATTGTGAAATATGAGGGAGGTCCTGTGAGCTTATGGAAAGGTAGCTTGCCTCCACTCTTGGGAGTGGGAGCTGTCGTTTCAATTCAGTTTGGTGTGAACGAAAAGACCAAGCAACTTGCAAAAAAGCTGACTGGCCGATCCGAGCTTTTACTTCCTCATTTGTTTGGCTGTGGCATGATTGCAGGCACTGCCAATACTTTGGTATCTGCTCCAGTTGAACACACAAGGATCAGGATGCAAATCCAAGGAACTTCTTCAGTTAGTGCGGTTCAATGTTTCAAGAGCATTGTTCAAGGATATGGAATTAAAGGATTATATCGAGGAGTTGTCCCAACTCTTTGGAGAGACAGCATTTCAATGGGAATCTACTTCTCCATGTATGAATGGGTGACAAGAAGTCTCCTGGCTCCCCACCAAACGAAGGCAGACTTGACTATGGCTGGCGTTGCTTTCGCAGGAGGTCTTGCCGGAGTTACTTTGTGGTTTGCTACTTTTCCCATTGATATGATTAAAACCAAGATTCAAACTGACAGTTTGCAAAACCCTGCTTACAAAGGAATGAAGGAATGCTTCCAAAAAGTTTACCAAGCAAATGGATTGAGAGGCTTGTATAAAGGGCTTGCTCCATGTTTATTCAGAGCTGTCCCTGCCAACAGTGTCACTTTTATTGCCTTTGAAGCTGTTTCTAAATTGCTGACATCGAAGACAGATCTTATGAAAAAATACAAGCTTCTATAAACATGTAATTAATGAAGCGAAGTTATTTTTTCCTCACCTCTAGGTTAGTTTTTAGTTTAAGAAATTAAGAGATCAGAGAGAATCTCATTTTATTAAAGATTTTTATGCATGGCTACCCTATTTAAATAATGACCATGGTTATGCAATAAAAATGTGAATTGATTGATTGTTCTATTTTAACAAAAAATAAATATTTATATATATCTAAACCCTTAAAGTCTTTTTTTAACCTTTCCCATCCCAGTATATTTCCAGTATATTAATAATAATTAAAATCAGTTGTGACCTTAACAAAAGGCACGCGTTGAATGAATTAATTCATTATGTCTCGTCTCCTTGTTATTTTGACTTTTGACAACTCAAAACTAATTGGTAACAATGAAAAAGAAATCTACAAAAACCATCAACATATTGAAAGATAGCTGAAAAAAAAAATTTGCAGTGAATTTTGAAATCTCATCAAAAGAATTTGGGAAAAAAATTTCTTCAGAAATCTTCAAAAGAAAAATCTTGAGATTTCGAAAAAAAAATTCTCTCTGGAAACATCAGAACTTTTTTTTTCTTGAACTTGAGAAAATTTTTTTCTCGACATTTCTTCTTCAATCAGAGCTTCCAAAACTTTCTTTGTTCCAATTTTCTTATATTTGGAGACTGGTTTGATTTTGAAGGTCGTTATATTCAGTATTTTTGTCCCGATTTTTCCTCGAAAAAATTTATTGTAACAATCGGATTAACTAATTAACTTGGAAGGAATTTGCAGTCGATGACCAATATATTATTGCGCTCAAAAACCATCAAGGGTATACCATCAGAGGTTAGCTGCTATTCTTTGAATTACATAACTCATAAACTCTTGGTGTGTACAAAGGAAGATGTTTACCTTTACAACATTGATAATCAAAGTTTAATCAACAACATGAATTATTCCAAGAGATTTGGTGATTTGTATGACGGTGAAGCGAGCATCAAGTCGGTGGACTCGATAATATTGAGTAAATTGTGGGTGGCTTTTGTGAATAAGAAATCATTTGTTTTCTTCAATGAGAGTTTGGATTTTTCGCCAATTTACTCAGCTGAGCCCAATCCTGCAATCAGCCTACAAGTATTTCAAAGGGCAAATGAGATCATAACCTTGCGTGGTGACCGAAAAGTGTTGAAATTTTGGAAGTTTGAAGTGGTTGAGAATCCTGGTGAAGTAACGAATGAAGAAGGTCGGCTTATAAAGAATGATTTAAAAAGAAGCAAAGACGGTGAAAAGAAGATGTATGGACTTTCCGAGACACAGCACTCCTTTGAAGTCGATTTAAACAATCGAAAGAGTCTATCAACACCTCAAAATCGAATAATTATGAACTATGTCTTTTCTGAGGAGCTTAGTTTGATGATAGTCAGCTTGGATAATATGGAGCTAATGTTTTACAGCTTAACGACTTGTGAGTCGTTGCAAAAATTTAGTTTCTCAAATCCTTCGAACAAAGAAACACTAAACATCCCATGTTTGGCATTAGAACAAGAAATTCTGTTTTATTGCGACAATAAGAGATTTGTGATGTATGACTTGGTTCTGAATGAAGAAAAGTTGAATTATCATCATGGATTTCCTTTTCGAGTGATTTCTCTGCATGCAGACCGAAGTAATGCAAAAAGTGGAGTTTACCTTGTCACAAATGATGATAAGTTCCACATTTTCTCGACTTTCAAGAGTAAGTGAAGATTTTGTTATTAAGGTTTCAGAATTTTCCCTTAGAAAAAATTGTTTGGAGTGAATCATTATCACCAAATACTGGTGTTCATAGTTTAATATTCCACGATACTAATGAATCCAACTTGGTTTCAAAAAAGTTTGGAAGCACAGTCGTCGTTGAGAATAGTAAGATCTGATTCGAAATTTTCTCAAATTTATTATTGCACCTTAGGCACATGGCAAGGAAGTTTTGCAGAAGTAAGCAAAAGAGAATATCGTATTAGAGAAAAGATGGAGAAGATCCATTGTAGTATCACTACACACGTGAATAGCAGAGGGTTAATGACCCTTTATACTGACATTTGCGGGAAGTTTAATGTAATTGAATTGTAGGGAATCAATCAAAGAGTAACTTTACATTATAGATTTATGACATGATGAATTTTGGTGAAGTGTGCTTTAAAGGGAAGGAAGATGTTGTGAAAATGGAAAAGACTCTGGATCATGTGAAAAATTTCGGAACATTGACAGATTTCGATAGCGTTTCGAAAGAGGATCAAGTTTTGGCTCGAATTACTTTGCAAAATAATAAAATTATGAGTTATAACCTGACCGATTTTAAGGAAGTTCCAAAGTCCGCTTATGACTTGAATTCTTTTTGGGTGAATTCAGTTAGTGAATCAAATTGGAATGAGAAATTGGAAGTACTTGGCTTCTATCCTCTTTTTGAAGAGAGATTGATGATTGTATTAACTCAAGGGTACATTCATGTTGTCTCACTTGGATCTAAAAAGAGACTCAGCCTGAAATCCAACCATAATGATATCTCAGCCTATACTGCAATTTGCTTAAACCAAAACAGTATCAATGAAGTTTCTTTGACGAGTTTTTAATAAAACAATAGTTAGAGACAAATACTACATAATTCTCGGAACTTCGAAGGGAATGGTGTTAATTTTGGAGTGCGATTTCTTCTTAAAAAATTTGAGAATATTAAAAAACAAGATTCGACATGAGAAAGTTATCTTGCTAAAATATATCCCAGAAGTAAACTGCTTGATGTCAATCGGATCCGAAGGAAATATTTTCCTGAAAGATGTTTCTGAAGTGGAACAGCAAAATTCTGTTGATTTCTTCAAGATAGTGCAAAGTCATAAACTCGCTTGGCATAGTGTTACAAGTCTGGCTTTACTCAGTGGATCTAAAATGATTGCGGGTTATTTTTTTCGAGAAAAATATAAACTAACCTTCTCATATAGGAATGAAGAACGGAGTGGTCCAATATGTCAAATTTAATTGGAAAAAGAATTTGAAAGTGAATTCTGAATTACTTCAGTTCCATGAAGCTCCTATTTGTCATGTCTCTGGCTTGTTGGAACCAAATGAAGAAGTAAAACAAAAAAAGAGGGAGAGATAATAATTCAAATTTAGGTTTTGAGTTGTTGTGAAGAAGGCATCATAAGTTATTGGCAAATTGGTATTGAAAGACCAGTAAAGGTGTTTCGACTCGCAGATCCAATTCATTCAGTAAGTTACGAGAGGTGAGAAAGGGTTGTAAAGTGTTCTAGATATTCCTAAATCGAGAGAGCGCAAATTCGAAACCCGAAATGTTTATTGGACTGAAGAATTCGATATTAAAACTTGATTATAATTATGGAAATAATGTGAATTCGGCTAGTTTTAGTCAGAAAGATTCTTGGACAGAAGCTCTTTCATTGAGGCAGAAGCATTATGCAAGAAATATTCGAGATTGCAAAACGATGTCTCCAAAAATTCAGAATATATTGAATCGAATGAAGGTAGAAAAGAAAGGAACACTCGAGAATGCTCCAATATTGTTTAAATGCTTGTTTGGCTCTGAAGAGATGTGCGGTTTAAAGTCTTTACAGATCGATTTTGCTAGATATATAATGAATGAAAGAGCAAGCAAATCGAAACAATCAGTTTGGATTTTGGATTTTATTCTCGATGACTTCAACTCCAGAAAAATCGAAAATGAACCATTGATTAAAGTAGACAATAAATCCGAGAAAAAAACAGATGATGAATCAATGATTAAACAACTTGGGAAAACTTTGAGGAAATAGTAACCAGTGTAGATTACGATCGTGATTAACCTTTGTAGCCCAATAATTAAATCGATTATGATGGAGAAATATAAAGAGAATGAGCAACTAGAAATGCACAAAAATGTGGCGTTATTATTGAATTATGTGTACAAAGGAGAAGATAATTTAGAAGAACAATGTAAGCTGAAAACTTGAAAAAAAAATCATATTTCTCATCCTAAATGATAGATAAATTTTTGGAAAGCAAATTTAACATCAAAAGAAAAGATTTGGATGAGGCACATTTACTTCGGGCGAAAGCTTTATATTATAAAACAAATAGAAAGAACGTAGGGAAAAAGCAAGTCCCAAAATTAGCTTTGGACAAAACAAAAGAAAAGTCTCCACCCAGAGTTGGATTTTTGTTGAAAGATTCTTATGGAATTCAAGTGCCTCAAAGTACAACGTACGAGAAATTGATTTTCAAAATTTTGGACAACTAATTCTGATTAGAGCAAGAATGAAAACATTATCAACAACAAGATCATATAGAGATTTTTCACTTGGAATTGATAAGGAGATTTCAAAGCCATTATTTTTCCCTCATGAGAGCGTCAGGTTGATGGTAGAGAAGAATTCATATGTGAAACTGTCGAGTTCGTCAATTTACAGGCCATCTAAAACCTTGAAAAAGTAATTGAAAAACGGTTTTAAAGAGTTATTCACATTCTTGATAGGAATCAAAAGTTTGACAGACAATTTTCTTATGGATTTTTGCCTTCACGCCCAACTGGAGTTTCATTGTCAAACCTTTCTTCAATGAGCCAGACTGAGGGTCTTGGTAGAAAATGAGTTTTTCCCTTTTAATAAAATTTTGAAAAGCGCTTGATCAAAGCAACAACACGATTGCATTGCCACCTTTGACAACAACTCGATCTGACTATTTCAAAACAACTTTCTTGACTGAACCAAAGGAGAAGAAAGAGAATGTAAAGTTGGATACAAGGGTGAGCAGCGCGTTTCCAAAGAGAAGAGAGATAGATTTCGTTTCTCGACATGCTCAAGGCTATACAAATACAGACAACATTGACCTGTACAAGCACCTTTTAAGACATATGCTTCAAAATCAGCATTTGCTTGTTGGGAAAAAGCCCCCACCATCAGGACAGCAATCACCAAATAAACAATCAAAGAATAAAGATGAGAGTCAAGATGAGAAAATTGAATATATCCCACTTGCGATAAAGCAGATTATTTTACAGAGCAATAAGGAGCAACTCACTTTATTGAGTCAGATCCCAGTGTTTTATGAACATGTGATGGGTGAGTCAATGCAAAACACATCAGAAGGAGAAGAATATAACGTTTTGAATATCCAATCTGATTTGGAGAAGGAAAATAACTTTTTGGAAGAAGTTTTAAATATTATAAATGAGAAAGGAATTGACAACGTAAATCTGGAGACAATGGTGAAATTCAAACAGATTGTTGGTAGGAGAATTGAAATTTTCTCGCAGCTTGAAAACTATATTCAAAAGGCAGAAATTTCGAGTGATGGCAGCGAGAGCTCCAAGGAAGGAGAAGCTGTTTTGAAGCATCAATTTTCGGAGACTTTTGAGAGAATAAAGGATATCCAGTCAACGCTTGGAATCAACAATATTCCAAAAACAATTTTGCACTCGAGAGCATTTTCTGTACAGAAAGCTCGAAACAGCGAAACTCTTGATCAGGCATCAATCGGGATTGCACATATTAAATCTAGGCACTCCGAAAGCTACACAACCAAGATTGTCGATACAATATTGCAAACTGTCGGAGCATTCAAGTATATAAAGGAGAACAGTTCTCCAATAAAGCTGGAGCAAGATTTTGTGATTGAGAAGAAAGCATCAACAGCCAATGAAATTTTAGAAACTCGAGATTATTCTCTGCCAATACAAACTGGAATAGAATTTCCAGAGAAAAAGACAGAAAATCCCCAAATCAAGCCTTTCACTCCAAGAGGTCCGGCAGAAGATGCAATAAAGATTCAGCTTGAAAGCTCGTTAACAGATGTTAATTCATCTCTTGCTTCTCCAAAGATTTCTTCTTTAACAAAGGACTCTCCTTATTCACTTAAATATCCGCTGACATCAAAAGATTTTGCTGAATCAAGATTTGTGCCACTTCCAATCACAATAAGTCACCAATTACAACCAAAAACATCAAATCTCAAGCAAGTCCATTTCATTGAAAATTTGGAAGACTTGACAAAAGATGCAACAGACCATGATAGCACTCCAGGGACAGGACGAGGAACAGGAAAGCAAAGCCCTTATGGAAACAAGGAAGGAAGAGACTATTCACTCGTACTGAGTCGGCTAATGAAGAAAAAGAATCCAAACATCAATACAAGCAGTGGAAATGTCGTGACTCCAAAGGTTTCCAGAAACAAAGCAGACCCTACTTCGGCGACATTTAGAAACTATCGAAGATATGAGACAACTCTTGATAGAAGTGATAGGAGGTTTGAAAAAGATCCAACTTCAGATCATGAGCGCAGTGGTGAGCAACAACCCCATCAAGAAGAAAGGAGGAATTCAAGTCCAAGAGAAAAACTTTCTCTTCGTGAGTCTTTGAGAAGAGCCACAGTGAGAATAACCCAAATAAATGCATTTAGAAATCGAAGTGAACCAATCTTAGATAAGAATTCTCAGGATACATTCAAAGTTAAAAAGGTCCGACCAGAAAAATTTGTGTTGTCAGAGCATGCAAGACAAATTTTGAAGAATCTGGGTACAATGATTATCCCAGATTTTCTCAACAGGAGACCCAGGGAAGTGCCAAGCCTCTCTCCTGATCAGAAAAGGCAATCTGTCAAAATTGATCTACCAGAAAAGTTTGGGAAATCAAAATTAGGCTCAGAACAAAATTCTGCTTCAGCATTGAAAGTCTTTGATGAAACATCTAAAAATGGAACAAAGAGTAGTTTAGCCAAAACCTTGAAGAGAAGCGGAAGCACTGAAGAGAAAAACCAAAATAAAGAAAAGTTTATTATGCTTCCGGTTGCAGCAAGCTACCACGGAACTCCAAAAGAGGTTTCTGTTTGCGAAGATGAAGAAGAGCTCCCCACCATTAAAGGCTTTGAAGGAGAGGCAGCTCCTATATCAACTTTAAAAATACTGGAAACAGCAACTGTGACCGCAACTGAAACCTCTATTGAAGGAAAGAATTTACAGAGTGTTGCGAGCCCTCTTGTTTCTTTGAGAATTGAGGAGAAGTTGGATCGAAAAGACTCAAAGGTCCATTTGGTTCCAAGTGGGGAATGTAACCGAGATAAAAATGAAAAGCAAAAGGTAAATTTCTCGAAAAATATCAAGAAAGAAAAGGGAGAAGAGAATTCCTCGAAGCATAATTATTCTTCGAATGACAGTTTTTCAAATGAAGGCGAGCAAAGAATAGGGTCCAAGACTGTCAAGCACTCAAGTCAGAAAACAAATTCAATGAAGCCTGAGTTTCTAAAGAGCAAGACTCATGCTGTGAGCAAGCAAAAGACTCTCCAACCAGATCAAGAAGGAGACCAAAGCAGCGCAAATTCTTTGAGAAAGATCAACAGAACTGGCACAGCGGACCTAAAGATTTCTATCAATCATATCAAAACAGGTCTCAAAGGGAGTGCGAGCTTGACAAAAAGCAAATTACGAGTTGACACCAAGGCTGGTAAATTGAACCATGAATCATCAGAAAACATTGATACTCTGCGACCAATGATTTCAACTCTCGTCGAATCACAAATTCTATCTGAAGAAGGGACTCAAATTCTCAAAAGTAGAGCTGATCTTAAACTTTCAAAAAGTATAAAGAATGAGTCCCTAATTATTCACAACAACAATAAGAGTCAAAGTAATGTATTTCCAGAACCAAAAAAGTGTTAATTTTTTTACAATAGGAGGAGGAGGAGGGAAAGGAACAACAAAGAAGAAAGGATCCAAGATGAATATAAATGCTGACTTGAGTGAGTCAAATGTCAGCTCTGAGCAAATAGAAGAAGAATCCCCCTATTCTATGGTGACATCTGAATCAAGAGATTCGCCTCTTTCTGCCAAGCATAAGCTGATTAAAAAAACCAAGGCAATTATGAAAGTGAGTAGAATCACGAGGAAGAACCCAATAGACAGCAATTCATCAATCAATCCAACAATTGATAACCTGACAGAAGAAGGGCTCAGCAATTATGATCTTGAGAGATTACCTCGAAAGTCTTATCTTTCAGGAAAATTGGACAATATTGAAGAGCATAGTCTTGAAGGTGGCGGCTTTGATTTAAGGCAGAAATTAATTGAAAATGGAAAATTGAGCCAAAATGGGGATCCAGAGAAAGATGAAGTTGAAGAACTTTTAGCGAACCCTCTCGAGCTTTTACAAGAAGTAATCAATGAAGCGAGCATTGACCAGGAAACAAAGCTCGATTTATATTTCTGTAATTCTTTTTGGGATAAAACAAAAAATAATTTTTTTCTTGAATAGATGGCTCAAGGAAACAGGCCTTGCAAGATTACATAAAAGATATGGAGTCAAATTTGGAACTCAACATCTTGTCTCAAAAGAGCTGTCAAGATCAGCTAACAAGCTTTTTTGATTTGAGTCTGAGCAAACTTATGCGAGTAACCAACAAATTTTTATAATTTGGCATGAATCTAATTTTTTTAGCCAAAAGATTTTACGTTTTACAATCAATTGATGGCTCCATATGGCCGTAGCAAATGGAAAAGGAATACTGAATATGGATTCTCTAACAATGATGAACCCCTTTATGACTCAAATGGCAGATTGATCGTAGGCCCCAATGATGAATGGCTTAGAAAGCAAGAGTTTTTGAAACAGAGAGAGATTGTAAATCAGCTCAAGTTATTGGATCGAAGAGCTTTACCTGAAGTCTCTCAGCAATCAATACAGACTTTAGATATAAACAAGCGCAAAATTTTGCTGGGTGAAAAGATTATTGAAACATTGATTCTTAGAGGTAACACATTACTGAGCGTCTCGGGAAGTCGTCAAGAAATTTCAAATGAAAAATTAAGCGAGGGCGAAAAGAATCATCCTCTTCCAAAGAGATTAGAAATATTAAAACAGATTTTGAAAAGGCTGAAAAATGAAAAACCCCTCGAGTTTGTCGAACTCATAAAATATTTTGATGAAACCAAAACTCGCTACGAAGAAGCTCTGCAAGAATCTGATCCTCTGAAATTTTTATTTTAATAATGCTGTTTACTGTTGTGACTTTTTATAACTGTGGATATTTTTTCCCATTTTATAAAGAAAGGATTAAAAGCAGATTTGTAATTTTAGAGAAGATGATGATGATTAATTTAACAATATTTGTGCGAATTGCAAAATCATTTAATAAAATTTTATAAATAATATATATTTCCCGACAATGGAAGGTAATCAAAGAATATTAGATATTGAGCGTGTGCTTGAAAGTAGATCAAGTATTGTTCATGATCAAAGTCGCTTGATTGGATCTGACTTGAGATCCGTGTTCAGTGGCGCTGCTTTGGTAAACTGGCTTTTGAATAACTACAATCCTACAAACATAGATAAAGAAGGACTTGTGAAAGTGATTAGAGACGAATTGTTTGATGCGAACCTTCCTCATCAATTAATCTATTCCCTTGATGAAGGAGAAGGATTCAAGGATTCAGAAAAGAGTTCTTACAGATTTATTGAAGACCAGTTTAAGGAATTTAAAAAAGACAAAATGATCCTCAACCTTTACGGAAATGATACTTCTAATTTGCAATTCTTTTATGAATCCAAAGGAGAAGGCATCACTAAAGCTTTAGAAGACCTTGAAAAGGTTGCAGAAGAGATTTATTCTAATTATTTGGATGAAACCAAGACTTTGGTTGATTACGTCGCTCTTGAAGAGTCTGAAGTCTTCAATACCAGATTCATTGAAGCTGTGACCAATCTTGCCTATGTTGACATCTCTCCTCTGATTAATGATCAAAACAAGCTCAAAGCATTTTTCACAAATGTCTATAACCTTTTGGCAATTCATGCTGTGATTGTTCACTACAGATCTAAGACCAAGATTGAAATTTCTTTGATTGAGAGAGCAGATTTCTACACTTCATATAAGTACAATATTGGAGGTCACAACTACACTCTTAATGATATTGCCCACGGTGTCTTTAGAGGAAATAGTTCAATGGGTATTGATGCCACTTCGACTGTGCTTGAATTTACACTTGGTACAAAGGCAAGAAACGACAGATTCTCTGGGCATGATGGTAGAAGAAAGTTTGTTCTTTTGTATCTCGATCCCAGAACTCACTTTGTTTTGAATCCTGCCATTCAATCCGGAGCTCCCCTCAGATACTATACTTCAGAAGATTTGGATTTCCAATTTGATGTCGCAGCTAGACAATTCTGTGATAAGTATGCCGTGATTAAATCTGAAAAAGAAAAGACTGTTCTTGAAGTCCCTGAAATATTCAAACTTTACATGTTTGACTTTGCCAAGAATGAAGAGGCCCTTAGATATTATATTTGGAGTTATAAATCAGACGGTGAAGAAAAGGATAACATTTTGAACCAAATCGAAAACAACAATCTCCCATTAAGATATGCTCGTCTCAACTTGGATTTAAATAACAAAAAAGAAAATCCTCAATAAATATTTCATGAAGTTGTTACATAGAATCTATATCTGATATATATCTAAGGAGAAATATTATCAAGATATCGTAAAAACTTTTCGTTTCGAAAAATAAATAACAATTTTTTCTTGATTTAAGAACTTGAACTCTAAATGAAATTTCGATTTTTAAATCTTGATTTGAATTAAAGAAAAGATGACACAGCTGACTGAAAGGATTCGTTTTTGGATTTCAGAAGCCCCAATCATAACCGTCGTATTGGTCGTACTCGCACTTTATGCCGTCTACAAAAATCTTTTTACCTATCACCAAGACAGCACGAAGGGTTCAACGAATCAAGCAGATAGTTCTTTATATGGCTTCAGTGATCAGATGACAAATTTGGTTTTCGACCGTCTTTTTACCTGGGGAGGAGTTTCAATTGTTGCCTTGATCTTAACAATGATCTTAAAGCACTACAATGACAAACATGATGAAGAAGAAGCCATTCGAAGAGAATTATTAGGAGAAGAATCTGAGAATGAAGGTGAAACTGAAAACGAATTGAAGAAAAAAGGCAACAAGAATAAGAAGTCTTCAGGAAAAAATGAGAAAAAAGTCCAAAAACAAAAGAAATCTAACTAACTCAATCGTGAATATTGCTTCGATTGTGAAAATTTTATAAGAGTATCTATCATTGCTAAACTTGTATAACTGAATATTCTTTCTTGATATTTTTGAGAGACTTGAAAGTTGGAAGAAAGTAGGTCATTTGTTAGAAATGTCAAAATAAACATCAACTGGATAGCAGAATGCTAAATAACCACAATAGATTAGTAAAATACAAAAAAAAAGTTTTTTTGCTGGAACTTGTAAATCTTTATTGGATTTCCTAAGAGAAAATGAGTTTATTTCATTTCTAGTGTTTTTTATTCTTACTTGCATTTGAATTTCATCTCCATATTCCTCCATTTCCTCCATTTCTTCTCCAATGAAATCAGCTTCTATACAAATTAATTCAGGAACTGATGCAAGAATACCTTCTTCTTCTTCCTCCTCTTCCTTTGCATCACCTCCAGGAATCTGAATAGTTATATCTTGAGTGTAAAGCTTTGTTTTTGTAAGATAAAGATGAAATCATATTCAAACCTGTCTCAATTCTTCTTCGTATTGTGCTTCTTCATACTCTAAAACATCTTCACTAAAAGGGTTCTGGAGATTGTTCCAGGCAGCATTCAAAGGAGGCGGCACCAAATTCATTTTCGACATTTTTCCCGACTCTGCTTTTAATTTTAAACAAAAGTTTTATATTTGAATTTTTAAATATGCGAAGTTTATTTTCTCACCTGATACATGAGTTGTCACGAGGTAAAATATTAAGTAGATTCTCAAGTGGTTGATACGAAAAAATAAACAAAGGCTTATTAAGTATTATATTACGATAATATGAGTACTCTATAACACATAAGAGATTTTTATATTCATTTTAATCGTCGTCAAAAAGATGAGATGAAGGTTTTTCTTGGGCACTTCGGACTTCTTTTGGTTTCAAGTTTGAGTCGAGGTCAATATTTGTTTCGCGATAAGTTTGATGATGTTTAATCGAATTGATCTCTATTTCTGTCATTTTGGATAAGAAGTGAGGAGATTTTTTTGGTTGCTCCGCATTGCAATTTTCTTCATCAACAAATTCTTGCATAGCCTCATTGTTTTCGTCAGTTTCGTTTCTAGTAAATTAATGGGATTAATTCTAGTTGAAATGCAAACCTTGACCGAAGGAGATACTTGGCAAAGAGACTTTCAACTTTTCCAAAGGATCGTCTAACCCTTTTCCATGAGTTGCTTTCATTGAGTTCATCTTCATCTTCATAAGAATTGTCGCTATTTGAATTTAGCTATCAATACAGTTTCAGGAATAAATACGCAGAATTTGACCTAACACCAAAGTATTCGAGAACTGGAACTAAAAATGAGCCCTGGACGAAAATCTAATCATCAGGAGGTTACTGACATTACTCAAAGTAAAAGTACTGTGAGACAAGCATAAACTAATGTCAAAGTGAGCATCATACTTCCAGCACCATCACTTTCGTATGTTTTGACAGCATTAGTAGCCAGAGCAAAAGCTAAAATAATTTATTTGAGGATTTTTCAATCCAATCATGTTGGTACCCATTGCCCCTCTGAAGCCCGAATAGCTCATCACCATTTGATGACTCTTTGGGATTTTCTTTTCCTTTCGAAAGATGTTGGTGATTCGACTGAAAAGCGTGATCTGGATATGTCTTGAAGCAATGATAATGAAGAATGTCAAAGCGAATATGGCCCAATTAAATCTCCTAGTACGTACATAAGTTGAAAAAAAGCTGTAAGAAATATCTTTTATTACCTCCAATGATGTTCGAAACTGAAGAATCCAATTCCAATGAACAAGAAGACAAGATTTTCAGAGGTCGAGCTGAGAGTATTGTACAAGTTTTGGGTGAGCTATTATTTAGGAGTTATGGGAGAAAATATTTTTATTAAAAACTTTTTTTCCAGACTGAGTGAGATGAGGAAGAGCATATTTAGTAATGGAAATTCCGCAAAACAGCAAGACGACAACTCCTGATAAATTGAAGCCCTTTGTATTTTTAGAGATTGGTTGTTTTGAATTTACTTCTCCAATTAAATATGCGACCCATGGAATGATAATCATAATAGTTATTTCTGTAGATTGGTTCTCAACACCATTTCCAAAGTAAACTTTCAGGATCTAAAAAGGAAATTATGAATCTAGAGCCAGTTTCAATTTCATACGAAAGCACAGCAAATTCCAATAATAAAGCCAATCAATACCGATCCTAACAAAAGAAGGCAAAAGTGAACAATTGGATAAGGCCAATATCCATCAAATCCAGCGTGGAAAATTTCGGTAATCGTTCTAAAAAATGTTAGAATTCCTCTTTTCTGATTCTACTTGTAAAGAACGATAGCAATAGCATCATTGAGGATGCTTTCACCAAAAATTATGCTGTACAAATTTCTGTCTGCATTCATTTCTTTGAATATTCCCAAAACCGAAACTTTTTCAAAAATTAAATGATCGAGTCCCAATGTTAATAATACCTGGATCAGTGGAGGATATGAGACTTCCAAAAGCAAAGCTTTCAGTTAACGTGAACTGAAATTCCTTTTGTTTTTGAAATAAATATTTTTGGAGTAAAAGAGTTTACTGGAATTAACTTGGAATAGCCCACCAAATAAATACCCAGAGATGTGAGACAGGTAGCTACTAGAGTTCCAAAAACAGCAAATGTCAGGATAGCTCCAATATTCTTGAAAAAGCTTTTCTGAAATGATAGAATTAGGTAATAGATCATAAAAGCACGAGTACTTGGTGCATGTTTATGGTTCTATTAAAATTATTGAGAAAAACTAGAAATAAACTACCCTTCAAAAATGATGAGCGGGAGAAGAATAATCATGAAAAAATCTTGATATCCTCCTCGAATCATTGAAATAATTTCCATTTGGCTGGTTAATTTCAGATATAGCCCACCGATAACACCTTTAGAAAATTAATGTCTTTTGAAGATTAATGATGATTGCAAACCGATTAAAGTGGTAACAGTTGCATCTTGAACATACTGGGCAATTACAGGGTATTTGACTTTGAGCTTTCTGAGATAGGTTAATGCAATGGCATTTAAGCCGACCACAACAAGCATAGTCAAGATACTCTGACTTAGGAAATGTGTTTCCTTAAAAATTAGGAGGAAAGTAAGTTCCGAAAGCAAACCTCTTCAGGAGGAGGCTCTAATTCAAACTCATTTTCAACATTAGCATCTTCATCCGACTGGGACTCAACCTGACCTGTCAGAACTCTCTTTAACATTTCCAAAAAACCGAGAAAAAAACTTTTATATAATAAAGCGGGAAGTATCGCCCAAAATTAATCAAATCTTATTGATAACATCTTTAATGTTTTAACCTTTCCAAGGGAGAATCCTCTTGAAATCTGATTTTAAAAATTAACTCAAACACTTAATTGTTTGACTGAACACTGAACCAAAGTTCAAAACTCTGTCAGAAAGCCGGTAGATAAAAAAAACTAGGCCTCAGAATTTGAATCAGAGCTTTCTAAAATCATCCTTGGCAAAAGACATCAGTCTCACTCAGCATTATTATTGGACAAAACAAAAAAGAGGGAAAAATTAGTCTTGATCTTGCCAGGTTTATCTTGCCTTGCAAATAATAAACTAGGGATATGCATTCGTTTATTAATGAGCTGGAAGAAATTTATTCCAAAAAAGACTCTAGCAAATATTTTGATGAAACTGATTCTCTCATCAAGTAAGTAGAAGAATAACCTACAGATACAGTTTAAATTTTATTCTTCAATCTCAATATATCTGTGAAGTTTTCTCGTGTATATTGAAATATTTTCATCAAAATCACAGGGTTTATTCTCTATTTTTGATTTTGCAAAAAAAAAAATTAAACCATGAAAAATATTCTTATGTATCAAAATTTCAGAAACAAATGAAAATTTTTTTTCGAACTATTCAGGTATCGAAGTCTTCCAGATCCTTTGAGTTTTTGACTTAATTATGTTTTTTTTTTTCTCACACATTTCTGTCCCCGACAAAAAAATTGTTTTTTTAATATCTGCTTAAAAATTCGACAGAATCTTTCAATTGAGTCGTCCTGAATGAATATTTATTTAATTCAAAGACAGCCTGACAAAAAAAATGCGACATATGTTTTTTTTAAAAAGATTTCCTGAAATTTGAAAACTCAAAAATTATGAAGGAATATTGAGATAGCAAAAAAAGATCTCTCAGTCTCAGGGGTGCAAAAAACCTCAATTTGTCTGGGATCCCAGATTTTAGGGAAAAATTCCCAGAAACACTCGTCTAGGATGTTTTATGATCTCCCAGAGAAATTCTGAGGAGAAATTTTTTCTTCTAAATTTTTTCTTTTCCAAAAATTTTTCGTTCAGCAATCTTTCAGAAAACTTTTAAATAAAAAAATTGAGACAAAAAACAAGTCTTTTTTCCCTTCCTTTCTTTGACAAAACCAAAGCTTCGAGAAGAATTTTTTTAATGAGGAGATCGATCTCAATATCTCCAAACTCTGTCGAGCTTTGTTTCAAAAATGTGTTCCTTGAAAAGAGACCAAAATGCGAAAAAGTTTTTTGACTCTAGGGTCATAACAATGTTGAAACAATTGAAGGAGTTCTAGTTTTTAAAGGTTTTCCTATATGAAAAAGATCTAGGCCTAGATTAAGGAACTTTTTTTCTAGACTTTTTCTACCCCTGCTGAGTCTTCAGAAATTTTTAAGAGGGGCTTCCGGAGCACAGACAATTAAATTTTTTTTTTTTTCATTCAAAATTTTTCGGAATGAAAAATTAGCTTGTTTTGAATTGAATTGTTTCTTGAGAAAAATAATTTTGGTTCAAATTCCAATCTACCAAAAAATGTTTTTTAATATTTTAGAGAGAAAAAAATTTGGTGTCAGGAGTTTTCAGAAAAATATAAATTCAAAAAATCCATCTGAAAAATCTTTAGATTAGATTAAGTTCCATTTGATTTGAGAAACTCATAAGATTTTGATCTTGAATCTTTTATTGTGAAAATTTTGATTTTGCCAAACTAAATATTTGATCTCGAATTAGAAACAAAAATGTCAGACGTTTATTTTCAAGTTCCTCCAACATCAGGAAAGATTGTTTTGATCACAAGCCATGGCAAACTTTTCAAGTTGATATTTTGTTTACTTTTACAGGTGAGTTAGACATCGAACTCTGGTGCAATGAAGCTCCAAGAGCATGCAGAAATTTTATTCAGCTCTGCCTTGAAGGATACTATGACGAGACAATATTCCACCGATTGGTGCCAGGCTTTATGATTCAAGGCGGAGATCCTACTGGAACCGGAAAAGGTAAGATCAGGGTTGAGAAAATTTCTAAAATTCCTGAGGTGGTGAATCAATTTATGGAAAGCCATTTCTTGATGAATTTCATCAAAGACTCAAGTTTGTCCATCGTGGAATGGTTGCAATGGTAAGCTCGGAAAACTTCGTTGATAGTTGATTTTTGAAAGGCAAATGCTGGTCCAAATGACAATGGAAGTCAATTCTTCATCACCTTTGATGCTTGCAGCTGGTTAGACAAAAAGCATACAATTTTTGGAAGAGTAATATTGAATTAAAATACGAAGATCTGAATGATTGACAGGTTGTTGGAGATACAGTGTATAATCTAATGAACATGCAAAATCTTGACACAGATAAGCAAGACCGTCCTCTCAATCCTCCCAGAATAATCTCAACCAGAGTGCTGATCAACCCCTTTGATGATATTTTTGTCCGTCATGCGACGAGAAAGCAGAAAGAAGAAGAAGAAAGACTAAAGAGACAAAAGGAAGAAGAGAGTAAAAGTAAGAAACCTGCTGCTTCTGGAAAAAGAAAAGCAAAGTAAATCAATATGAATAGATTCAAAATAAATTCTGTCATTAGGAATATTAATTTGCTTTCATTTGCAGATGACGAAGATGCTCAAGATATTGTAGCAGAGAAGCCAGCTGAAGAGACAGCAAAAATTGTAAGCAGTCACGATGTTTTGAAAGATTCAAAGCTCTCAAAACAACCTGTTATCACCCAAGAGGAACTCATGTAAATATTTGAATTGTGACAATCTCGTAACCTCTAAAGGCAACGCTCAAAAGAAAGAGAGGAAGCTGAAGCCAAAAAAGCTGCTTTAAGATCAAAGATCGCTGGAGCCACTGAAAAAACAAGTAAAGAAGAAATAAAGGATGAAGACTATGGCAACTTGAGTTTTGAGGAACAAATGAGAAAGAGTTTAAAGCATAAGAAAAGACTGATTGCCAAAGATAATCCAAAGGCTGTCGATATCAGTAATATTGAAGACCCAGAAAACCTTGACCTCCTTGGTCTCAAAACATACAAGAATCCAAAGACTGGAAAACTGGAATTCCATTGGGAAGGAAAAAAAGAATCCGAATCTTCAAGCGAATCTTCTGATTCAGAGTCTTCTGATGAAGAACAATATGTTGATGAACAGCAAAAGTAATTGGATTATTTAGTTTCGGAGAGAGAATAACCACTTTTTTAGAAAAATTCGTCAGAAACAGAAAGAAGAGTATAATAACCTTAAAGTTGAGCTCTTACAATTCAAAAAGGACAAGCTTGGTACAAATAATCCAGAACTTGTACATTTTACCGATTCAAAAACTCTGTCGAACTCACAAATTTTTAGGCTGAAAGTAATAGACAAGAAAAGAAGTTGCTATCCCAGGTCGAACTAGCCAGAGCCAAATACACTCAAAACAAAAAAATGAAGCGCCACGAGGATGAGGTTAGAAATATAATTTTTGAATTCTCCTCAATTGATTTCTCTCAAGGTCTTGGATAAGCTCAATTCATTCAGAAAGAAATTGAATGCTGCTCAAAACAAAGAAATCGATGAGAGCAACTGGATGAGCAATAAACTTAAGTTCCATATTGATAGTGCTCGTGCCTATTCTCATTTCGAAAATAAAGAAAAAGCAGGCGGTTTTGTCCATGAGAAAGAAACTGAGCCTCTCGAACTTAGACCAAGGAGTAAGTATTTCTTCCTGCCTGATTACTTAGAGTTTTTTTTTAGCCCAAGAAGAAGATCAAGAGAAGAACGTCAGAGTCGATGTCATTAGTGTTGATGATCTCTTGAAGATGACTGAATAGTTTATCTAATTAAAATGGCTCATGTTGTAATTTTAATAAATATTATCTGGTTTGCTGGGAACCATCTCCCCAGGCCGAAACAAGCATTTTTAGTTAAATTCATATTCTAGCTTATTTTTGTATCATCTATTTAAAAATGCGAACACACTTAACTCTCACATGTTCTCTGCAAGAGTTTAAAAAAATGAAATCGAAATTTCAAATCAGTTTGACCAATATTAGTTTTGAGTTTCAACAGGAAAAAAATTCTTCCAGTTGATTTTGAATTGTTTGATTTATCCTTTAGGTCTAACTTCGAATAGAAGATCCCAGAAATTTTTTTTCCTCTCTTGTTTTATATTTTCAAAATTTTAAATAATTGTCAGGAACAAAAATTTATCATCAGCTTTCCTCAGCTATATGTAGACTTAACATAACACTATTTCTGCTGCTGCTGCTGTGAAATTATCAAGATCTCGAAAAAAATAAAATAATTTTAATGAGGATCTCAAATCCTGTTGAAATTGATTGGATGCGAGTGAATAATTGCTCATAGAAGTTTAAAGGGCAATGCTCTCATTTGTAAATTTTTTTCTCCTCAATGTTTTTAAAGGACTGAAATTTATTTTCAAGAATGATGAATATGAAACTTTCATCTTCTTTGAGAAATGATATGGAATCATGTTCAAAACATTTTTTCCAAACCAATAATGCCCCTTTGTCTTAACTTGAATAATTTTCTTTACATGTTGTTACTTTCTTGCGAGGTACATGTTTTTGGAATGCAAAAAAAAAGTTTTAATTTTTATTTGATGAAATGATTGAAGTGATCAAGGAATATTTAAAAGAATTGAAAGTTTAGAAAGAGGCAATAAATCCTTTTCAAGACGAGTGGAAACTTAAAATATTATATTTTGAGCTTAGGAGAACATCAAATAAGTTGAGACTAACAAAATAAGAATGATAAAATACTGACACCCTTTTTTCTTTTTGATTCATTTGAGTCTAAT
>Ga0182738_1000376_pt1 | contig 64950 bp, 69 predicted proteins | sample eDN5th30CBELigMG_FD_128876 | JGI IMG/M metagenome (GOLD analysis project Ga0182738, IMG submission 128876) | Enriched Miracle-Growth compost microbial communities from Emeryville, California, USA - eDNA 5th pass 30_C BE-Lig MG (version 2)... ... | reverse complement strand
TATGAATTATTACAACACGAAACGCATGAGGGCAAAATTAAAAATGAGTCCGGTGCAGTACCGAACTCATTTTACCCAAGCTGCCTAATGAAATAACGTGTCTAACTTTTAGGGGTCACTTCATTTCGAGGGTATTTTTATATGCTATTAATCGTTTAAACGTTTTTCAAGCTCTGCTTTTTTCTCTTCAAATCCTGGTTTGCCAAGAAGTGCAAACATGTTTACTTTATATGCTTCTACTCCTGGCTGATCAAATGGATTTACTCCTAATAAATAGCCGCTGATTGCACATGCTTTCTCAAAGAAATATACAAGATAGCCAAATGTATACTCGTCCATTTCTGGAATAGTTACAACCAAGTTTGGAACTCCGCCATCTGTATGTGCTAATAATGTACCTTGGAATGCTTTGTTATTAACGAAATCAACAGATTTGCCTGCTAAATAATTTAAGCCGTCTAAATCACTTTCTTCTTCTTCAATAATAATTTCATGGCGTGGTTTTTCTACTTTTACGATCGTTTCAAATAGATCACGGCGACCTTCTTGTACATATTGACCCAATGAGTGCAAATCAGTAGAGAAGTTGGCAGATGAAGGATAGATTCCTTTTTGGTCTTTCCCTTCACTTTCACCAAATAATTGTTTCCACCACTCGGAAAAGTATTGTAATCCTGGCTCATAATTGATCAGCATTTCAATTGTTTTTCCTTTATTATAAAGAACGTTTCTGACAGCGGCATATTGGTATGCAATATTTTCTTTTAATTCAGATGAGCTAAAGTCTTCTCGAGCAGCTGCTGCACCTTTCATCATTGCTTCAATATCTGCACCACTAACAGCAATTGGCAATAATCCAACAGCTGTTAACACAGAGTAGCGGCCCCCAACATCATCAGGAATCACAAATGTTTCAAAACCTTCTTCTGTTGCTAATGTTTTTAGTGCTCCTCTTGCTTTATCTGTTGTTGCATAAATTCTGCCTTTTGCTTCTTCTGCTCCGTATTTTTGCTCTAATAATTTGCGGAACACACGGAAAGCGATTGCAGGTTCAGTTGTAGTACCTGATTTAGAGATAACATTAATAGAGAAATCCTTATCTCCTAAGAAATCAATCACATCACTCATATAAGTAGAACTGATATCTTTCCCTATAAAGATAATTTGTGGTGTTTTTCTTTTATCGCTTGATAATGCATTGTAGAAGCTGTGATTTAACATTTCGATTGCTGCACGAGCTCCCAGGTAAGAACCGCCGATTCCAATAACAAGCAATACTTCAGAATCATTCTGAATTTTTTGAGCTGATTTTTGAATGCGTGAGAATTCTTCTTTATCATATTCAACAGGAAGGTCAATCCAGCCTAAAAAGTCATTTCCTGCTCCAGTTTTTTCGTGCAGAGAATGATGAGCTACTTTTACAGCATCCTCTAAATATGTAATTTCATGCTCTCCAAAGAAACTAAGCGCCTTTGAGTAATCAAAACGAACGTGTGTCATAAATGATCCTCCAATTATTTTATTTTTGCTTCTATTTCACTTTAACGAATGTATGCTAACTTATCAAGAAGGATATTTTCTTGTAAGCGTATTCAAACGGACTTTTTTTCTGCTTGCCATTTTTTATTCATATTTTTTAAGAAAGGCAAAAAGATCAGCATCCTTTTAATAAACCCATAATTGTTCTGCTATATCAAAAGGAGAAACTTTTTGCCTGACTAACTATTTCTTATAAAGAAGCCTCATAAATTGCTTTAACATCTTGTGAGTTTAAGACTTTAAACCTGCCAAATTCCCCATTTGCCATTGCTTTTTCAACCATTACATCGATTTTGCTGTCATCAATATCATAATCTGCTAAACGGGATGGAGCACCGATGCTGTTCCAAAATTCTCTTAATTTATTGATTCCTTCTAGTCCAACTTCTTCATCTGTTTTTCCATCTGGATTCACATCAAAGACGCGAACAGCCATTTGCTTAAAACGTTCAGGTTTCACAGATAAATTATGCTTCATCCAATTTGGAAAAAGAATTGCAAGACCGCCGCCATGTGGAATATCGTATACAGCAGATACCGCATGCTCAATATTATGTGTTGCCCAATCCCCTTGGTAGCCCATATTGACCATGCCGTTTAAGGCCATTGTTCCGCAGTAGAGAATTGTTGAACGGTATTCATAGTTTTCTAAGTCATCTACTAGCTTAGGGCCAACCTCCATCACTGTTTTCAGCAAAGATTCGCACATATAATCTTGAAACTCTGTATGCTCTTCTAAATGGAAATAATGTTCAAATACATGTGACATCATATCCACAATTCCATAAATGGTTTGATCTTTAGGCACGGTATATGTATTTTCTGGATCAAGGATAGAGAATACTGGGAATGTTAATGGGCTTCCCCAACCATACTTTTCTTGCGTTTCCCAATTAGTAATAACAGATCCTGCATTCATTTCTGAACCAGTTGCCGCTAAAGTTAAAACTGTTCCAAATGGAAGAGCACTTGTTGGCATTGCCTTTTTTGTCACGATATCCCATGGATTCCCATCATATTTTGCCCCAACTGCTATCGCTTTTGTGCAGTCAATTACACTGCCACCGCCAACTGCCAATAAAAAATCTATTCCTTCTGTTTTGCAAATATCTACACCACGTTGAACAGTGGATAAGCGTGGATTAGGTTCTACCCCAGATAATTCAAATACTTCTTTGCCGGCTTCTTTTAAAATAGCAGCAACTTTATCATATAGTCCATTTCTTTTGATGCTTCCTCCTCCATATACAAGCAAGACCTTATTTCCAAATGAAGCAATCTGATTTTTCAATTGCGCTAATTGACCTTTTCCAAAAATAAGTTTAGTCGGATTCCAAAACACAAAATTCTCCATAATTTTCCTCCTCGGATTTTTGAGATAGACATAGCCAAAATGTCTGTACCTATTATGAAACAACTAATAGATAAAAAGCAAAATTTTAGCTTGACTATTTTATTTTCACAAAAAATCTCATATCTAGCCGAAGAAAAAATTAGCATTTATTTCATGAGTGTATAATTATCTGCACTATAAACCAATCTATTAATGAACCCCACTAAAGGAGGAAAAGATTATGAGTGCAATTCAAAGAATAGCATTGGCACTTACCATCATTGGCGCAATCAATTGGGGATTAATTGGTTTTTTCCAATTTGACCTTGTAGCATTTATTTTTGGAGGACAAGGATCTGCTCTTGCTAGAATTATTTACGGCTTAGTTGGTATTGCCGGTTTAATCAATTTGGGTCTGCTTTTTAAACCCTCAGGAGAAATAGTACGCGAACCTGAACCTAGAACCACTCGATAAGACAGAAGCATTTTCTAAAATATTTTCTAAAAGTGGTACTTAAAATAAAATTCAGGCATCATAAAATTTGCTTATGATGCCTGAATCTATTTTACACTTGGAAAACTTTGCGAATTTTCTTTAATGCCAGATCTATATTTGCTTTTGTAATAATTAAGGGAGGAGCAAAACGAATGACCGTATCATGTGTTTCTTTGCATAGCAGGCCTTCTGCCATCAGCTTTTCACAATAAGGTCGCGCTTTTGTATATAGCTCCATTCCAATAAACAGCCCTTTTCCCCTGATTTCTTTTATAACAGGGTTTTGAATATCCTTTAACTTCTCTAAAAAGTAGTCGCCATTTTTCTGTGACTGTTCTATTAGATTTTCTTCTAACAATACCTCAAGAGCTGCTATAGAAACGGCGCAAGCCATTGGATTCCCGCCAAAGGTTGAACCATGGGAGCCTGGATTAAACACATCCAATATTTCTTTATTGGCTGCTATACAGGAGATAGGAAATACTCCTCCGCCTAAAGCTTTTCCTAAAATATACATATCTGGTATAACATCAAACCATTCACATGCAAATAGCCTTCCTGTCCTTCCTAATCCTGTTTGAATTTCATCAGCAATAAACAGCACATTATTTTTTTTACAAAGCATATACGCTTCTTTTAAAAATTCTTTTGGTGGAATAATAATTCCTGCTTCTCCTTGAATGGGCTCTACAATAAATGCTGCTGTATTCTCCGTAATTTGGTCTGCTAAAGAATTGATATCTCCATATGGAATTAGCGTAATGCCTTCAAGCAACGGGCCAAAACCTCGCTTATATTCTTCCTCTGAGGATAATGAAACAGCTCCCATTGTACGCCCATGAAAATTTCCTTTACAGCAAATAATTTCTGCTTGATTTTCTGCTATTCCCTTTTTTTCGTATCCCCATCTTCTTGCCGCTTTTAGTGCCGTTTCCACTGCTTCTGCTCCTGTATTCATCGGCAGTATCATATTTTTTTTCGTTAAAGAGCTTACCTTTTTGTACCATTCCCCTAATCTGTCATGATGAAAAGCACGCGACGTTAATGTTACTCGATTTGCTTGTTCTATTAATGCCTGAATAATTTTGGGATGGCGATGTCCTTGATTTAATGCGGAATAGGCGCTCAGCATATCCATATAAGAATTGCCTTCTGGATCTTTCACCCATACCCCTTCTGCTTCTGAAATAACAATAGGCAATGGCTGATAATTATTAGCGCCATATATGTCTGTTTCTTTTATAATAGTTGCAGAATCTAGATTTTCAGTCATTTTTAGCTCCTCCTAAAATGAAAATAATCTCGATTAGCACATTATCAAAATATACAGTCAACTTAAACTAAAGAAAAAACTGATATAAAAGGCGGGAAAATTCCCACAATAACTACCTTCATAACTATTCTAACGTTATATTAATGGTAATTATGCCTTTATATCAGTTTTTATTTTTTTTAATGATTATTTTTTAATTAAATCATTGCGATTAGATTGGTCAATCCACTCTTGTAATTTGTCTTTTAATGTATTAAAGCCTTGTGCGCTTTCTGTTTCCATTTTAACTGGTGCAGCTTGGCGTTTTGGACGAGCGTTTTTAGCCTTTTCAGCTTCTGTTTGTGCTGGAGCTTCTTCTGTTGCACGAATAGACAAACCGATTTTTCCTGCATTTTCATCGATAGAAAGTACTTTTACTTGTACTTCATCTCCTACTTTTAAAAACTCATTAATATCTTTAACAAAGCCATGAGTCACTTCTGAAATGTGAACAAGACCTTGTGTATTTTCATCTAATGCTACGAACGCGCCATATGGCTGAATGCCCGTTACCTTTCCTGTAATTACGCTTCCAACTTCGATTTTATCTGACATGGTAACACTCCTAATTTTCATATTAATTTACCTTTTATACGCATTATAAAATTATATCACAAATTTATTCACATTACAAAAAAGTTATTTTGAATTATCCTTTTATATTATTTTCTTCTCCGCTTTTATAAAAAAAAGAAGGAAAATAAATAAAAGAACGGCATTTTTACCGTTCTTTTTCAAATGCATCAAGAAAATAAATATCCATTATGCATGATTCTTAATAAAGTTTTTTATTCTTTTCATCGCTTCTTGCAGCTGCTCTAATGATGTAGCATAAGAACAGCGAATATGTCCTTCCCCACTTATGCCAAACACATTTCCAGGCACTACTGCCACTTTTTCTTCCACCAGCAGCTTTTCGGCAAATTCATCAGAACTCATTCCGGTAGAAACAATAGAAGGAAATGCATAAAAAGCTCCCCCTGGAACATGACAGGTCAAGCCTATTTCGTTTAATGATTCCACGATGTAATTTCTTCTTCTATGATAGCTTTTTTTCATTTCCTCCACATCGTTCCGTCCATTTCTAAGAGAATCCAATCCAGCAAATTGAGCCATTGTTGGAGCGCACATTAAACTATATTGATGAATTTTCAGCATCGCCTGAATAAGGCTTTGTTCAGCACATACAAATCCTAAGCGCCAGCCCGTCATGGCAAATCCTTTAGAAAATCCGGAAATTAATATCGTTCTGTCCCGCATTCCTTCAATTGCCCCCATGCTTGTATATGCCTCGTCATAGCATAGCTCCGCATAAATTTCATCTGAGATTACAAGCAAATCATGCTCTTTGGCAATCGCCGCAATTCCCTCTAATTCTTCTTTGGATAAAGTGGAACCTGTCGGATTATTAGGAGAACAGATCATAATTGCTTTTGTTTTTGCTGTTATTGCTTCTTCCAATTGGGATGGCAGCACTTTAAAATCATTTTCTTTTAATGTTTGCACTGCAATTGCACAGCCGCCAGCCATCTCCACTAGTGGAATATAGGAAACAAAGCTTGGCTCTAGGACAATCACTTCGTCTCCTGGATCTAAAATAGCCCTTAATGCAATATCAATTGCTTGGCTTGCCCCAACCGTTACAATTATTTCTGACTTCGGTTCATATTGTACAGCAAATTGCTTTTTCATATAATGAGCAATTTCCATGCGCAGTTCAAGCAGACCCGCGTTTGCGGTATAAGATGTATAGCCTTGTTCAAGAGAAAGGATTGCTGCTTCACGCGCTGACCAGGAAGTAACAAAATCTGGCTCTCCCACACCTAGAGAAATAACGCCTTCCATTCCTGAAGCTAAATCAAAAAACTTTCTGATTCCAGACGGTTTTATTTCTTCTACTTTCTTTGCTATATAACTTTTTGTCTTATTCATTATGGGGACACCACAATTCGTTTGTCATCGTCATTTGGTTCAAAAATAGTGCCGTCATGCTTATATTGTTTTAAGATAAAATGAGTGGTTGTAGATATAACGGAATCAATAGTAGACAACTTTTCTGAAACGAATCTTGCCACTTCATTCATTGATTTTCCTTCAATAATAACGGATAAATCATACGCTCCTGACATTAAATACAAGGATTTGACTTCTTTAAAACGATAAATTCTTTGGGCAACCTCATCAAAGCCCACTCCTCTTTTTGGCGTTACTTTTACATCAATCATTGCTGTCACGCCTTCATGCCCTTCTACCTTTGACCAGTCGACAATAGAAGTATAGCGAACTACTACATTCAATTGTTCAAGCTTTTGAATCATTTGACTTGTTGACTCTAGACTTTCATTAATCATTTTAGCAATATCTTCATCAGATATCCGCGCATTTTTTTCTAGTATTTCAGCAATTTCAATTTCCTTTTCCGTTAGTATCATCTAAACTCCTCCTGATTCCCTAAAATAAATCCATTATATCAAAAAAGGCTTTCATTTTTTTGAAAAATAAATATTTTTTTGACTTTTTCTAGTCAGATGGAGCAGGCTCCACTATTTTTGATTTCCAAGAGCCGCTCAGCCATTTTTTCACAATCAGCCATTGGGATCCATTGTTCAAAAGAAAATTCATAAATTGCTCTTATTTTCACGGCAAGTTTCTTATTATCCTCTAAATCATGAACTGCTTGAATGCAGTCTGCAATTTCTGTATCGTAATTCCCTTCACCTAGCTGAAAAGGATCCCATTCATCTAAAGTTCTTACAAACGCAAGATTCATCTCTTGGCTATTCATGTTCTTCACCCTTATTATAAATTTCATAAAATATATTTTATCATAAACATCTTTGAATCTCCTGACAATCGCTTGTATTTATTCATTTATGAGACTCCTTGTTTTATCACTATTTAACGGGCTTTTGCCCCCCGCCTAAGGGATGAAGAGAGAAGCCGAAAAATCCAGGCGGGGTGTAAAAGCCTGATTAGTTCCACTAACAATTGGTGAGGACGCAGAAAATCCACTGATTGAAGGTTTACTTTATTGCACTGTTTAACTTTCTCCTGTCTTCATTGCATCTTCTCCATTGACAATTAACCAGACAAGTTTTATGATTTCATTTAGTGAAAAGAGTTACTATTAAAATTTTTTTGAAAAAACAACAAATGAAGCAATCTCCAATATATTTTTACATATTTCCCTTACAGTTTGTAAGCCTTCCAAAAAGATAGTAGACAAAACTCAGTCAACTATAGACATAAAGTCAATTATTTTTCTTGGAGCTGTGAATGTAATGGATGGCTGATTCATTTGTAAAAAATTTTTATAATGAAACCCGTCATGAATTAAAACCTGCTATTCAATAAAGGATGTGGCAAAAATGATACAGACAGAAGTAAGAGGTGCACCAGTTTATTATGCCTGTGAACCAGGGGTATTAGACCAATTAGATGAATTATTGAAGCGTTATAATAAAAAAAATTGTTTAGTATTGCACGGGGAAAAATCTTGGAATGCTATTGCTCCCTATTTCCCAAAATCAATGGATCATGCTTCTTTCACATTTATCCCCTATAATGGAGAATGTTCATTAAATGAAATAAACAGAATTGCAGAGCTAGTGAAAGAAAACAAATTTGACTCCATTATCGGCATTGGCGGAGGCAAGATTTTAGATATTGCAAAGGCAAGTGCCAATGATGCCGAAGTTGACGTTATTTTAATTCCTACATTAGCCTCTACTTGCGCGGCATGGACACCATTGAGTGTTATTTATACAGATGATGGCGTTTTTACCCATTACACCATCTTTCCAAAAAGTACATTAATGGTGTTATTTGAACCAAACGTTCTTTTGCAGTCGCCAACCGACTATTTTATTGCTGGCATTGGAGATACACTGGCAAAATGGTATGAAGCAGATGCGATTATTAGAGAGCTGCAAGATGTTCCTCTCGTTGTTCAAATTGCCCATCAATCCGCACAGCTTTGCCGTGATGTTCTCCTAGAGCACGGAGAACAAGCAATTAAAGATCAGAGAGAAGGAATGCTTACTAGTGCGCTGCAAAAAGTCATGGAAACAAATATTGTGGCTGGAGGCATGGTAGGCGGGTTCGGCGACAAATTTGGCAGAGTCTCAGGAGCGCATTCCATTCACAATGCCTTAACAACACAAGAAGAAACCCATCATTTATTGCATGGGGCAAAAGTTGCTTACGGCATCCTGATTCAGCTAATGCTTGAAGGAAATGCCAAAGAAATTTTGAAGCTGAAAAGTTTTTATAAAAATTTAGGTTTGCCCCTTACCTTAAAGGACTTAGGACTAGCAAACAATCAGACGCAAAATCTGCGCCAAATTGCTGAGGCTGCAACGATTGAAAAAGAATCCATTCATTTATTAAAAGAAGAAATTACAGCAGAAAAAGTGCTGCAAGCAATTTACGATTTAGAAGAACTATTGCAATAGAAAAAAAGATCTGGCTGCGAATAATTGCGGCCAGATCTTTTTTTGCGAAGATATAGCTGACAAGGTCTTTGTCCTACAATCCGTCCATTTCATCATTTGCTTCTTTTTTAAAACACATCATTTTTTTCCAATTTATACAGCAAATTTTTTCTTAAAATTAATTAAAATGATTGACAATATAAAAGTAAAGGAATATGATTTTGTATGAATTTGCATTGGTGCAACATTTTAATACTAAGCAAAAAAAATATAACTACAGAAATAAGGTGACAACCATGAATAACGAAAATGAAAATATGTTATCAAATAAAACAAGCGCACCTGTTCGGGCTATTCTTGAAGGAAAAACCAAAGGAATACGCCAGATTCTTCCCTTTTTAGGCCCTGCTTTTATTGCGGCAATTGCTTATATTGATCCTGGCAATTTTGCAACAAATATTGCTGCCGGTTCCAAGTATGGATATTTATTATTATGGGTTATCTTATTTTCAAATATTATGGCATTGATTATTCAGTCACTATCGGCAAAACTAGGAATTGCTACAGGAAAAAACTTAGCGGAAGTTGCACGGGAAGAGTTTCCTAAGCCAGTTTCTATCGGATTATGGATTCAAGGAGAGCTTGTAATAATGGCTACCGATTTAGCGGAATTTATTGGAGCAGCCCTTGGGATCTATTTATTGTTTGGCATTCCCATGATAGAAGCAAGCATTATTGCAGCAATTGGCTCTTTTGCGATTTTAGAATTGCAAAGAAGGGGTTTTCGTTCATTAGAAGCCGGCATTACAGCGATGCTTTTTATCGTAGTAATATCTTTTATTGCTCAAATGTTTTTTGCTAAACCAGATGTTCCTTCAGTATTGCATGGACTTCTTACCCCTCAATTTCAAGGGAATGACAGCATCCTGCTTGCAGCTGGCATATTAGGAGCAACCGTTATGCCCCATGCCATTTATTTGCATTCTGCCTTAACGCAAAATAGAATTGTCGGCCATTCAGATAAAGAGAAAAAGCTTATCTTCCGTTTTGAGTTTATTGATATTCTAATAGCAATGCTTATTGCAGGATTTATTAATGCAGCGATGCTGATTGTTTCTAGCTCTTTATTCCATCAAAATGGATTATTTGTGGAGGATTTAGAGGTGGCGTTTCACCATTTTGCACATCTAGTTAGTCCATTATCTGCGGTACTTTTTGGTTTGGGGCTATTAATTGCAGGGCTCTCCAGCTCTTCTGTAGGCACTATGTCTGGCGATGTCATTATGCAAGGATTTATTCATTATCGCATTCCTCTTTATGTGAGAAGATTTATTACGATTATTCCGCCTATTGCCATTATTGTTTTAGGGGTCAATCCAACTACCGCTTTAGTGCTTAGTCAAGTAGTGCTGTCTTTTGGGATTGGATTTGCATTAATTCCTCTTATTATGTTTACAAGCAATAAACGTATTATGGGAGAGCTCAAAAACACCAAAATAATTACTATAATTTCTTGGCTTATGGCTATTATTATTGTTTTTCTAAATATCTTTTTACTTCTTCAAAGTTTTTAAATAAAAAACGCTCCTTGTTTTGGAATTTTTTTCAAATTAAGTTGCTTTTAATCAGGATTGATGGGATGTTCGCCTTTCGCGGCTTTTATGAAAAGCGAACATCCACTTATTTAAACAGTGGTTTTCATTCACAGAACCACGTCCTCTTTTTTACAGCAAATAAGGCAATGCCACTATTTTTTTGGCATTGCCTTATTTGCTATTTTTTTATTGCGCCACAAGACACCCGTGCTCCCGACTCTCCAGCAGGCTGTGTCATGCCATCATCTCCTGCTTCTGTTATGACAATTGAAGTTCCCTTTTTCTGAAACAAAGAATTTTTCCCTTCTTTTAAAGTAACTTGCGGAGCCATAATTTCCGCTTTTACCGTTCCATCATCTTCTGCAATGATATTCGGCAAATCACCTGCATGCGCTCCCTTAGGGTGCAGAAGACCATGTTCTTTGTTATCTGGATTAAAATGATTTCCCGCCGATTGGAAATCAGGAGCATCACATTTTTTGGTTTCATGGATATGAATACCATGAACACCAGGAGTCAACCCTTTTAAATCCAAGCTTAGCATCACACCATTTGATTTTTCTGTTAATGTAATGGTCCCTAATGAATCACCTACATCATTAAACATTTCTACATCCATTTTTGTTACATTTCCCTCGGCACAACCGCTAAGAAAAAATAGCATGGCACCTGCTGCAATTAATTTTTTCATTTTTTAGCCTCCGCGAACATTTTTTTTAGTTTTTGTAGAAACTAAAATATTTATGCCCAGCTATTTATATCCATCCAAAAAGCCATATGGTACTATTTAGTTATTAGCTATATTAATAATCGAGTTAATGAAGCCGCTTATAAAGTGAAACGTCAATCAGGCTTTTAGAGACAAGTTTTTTTCCCCACCTGGATCTCTCGTCATCTTGATTGGCGGGGGCATTGCGGCTCGTTAAATAGTGATAAAAATTAAGGAGGTTTTTTTTTGTCAGAATTACAAGTAGGAGAAGCAGTCACTGCTTTTTATAAAACAGGAAAATACATTGGAGAAATAAAAGAAATTCGTGCTCAAAGTTATTTGGTGGAGATTCTAGCTGTTTTGAAGCACCCGATGCAAGGAGATCTGCATCATCCAAAAACAGCAGAAGGAGTTTTTTTCCACGAACGAAAAGCGCTTGGCTTTAGAGAAAAAACAAATGTTCCAAAACAAATGGCCAAAAATTTTGATGGATCGATTCCAGGCTATCAAGATTCTTTAAGCATAGCTGTAGAAAAAATGCGACAAGAACTTAAAGAGGATTCATCGCTATTCGCACAGCGCAGTCTGCAAAATCTTGAAATAATTGAAAAAGAATATCCTTTGTAATCCGTCTTTTTCCTTTAATGCTCCTAATAAAAAGTGGGATAAATGAAAATGCCTCGTTTCATTCATCCCACTTTTTGTTCCTTTTAAGCAAACTTATTAAATAGTTTCGAAACATCAATTAAGTCTCCAATAGTTGTTGGTTCAGGTCTTTCCAAATATTTCTTATCTTGTTCTACAAGCCTGAAAATATGATAGGTCGTTAGCGCATCATCCAAAGCACGATGATGTCTTCCCGTCCCTTCCCTTCCATACTCTTTGACAGCCTTCCATAATCCAGTTTGATTTTGATCGCCAAAAAAACGCTTATATTCCATGGACAAGTCTATTTCGTCCACTTGCAGCAAAAAAGGTATGCCTGCTTTAAAGCAGTTGTTTTTTAGTACTTTCATATCCATATTGCCCCACGTGACAATGGTATTTTGGTAACCACAGCATACCTCCTCTATTTTCTTCACTAAGTCGTAGAAAGATATCCCTTTATTTACGTCTTGCTGCGATATATGTAAAAAGGATTTGCATCTTTCAGAAAGAATTGGAAATTTACGAGGAGCAACATAGGAAGAAAACTTTTCTCTAACGACATCATTTACCACCGCTACAATGCCCACTTCAATAATTTCAGGAAAAAAACCTTTAAATTTTGCGCTTTTTTCAGGCATTGTAAATTCAAAGTCAATAAATACATGCTGAATTTTTTCCATCTTTTCACCTTCTTTCCTACTCTTATGACGAAAACAGATGATTCTACTACTAAAATATGAATACAATTACACTATTTATGTTTTTTTATTTTATTATAACAGAATATTTCGGTAACCTTTTTAATTTTCTGTATTTTTTATGCGAATTATGGAAAAATTTTTAATAAAAAGGAAACAAAAAAAGCAGTAATCATGAGAAAAATCTTATATGATAAATAAGAACCATTACTAAAAGACCATCAGAGGAAAAAACCGCCGTGAAAAGAAGAGGATACATCATTATATTCACTATGTTTAGTTTATTTATTGGAATGCTTGCAGCAGCAGCAAAAGAAAAAAAACAACTAGTCAGCTTGCCTGCTTATCTGGAAAAGAAAATATCCATTACAAATTTACAGCTAGAAGAAACGAGTTATATAAAGGATCAACATCATCAGGTTATATCAGAAATTCAAACATCCATTCATCGAAAAAGCTTACCAAAAGAAAAAATACCTGATTTTATAAAAAAAATATTTATTCTTTCAGAAGACCAACATTTTTATGAACATAAAGGGGTTGATATTCCTTCCATTGGCAGAGCCTTATTTACCAATATACAGTCGCAAAGGATAGAGCAAGGAGCCAGCACCATCACACAGCAGTTGGCGCGCAACTACTTGCAATCTTATGATAAGACCTATAATCGCAAATTGCAGGAACTTTTTTATGCATATGCACTAGAATCAAAAAGAACCAAGGAGGAAATATTGGCAGACTACGTAAATGCCATTTATTTCGCCAATGGAGTTTATGGCTTAGAAGCTGCGGCAGAATATTATTTTAGCAGTTCAGCAGCAAAACTATCACAGGCACAGCTTGTTTTTTTAGCAAGCATTCCCAATAATCCAACTGTATACAATCCAATTCAGCATTTTGCCCAAACGAAAAAAAGACAGGAGAGGCTGATCGATCTGCTTGCGGCAAATCACATGCTGTCTAAAAAAGAAAGTATCCAGTTAAAAAAAGAACAAATTATTCTAAAACTAAAAAAAACAATTGATTTATATCCAGACTATACAGCATATGTGGAAGAAGAATTCAAGCAGTTAGTCGCTGAACACTATGGTTATAATAAAAAGCTTCAGCAAGCTGCCACAGAAGAAGAAAAGGAAAAGATAACAAAACAGCTCCAGCAAGAAGCTGCTGGTTTATACAAAAAAGGGATTACCATCGAAACAGCTCTTTCGAGAGCTATGCAGCAAAGGGCTGTATCATCACTAAATAATACACTTGCCCCTTATCAAGTAGAGGGAGCGGCGGTTGTGATTGATCACCACACCCACAAAATCATAGCATTAGCGGCCGGAAAACATTATAAAAAACATGATTTTAATCGGAGCTACCAAGCCTATCGACAACCTGGTTCTGCCATCAAGCCGCTTTTAGTATATGCTCCCTATTTAGAAGAAACAAAAAAGGGAATCTACGCGAAAGTAAATGCCGGCGCTTATTGCAGCGGAAATTATTGCCCTAAAAATTACAGCGGCAAAAATTATGGAATGGTAACAATCGAACAAGCATTTATTCATTCTTATAATACACCCGCTGTAAGGCTTTTAGATACGATCGGGATTGAACAGGCCTTTACTTATTTACAGCCCTTCAAGTTCCAGCGAGTTTCCAAAGATGATTATCATTTATCTGCAGCAGTTGGCGGCTTTTCTATAGGCATGACTCCATTAGAATTAACAGATGCTTATACTTCTTTTGGAAATGATGGAATGTATCAAAAAGCAAGAGCCATTCTTTCTGTCAAAGATGCAAAGGGAAAAGAAATCATGAAATGGAACGATGCATCCACTTCTGTTTGGAGCAAACAAACAAATGAGAAAATGAGAAAACTTCTGCAGCAAACAGTTGCTTCAGGCACTGCTAAAAAAGCTGATTTTCCCTCATCATATCTTGGAGCAAAAACTGGCACTACCAATAACTATAAAGATTATTGGATTGTCGGCTTATCGAATCAGCAGACAGTCGGTGTTTGGGTGGGAAAAGATCAGCCAAGCAACTTAAAGGCAATCGAATCTCAATCGCTTCATCTTAAAATATGGAAAAACATAATGAATAAAAAAAACACCGATTAGCCATATTCGGTGTTTTTTTAAATAGGCAAATTCGAAAGCATCGTATTATATAGTTTAAAGCAAAAAAAGATAAGAGCCGACAAAAGAAAGGCCCATGTAAACACTTGAAAAAGAATAACCGAAACAATTCCTGCAAAGCTTAAACTAGCACTTGCTGCATTTACAAAGTAGACAAAATAGACAAGCGCTGTGAGGACAAAAATCGCTGCAAGCAATAAAGAATTAAAAATACAAAACAATGAAATAATGCTGCCAATAAAATAAATAAAGCTTCCCTTTTTTGCTTTCAGCAAGCTTTCTCCCGTTATATCTGTAGAAAAAAATAAAAGCGACAGCTGATTAATCGTATCTGCTATCATCTTTAGGGCCGCAAAGATCATAAAAAAACAAATGGCTAAAACAAGCAGCATCACTAATTTAATGCTTGTCTCTGTAAAAAATTCCAATAATCCCTTATATATGCCAATTTCCTTAAATAGCGACAATAATGCTGTTTCTAATCTCATAGCAAATGCCAAACTAAATAAACTGATCGAAAAAAGCGGAAAATAACTTGTAATATATGTATTATTCATGCATGTTTTCCTAAAAACACCTTCCTTATCGCAACTTTATATTCATCTGAAAACAAATATTCTCGGAAATTTTTCTATACGCAGCGGGAATTTTCCATGTTCCTACTGCTTTTTCCTTAAGACCGATAGTCACACAGACATTGCCATAGGACGCGTGCATAAGTTTGTATTCTTTTCTATTAAGCTTTTACTCAACAAGCTTCCCCCTATTATTTTTTCTTATTATCCCTTAAGTGGGAGTATTGCTGTCCGTTAAACAATAAGAAAGAATCATCGGCTATTTGGCGAATATATTCTCTCGGCGCAAATGGAATCCTTTTGGCATCAACAATAAAATTTTCTACTTCATTCAATGCCATCATATCTATCGGCGCATAAAAGTCTCTTTTTTGGATTTGGTCAATCCTAAACGCACTAATAAGTATTATCCCAAATATCAATAAGGACAAGCAAATTTTATGCATAATTTTCATCAAAAGCACCCCAAATTTTTCTTCTTATCTTTGCTGCAATAATCATTTTTTGGTTAAAATATTCATTTTATACATTTTTCCCCTTATTTTTCTCCCTTCTCGATTTATATATACAAAAAAAACAAAAAATTTTTTTCCGGTAATTTTACGCATTTCTTCCTATTTAATAACCAAACTAATAATCAATGCATAGCAGCTTTTTAGCTTGTGCAGAGTCTTTTTTTTTGCGCTATAATCATATTTAATTGATTGAAGCAAGCATTTTTATCCAATGACAGGGATTCTATTTTCTGCAAATGCCGTTCTTGTCGCTTTATTTTTTATAAGGAGGTTATTACTTTGACATTATTGCACTGGGCGATATTATCTCCCTTTATTTATGCATTGTTTATTCCATTGATACATAAATGGTTTAAAAATCTGCATATAGGATGGTTTGTTCTTCCTCTTCCTATTCTTTTATTTTGCTATCTTCTAAGCATGATTCCTGCAATATCTGCTGGGCAGACTATAGTAGAAACGGTTCCTTGGATTCCATTATTACATATAAACTTTACAGTAAATTTAGATGGTCTCTCTCTCCTATTTGTCCTATTAATATCAGGAATTGGTTCATTAGTGCTGTTGTATTCCATCTTTTATCTAGATAAGAAGAAAGAAAAATTAAATCTTTTTTATTTCTATTTGCTTTTATTTATGGGTGCCATGCTTGGAGTTGTTCTTACAGATAACTTGATTGTCCTTTACACGTTTTGGGAAATCACTAGTTTATCTTCCTTCCTATTGATTGGTTATTGGAATGAAAGAGAAAAATCAAAGAGTGGTGCGCTTAAATCCATCATTATTACTGTTTTTGGAGGATTATCTTTATTAGGCGGCATCATCTTGCTTTATTTACTAACAGGTTCTTTTGAATTAAGAGAAATTTTTGCTTATGTACAGCAAAAGGATATTTATTCCCATCCATTTTTTCTTTTAAGCATGGTTTGTTTATTGCTCGGGGCATTCACAAAATCAGCTCAGTTTCCTTTTCACATTTGGCTGCCTGATGCAATGGAAGCACCAACACCAGTTAGTGCCTATTTGCATTCAGCTACAATGGTTAAAGCCGGAATTTATCTTGTGGCCAGACTGAGCCCCATTTATGCAGCATCGGCTTATTGGCTATGGATTGTTGCTGCAGTCGGAATGATTACATTATTATATGGTTCCTTTTTTGCTGTAAAACAAACCGATTTAAAAGGAATTTTAGCATATTCCACCATTAGCCAGCTCGGCCTTATCATGTCCTTATTAGGAATAGGTGCAGCAAGCGTTCATTTCCAGCTGGAAAAGGATTATTATACGATTGCAACTGCTGCTGCTTTATTTCACCTAGTGAATCACGCAACATTTAAAGGAAGCCTCTTTATGATGGTAGGAATTGTAGACCATGAAACCGGCACAAGGGATATTAGGAAACTAGGCGGTCTAATGACCTTTATGCCGATTACTTTTAGCATTGCCATTATTGGCGCTTTTTCTATGGCTGGTTTGCCGCCCTTTAATGGCTTTCTCAGCAAAGAAATGTTTTTTACAGCCATGATAAATATCCAAGAATTTCATTTATTTCAATTTCATACTTGGGGAGTGCTGTTTCCCATACTTGCATGGATTGCTAGTGTTTTCACATTTGTCTACAGCATGCTGCTAGTCTTTAAAGTATTTGCAGGCAAATACAAACCAGAACAGCTGCCAGCAAAACCCCACGAGGCACCAATTGGTATGCTTATTTCGCCAGTAATACTTGTCTCTTTAGTTATCGTGATTGGATTGTTTCCCAATATTCTCTCCAATAGCATTTTATCTCCTGCTATTGCAGCAGTTTATGGTGGAATTCCATCCTATGATCTTCATATTTATCATTGGCATGGGGTAGGCATTGAATTATTTATGACACTTGGGGTATTTGGAGCGGGCATTTTTTTAGCCTTTACATTTGCAAAATGGAAAAGTATTTATCGCCTATTCCCATATAGCTTAAATGCTTTATATGATTTTTTCATCAATAAAGGAAAGCTTTGGTCAAAAAAATTAACCAATGGATATATGGTAGGTTCCATCCGAATATACCTGCTTTATATTTTTACTTTTTTAGTTATCATTTCTGGCTATACGCTATTTGCAAAAAAGGCAATCAACTTTCACAGCAATCGCCTAAGTGAGGTTGGACTGTATGAAATTGTTGTATCGCTGGCATTAATAGGTGCAACCATTTCCATTTTATTCGCCAAATCCCGTTTAGCTTCTATTATTTTATTAGGAGCTGTCGGCTATAGCGTTTCTCTGCTTTTTGTTATTTTTCGAGCTCCAGACTTAGCATTAACGCAGCTTGTAATAGAAACGGTTTCTGTTGCCTTATTTTTATTGTGTTTTTATCATCTGCCTAGAAATGCACGAAAAAAAGAAAGCATTGGCTTTAAAATGAATAATGCCGTCATCTCTGTATTGGTTGGAATTACCTTTAGCATTATTGCCATTTCTAGCTATAACACGAAATTATTTGCTTCCATTTCGTCTTACTATATCGAAAATACTTATAAGAAGGCAGCGGGAGAAAATATGGTCAATGTTATCTTGGTTGATTTCCGTGGCTTTGATACGTTATTTGAAATTGCCGTGCTAACAATTGCGGCAATTGGAATCTACACGATGATTAAGCTGCGATTAGGGGGGAACAGCAGTGAAAACAAATGATTTGATTTTACAGACCATTACTAAAATAATTGTTTTCCTTATTCTCCTTTTTTCAGTAGATATCTTTTTTGCAGGGCACTATACTCCTGGAGGCGGATTTATAGGCGGATTAATGACAAGCGCGGCCATTGTCTTACTATTGATTGCTTACGATATTAAAACAGTCGCAAAACTATTTCCGGTCAACTATATCTATGTAGCCGCAACAGGTTTATTGATTGCGCTTGCTACAGGCTTCAGTTCTATTATGCGCCATAAGCCCTTTTTGACACATGCATTTAATAAACATGCCCGCCTTCCGCTTTTTGGTGAAACCTCCTTGCATACTGCTGCATTATTTGACTTAGGCGTGTATCTAGTTGTTGTTGGCGTGACAATGACCATTATTCAAAGCATTGGAGAGGATAAATAATGGAAATTTTAATGTCAATCATTATCGGAATCTTATTTACATCTGCAACTTATTTAATGCTTTCCAAAAGTATATTGCGAATTATTATTGGAACAGGGCTTTTAAGCCATGGCGTGCATTTATTGCTTTTAACGATGGGCGGCCTAAAAAAGGGAGCAGCCCCACTGCTTGGCCAGCACGCAAACTCTTACACAGATCCACTGCCGCAAGCATTAATTTTAACAGCCATCGTAATCAGCTTTGGAGTAACCTCCTTCTTTTTAGTGCTTGCCTATCGTACCTATCAAGAGCTGGGAACTGATAATTTAGAGAAATTGCGAGGGAAAAAAGAACATGAGTAATATAAGTATTTATCCGATTATCATTCCTTTTTTTACAGGAATTCTCTTACTATTTTTTCATAAACACATTATCGTGCAGCGCGTAATATCTGCCATTAGCTTATTAGCTGCCATCAGCATGTCTATTTTACTTATTGCCACAATCAGAAAAATGGGTGTGCAGACACTGAATCTCAGCAATTGGAAAGCGCCTTTTGGCATTACACTTGTATCTGATATGCTTTCTGCTCTATTGGTTCTAACAACCAACATTGTGGCATTATGCTGTATTGTCTACTCTTTTAAAGGAATGGACCGCGATCGGGAAAGCTATTTTTATTACTCGCTAATACAATTTTTGCTTGTCGGCGTTATTGGCGCCTTTTCAACTGGAGATATCTTCAACTTATTTGTCTTTTTTGAAGTGATGCTTATGTCTTCTTATGTGCTGCTTGTTATCGGCGGCACCAAAATACAACTGAGAGAAACAGTAAAATATATACTTGTAAATATTATTTCTTCTGCTTTATTTGTAGCAACAGTCGGCTACTTATATTCTATTGTCGGCACATTAAATATGGCACATATTTCCCAAAGAATAAGTGAAGTCGACAATCAAAGCATTATTACAGTCATCGCTGTTCTGTTTTTAATTGTTTTTGGTTTAAAGGGTGCAATTTTCCCTTTATTTTTCTGGATGCCAGGTTCTTATTATGCTGCTCCTATTCCAATTTTGGCTTTATTTGGGGCCCTTTTAACAAAAGTAGGTGTCTATTCAATCGCAAGAACCTTTACACTATTTTTCTCTGGAAATGACTATATTTTTACCATTTTAAGCGTCTTATCTCTTATTACAATTGTATTAGGTGCCATTGGAGCATTGGCCTATTATGATATTAAAAAAATTATTATCTATAATATTTTAACTGCCGTCGGTGTCATTTTATATGGCGTTTCGGCATTTACGCAAACTGCTTTAATTGGTTCTCTCTTTTATTTAATCCATGATATGATCATCAAGACTGCTTTATTTTTGCTAGCAGGCGCCATCTTTGCTGCGAGCGGCACATTCCAATTAAAGAAAATGGGAGGATTGTTAAAAAGTCAGCCCGCACTTGCATGGACCTTTTTTATTGCCGCCATTTCTTTAGGGGGAATTCCTCCATTAAGCGGTTTTATCGGCAAGCTGCTGATTGTGCAAGGAGGATTTGAACGGCAGGATTATACAGGAAGTTTTATCGTCTTGCTTTCAAGCTTATTTGTTCTCCTATCTGTTTTAAAAGTTTTTATTAAGGCATTTTGGGGCGCTGAAGCAAAAAATACTCAAGCTTCCTTAAAAGCTTTGTTGCTGCCATGCATTATCCTTACCTGCCTTTCCTTTTTCATTGGAATTTTTTCCGAAAGCATCTATCCGTATATTTCACTGGCAACGGAGACTCTGCTTCATCCAACCAATTATATTGAAGCTGTTTTAAAGGAGTAGTAGCTATGGCATTTCAACTATTATTAAATGTATTTTTAGCATTTGTCTGGATGTTTTTAAAAGGTTCAAAAGAAGCCGATACGTTTATTATTGGCTATATAATTGGGCTACTTTTAATATTTCTGACAAGGCGCTTTTTTGCGAGACGTTTTTATTTATACAAAATTGTTTCTATTTTTAAGCTTTTGCTTATTTTTATCAAAGAATTGATTTTGGCAAATTATGCGGTCTTCAAATCAATTCTTCAGCCCAATGCAAAATTAACACCAGGCATTTTTGCCATGAAAACGGTTCTTACAACAGATTGGCAAATTACCATATTATCCAATTTAATTACATTAACGCCAGGAACTTTAGTTGTTGATATCTCAGAGGATAACTCTATCTTATATATTCATGCAATGGATATCAGCAATAAGGAAGAAACAATCAAAGCGATTCAAAACAGCTTTGAAAAAGCGATATTAGAGGTGAGTAGATAATGTTTTCTTTTATTTTGCATGCTTCATTATTCTTGATTGCCCTTTCTATGATTGGTTTTATTTATCGCGTAATTAAAGGACCTTCGACACCAGACAGGGTAGTAGCGCTTGATGCTATTGGCATCAATTTAGTAGCGATTACCAGCATTCTTTCTATCTTGCTGAAAACAACCGCATTTTTAGAAGTCATTTTATTAATTGGCATTCTTGCATTTATTGGCACAGTAGCTTTTTCCAAGTATTTAGAGAAAGGAGTTGTAATGGAACATGATCGAAACAGCCATTAAGATCATCACTGGAGCGCTGATATTTTTAGGAGCAGCTCTTAATGTTATCGCAGCATTTGGCGTCATTAAATTGCCGGATGTCTACACAAGAAATCACGCCGCTTCCAAATCTGCCACCCTTGGAATTATGTGCATTTTACTTGGCACTTGTCTTTATTTTTTCCAATCAGAGGGTGTTTTTAATTCGAGGTTGATTTTGGCCATCGCCTTTATCTTTATCACATCCCCTGTTGCCGGCCATCTTATTATTCGAGCCGCTTATAATACAAATGTTCCTATGTGCAATAACACCATTAGAGATGACTTGCAGGGACAAGAGAAGATGCCTTCCGAATAAATGGCGGAGATTTTTGCCGCTGCTTTTATGAAAAACAAATATAATAACATAATGTCTACAAATGTTTTAATTCATCCGAAAAAGTAACTAACAGCTGCACCCTAGCCCCATGTATTTCCACTTCTATTATCGACTTTGCATGCCATACTAAAAAAGTCCCGATCAGGACCAAAACAAAAACAGGAGTGAATTTAATGGAGCATATTCGCGAAGGGCTTATTCCTACCGTATTAGGTACTGCAGTCACTACAGCCGGTCTTGTAATGAAGCAAAACCGTAAAATAGATTCTATGATATCCAATACTGTTTTTGGCTTTGGCCTTGCACATATTGTGCTAGGAACCATTGATTTAGTGGAACACCGCAATCGCTTTTAATAAAGTAAAACTTCAATCAGCGGGGTTAATGCATAATAAATCGGGCAAGGAGAGATCTGCTCCTTGCCCTCTACAAAAATCAGGCTTTTCTCTCCCTGCCCCGTGTCTTCCAAAATCCCAGCTTTCTTTCCTCATATTTTTTCATCTCCCTGAATACAATGGGGTAGAAAATAGGTACTGTTTAATGAAAGGATGGGGTTTATGCATCATCGATCTATGTTCTTTGCTAGGCGGCACCCTGCTTTTCTTTACCATCCTCACCTGCATTATCCGCATTTTGTTCGAGAACTTCCTGAAGTTCATCCTAATCAATTTATAGCATCCGCAAAAGACAGCCTATCATTGCTAAAAGATGCAGAAGCTTTGTTGACAAAACTCAGCCAATCACAAGCATTGTCAAAACAAATTATGAGTGCCGCTCAAGCCTCTCAATCTCAAACTGTAGAAAAGCTTGTCCAATCCATCGGGACAAAAATAATGCCCAAAATATCGTATAATCCAGATGGAATTACATTTAATTTTGACCATAAAACGCAGCCTCCCTACTGTTGTTTTCTTTCCATACAACTAAAATGGAGATAAAAGGAACAGACAAAGAAATTTCACTCCTTTTGTCTGTTCCTTTTATCTTGTATCCTCCAAGAACAAAGCATAGTTATCTTTACCCATTTTATGAAAAAAGGGAGAATAAAATAAAAATCGGGAGAAGATTTAATATAAAGTAAAATTTCAATCAGTGGAGGTTTTTTCACGTTCCCCGCTGGTTGTTAGTTGAACAAATCAGGCTTTTGCCCACCGAGATTTTTCATTTTCTCTCCCCATCCCTTAAGTTAAAGAAAAAAACAATTAATTTGCGGTAAAAATATCGACTTATCAGTACCTATAATTTGCGTTACTATCTTTTTGCCAGTTTTCGCCAGCATCTATCTTGCTTTAATCTGCAATCAGCAGGAGAAACGCTCCAGCTGATTGCACTTTCCCTTTATTAATAATAAGGATATGGACCGTACGGAACTGGTCCATATGGAACTGGTCCATACGGGACAGGTCCATATATAAAAGGACGCGGTCTTGCTATTGCTCCACCTACTAATCCACCTACTAATCCACCTAATAATGGCGCTCCAAACCAAATTCTTGAATCTTGATAAGGATTTCTGTATCCATACATCATCGGCGATAACCTCCACTCTCTGCTTTTTTATCTCCACTCTATCCTATGCATACGCCCTTTTGCTGGACTGGGCTTTCCACCTAACTAAATTGGTCTTTATCAGTCATAGAATGCCAATAATAGAATTTTTTCTTTTTGAATCCCCTAAAAGGAAATATGGACAAGGGCGAACTGATTAATTTATTCACCCTTCTTAGGATGCTTGTTTATACTAATAAGGAAATAGAGAACGAAAAAAGGAGGTTGTAAATTTTATGAATGACTATTTTAATTTGACAAATAAAACAGCCATTATTACAGGTGGGGGAGTAGGATTAGGCAAACAAATGGCCATTGCGCTTGGAGAAGCTGGCGCCAATATCGTAATATGCTCTAGAAAAATCGACAATTGTCTGCAAACAGCAGAAGAATTAACACAACTGGGCATCCCTGCAATAGCCGTTCCTTGTGATATTTCTCATCAAGAAGATATAAACCATGTGATTCAAACAACCATAAAAAAATTCGGTTCCATCGATATCCTTATTAATAACAGTGGCACTTCTTGGATGGCTCCCATTTTGGATTATCCCGAAGATAAATGGGACAAAGTGATGGATATTAATGTAAAAGGCACTTTTCTATTTTCCCAAGCAGCAGCAAAAAAAATGGCAGAACAAAAAAGTGGAAAAATAATCAATATCTCTTCTGTTACCGCCCTGCAGGGAACTCATCCAAGCTATCTGGATGCAGTCAGCTATAATACAAGCAAAGGAGCGATCATTACATTAACAAAAGAATTAGCTGTTAAGCTTTCACCATATAATATTCAAGTAAATGCAATTGCCCCTGGCTTTTTCCCAACCAAAATAACCTCTGTTTTCGCATCATATAAAAATCAGATTCTTGCTAAAATACCCGCAGGCCGCTTAGGGACAGAAGAAGATTTAAAAGGAATTGCTTTGCTTTTATCCAGCCAGGCTTCCGATTATATAACAGGTCAAATTATTGCAGTAGACGGTGGATTGTCCTCCATGCTTTAACATATAGAACACAGGCTTTATTAAAAAATTCTGTTGATTGCAGCAAAAAGGCATTCGCTACAATCTATACAATGCCAAAATCAACCATGAGCTTTTCCCTGATCAAAACACAAAATGAAAGGATGGAAATATATGAATGTTACATTTGATGTTTATGAAATCCTCAAAAAAGGAGGCGGCTTGCTGCAATTTAGGATTAATGATTTTATTCAGCACCAATTAAATAGTACGGCAGCCATTCATTTAGTAAAGGACCACACTGGAACTTTAGCAAAAAAAATTGAAAAATTACAAAATTATGTGGAAAGAACAGCTGCTATCATTAATCTGCCAACCAAAACAGATTTATCAAATGCTACACAGTTAATTCTTCAATCCGAAGAAAAAATTGATGATTTAGACGAACAAATTTATGATTTGCAGCTAAAGATGCAGGAGATAAAAGAAATTTTAGAAAATCTATCCCCTTCTTTTGCAGACACTAATACAAATGCCTTCTCACAAGGAGAAGTAATTGCAGCACTTCAGCAGGAAATGAATGCAGTCAAACAAAAAATCTCTAAACAAAAAAAACAATTAGCAAAACTACAAAATACTTCCGATAATCCTAATAAGGAATAGTTGATATGGCTGCTAATAAATTATCTTCCTTCGTTGAAACACTCTCCTATTCCTTAGATCCTGAAGTTGGCCTTTCTGAAAAATATCTTATTTGGAAAAAAAACAAAGCGACATTATGGTACTATCCTTCTCCAAACAAACAATATAAAGAACCTATCTTTTTGATTTATTCTTTAGTCAATAAAGCGTATATTCTCGATCTAGCTCCATCAATGAGCCTTATTGAATCGTTTACCAAAGCTGGATATGATACCTATCTAATCGATTTTGGCATACCTGGCTTTGAAGACCGCAACTTGACAATTGATGACTATCTTACTAAATATCTGGAAAAAGGCTATAGCCGAGCAATCAGACATGCCGGCACAGATGAAATGACCGTTATCGGTTTTTGTCTTGGCGGAACATTGGCTGCGATATTTGCTGCAACAACAAAACAAAATATAAAAAATTTGATTCTTGCTGTATCTCCAATAGATTTTTCCACCTTTCCCGTTTTCGATAATTGGCTAGAAGCGCTCCGCAACGGAGACATCCATATCAATGATTTAGTCGATAAAATGGGGATGATTCCTCCAAGCTCTATTAAATACGGAACAAGACTGCTCGTTTCTCCTGTTGCCTACAGCCATTACTTAGCATTATTAAGCCAAGCAGATGATCCTCATTATCGGGAAAAATGGACAAGAATGAATAAATGGACAATTGATCATATTCCCTTATCGAAAGAAGCATTTAAACAGATCATGAATGATCTTGTACGAGACAATAAAATCGTCGAAGGGGGATTACTGATTAACAACCAACTAGTTGATTTTCAGAATGTGCGCTGCAACTTGCTTGTTTTTTCCACTAAAAGCGATCCTCTTGTTCCAAGCAGTTTATGCGAGCCTATTATGGATTTAGTGGCAAGCAAGGATAAAACATTCACTCTCTTTGAAGGTGGGCACGCCTCTTTAGTTACAAAAGGAGATATGCCTTATCCAATGGAAGAGTGGCTCCTCCAGCATACTACACCTATATCACATCAGTGAAACTTCAATCAGTGGGAGTTTTTCCGGCTCTCCCACTGATTGTTCATTGAAATCTATATGCGGATTTTACTCAGCAAGTTTCTCACATGTTTCTCTTTTTCTCTCCGCATCCCTTCAGCGGGAAAAAAGCCCATTAAATAATGATAAAAGCTGAGGCTGTCAGTCAAATATTGCGACTGGCAGCCCCTTTTTTCTTATTATTTATTTCCTGCTTCAAATCTTTCCACTAATAATGCAAGCGTTCTTGTCATTGCACCCGTTGCCCCTTTAGCACCTAATGAATAGCTGCTGTTTGTTGTAGATGTTCCAGCAATATCCAAATGAACCCATGGCGTATTTTCTGCAAATTCCCCAATAAATGCTCCGCCCATTATCGCATGTCCATCTCTTGTCGGTGAATTATTTAAATCAGCAATATCACTATTTCGAACTTTTTCTTTATGGCAGTCAAAAATCGGCAGCCTCCAAAGTTGTTCGCCAGCTTCATAACTAGCCTCTAAAACCTGTTCAAATAATGCTTCATCATTTGTCATAGCTCCAGTTGTTTCCATTCCTAACGCTACAATTACTCCACCTGTTAATGTAGCAACGTCCACTAGATAATCTGCTCCATGATGCTTAGCATATGTAATGGCATCTGCTAAAACCAATCGCCCTTCAGCATCTGTATTTAACACCTCAATCGTTTTGCCGCTCATGGATGTAATTACATCATCTGGTTTAAAAGCAGCCCCGCTGATCATATTATCCGTTGATGGAATAACCGCGACCACATTTTGTTCTGGCTTTAGTTCCCCAATTATTTCCATCGCACCAAAAACAGCAGCAGCACCACCCATATCTGTTTTCATGCCAACAATTCCTGTTTTGGGTTTAATCGAGTAACCGCCCGTATCAAATGTAATGCCTTTTCCGACTAAGCCAATCACATCCTGCCAGGCCTCTTTTCCTTGATATTTTAGAACAATCATTTTAGGCGGCTCAACGGACCCCTGATTTACTGCCAATAATGCTCCCATGCCAAGCTTTAGCATGTCTTCTTTTTCTAAGATTTCTAGCTCAAAATCATATTTTTCTGCAAGATTTTTTGCATACTCTGCCAAATCACAGGCTGTAAGCATATTTCCTGGCAGGTTCACTAAGTTGCGAGCGGAATTTGTCGCTTTTCCATATACATAACCAACATGTAATGCTGCTTCTATATCTACTTGCTCCCTATCACTGTAAACCGTTATGTCTTCAATATTTTTCTCTGGTTCATTTGATTTTTGTTTATAGCCCGCAAATTCATATGTTGCCAGCGCATATGCTTCACTGAATGCATGAGAAACATCTAATGCATTCAATTTATCTGTCGTAAAGGAATCTGCCGCTAAGGACGTTTCCACCCATTTTTCTTGTTTTATTTTTTTGAATGCTGCTCCAAACAGTTCCTTTAATTCATGAAAATTCAACTCTTTTTCTTTGCCCAGCCCAATAAAAACGATTCGTTTTGAACCAATTTTTCCAAAGGTCGGAATAATAGCTAATCTTTTTTTCTTCGCTGAAATATCATTTTCTTTTATTAAATTGGTTAATTCTCCTTCAAAAACTTGATCCAGCTGAGCTAATTGTCCTTCTAATTTATGGGACTTCTCAAATAAACCGACAATAATACTTTCATGATGGTTTGCAAACTGCCATTCTTTTTGATATGTAAACATAAAAACCCTCCATTCTTTCTTTTTATTATACTAAAATAAAATAAATTTCGAATAGCTAATTATTTTTTTTATAAAACTTTTAACGAATAAAAGCCATTCTTCCCTTGAATGCATAGAACTGCCGCTATGGGAGTGTTTATGTAGTATGTTATAATAAATGAAACTTTAGACAAAAATGCACAGCATTCATTCAGCGCATGTTTTGTCTTTAATCGAACAATTTATCCAGCATTAACGGGCTTTTGCCCCCCACATCAAGAGGATGAGAAGAAACGAGAAATCTAGGTGGGCAGAACTTTATCTGTAAAAGCCCGATTGGTTCAACTAACAATCAGCGGGGAGGATCCCCCCACTGATTGAAGTTTCACTTTATGACAGGAACATTATTTTCTCCTTTATTGGGGTAAATAAATATAGTGCCTATATTATAGAAAGCGGAGGTAGTTTTTTTGGAGTTACTTTATAATTTTCCCTTGATCGCCAGTCTTGCAGCAATCTTTTTTGCTCAATTTGTTAAAGTGCCTATTACTTTTTTTATAACCAAAAAAATAGATTGGAAACTCCTTACTAGCACAGGTGGAATGCCAAGCTCCCATTCAGCAGCTGTAACAGCATTATCTACTGGCGTGGCCCTTGAAAGCGGCATAGGATCTCCTTTATTTGCTGTTGCAGCTGTATTTGCAATTATTACAATGTTTGATGCAACAGGTGTTAGAAGACAGGCTGGGGAACAAGCGATTGTGCTGAACCAGCTCGTTAGCGACTTTAATCGCTTTTTATCCGACGCAAAAGGCTGGCAAAATAAACCGGAACAGCAAAAAAGAAAAGAATTAAAGGAACTGCTTGGACATAAACCTATTGAAGTATTTTTTGGCGGATTAACAGGAATTGCTTTAACTCTTATTCTCGATGCCATATTAAAATAATACAATAAGTCAGCATAAAATGTTTCCATAGCAAAAAGGGATAGAATTTTTCTATCCCTTTTTGCTGCATCTATATGTATGGACGGTTAGCAATCGAAAACCAACCTATAAATTATTATCTGCTTTCAGAATTTGTATATTGTTGGCGAAAAACCTGCATTGATTTTTTTTCATTCAAATTTTTGAGCATTGCTTCTGTCAATTTCCCGCTGCCCTTTTCTACTATATACACATCTACTGTTTTTTTCCCCCACTTATTATAAACATCATCCACTGTTTCATAGTACAAATCCAATCTATTTCCTTGTATTGCTGAACCTGTATCTGCCACTACCCCAAAACCATAATCCGGAATGAACAAAATTGTGCCTATTGGAAACACCTTTGGATCAGCTGCAATTGTGCTATATAGATCTCTTTTTACTTTTACACCTGAATAAGTAATGCCAAATAGCGGATCATTAGGCGTTTTTCCTGTTGATTCATACCCAGCTGTATAACCAGTTGCAACAACCCTTTTTTTCGGATAAGGCGACCAGTCTTTATTTTCCAGCGATGGCTTTTCTCCTAACACTTCCTTGCTAGAAGAAATCTGCGTCTTTTCAGCTGGTAGCTTTTTTAAACTTTTAAAAGAGACATCTATTTCTTTTAACATATGATAGCTGCTAGTTTCTTCTATACTCTCTATTTTATTTTGCTTATTCTTACTAGAATAGGAACTTGCTTCAACCCCTGAAATAGCTTGAAAAGTTGTTAGTAATGCAAGAATAAATAATAGAATCATTCCTATTCTTATAAAAAATTTTTTTCTAAAAGTCATTCTTTCACTCCTCCTGATTCTATTCATTTCCTATTCTTAAAAAAAATATGCAAAAAAAATTTAGAAAAACAAGCAAAAAAACTAGTAAATATTAACAAATATATTTTCTTTTATAATATAAAATACTAAAAATTAACAGTATGATAGTTTTCCTGACGCTTATTAATATTCTGTTTATGCTGATTATTATTAGTGTTGTCAATAAAATGCGTTATTTTGAAGTGTCTAATATTGTTTACTGTGATATGATAAAAAAAAAGTCATTTATTTAGAGGAGGTTTATACACTTTGAAAGAAGATCAAACAATTTATGACATAACAGTAATAGGGGGAGGACCTGTTGGAATGTTTACCGCTTTTTATGGTGGAATGAGACAAGCCACTGTAAAAGTAATTGAAAGCCTTCCACACTTAGGGGGGCAGCTGACTGCCCTTTATCCTGAAAAATATATATATGATATTGCAGGTTTTCCAAAAGTTCGCGCACAAGAATTAGTCGACAACTTAACAGAACAAATGTCCAAGTTTGAACAAAATATTGTTCTAGAGCAAGCTGTACAAATAGTGGAAAAACAAGCAGATGGAATATTTAAATTAACAACAGATAAAGAAATCCACTTTTCTAAAACGATTATTATCACTGCAGGAAATGGTGCATTTCAGCCTCGTAAATTAGAGCTAGAGCAAGCGAAAGAATACGAAGGAAAAAATCTGCATTATTTTATTAATGACTTAAACCAATTTGCTGGAAAAAAAGTAATGGTATTTGGCGGAGGAGATTCTGCCGTAGACTGGGCAATGATGCTTGAACCTATTGCAGAGACAGTTTATCTTGCCCATCGCAGGGATAAATTCCGTGCCCATGAACATAGTGTAGAAAATTTAATGAATTCAAAAGTATTGGTTAAAACGCCATTTGTTCCTTCTGAATTAGTTGGCGATGAAGCAGGAATTAAGCAAGTTATCCTTGAAAATGTTACAACACAAGAAAAAGAAATCATCGATGTAGATGCAGTTATTGTTAACTATGGCTTTGTCTCTTCCCTTGGTCCTATTAAGGAATGGGGCTTAGAAATCCAGAAAAATTCCATTGTCGTCAACAGCAAAATGGAAACAAATATTCCAGGAATTTATGCAGCTGGCGACATTTGCACATATGATGGGAAAGTTAAATTAATTGCATCCGGTTTTGGAGAAGCCCCAACATCTGTAAACAATGCAAAAGCATATTTAGATCCAAAAGCGCGCGTTCAGCCGCTTCACAGTACTTCTATGTTTAAATAGTAGCACCTATGGACAAATAAAAAAGTGTAGAGAATCCATTCCTGTTCTCTACACTTTTTTTATTTATTTTACGATCAAAACAGGACACTTTACTCTTTTAGCTACTTTATGGCTAACACTGCCTAATACCATTTCCTGCAAGGAGTTTAAGCCACGGCTGCCTATAACCACTAAATCGAATGATTCTTTATTTGCATACTCAACAATAACAGGACCAGGCTCTCCCCTTAAAAAGGTCAATTTATAAGCAATATTTTTAGACTGAATCTGTGCTTCGATAGGCATTAGCTTCTTCCGTCTTGATAGCTCTAATTCCTCTTTATCCATCGAATGCAGCACTTGATCCTTTGCTTTAGAAAAATCTACTACGTATACTGCCTCTATCATACAGCCTTCTGCCAGACCTGCCATCACAATTGCCTCATTGGTAGCTCTTAATGAATGCTCGGAGCCATCTACTGCTAATAAGATCTTTTGATACATCCGTTTCACTCCCAATCGCTAAATTAATGTGCAGATAATTTTGGATTTGATTGTTTATAGATAGCCAGCTTATCCACTAGTCTTTTACTTGCGGAATTTAATCCTTTAATCGTGACATTATTATTATTTTCCTGATATTTCAGCACGACTTTGTCTATTGCTCCTACTGCTGAATCATCCCAAATATGTGCATTTGCAAAATCAATGACGATGTCTGTCGATTGTGCAGTAAAATCAAATGCATCTACAAATCCCTCTACAGATGCAAAAAATAATTGCCCCTCTACTTCAAATAAAATATTAGAATTTTGTGCATGTTTTTGCACTTTGATTGTTGAGATTTTTGAAACAAAAAAGACCGCACTTAAAATAACCCCAGCAATAACTCCTTTTGATAAATCATGTGTTGCTACTACAATAAGGACAGTAGCAAGCATTACTAGCGCATCAGTCCTTGGAGCTTTCACCAAATACTGAAACGAGGCCCAATCAAATGTCCCAATTGACACCATAATCATAATCCCAGCTAGAACAGGCATTGGGATTTGAACAACTAAATCTCCTAAAACAATGATCAAAAACATTAAAAAAAGACCAGCAGTCAGCGTAGAAAGTCTGCCGCGCCCTCCTGACTTCACATTAATAACCGATTGTCCAATCATTGCGCACCCTGCCATGCCGCCAAAAAAGCCATTGATAATATTCGCTATTCCCTGTCCTCTAGATTCACTATGCTTATTACTGTCTGTTCCTGTCATATCATCTACAATCGAAGATGTTAATAACGATTCTAATAGACCGACAATAGCTAAAGCGATGGAATAAGGAAAAATAATCTTTAATGTTTCCAAAGAAAAAGGTACGTCAGGTATCAAAAAAGATGGCAAGGATTGTTTAATAGCACCTAAGTCTCCTACTGTTCTCAAATCAGCACCTGTATAAATAGAAATAATAGTTAATAGAACAATAGCAATTAATGGTGCAGGAACAGATTTAATAAACCGTGGCACAATATAAACAATCAGCAATGTTATACCGACAAACACATATGTTAAAGCGGAAATTCCTAAAAAATGCGGGACTTGAGCCATAAAAATAAGAATAGCCAATGAATTGACAAAACCAATCATGACAGCTCTTGGAATAAACTTCATTAATCTCGCTATTTTAAACACGCCAAATATCACTTGGATAATTCCTGTTAAAATAGTGGCTGCCAGCAGATAATTTAAACCATATTCCTTTACTAAAGGAACCATTAATAAAGCCATTGCGCCTGTTGCTGCTGAAATCATCCCTGGGCGCCCGCCTACAAAAGCAATAATGACTGCAATGCAAAAAGATGCATATAATCCAACCATTGGATCTACTCCTGCAATGATGGAAAAAGCAATGGCTTCTGGAATTAGAGCTAAAGCTACCACAATTCCTGCAAGCACGTCTGCTCGAACGTTCGAAAACCACTCACGTTTTATTTTTTCTACCACTTTTTTCACCTCATCTATATATTTTAACTTGTTTTGCAAGTCAATTTTAGTTCAACAGACATAGTGTACCATCTTCCTTCCCAAAAAAGAACCTTTTTAAGACTTTTTCTTTTACTAAAGGTTATGATATGATAAAAGAAAAGTATGATCGTTAAGGGAGATTTTGCATGCTAGTTGGATATATGAGACCCTATGAAGATGATCCTCATTGTGAAAAGCAATTAAAAATATTGCAAACACATTGTTGCGAAGCGATTATTTCCGAAGATCATTCCTCTGCTAAAAAAAGAACAAACCTTAATAACATGATAAATGCTCTGCATCCAGGCGATAAAATAGTGGTAGCCAAGTTATTTGCATTAGCAGATTCTACTCGGCACTTAGTTGAGCTATTAGAAAAAATTCAAACACAAGATGCCTATCTGCAATCAGTTGCCGAAAATGTAGATACAAGTAATCCTTCTGGCTATCCATTTTATGATATTGTCAAACATCTTGTTGAGTTTCAAGGCGATGTCATTAGCGAAAAAACAAAAAAAGGGTTATTAGAAGCAAAACGAAAGGGAATTACAGCAGGACGCCCTAGAAAGCCAGATGAAAATGTGCGGCGTGCTATTATTATGTATCAAAGTAAAAAATATAGCCTTAGCCAAATAAAAGAAGAAACTGGAATAAGCAAATCCACCTTGTACCGCTATCTTGAAAATTAATATATTACAGCGTGAGGCACATGAATATTTTATGCGCCTCACGCTGTTGACTTGGAGATAACCACGCCCTTTAAGTTTGTTGTTCAATTAAACCATTTTGTTGAGAAGATACTGCTTCCTTCAGTATTTAATCATCGATAGCAATATCTTTTCGATATTCTTTTAATGATATTTTTTCCTTAACAAATTGAAAACCGTATAGGAGCAAGGCCTCAATAGTGAAAACATACATTAGTTCAATTTTTTTCATTCGGACCAACGAAGCTATGCCTAATTTTTTTAAGTAATATACTAAACCATAGGTGAACGCTGAATCCACGATTAAGTTCAACATCATATATCTAAAAAAATTGCCATACGTCCATTTTAATATCCAAAGTGAACCGACCAAAAATGGTCCCAACATAAAGGGAATCACTCCTGATATTTTAGGATGGAGTGTTTCATACCACCACCACCATTTTCGCTTTTTGGCAATATAATTGACTATCCTCACTATCAGGGACATAAGTAAACTTGCTGGTAAAAACCTCTTGAAAGCACCTTTTCCTAATAAGGGCACTGCAAACCAAGGGAGGATCATCATTAAAACTAATAATAACTTTGAATATCTCATAAACTTCATCAAACAACCTCCTACTCTCTCCATCAGAAATAATATCCCCAAAAATAGGAAAAATATAAAAGAAACACCCCTATAAAATCCAATCGAATAGGGGGGGAATCTATCTTCTGATTCCTCTCACCACTGTATGTATGGTTTCGTATACAGCAGTTCCATTCCAGACTGACGTAAGGTTGGAATATCTTTCATAGAAGCTTTTTAAGCTTAATTCTCGCCAATTCAGATAGTTAGTAATCATAAAAAATTTGTGGGGATAAGTCGTCTACTGTTTCAATCACATAGTGTTTGTGAAGCAAAATAACAAAATAGTTCGAGTCCTTTTTATAGCCCCTTAATGTTCTCTGTCTCACTCTTTCTGCGCTTTTCCCTGCCACAACTAGGTCAATTGCCTATTCCATTGTTAATTTTGGATACAATATTCCTTTTGATTAGCCATTTTCCCCACTCACTTATTTAAAGACAAAAAAAACCTCCTCGATAGTTATGTTTTTGACATTAACTAATCGAGAAGGCTTGTAATCCACAATCCCTGTAACAAATTCTTCATTCACCGCTTTTTTAGCACTCTTCAGGCGTACCAGCATTCTTCGCCGTTCTGAATGATGACCCGCATCCGCATGATGCAATTGCATTCGGATTGTCAATGGTGAATCCGCCGCCCATCATGGATTGTTTGTAATCAATTTTTGTTCCCTTTAAAATGGCTGTATCATTTTGATCGACAATTAACTGAATTCCAAATTGTTCAGACAGCACATCCTTTTCTTCCTTTTCCCCTGCGAAACCCATTCCATATGATAATCCGCTGCATCCGCCGCCTCTTACAGCAACCCGCAAAAATGTTGTATCATCATCACTTTCTTTCATCATTTCTTTTATTTGCAAAGCGGCTGCTTCTGTTAATATAACAACTTCTTCTGACATGTTATACATTCCTCCCTTATTTTCTCTTTTCTTTAGTATATACCGCAAAACATAACTACTCAACCGAATCGCTTTTGGGAAATTTTGATATTCCTTTATTTTCAGCAGAAAAACTCCAAAACTCCCTCCCTAACTATTCCCTTCTATAAACGCCCTCTATTAATCTCTTATAAAAATTTTAAAAAAACCATTGGGTACAATAGTACTATTTCGTGTATAATCATTTTGAACTATATTACCTATTTCTAGGAAGGTGCGATGATGACCAGCATAGAATCTCTTTACATTAAGCAATGTACTTGTTTATTATGCGAGACTGCTTTTACAACCCAAAAAATCCGCATGAAATTTGTAAAAATATTAAACCACGATTCAGACTTTTGTCCTATATACGCTAATGATAATAATCCACTGTTTTACTACATATATGTTTGCCCAGCATGCGGATTTTCCTTTCATGAAGAGTCCACTCCTAAATTTTCATTAAATGAAAAAATGCTGTTAATTGAAAAAGTATGCAATCAGTGGACACCTCGTTCATTTGGCAGTAAACGTTCCGCAGATGATGCTATTACAGCTTATAAATTAGCAACATACTGTGCAAATTTACGGGAGGAAAAACATGTTTTAATTGGCGGACTATATATTCGATTAGCGTGGATATACCGTTCAAGGAATAATGATCAGCAAGAGAAACGATTTCTTCTCCTTGCGCTGCAAGAATATGAATCTTCCTATATGACCGGAGACTATAAAGGAACCATTGTCTCTGAACAAAAAACAATGTATTTAATTGGAGAGTTGGCTAGACGAACGAACCAAATTCCCAAAGCCATCAAATACTTTTCTCGCATTATCGAACAGCAAACAAAAACGACTGAACCTAATATCCTTCACTTAGCCAAAGAAGGCTGGAATAAAATTAAGCATGTGCACCATGCCTGATTATATCTTTGGCTGTCCAAAGATTATTGCAAATGAAAAAAGGATATTTCTCTTTTGGCTCTAGAGAAATATCCATATTGCTTCTATAAAGGCTGTTTCTTAAAAGATTGTTGTTTTTGAGCTAGCATGATAAAAATAATAGCCTTTTTGAATTGGTTGATTACAGTGCAAGGTGCGAGACTCCTATGGGATTTGGTGAGTCCCCCGCAGGGCCGCTGCCTGTGGCGGCCCGCAGCCCGCCCCACGGAAAACGAGCATGCCTTCACTGTAATTAACCTACTTCTTTCCAAATAACAAAGTTTACAAAAACAGCCATTTAAAAAAAGGGATCCTCTTCTATAAACATATAAACATTTTTCACTAATTCTTCTGTGGTTTCGCCTGTCACTACTTCCCCATTTACCAATGCGAATAAAGCTTCCCCACATTGCCCGCATAATCCTAAACAGCCATAGTCCAATACATCTAAATTGTCATCGCTCTCTAAAATTTCTTTAGCTGCTTGTGATCCAGAAGAAAGATTACTAAGGCAAAATTCTACAATTGGCTTAAACAAATTTCTCACCTCTTTAATACCACATATCGTATCTTTTTTCATTTTAATAATCAAGAATAAAGTGCCGCTACTTGCTAATATACTGTTATATCAAGACAAAGTTATTTTCTTTCTGTTTATCTAAAACGTACAAACTCCATCTATGGAATAATAAATTATTACCAAATAAGCTACGCAACCACTTACTTTTAAAGGGGACATTCTATGAAAAATCTTGTTATTCTTGGAGGCGGCTATGGCGGAATGAAGCTCCTTACCAGTATTATTCCTCATTTGCCGTATAACATTTTAGTAACGCTTATTGATCAAACGCCTTATCATTTTTTAAAAACAGAATATTATGCTTTAGCTGCTGGAACTGTATCCGCTAACCATATCCGCATTCCATTTCCCGAACATCCTCAAGTATCCTTTATAGAAGGAGAAATAGCAAAAATTGATTTGCAGCGTCATAAAGTTAGCTTAACCAATAAGAAAACTATTTTATATGATGACTTAATTATTGGACTTGGCTGTGAAGATAATTACCATAATATTGCAGGTGCAGATACATACACATACAGCATTCAATCTATTGAAAAATCACGAAAAACTCATCAAAAGCTAAATCAATTGCTCCCAGGATCAAAGGTTGCAATTATTGGGGCTGGTTTAAGCGGAGTAGAACTCGCTGCTGAACTGCAAGAAAGCAGAGCAGATTTGCATATCACGCTATTTGACAGAGGAAAAAATATTCTCTCCTCTTATCCCCCACGGGTCGGCAAATATGTGGAAAAATGGTTTGAAACACACCAAGTAAAGATTGCCCGCTGCAGCAAAATTACTGTTATTGAAGAAAACACTGTGTGCAATCATGGCAAAAAAGAGCATTTTGACTGTATTATTTGGACAGCAGGAGTAAAACCAAATCAAGTCGTGCAAAACATCGACGTGGAAAAAGACGATAAAGGCCGAGTAATTTTAACTCAATATCACTACTTGCCAAATAATGAACATGTTTTTGTGGTAGGAGATTGCGCCAGTTTAAATAAACCTCAAAGTGCACAGCTTGCAGAAGAACAAGCCGAACAAATTGCTACCGTATTAATCGCCCGTTGGAGAGGCAGCAAATTGCCCGAAAAAATGCCCGAACTAAAGCTAAAAGGAATTTTGGGCTCATTAGGCAGCAAGCATGGTTTTGGTTTAGTCGCTAACACTCCATTAACTGGAAGAGTGCCGCGCCTAATAAAATTTGGGGTGCTTTGGAAAGATAAATCAAAAAAGAAAAAAACATTTAGATTGTAGCAAACAAAAGGCTGTTTTAACTAAAACAGCCCCCTTTTTTCATATACTGGCATACCCATATTTTTCAAATTCTGCATAAATGGTTTTTAAGCGTGGATTTCCCTCGCCAACAATTTCTTCTTCAATAACTACTACTGGATAAAATAAATCCTCTTCAATTATTTTTTTGCAAAAAGCACGTTTTTTTTCCTCTACAGGCGGGTGAAAAATATCGTAATAATTAATTGTGAACTTTTGGTCTGGAAACTTTCTGCTAATTGCTGCTTGCAGCCATTCATACGTATCCTTTGATGATGGCAAATTAACACAGCTTGCACAAATTTGTTCTGCTCCATATATGCTAACTTCTACTTCTTTTTTCATTTTTTTCTCCCCTTTGCTGCTATTTTCTTCTATTTGTGCACTTCTGTTAACTTATTTTGTAAAGTACCATTTATTGTTTATTCGATTTCCTATTTCCATAATAGATTTTTTACCTTATTGTGATTATAATAAAGAATAGGAAAGGAGTCGATAGATATGGCAGAATTAGAAATGAAAGAACAAGTTCAGGAAGTATTAGATAAATTGCGTCCATTCCTTTTAAGAGATGGTGGGGACTGCGAATTAGTAGACGTAGAAGATGGCATTGTTAAATTGCGTTTATTAGGCGCTTGTGGCTCTTGCCCAAGTTCTACCATTACATTAAAAGCTGGTATAGAACGTGCATTGTTAGAGGAAGTTCCTGGAGTTATGGAAGTAGAACAAGTATTTTAATCTAAACTTAATCCAAAAGACACCGTCAAAGAGATACTGCTTGTAAAATCGGCACTAGCAGCACCTTCCTTTGCTGGTGTCTTTTTTCTGCAGAACAGCTTAATTATTTTTCTTGTTTTAAAAAAAAATTCTTGTTCCAAAGACATGTAGATCCGTCAAGAAACAAGAATTTTTTGTTATTTTTTTAATAAAGCAGAACTTAGGCTTCCTGTTACGCAACTACCTTTATAATCGACATGGACTGGCAGATAGTCCATATTAGGAAGCAATTTCTTTAAGCCATCAATTACAGAGGAGGTTTGTCCTTTTTTAACAAAACACAATACTGTAGGACCTGCACCGCTTAATGTTACACCATATGCACCAAACTCAAATGCATGATTTTCAATTATTTGCAGATGGGGCACTAGACTTTTGCGATATGGCTGATGATATTTATCCTTTTTCATCATTTTTCCCGCTAATTCCATATTTCCTGTTAAAAGTGCCGCAACTAATAAATTGGAAACAGCTCCTGCTGCAACCGATTCAGAGTAAGACATAGAATCAGGAAGAACACCTCGAGAAGACTTTGTCAGCAATTCTTCTTTTGGAACAACTGCCACAAGCTCTAAATCAATCGAATGGATAACTTCTGCATCTATTTCTTCCCCTAATTGACATCCGACTATTAATCCGCCAAAAATGCTTGCTCCCACATTATCCGGATGCCCCTCTACAAGAGATGCAATTTGCAATTTTTCCTTTTTAGAAAGCCTTAGATCACATAAACAATCGGCAAGCTCAATTCCCGCAACTATGGCTGAAGCACTTGATCCTAACCCTCTAGCCAATGGAATATTGCTGGAAACCTTTATCTGACATGGGGTTAGCTTTTTATTATATTGCTTTGCAACTTCTGCTGCCGTTTTTACAATAAAGTTTGTTTCATCCTTAGGAAAATCCGCTAGTTCCTGATTCATTGGAATTACTTCCCATTGATCAGAAGCAGTTATATCCAAGGTTAAATATAAATCCAAAGCTAACCCAATACTATCAAAGCCAGGACCCAGATTAGCCGAACTTGCTGGAACCCTTATTTGAAGCATATCACTTTCGCTCATATATGAACTACTCCTCTAATATGTTCCGCAACAGCTTTCTCATCATTTGGAAGAAGGACTGGTTTAATAGGACTTACATCAATAGCAGTATTTGGATCTTTTAATCCATTGCCTGTTAGAACAGCAACGATTTTGCTGCCTTTAGCAATTTTTCCGCTTTGAATATGTTTATAGACACCTGCAATTGATGCACAGGAACCTGGCTCAGCAAATACTCCCTCTGTTGCAGCAATTTTGCGATATGCGGCAATGATTTCTTCATCCGTTACTTCATCTATAACACCGTTGGATTCTTTTTGGGCTTGCACAGCTAACTCCCAGCTAGCAGGGTTTCCGATGCGGATGGCAGTCGCAATTGTTTCTGGATTTTCAAATACTCTATTATGAACAATCGCTGCCGCTCCAGCCGCTTCAAAACCATGGATTTTCGGAAGACCTGTTTGCTTTGCTTCATGGTATTCTTTGAAACCTTTCCAATAAGCGCTGATGTTCCCTGCATTTCCAACCGGGATGGCTAAAATATCTGGTGCTTGACCTCCAAGCTGATCACAAACCTCAAACGCCGCTGTTTTTTGTCCATCTAAACGATATGGATTTACAGAGTTAACAAGCGCTACAGGTTCTGTTTCGCTAATTTTGCGGACCATTTGCAATGCTTGATCAAAATTTCCTTCAATAGAAATAATTTCTGCTCCATACATAACTGCCTGCGCCAATTTCCCCATTGCAATTTTGCCTTCTGGTATTACAACAATACAGCGCATGCCTGCACGAGTTGCATATGCTGCTGCTGCTGCTGATGTATTTCCAGTTGATGCACAAATAACCGTATTATTGCCTGCTTCTTTTGCTTTAGCAACAGCCATAACCATTCCTCGGTCTTTAAAAGAGCCTGTTGGGTTTGTGCCCTCTGTTTTAACGTATAATTCTACTCCCCATTCTTCGGAAAGTTTATCTAGTTTAATTAAAGGAGTATTCCCCTCGTTTAATGTCAGCTGTGGTGTTGCTTCTGTTACTGGCAAAAATTCTTTATATTCTTCTAAAAGGCCTTTCCATCTCATTACTTTATTCCTCCCTCTACGCGGTACGAGCTTTTTACTGTTTGAACAGTTTGCAAATCGTTTAATTCAACTAATATATTTTCATAGTCTGCTAGTGATGCATGATGTGTAACTAAAACAATTTCAGCCAATCCTTTTTCCTTTACAGGCAATTGAAGTATCTTTTCAAAGCTTACACCATGTTGTGAGAAAATTGAAGTAATTTCAGCAAATACTCCTACCTCATCTTTTACTTGAAGCCGAAGGAAATATTTAGAAAAAATTTCTTCAGATTCTTTTAATTTCTTTTTATATTGAGGTGCGACTGTCCCTTTACCATTTACTCCCAAACGCATATTTTTCAGCACATTTACCAAATCCGAAACAACAGCAGTTGCTGTTGGCAGACTGCCTGCACCTGGTCCGTAGAACATCGTTTCCCCCACTGCTTCTCCAAAAACATAAACAGCATTAAATTCATCATTTACGGCTGCAAGCGGATGACTATCAATTAAAAAAGTCGGCTGCACACTGACCTCTACCTTTTCATTATCCCGTTGAGCCACTCCAATTAGCTTCATTGTATAACCAAGCTGACTGCCATAGCGAATATCCTCTTCTGTTACTTGTGAAATTCCTTGTACCTTTACATCTTCTAAACTAATATTCATCGAAAAACCAAGCGTCGCAAGAATTGTCATTTTGCGGGCAGCATCCAAACCTTCAACATCAGAAGTCGGATCACTTTCTGCAAAGCCAAGTTCTTGCGCTTCCTTTAGAACCTCTTGATATGTTCTTTGCTGCTTCGTCATTTTGGTTAAAATAAAATTAGTAGTTCCATTTACGATTCCCATTAATTTATTAATGCGGTCTGATGCTAAACCATCCACAAGTCCTCTTAAAATAGGAATGCCTCCAGCAACACTTGCTTCATAAAAAAGATCGCATCCATTTTGGCTGGCTTGCTGCAAAAGCCTTGCACCATAAAGCGCCATTAAATCTTTATTCGCTGTAACCACATGCTTTTTATTTTCCAGCGCTTTGGTTAAGTAATCCCTTGTTTCTTCTACTCCTCCCATTACTTCAATTACAACATCTATATCAGGATCATTTAAGATATCTTCCACATTCGTCGTCAGCATTTCTTTAGTAATAGAAATATCTCTCTCTTTATTCACATTTTTCACAAGAATCTTTTTTACTTTTACTGGACAGCCGACTTGGTGCATAATCTTATCTTGGTGATTTTCAATGATTTTTACAACACCTGTTCCGACCGTACCTAGTCCAAGTAATCCTATTGATATTGCTTCCATCTGCTTTCCCCCTAAAGATGTGCTTTATAAACGAACAACTGTCTACCTATAGTAGACATTATAGTGTTAGTTTATTTTTTTTACAAGAGGTGATTTACATATTCTTCTGAATTCTTTTCTACTCTTCCTTTTATTTCCTAAATCACTTCTAATTTCTATGCATTAACATTGTTTTCTACATTATAAAACAATGGTTGGTTTATTCAACCCAAATTTTCTAATTAATATGATTTTTTATAAAATAACAATTACTTTCGTCTTTATTTTTTTGGCTGTTTTCGCAAACTTTGTTGCTTTTTCCCAAGTATGGAGCCGTGATTTCCATTTCAGGATGCTCGCTTTCCGCAGGGCAGGCGTTGAGCCTCCTCGGCGTAAACCGCCTGTTGAGGTCTCAACTGTCCCGCTAATCTAAGCAGGAGTCTCGCATATCCACTCCAATCAACTAGCCTTGTTTATTCAGTTCTCGCATTTACAAAGCTTATTGAAAAACAACAATCTTTTAGAACATAGCCATTTTTTCAGACTGCTTCTTTCGCTCCCATCTTAATTAGAAAAGCCTTCACTTAAAAGTAAAGGCTTCACAGAATGTCGAGAAAGTTTTGAAGCAAACCTTCAGGCTGTCGAAAATGCTTGCTTTCTTCGTTATTTATTTTGTTCCGATGCTTCGCTTGCTTGCAATTACACAGCAAGCCAGCTGACAGCAGGAAGCTTCATTTTTTTCACTGGTACTTCTACATTTTCAAAAAAGTGGCTTAAAAAACGCTCCGAATCCTTTGATTGGCTTAAAAACTTTTTCAAACGGTCCTCTAGCAATAGCCGATCTGCTTCATGGACAGAAGAATAATAGTTTTCAATACACTCAATATAATGCATGGGAAAAAGCAGTCTTGCATAAATTAATCGCCACGAAAAAGCACTTAATGGCATCACAGTCTGATAATCATGAAAAAAACTTCTTATATCTCTATGATATGTTTTAATATTTTGGAAATACCGTTCTCTAGACCATTCGGATAAATCTCTTCCGCAATGATCGAATACCCAATCAAAAGGGTTTTTAATATAATACTCTCCCATCCAAGTGTTTTTTATAAAACGATGATGGCAAATTGTTCCGCTATCGACAGCAGCAGGCTCCTCATCCAACTCTGTATCCACTAAATATTGCAGTGCATTTTCCCCTATCCCTAAATAATAGGGGAAGGATTCTAAAAATAATCTATCAAAATCACTTTCTGGCTCTTTGTACAACATGCCATTCCAAAAGCCTTCTATTTGATCAAGGCGCTTCTCCCAAAGATTCTTCCACTTCCCAATTCGGCTGATTTTTTCTACATTAAAAGGAACGGTTCTTCCTCTATAGTGAAATTTTCCAAGCTTTCTTCCCAATTGTTTTGATGTAAATCCAGATACTTGTTTATTTTGGAGTACACAAAATGCTTGTTCCTCTACTTCCACTCGAGTTTCTCCTTCTTTACTGGCTAAAAAATGGCTGACTTGCTTATCTCCTCTTTCCACTAAATGCTGGACTAATCGCTCTAGTTCATCCATTTCTTCTTCCGGTTTATTTGCAATCGGCACTAATGTATATAACTCTCCATTATGAATGCATGCTTCAAATTGTCCAATTCTTTTCTCTTCTTCCACCTCTATTCCATACTTGCTGTATAAAATGTTCCGTATCATTTTCTCCTCCCCCTTCTCTTTCCTTACTTCTCTTTCCTTACTTTATTTCTATGCACTAGAAAAAAATTTAATAGCAAATTGCATTTTTTTGCATATACTAATAAGCACAAGTAGAGCAAATATGCTTATAACAAAAGAAAAAGGTGAAGTCTATGGCATTTGAGGATATGGATCTAACAGAAAAAACAGCTAGACAATGGCTGCATGAAAGAGGCGTAGAAATACGTGATATAGCTGATCTTGTCTATATACTGCAAGAAAAGTATCATACTAATTTAGAAATGACTGATTGTATAGAAAATGTAGAACGTGTGCTTTCCAAACGAGAAGTTCAAAATGCTATTTTGACGGGCATACAATTGGATGTTCTAGCAGAGAAAAAATTGCTTGAAACGCCATTGCAATCAATAATTGAAAGTGATGAGGGCCTTTATGGAGTAGATGAAGTACTAGCTTTTTCCATTGTCAATGTTTACGGCTCGATTGGTTTTACTAACTACGGGTATGTCGATAAATTAAAGCCTGGCATTTTAAAAAAGTTAAATGATAAATCAACAGGAAAGTGCCATACTTTTTTGGATGATATCGTTGGGGCCATCGCAGCTGCTGCTTCAAGCAGACTTGCTCACCGTGTTCGCGGAAAAGAATAGAATGAAGCTTCAAGCAGTGTTTTTTCTCATCATTCCTAAAGCCGAAAGGGGGGGCAAAAGCCTATTAAACAGTGATAATTTTCAGCAAGAAGTGACCCCTTTAGATCTGCTGTTTTTTCGGGGTCACTAGGCCATTTATTTTAGCACTTTCCAATCGCTTAAACTACCTACAGCAAAACTGGGCTTCTCTTTAATTGTCATAAGTTCTTCTTTTGTTGTGACACCAGTATGTACCAGTATCGTCTCAATGCCAGCACGGATGCCTGCCAATATATCTGTATGATAATTATCTCCAATCATTGCAACATCTTTTTTATCCATTCCTAATAATTTAATTGCTTGGTCGACGATAATGGATTCTGGCTTGCCAATAACGAGAGGCTTTGTTTGCGTAGAAACCGTCACTGCTGATGATAAAGCGCCATTGCCAGGCAGTAGTCCTCTTTCTGTCGGCAAAGCAGTATCTCCATTTGTGATAATATAAGAAGCGCCTTTTCTTACAGCTAAGCAGGCCACCGCTAATTTCTCATAGTTAATCTGCTGATCCATGCCAATAACGACATAATCAACTGCCTGTTCTCCTTCACTAAGAGAAAGCTGCTGCTCCAATAAAGCTGTTTTTAGCCCTTCTTCGCCGATCATAAATACTTTTGCGGCACTATTTTCATTCCGGATATAATTGGCCGCTGCCATGGCCGATGTGAATACATCTTCTTTTTTTGAGGGAATATCAAATTCTCTCAATTTTTGTGCAACAGCCTCTGGAGTTTTGGTCGAGTTATTTGTTACATATAAATAAGGGATATCTGCCGCAATTAGCTTTTTTACAAAATCGCGGGCCTCTGCAATCACTTCAGTTCCTCTATACATTGTTCCATCTAGATCAATTAAATATCCTTTAAAACGTTTCATAATTTCTGCTCCTTTCTATGAAGGCTTTTGGAAAAACACCTGGGGATTTCAGAATAACCAAAACCATTTTCATCCATTAAGTGAAGAGCAAAGATACGCTAATGCCTGATGCATCTTTTACTTAATTTTTAAAAGCTGTTACAGGCCCCAATTCGTTTACTAAATAATGATGAATGGCCTCAATAAATTCTTTTAATGTTTGCACCTTGCCAGAAAAAGTATCATAAAGCTTTTGGTGGTCGATATTTAAATAATCATGCACTAATTGTCTTCGATATGCTAAAAGCTGCTTTAATTCAGTGGCCGTTGTTTTCGAGTACACTTTCTCATCTTCTAAAATATCAACAATATCTTCATAGCTTCCCGGATCCCTCATGATAAATCCATCTATCATGCTGTTGCCTACATCTAAAATAGCCTCTAACATCATGTGGGTTATTCTTTCCAAGGCAGCTTTCTCCACTACTGTATTCCAAATGGATTGATTCTCTAATAACGCAATTTGTTTATCCAGATAATGCAACTGCGCTTCAATTTTTGTACGATCCACAAAATACATACTCTCTCTTCTCTCCTTTATCTGCTTATAAACTGCTGGTTAAACGAGCTGGTCTCCCATAAAAATATCCTTGTGCCAAATCCACATTATAGCGGGAAAGCAACAATGCCTCTTCTGCATTTTCAATTCCTTCTGCCACCACTATCGAACCTATTTCTTTGGCAATTAACAGGATTCCTTTTAATATAGACTCTTTTACAGAGGACTTATCAATATCTTGAATAACGGAACGGTCAATTTTAATGATATCCGGCATAATTTCATTAATAGAGTGCAGGCTGGCATAACCAGAACCTGTATCATCGATTGCGATACGAAAACCTATTTCCCGCAATGCCTGTAAATTAGAAATGAAATATGGCAGCCCTTCTATTGAATCGCGTTCGGTTACTTCTATTATGATTCTTTTTGGAGCAATATCCCGATACTTTTTCATTTTTTTCATTAATTCATGGACAAAATGCCGATTCCCGATCGTAGGTGGGGTAAAATTAATAAAAATATCCTGATGCCAAGTAGTAGATGTGATTTGGTCCAATGTTTTTTCTAAAACAATCATTTCCAAATCATATAAACACTTCATTTGCTTTGCTATGGAAAAAAGATGCAGAGGACTCTCTAGCGGGGTTCCATAAGGGCCTCTTGTTAGCATTTCGCACGCACGCACCTCTTTTGTTTGCATGTCTAAAATTGGTTGTGCAAGCACACTTATATCTTTATTGACAATAATCATTTTGATGGCTTCAGCCATTTCATCATAGCGAAATGCTTCATGTTCGATCGCCATTAAAGCAGCACTTTGGTGCGCTTTAACTACTGAGTCTTGCAAATAAGCATAATCCCTTTCTACAAATGCATAGCCTTTATTTAATCTTAACTGAATGATGTTATCTGTTTTTGCCACTAATGCTTGTACATAACGTGCTATTTGGTCCATCTTTTTTTCTATTTCTGCTCTCGTCTCTATACGACCGTCCATGCATAATAATAAGGTAATATGTCCTGAAAAAAAATCATGTAACCCCAACACACTTTTGGGATGCAGACTATTTTCAGCCGCTTTTTGAAATGTACGTCTAAGTTCCATTATATACTTATCAAAGTCAGATAGATCCAATTGCTGTTTTATTTCATTATAATTATCGATCCGATAGATAATTACTGCTACTTCATATCCCTTTTTAAAGGCTGACTTGACGCTTTTAATTATTGGGTTTTTTACAATAAAATTTGGCGGGAAATATTTTAAATAAGCTGTCGGAAAAAAAAACTTGCTCCAACCTATTAGCCTTTTTATTTTTTTGCTATAATGTTCGACCATAACTCCATTCCTCTCAAGCATTAACGTCTCCAAGCGATTACATCATTTTTATGGTAAGACCACTTTGCTTGTGGATACTATTTTCCTTTTTTTACTTTTTTTACAACAAAATAGGCACAGCCAAAATTGCAGTATTCATATAAATACTCTGTTAAAGTGCTTATTTTTGTGTCAAAGCTTGATTTTTGATTTTGATCATCAAAAAAACCCCGCAGCCGCAGTTGGCCGTACCCCCAATCTCCTACTATATAATCATATTTAGTCAAAATTTCACTATATCTATTTTTAAATGCCTCTTCGTTATATCCATCTTTTCTTTCTTCCACTAGTTCATAACAATAATTATTTATGCAAATCAAATATGTCACCTCCGCTTTTTGTCATTTTTTATGTACGGATCTATGCAGGATGCACACTCGCTAATCCACTAATACCCATTTTTATTATTTTATTTTTCCTTTCCATTATAACCTTTTACTGCATAATTACATAGGGAAGAAACAGAATTTGCTTTATTTCTTCCCTTTAAAAAAGCTCAAAAAAAGGAAAAGAATAGTAAAAAACTAATCTTTTCCTTTTTTTCGACTATATGAATGAATGCTTTCCAAGAACTTTTTGCTGTTAACTTTAGCAAAAGCTTTTATTTATGCCTGTTTTGCTTGTTCTGTACGCATTTGATTTTTTTTCGCTTCATTTACTTGCTCATCCGCATGATAAGAAGAACGAACTAAAGGCCCTGCTTCACAGTGGCTAAAGCCTTTGCTTAATGCAATTTCTTTTAATTCTTTAAATTCATCTGGATGATAATACTTTTGAACTTTTAAATGCTTTTTAGTCGGCTGTAAATATTGACCAATTGTCATAATATCTACATTATTTTTTCTTAAATCATCCATCGTTGCAATAATTTCTTCTTTTGTTTCTCCTAACCCAATCATTAAACTAGATTTTGTAGGAATATTGGGATACATTTCTTTTGCTCTTCTTAAAAACTCTAATGACCTGTCATACTTAGCTCTAGCGCGAACTCTTGGAGTCAATCGTTCTACTGTTTCAATATTATGGTTTAAAATATCTGGTTTTGCATCCATTAATACACGTAAATTTTCTTCCACTCCGCCCATATCAGATGGAAGAACTTCAATGCTTGTAAATGGGCTTTTTCTGCGAATTGCTCGCACAGTTTCAGCAAATACTGCTGCACCGCCATCTTTTAAATCATCTCTTGCAACTGCTGTAATAACGACATGCTTTAAGTTCATGCTAAAAACAGAGTCCGCTACTCTTTCTGGCTCTTGCCAGTCTAGTTCTGTAGGCAATCCTGTTTTAACAGCACAAAATCTACATGCTCTTGTACAAATATCTCCTAAAATCATAAAAGTAGCTGTTCTTCTTACAGCCCAGCACTCATGAATATTCGGGCATCTTGCTTCTTCACAGACTGTATGAAGTTTTTTTTCTTTCATCATTTTTTTTAAGCCTGTGTAGTTTTCATTTGTATTTAATTTTATTTTTAACCATTCCGGTTTACGCAAGTATTCGTCTTTTCTATCTGACATACCACTTTCATCTCCTAGCCTTTAAATTTAATCCTTTTATGATTTAATAACGCTGTTTTTATATAATCTGGCGACTATACTATAACACAGCTCTAAGCGAAAATATGTATAAGATACAACAAATTTTCAGCTGTATTCTTCTTTTGTCACTTTAACATACTGAGATAATTGCTACAAGTTGAAGGTTTATAATTACCATTAATTGATATTAATGATTTTTCTTTTTTCTCACAAAATAAGAGAACAATGCTGCAGAAAGGAGGACTCTCCATTTGTATAAATTCACCATACTATTGGCAGTTTTGATATATACATTCCCTGCTGTACCCGTCTTTGCTGACGCAAACCAGGAAGATATATATAATAAGCGGATGGCGTTATATAAAAAAATCGAAGCAGTATCTCAGCTGCCTTGGTATTATATAGCGGCTGTTGATCAATATGAGCGCAATATTCGTTCAGCAAGAAAAGATTTGCCAAAAGCAACGAGCCTAACAGGCATTTATTTCTCCAAAGAAAAATGGGCTGGCATTATTAATCCAAATCATAATGATACCAATCCAAGTACTATTGAATTATTTGGTGGATTCGGTGTAGATGGCAATGGGGATGGCAATGCAGACAGATTAAACGATGAAGATATTCTTGCTGCATTTGTTCATTATATCCTTCAATATGGAGTCGATGAAGACAATTTTAAGATTGGTCTATGGAATTATTATAAACGGGATAAAACAGTGGGCATTATTATGGGAAAAGCCGCCATTTATCAGCATTTTGGCAGATTAAGCCTTGATTCCCATGCTTTCCCTGTTCCGTTAAGCAGTAATCATAGTTATCGCAGCACTTGGGGAGATGCTAGAGGCTGGGGAGGCAAACGTATTCATGAAGGAACAGATATTTTTGCAGATTATAGTGTTCCCGTCCGAGCAACCTCTTATGGCATTGTAGAAATGAAAGGCTGGAACCGCTATGGAGGATGGCGAATTGGAATTAGGGATATTAATAATAATTATCATTATTTCGCCCACTTAAGCGGCTTCTCAAAAGATTTGAAAGTCGGCACTATTGTAGAGCCTGGCATGTTGATTGGCGGTGTCGGAAGTTCTGGTTATGGCCCTCCTGGCACATCAGGAAAGTTCCCTCCGCACCTGCATTATGGGATGTATAAGGATAATGGATATACAGAATGGTCCTTTGATCCATATGCCCATTTAAGACTATGGGAGCGTCAGGAAAGATTACAGCAGCGAAAATAAACAGGAAAAGATTATTGGTTTCAATATGCTTAGAATAGGGATTGAACCAATAATCTTTTCCACTTAAAAATGAATAGTTATTCTCTGTGCCAGCACTTTATAAAACAGTTTCACAATTAGTAATAACAACAGAAAGATTGGTTTTTAAATCCACTTCATATGGTGCAACTTGTTTTCCATTCTTCTCCAATATACGAATAATCGGTCGTTCATTTAGTCCAGCGTTTTGTCGGCAGACTACGCCTTTTTCTCCGCTGCTTAATGTTACTCCTAGACCTATTGGATATAATACAATGGATTTTTTAAATGCTTGAACAATTTTTGGATCATACAGTGTACCGATACCACCATATAAAATTTCTAAAGCTTCATGTGGAAGCATGGCTTGTCTATATACACGATTAGACGTAATGGCATCGAAAACATCTGCCACCGCAATAATTTTTCCATAAAAATGAATATTCTCTTCTGTTATTCCCCTCGGATAACCAGCACCGTTTAATCTTTCATGATGCTGATAAGCACAATGGGCAACTAATAAGGGCAATGTATGAACTTTTCTGAGCATTTGAAACCCAGCCTCCGCGTGCTGCTTGATAATGTCATATTCTTCTTGTGTTAATTTTCCTGGCTTCAGCAAAATCTCTAAAGGGATATCGATTTTTCCTACATCATGCAGGATTGCACCAAGTCCAAGGATCTCTAATTCTTTTTTCGGCAATTTCAATTCAAGCCCTAAAGCCAATGAATATATCGTAACATTTAAGCTATGGGAAAAAATATAATTATCATACAAAAATACTTCTGACATGATTGAAAACAGCTCTTTATTTGTTTTCAGCTCGTCCATTAGTTTTCCAATCAGGCTTTTAAATGCTGGAGCAGCTTTTTCCATTATAATAGGCCTAGAAGAAGTTACTGCATTTTTCATCTTATGAAAGCTGTTTTCAATTGTTTGCATTGCTTCTTTTTTCAATTTTTCAGATATCGCTGAACTAGGGCATATATCCTTTGTTCTTTCATCCTCTATATATAGGTAGGAAATGCCAAGCTCCATTAAGCGTTCGATTCTATTATTGTCAAGCTCTATCCCGCTGCTAATTAAAACTAATCCCTTATCATTTATTACCGGCTTTGCTAATTTTACTCCTTCATTAATATACTTTGTAGCGACTAATCTCATTTGAAGCTCCCATTCCATTTTAAAATATATACGCAAAAAAGATCTTGCTAATACAATCTCCTCGTCAATAGGGTGTTATCCTCTATCTATGTACTCTATTTTATCCATTTAAATATATATATTTATGTATGTAGAAAAAGCAATAAAAACTTAAGACACTATTTATCTAGATAAGAATCAGATAGAAAATAGTATCTATCTGATTTCAATTTAGCATTCGCGCCCTTAAACAATATCTCTATTGAGAACATATAGATTATATCATTTTTAATAATGCTTCCTTTCCAATCATTCCTGCATAAATGCCATATTTTTCTGCTTCGATTGTCACAGATTCTAATGGTGCATCTAATAATTGCTGAATCGTTTTTACTCCCACAGCTCTTCCGGCAATTATTTTCCTATCTGCTAATTTTTCATTTAATAATGCTACATCTAATGCGCCACACATAATATAGCCAATTTCATTTTTTACAACAAGCAAGTTGGTTTTTGGTAATTGTACACTTATGCCAATAAATGTTTTATCTTTTATGGTAATAGGAAATACATCTACCATTCCGACAATTCACTCCCCTCTTTTCCTAACAGTATATTCATAAGGGGGAGAAATCGTGTATTTTCTTATGGCTGCCATCCAAAAAATCCTGTTTCTTATAGTGTTTCGGCTAATATATTTCTCATAAATTCAGGCAGAAAATACTGTTTGTCTTTAGCGCGATAGATCGCCGGAAAAAAATTGCCGAAAGTAAACATATCAGGGACAGCTATGGTATATGCTGCATCAGCAATCAACACTTTATTCTGAAAATAAAATTCCTTTCTTTCTTCAACTGTTTTTATTTCTATTCCATCACAAATCATTTTTCCCAATAAGTTTCCTCTAAATCCTAATCCTTTAACTTGAAGATGCTCCCATTTTTCATTCTGCATTTCCAGTAATATTTCTTTTAACTCAGCGCCTGTTATCGTTACTTTACATGGATTAATCGGATGTGGACAAATCGTCAATAAATCAAAGTAAGAAACAGGTCCCTCTGTTAAGTTATCTAAAATAATGCCTTCATTTAAAATCGCACAATCTGCGTCACACCATTGTTTGATTTTTTGGCACAAAAATAACGCTAATTCTTTTTTGGGCCATGTTTTATTTAAAGTGGTTACTTGAGAGGATAAAGCTTTTTTTCCTTCATCATATAAATGGTCGATAAATTCACCTTCACCTTGAACAGCAGGAAGTTTGCTTGTATCATACAGCTGTGCACTTTTTTCTACTATTTTTTTTGTAGCTGTGTCCACTGTTAAAACAATATGGCCAATAAAATTCCCAAATTTTCCAGCAGCACCTAAAAGGCTATTGTTTATCTCTTTGCCTTGATGAAGAATATGGTGGGTATGCGCTCCCATAATTACATCAATTTCTGGGAAGCGGGAGGCCATCTCTTCATCTTCATTAATTCCTAAATGAGATAATACCATGACAATATCTACTTTGCTCCTTACTTGCAGCAGTTCTTTTTCCAATTCATAAAAAGGATCGGTCAATTGCCATCCTAGCAATCCATATAAATGCTCAAAGTAAGCAGTTAAACCGATTACCCCAATTTTTATGCCTTTATTGGTTGTATATATTCGAGAAGGAGTGAGCCAACTAGGCCGTTCTCCATTTTCCTTATACAAATTAGCTAAAATAACATCAAATGACGCTCCTTCATATAAACAATCCAGCGCTTCATACGGCAAAGTAATTCCTTCATTGTTCCCAATCGTAACTGCCGTATACTGTTCATCCTCCAATAATTGTGTATTAATTTTTCCTTTTGTAGCTTCTGTATAAGGATGCCATAAATCTAAATGATCCCCAATATCAAAAAAATAAACTGGATCCCCTGCATTCATATGCCATTGCTTTCTTTCTCGCAAAAGCGCGGAAATTTTCGGCCAGTTTTCAAAATGGCTATGTAAATCATTTGTATGATATATATGGATAACTTCCATTCTTTCGCCTTCCTTTTCAATAAGTAATAAAGTCAAACACTACTTTGAGCTGATTTGCTTTTATTCAAGCTCTACAATAAGAAAAGCTGCAATGAAGCAAATCAATCTAATGCAATAAAACAATCCATTTTTTCAATGCCTTTATTAAAACAAATCTAATTGCCTTGGCGCTAAGTTTTTGTATTCAATATTTAATAGCTTTATTAATTGTAATGCATTACCTGCCGCATCTCCACCAGAATTGTTATTAAATACCACAGATACATTTTGGCAAATACTATGTAAATAGTTTATATGCTCCCGCCACTCTTCTAATTCCTTTTGATTATATTTATATAAATAACGAACTTCCCGCCATTTTGGATTATTTTTTTGCTGCCATCCATGCGTGTTTCTTCCATGGAGTCTTATTAAAACATTTTCTTGATTGGATATTTCAAGAACAGTGGGAATTGAACCGATTCCAGCTTGTGGTTCATCACAAATAGTATGAATCCATCCTTCTGTTTTCATAAACTCTAGCGTTTTATCAAAAAACTTTGGCATAAACCAAGATTGATGACGAAACTCTAGTGCACAAGGAATATCCTCCATTAATTTTCTGCAAGTTCGTAAATATAAAACATTTTCTTTTACACAATCAAACCAGGGCGGAAATTGAAACAAAACCATACTTAATTTATTCGCCTTTTGATAAGGCTCTAAAGATGCTAAAAAGGCCGCAAACATCTCTTCCATTGTAGCAAATGGCAATTCTCCTCTTTGATGGCCTGTCATTCCTTGATATGCCTTCACAATGAAACGAAAATTATCAGGGGTTTCCCTGACCCACTTTTCCCCATTCTTTTGAGGCTGCACAGCATAAAAGGAAGCGTCCACTTCCACAATTGGAAAATACCCTGCATATTCAACTAGTTTATTGCGAGAGGAAACATTAGTTCCATATAAACTGTCATGATCTCCCCAACCAGTCAAACCAATATTTATCAAAAATATCACCTTCTAAAGAATTTGCCTCTATACTAATTATTTTTTAATGTCTTGCTCGACAAAACACGCTATTATCTTTCGCCTTAACAACAGTAGTTAACATGGCCATTTTCTTAATTAATATCATACCATAACCAACTTAAATAACTACTTTTTAACATTATTTCCAATTTCAAAATTAGAAACTTACTTAGATTTTTTATCCATAAAGTGGAACTTTAATCGGTGAGGTTTTTCCACGCCCCTCGCTGATTATTGGTCAAAACAATCAAGATTTTACAGACAAGTTGCTCTCCAACCTGGATTTCTCATTTTCTTTCCCCATCCCTTAGGTGGGGTTTTTAAATAATGAAAAAAAAACGTATCCTTAGCAGGACACGTTTTTGTAAATTAACCGATAGAACCTTCCATCTCGAACTTGATTAGACGGTTCATTTCTACAGCATATTCCATTGGCAATTCTTTTGTAAATGGTTCAATGAAGCCCATTACAATCATTTCAGTAGCTTCTTCTTCGGAAATGCCTCTGCTCATCAGATAGAATAATTGTTCTTCTGACACTTTTGAAACCTTCGCTTCATGCTCTAATGAAATATTGTCATTTAAAATCTCATTATATGGGATTGTATCAGAAGTTGATTTATTATCCATAATTAATGTATCACATTCAATATTAGCGCGAGCTCCATCTGCCTTGCGTCCGAAGTGAACAATTCCACGATATGTTACTTTACCGCCTTGTTTCGAAATTGATTTTGAAACAATCGTTGAGGATGTATTTGGCGCTAAGTGAATCATTTTTGCCCCAGCATCCTGGTGTTGTCCTTTTCCAGCAAGCGCGATAGACAATGTCATGCCTCTTGCTCCTTCTCCTTTAAGGATAACAGCCGGATATTTCATTGTTAACTTAGATCCAATGTTTCCATCGATCCATTCCATTGTTGCATTTGCATCACAAACAGCACGTTTTGTCACTAGGTTATATACATTGTTTGCCCAGTTTTGGATCGTAGTGTAGCGGCAATATGCATCTTTTTTGATGATGATTTCTACAACAGCACTATGAAGAGAATTAGTTGTATAAACTGGAGCTGTACAGCCTTCTACATAGTGAACATGTGCACCTTCATCCACAATGATTAATGTTCTTTCAAATTGTCCCATATTTTCCGAGTTGATGCGGAAATATGCCTGCAATGGTGTATCCACTTTTACCCCTTTTGGCACATAGATAAAGGAACCGCCAGACCAAACAGCCGAGTTAAGTGCAGCAAATTTATTATCTGTCGGCGGGATAACCGTTGCCCAGTGCTCTTTAAAGATATCTTCATTTTCTTTTAAAGCAGAATCTGTATCTTTAAATACAATGCCCATTGCTTCTAAATCTTCTTGCATATTATGATAAACAACTTCTGACTCATATTGAGCAGATACACCCGCTAAATATTTTTGCTCCGCTTCTGGTATACCTAATTTATCAAAAGTTTGTTTAATTTCATCTGGAACTTCATCCCATGATTTTTCTGTTTTCTCCGAAGGTTTTACATAATAAGTAATTTCATCAAAATTTAATGAAGCTAAATCTCCGCCCCACTGCGGCATTGGCATTTTATAAAAATGCTCCAATGACTTTAAGCGAAAGTCTAGCATCCATTGTGGCTCTTCCTTCATCTTTGAAATTTCTTCTACGATTTCTTTCGTTAAACCACGTTTAGAACGAAAGATAGAAACGTCTTTATCCGAGAATCCATATTTATAATCCCCAATTTCAGGCGCTTTTTTTGCCATTTCATTTTCCTCCATTCTACATGCAATTATTAACTGGTTTAAATAAAAAGGATTTGCTAACTTACTAGAATTAAATTCCTTCGTTAACCCCTTTTTCCATCGCTTTCCATGCTAAAGTTGCACATTTAATTCTTGCAGGGAATTTGCACACACCTTGAAGCGCCTCAATATCCCCTAAATCTATATCATCGCTATACTCTTTTCCTTGTATCATATCGGAAAATGTTTCCGAAAGCTGCAATGCTTCCTCTACTGTTTTCCCTTTAATTGCTTGTGTCATCATCGAAGCAGAAGACATGCTGATAGAACATCCTTCTCCTTCAAACTTTGTATCTTTTACTATTCCGTCTTCTACCTGCATTGTAAGTAAGATGCGATCTCCACATGTTGGGTTATTCATATTAACCGTTAAACTTCCCTCTAAAACACCCTTATTGCGAGGGTTTTTATAATGGTCCATAATCACACTTCTATAAAGTGTATCTAAATTGTTAAAAGACATCGCTAAAATACTCCTTTGTTTTACTAATTCCTTCAACTAGTTTATCAATTTCATCTTCAGAATTATATAGGTAGAAACTGGCTCTTGCAGTTGCAGATACGTTTAACCATTTCATTAATGGCTGTGCACAATGATGGCCTGCACGAACAGCAATGCCCTCAGCATCTAATACAGTCGCAACATCATGCGGATGAACATCTTCAATATTAAATGTAATGACACCTGCACGATTTTTGGCATCTTGTGGTCCATAAATTGTTAAGCCATCAATGCTTGACATCTTCTCCATTGCATATGCTGCCAATTTATGTTCATGTTCAATAATATTATCTAATCCAACTTCCTGCAGAAAATCAATAGCAGCCCCGAGTCCAATAGCATTCGCAATGATTGGTGTTCCAGCTTCAAATTTCCAAGGAAGTTCTTTCCAAGTGGATTCATACAAGCCAACAAAATCAATCATTTCTCCGCCGAACTCAATAGGTTCCATTTTTTCAAGCAGTTCTTTTTTTCCGTATAAAACACCAATGCCTGTTGGTCCGCACATCTTATGTCCAGAAAATCCAAGGAAATCACAATCAATATCTTGAACATCCACTTTCATATGCGGCGCGCCTTGTGCTGCATCGACTACTAGCACTGCTCCATTTTTATGGGCAATTGCTGCAATCTCTTTAACTGGATTAATTACTCCTAGAACGTTGGAAACATAAGTTACAGAGACAAGCTTTGTAGAAGAGGTAACAGTTGCTTCCACATCAGCAATAGAAATTGTACCATCTTTTTGCAATGGAAAATATTTCAATACCGCACCTGTTCTTTTCGCTACTTGCTGCCATGGAATAATATTGCTGTGGTGCTCCATCGGAGAGATGATAATTTCATCCCCCTCCGATAAATTAGCCATTGCATAACTTTGAGCAACCGTATTTAAAGCAGTAGTCGTACCTCTTGTAAAAATAATTTCTTCCATAGATTTTGCATTGATAAAATTCTTTACTTTCTCTCTTGCACCTTCATATGCATCTGTCGCTTTTGTTCCTAATGTATGAACACCACGATGAACATTTGAATTATATTCTCGATAATATTTATCTAATGTTTCTATTACCTGAACTGGTTTTTGAGAAGTAGCAGCACTATCGAGATATACCAAAGGATGACCGTTGACTTCTTGATTTAGTATAGGGAAGTGTTGACGAACATCTTGGATATTCATTATTTTACTTTCCTTTCAATTACCTCAACCAATTGTTTTTTTACTCCTTCAATAGGAAGCTGTTCTACAACTGGTGCAAGGAACCCATGAATAACTAATCTTTCTGCCTCATGTTTTGGAATACCACGGCTCATTAGATAATATAATTGCAATGGATCTACACGTCCAACAGATGCAGCATGTCCTGCTGTTACATCATCTTCATCAATTAAAAGAATCGGATTTGCATCTCCTCTTGCTTTTTCACTTAGCATCAGAACGCGAGATTCTTGTTCAGCATTTGCTTTTGTAGCGCCATGCTCTATTTTGCCAATTCCATTAAAGATAGAAGAAGCACTTTCCTTCATAACACCATGTTTTAAAATATAGCCTTCTGAATTTTTGCCAAAGTGAACAACTTTTGTTGTAAAGTTTTGTTTTTGTTCTCCTCTTCCAACAACAACTGACTTTGTATCACCATACGAGCCATCGCCCATTAAATTTGTTGTATTTTCAGAGATAGTATTGCCATCATTCATAAATCCTAATGCCCATTCAATTTTTGCATCTCTGTTTGCGACGCCGCGGCGATTAACATATGTTGTAACACCTTTAGCCAAGTTATCTACAGCACCGTACTGCACTTTTGCATTTGCATTTGCAATAACTTCTGTCACGATATTAAATACAGCATTTTCTGGATCTACAGTAGATACATAGTTCTCTACATATACTACAGAACTATTATCTTCAGCAACCACTAATACATGGTTAAAAAGATTTGTTTCTTTATCATCATGCAAGAAAATGGCTTGTATCGGTTCTTCTAATTCTACATTCTTTGGAACGTATAAGAATACACCGCCATTTAATAATGCAGCATGCAATGCCGTTAATTTATGCTCATCAACACTTACGGCATCTTTCATAAAATATTTTTGCACAAGATCACTATATTCTCTTGCAGCTGTAAAAATATCAGTGAATACTACACCCTTTTCTTTTAACTCATTAGAAACAGCTAAAAAAGTAGGGCGGTTATTTCTTTGAATATACAATGTTTTATTTTTTTCTAGATCAATAAGCGCCTTTACTTCTTCCGGCAATTCATTTATATCAGAAAAATCTTCACTGCTAACAATATGTTTTTCGATTTGCGTTAAATTCCAATTAGTAATTTTTGTTTTATCCGGTCTTGGCATTGGAAGTTCTTCAGCTTTTTCCAAAGCCTTCACACGCAATTCTGTTAACCAAGCTGGTTCGCCCATATCTTTTGAAAAGGATGTAATATATTCCTGATCAAATGGTAATTTAATTTCCGTTGTCATGTCGATCCCCCTAACCTTACGCTTCTTGTTCAACTGTTTCGTCTTCGATGCCAAGCTCTTGTTTAATCCAGTCATAACCTTCTGCTTCTAAGCGTTGTGCAAGCTCTGGTCCGCCAGTTTTTACAATGCGTCCTTGCATCATTACATGCACTACATCTGGTGTAATATAATCTAATAATCTTTGATAATGTGTAATAATTAAACAGCCGAAGTCTTCACTGCGCATTTTGTTAATGCCTTTTGATACCACTTTTAATGCATCTATATCTAATCCAGAATCAATTTCATCTAAAATTGCAATTTTAGGTTCTAACATCATAAGCTGAAGAATTTCATTACGTTTCTTTTCCCCACCAGAGAAACCTTCATTTAAATATCTTTGTGCCATATTCGGGTCCATTTCAAGGAACTCCATATTGCTGTCCATTTTGCGGATAAATTTCATTAAAGAAATTTCATTGCCTTCTCCTAAACGGCTGTTTAACGCAGAACGCAAGAAATCAGCATTTGTTACCCCGCTAATTTCGCTTGGATACTGCATAGCAAGAAACAGGCCTGCGCGAGCGCGCTCATCTACTTCCATTTCTAATACATCTTCATCGTCAAGTGTAACGGAACCGCTTGTGATTTCATATTTCGGATGCCCCATAATTGCAGAAGATAAAGTAGATTTACCTGTTCCATTAGGTCCCATAATGGCATGGATTTCTCCACCTTTAATTTCAAGGTTAAGACCTTTAATAATTTCTTTTTCATCAATTGCTACATGTAAATCATTAATTACCAATTTCGATTGACTCATTATTTTATACCCCCATAATAAAAAGAAGTTTTTATGCAAAATTTTGTCGAAACTTCATTATCATTTTATTCTCATTCTAATATTATAACAAATAAAAACTGATATCAACCTATAGGATGATTCTTTCCTATTTGTATGAAAAATGAAAAGGATTCCATTTCATTATCAGCTCTACTCGTATGGATTTATGTAAATTTTCAGCCATCTGTAATTAGAGTATGTTTATTCCGCCTTCTAATCCTGTCACTTAGAAATTCCCTCTATATAATATGTAGTGTAATGGCAGGAAAGGAACCAAAGCACTTTGGTTCCTTGAGGCGTAAACACTAGTATAAAATGAAAAACATTTCATTTCCACTAATTTGCAAGTTTCTTTTAGAGATTTCTTAAAAAGAGTTTCCCCGCTAAGAGGACGGTTTATTGCTTTAATGTGGTTAATTCTGAAACAGCTTCTTGAACAAGGGTAACAGCTTGACTTATGGTTGCACCGCCGCCAAAGGCAGCAGTAACCCCAATTGTTTCCAAAATTTCTTCCTCCGTTGCCCCTTGATCTAGGCAGCCCTTCACATGATAAATGATGCAATATTCATCTTGAGAATAAAGGCTGATCCCCAATGCAATAAGCTGTTTTTGCTTTTGAGATAATGTTCCCTCTTGAAAACAAACCTCCGTAAAGGCATTAAAGCTTTCAGCAAATTTTGGCATTTTTTGAGTAAATTTTCCTAATCCTTCTTTATAATGAAGCAATGCATGTTCTACAGAATGCCCCAGTTGTTTCTCCAAACTATCCACTTCCTTTATTCTTTTGTACTACCTCTGTAGTATTGTATATTCCTATCCATTCTATTCTTCCTATAGCAGCTCTAACTAAATAAGAATAAAACAAGAGAGGGGATAAAATAAAAGAGCCTGCAAAAAAATGCAAGCTCTTTCTAAAAAAGCATTATTCAGTGACAGGAACAACTGCACCTTTGTATTTTTCGTTAATAAAATCTTGGATTTCTTTAGAATGCAGGACCTCTACTAATGTTTTAATGCTTTCTTTAGTTTCATCACCTTTGCGAACTGTGATGATATTAGCATATGGTGACTCGCTTCCTTCGATTTCGATAGAATCTTTAACAGGATTCAAGCCGGCATCTAATGCGTAGTTAGCATTAATGACTACAGCATCCCCTTCATTGTTGTTATAGATTTGCGGCAATAATGAAGGTTCATAATCTGCTTTAAATTTGATATTTTTTGGATTTTCCACAATATCATCTATTGTTGCAGCTGTTTTTTCTACACCATCTTTCAGCTTAATTAAACCGCCTTTTTCAAGCAATGATAATACGCGGCCATGTTCTGCTACAGAGTTGCTGAAAATAACTGTTGCGCCTTTTGGAAGTTCATCTAGGCTTTTATATTTTTTAGAGAATACTGCCATTGGCTCAATATGAATAGCTCCAGCATTGACGAAGTCATAGCCGTTGTCTTTGATTTGCTGTTCTAAATAAGGAATATGCTGAAAATAGTTAGCATCTAATTCTTTTGATTCTAATGCTTTGTTTGGCAATACATAATCTTGGAATGTTTTAATTTCTAAATCAATACCTTTTTTTGCTAAAATCGGCTTTGCTTCTTCCAAAATTTCAGCATGCGGCACATTGGAAGCTCCTACCACTAATTTTGTATTTCCATCTTTCTCTTCTGCTGCATTGTCTTCTTTTTTGGCTGTTCCGCAAGCTGCAAGTGCAAATACTAAAGTAAATACGGCTAATAATGCAAATAGTTTTTTCATTTTTTCTCTCCTATCTTTTATCTAATTTAGCTGTAATATAATCTCCAATAAATTGGATGATAAACACAATAATAAGAATGATGATAGTTGCTACAAGGGTAACATCTGATTGACTTCGCTGGAAACCTTCTAAATATGCCAGGTTCCCTAAACCTCCCGCACCAATTACACCAGCCATTGCCGTCGAACCAACTAAAGCAATAGTAGTTACAGTAATTCCAGATACTAGCGCCGGCATTGATTCAGGAAGCAGCACTTTAAATATAATAGTGGCTGGTTTAGCCCCCATTGATTTTGCTGCTTCAATTACTCCTTTGTCCACTTCTCTTAATCCTATTTCAACTAGTCTGGCATAAAATGGAGCAGCACCGATTATTAATGCAGGCAATGCCGCATTAACACCAATCATGCTTCCAACTAAAATCATTGTAAGCGGAATTAACAATACGATTAAAATGATAAAAGGAATCGATCGAAAAATATTCACAACTGCACTAATAATTTTATTGATTGCTGGGTTGCTCCACATATTGCCTTTAGCTGTTAAAAATAAAATAACTCCTAATAAAAGTCCTAAAATAAATGTTGCAACAATGGAAATACCTGTCATATATAATGTTTCTTGGGTAGCCAGCCACATTTTCTCCCAATCTACATTTGGAAATAAGTGCGTCATCACTTTTTAATCACCTCCACACTAATTTCTTGGGATTGAAGGAATTGAAGAGCCTGTTCTTTTTCTGCTCCATCTAAATGGATATATAATGTCCCATATGAGCCGTTTTGTGTAGGAGATATTTTCCCTTGAATAATATTCACTGTTATATCAAAGGAACGAATCAATTTGGTGATGATTGGCTGTTCTGCATTTTCGCCGACAAATCCAAGCATTACAATGCTTCCAGATTTATACTGCGCAAGAAGATGTTCAATCGTATCCTTTGTTTCTTCTGGTTCAATGACTTGCTGCACAAAACGTTTAGTAATCTCTTCTTGTGGATGTTTAAATACATTGATTACAGGACCAGATTCTACTACTTTTCCATTTTCCATAACGGCCACTCGATGGCATATTTTGCGGATAACATGCATTTCATGTGTAATTAACACAATTGTTAATCCTAATCGTTTATTTATATCTACTAGTAAATCCAAAATAGCATCCGTTGTTTGTGGGTCTAGAGCGGACGTAGCTTCATCACATAACAGCACTTTTGGATCACTTGCAAGGGCTCTTGCAATCCCAACTCTTTGTTTTTGTCCCCCGCTTAGTTGAGATGGATAAGCATTTTCTCTTCCTTCTAACCCAACAAGCTTAATTAGTTCATCGGCTTTTTTATCTCTATTCGCCTTTTTTACACCAGCGATTTCAAGAGGAAAACTGATATTTTCTTTAACCGTTCTAGACCAAAGCAGGTTAAAATGCTGAAAAATCATGCTTATTTCTTGTCTTGCTTGTCTTAGCCTGCTGCCCTTAATTTTAGAAACTTCATGGCCTGCAACAGTTACAGATCCTTCTGTTGGAATTTCCAATCCATTTAACATGCGGATTAATGTACTTTTTCCAGCACCACTATAGCCAATGACTCCAAAAATTTCTCCTTGGTTAATTTCTAAGTCTACATTGTCAACGGCTCTTACTTCTCCATTTTTAGAAGGGTATATTTTTTTCACCCGATTTATATGAATCATATTCTCACCTGCTTTTTACAATAAATATATTTCCTGCAAACAAAAATTTATTATTTTTCTATATCATTAGATAAATTGACAAGATTCATCCTTTTTTAATCACAAAAAAACCTTTCTGCACATTATGAGCAGAAAGGCATAATCATCTATTACCTTCCTCTCATCTATCAAAGCGCAATTGCTTTGTGTGAATTGGCACCATATCAGATTTTCCACTGACGGTTGCCGGGTTTCATCGGGCACATCCCTCCACCTCTCTTGATAAGAGCAAATATATTAAATAAATAAATTTTTTGTCGAAATTATTCGTTAGACGTAATGTAACATGGTAACAAAGTAAGTGTCAATCCTATTTTTAGTATTTTCAATATAATATTTTTTCTGAATTTTAAATAAATTTAACAGGTATTCTTTTTAATAGATAAAAAAAATACACTGACATACCGCAGCGTATACTTAGATTATTGCTATCATTAAAAAATAAGGATAATTTCTTAAAAAGCTGACAAATAAAATTTATTCAGCACACAAATAATGGACATTTCCTAAATAAAAAAGAGATTCCAGCATCAGCGCTTTCCGGAAATTGGAGGTAATGAAAACATCTTGTCTTTTTTTAGATTCACGCAACAATATTTTTCCGAGCAATATCGCCTGCAAGCCCTTCTCCTCTCCCTCTAACACAATATCAGGTTTGCAGTCTTCAGATTCTATAAGATGGAATTGAAAATTTTTTAATTGAATATAATGCTGCTCTTCCTCACATTTTACTAACAAAATAAAGGATTCTTTATTAATTAATGGTTTTATCGCATTGCTTGCATTTAGGTTATCTATTAATTGCTTGATTAGTTGATGCATAACACGCCTCCTTTTTGCTCGTCTCCGGCCTCTTCTATAATCTATTCTTGCCTTTTAACTAAAACCCTTTCTAAAACGATGAATTCATCTTATTTTTATTTAGACAAAAAAAGCAGTATTTTACACATTTTGTTGGTATTTGTCAGATTTCGGCTATTTTGACAATAAAGTGAAACTTCAATCAGTGGGGGTTTTTACAGTCCGTTAATGCTGGATAAAAACTACAACAAAATAAAGCTTCAATCAATGAGTTTTCCTCTATTATTTTCTTGCTCATTGTTAGTGCAGCGCTAATACTGATATTTTTCCATTTTTCCTCATACTTGCTTAGACAGAAACCACAAGCTCGTTTACGCATAATGCAAACATAAACATTAACTGAAAGCCTTTAGATAGCACTATAAAAAGCACATCGCTGAAAAACGCTAAACCATCAACAATATTTCCCGAGAAATGTCATACTATTATCTTCTATGTCGATTATTGGAAATAAAAAAAACGCCTTTTATAAAAAAGGCGTTTTTTTTATTGATGTTCTTGTTCTCATGCTTTTTAAGCTTCCAACTCCGAACAGAAGCATTTTCTTTTATACTATATAAGTAGTGATTAATTTCTCGACATAGCTAGTGAACCAATCCGTTGAATGACCTTCTCTGGAAAAGTATCTAGATATTCCATGAAGGAGAGCACGGACTTTCGAATCTCTTTTCTTG
>Ga0182738_1000375_pt1 | contig 64985 bp, 53 predicted proteins | sample eDN5th30CBELigMG_FD_128876 | JGI IMG/M metagenome (GOLD analysis project Ga0182738, IMG submission 128876) | Enriched Miracle-Growth compost microbial communities from Emeryville, California, USA - eDNA 5th pass 30_C BE-Lig MG (version 2)... ... | reverse complement strand
GGCGTGCCGGCCAGCATCTGGAACAGCTTCTACAACAACGCCGCGGTGCCGTGCGAAGAAACGCCGGTTCCGTCAGAAACCATGGACTGGGGCGATTTCAGCGGTGGCTACACGGTCTCGCCAGGCACCCAGAGTGAGTACGGGCCGAGCACCGGGGCCACCGGCGCGGACGGGACCACCGATGACGACAACGCCGATGACACCGGCACGGATGACGGCACGGTCGGCCCGGATGACGCCTACGCGCCGGGGGTCGGCCAGCAGCCGGCCGGGACTGGTGGAGGCACGGGCGGCACCGGCGGCACCGGCGGTGGAACTTCCGGCGGCGTAAGCCCGGGCTAGCTACCCGGCGGCGCCTCAGGTACCCGACTCGGGCTGCAGCCTCGCCGCTTCTTCCGCGGCTTCTTCGGCCAGCTCGATCTCGTCCTCGTCGCCCTCGACGCGGGTCAGCGCGGTGACCCCACCGACGTAGATCAACTCGACCACGGTCTGAGTTGCCCGGACCGCGATCGCGATCACCGCTCCCACTCCGAAGCTGTCCGAGGGTAGAGCCACCTTCACCGCCCACGCGAAAGCGGCGTCCCTCACGCCGAGACCGGCCGGGGTAACCGCCGAGACGACTGCGGCGAGGAAGCCGATCATCTGCGAGGCCGCGACGATCGCGAGGTCATCGAGATTCAGGTGATGGACGGCGCGGGCGGCGAAGAAGACGCCGATTCCCATGGTCGCCCAGACCAGGACATAGGCGAGGTAGATCGTTACGACCCCGCGGAAGCGCATCAGCTGCGGCAACGGTTCCCGGCCCAGCGCGGTCAGGAGCCGCTTCGAGACCGGGCCGAAGATCCGCGGGTGAAGCAGCAGCACCATCACCGGCAGGATCAGCAACGGCAGCCAGCGGGCGGGCTGGCCCTGCAGGTCGGGATGGTCGATCAAGAACCAACTGGCGATGGTGAGTGCCCCGGCGATCGACACCGCTTGTTCGTAGACCAGGCCGGCCGTGGTCACCCGCCGCTGGACACCGGCCTTCTCGGCCATCAGGATCCGAGCCAGCAGGAAGAGCACCGTGCCGGGGATGTAGCGGACCAGCAGGGGCTGCGCCCAGATCTTCTGCGTCTCCATGGGCGGCACCGGGCTACCGAGAAAGCGCAGGATAAGTCCCCACACGGCGGCGCCCGAGACGTAATAGAGCAGCATCATCAGCACCGCGGGGATCAGCCAGATGAAGTCGAACTCGACGCCCTTGTCCCTCAGCTCCGACCACTGCGAGACGACCGTGAAGACGAGAAAACCGAAGATCAGGAAGGCGATCGACCCCTGCAGGATGATCCGGGTCGACTTCTTCTTCGGTCCGGTCTTGCCGACCGTCGCGGCGAGATGCCCCAGCCGGTGGAGCAGACTGGGCTTCTCTCCCTCGCCTGAGTCAGTTCTCGATTCCTCGCTCATCTGTCGGGCAATAGTGTCAGAGCCATGGACCTGAGCGAGTTCGAACTGATCGGGCGGATCGCCGGGAAGGCGGAAAGCGCCGCCCGGTTCGAGACCGGGATCGGCGATGACGCGGCCGTGGTCCGGACCAGCGGAAGGATCGTGACGTCGGTCGATACTGCGGTTGCCGGGGTGCACTTCGACCGGCAGCGGCCCGCTGCCGAGAGCGCCCGCAAAGCCGTGGCCAGTGCGGTTTCCGATCTTGCGGCGATGGGTTTGGGCACCGGGGACACGGAGATCCTGGTTGCCCTCGGCGCACCCGCCGAAACACCGGACAGCTACCTCGAAGGGCTGGCCGATGGCGTGATCGAAGCGGCCGCGGAGTTCGGTGCCGAACTCGCGGGCGGTGACATGGTCGCCTCCCCGGTGCTCTTCCTCAGCGTCACGGTGATCGCCCACGTCGATGACGAGTGCCCGGTGATCGGGCGCTCCGGCGCCCGGCCCGGCGACGTGGTCGCGGTGACCGCGCCGATCGGTGGGGCGGCAGCGGGGCTGAAGCTGGTCCGAGGCCTCGAAGTGCCGGCGTTGAGTGATCTTGCCCGCGATCTGCTGGTCGAATGCCAGGTGCGCCCGCAGCCGCAACTGGCTGCCGCGCCGGTCCTGGCCCGGGCCGGGGTCACGGCGATGATCGATGTAAGCGACGGGCTCGCCGCCGACCTCGACCACGTCGCGACTGCCTCCGGCGTGGGGATCCGGCTGGAGGCCGGGGAGATCCCGATCGTCCCCGGCGTCGGCGAGGTCGCTGCCGCACTTGGCGCCGATCCGCTCGAGTTCGCGGTTTCGGGTGGCGAGGATTACGTGCTCGCGCTGACCATCCCGCAGGAACGCTTCGAGGCTGCCGACACCGACCTGATCGGGGCGACCGGTTTCGAGCTGCTCGCGGTCGGTTCGGTCGAGGACGCCACGGGGCCGGCCTCGGTGGGGATCTTCGCTGAGGACGGCAGCAGAGCCGCCACCCCCCGCGGTCACGATCACTTCCGCGGGCCCGGTGCCGGCTCCCGATAGGCTCCCGCGCCAATGCCGAAGCGCTCCATAAACCTGATCGCCTTTTTTCTGATCGGCCTCTTCGTGCTCGCCGGCTGCGGGAGCGATTCGGACTCGGAACCTGCCCCGGACTCGGGCAGCTCGGAGAAGAGTGCGCAGGTCGCCACTTCCGATGCCGATCCGGTGATCCTCGATTCGAATGGCTCGGAGTTCAACCCCTCGAAGGTCTACGCGGAGACCATCGACGGGGTCGTCTCGATTCGCTCGATTTTCGGCGATGTCGAGAATTCGCCGGAGACGGCCTCGATCGCGGGTGGCTCCGGCTTCGTGCTGAGCGATGACGGGGAGATCATCACCAACGCACATGTGATCAGCAACGGGACCGGCGAGAGCCGGAGAGCCGCCGACAACGTCTACGTCGAATTCTCCAGTGGCGATGTGCTCGACGCGAAGATCGTCGGCTTCGATCCGTTCGCCGATGTCGGATTGCTCAAGGTTCCGACCGATCAGGTCGAGATGAAACCCCTCACCCTGGCCGACAGCGGCAAGGTCGTGGTCGGCCAGCCGATCGCCGTGATCGGCAGCCCCTTCGGTGAGGATCAGACCCTGACCACCGGGGTCGTCTCCCAGACCGGCCGGTCGGTGATGAGCCTGACCGACTTTCAGATCGAGAACGCGATCCAGACCGACGCCTCGATCAACCCGGGCAACTCGGGTGGGCCGATGCTGGACGGCGATGGTCACGTGATCGGGATCAGCCAGCAGATGAAGAGCGGTTCGGGCTCCAGCGACGGGGTTGGCTTCGGGGTGCCGTCAAACTCGATCAAGCGGTCGGCCGAGATGCTCCGTGACGACGGAAAGCCTCGCTACGCGTACATCGGGGTCAGCACCCAACCTCTCTATCCGCAGCTGGCCGAGAAGCTCGGGTTGGACACCGACCAAGGGGCGATCGTCTCCCAGGTCGTGAAGGGCGGTCCCGCGGAGGCGGCCGGGATCAAGGGAGGCGACCGGGACTTGATCTTCCAGGGCGCGACTTATGACGTCGGCGGCGACGTGATCGTGGCGGTCAACGGTGTGCCGATCGAGCATGCCGAGGACCTCGGGCGACTGGTCGGCGCGCTCAAGCCGGGGAACAAAGCCGAGCTGGAAGTGATCCGCGACGGCGAGCGGAAGAAGGTCGAAGTGGAACTCGAGAACCGGCCGACCGCCGTAACCCGTCCCTGACCTCCAGTCCCTGCCCTTTGGGCACCCAGCAGACGGCGTCTACTTGGGCCCCCACCGGGCGGCGTTTAAGATACCTGTGTGGGTAAGGACGGACAGCCGCTGATCATCGTTTCCAACCGGGGTCCGGCGCAGTTCGACCGGGGTCCGGACGGTGAACGGACGATCTCTCGCGGTGGCGGCGGACTGGTCACGGCACTTTCAGGACTGGTCAAGGACCGGGATGCGCTCTGGATCGCCTCGGCGATGACCGCGGAGGACGTCGCGGTGACCGAGGAGAACGGTGGCCGACCGATCGACGTGAACCTGAATGGCGTCGACTACCGGGTGCTGATGGTCGAGAGCGACCCCGAGGCCTACGAGAACTTCTACAACGTGATCGCCAACCCGATCCTCTGGTTCATCCAGCACTACCTGTGGGATCTCTCCAACGCCCCGGACATCCGCAAGGAGGAGATCACCGCCTGGTACGAGGGCTACGAGGTGGTCAACGAGGACATCGCGAACTGTGTGATCGCCCAGATCGAGGATCGCGAAGACCCGCTGGTCATGCTCCACGACTACCACCTGTACACCGCTCCGGCCAAGATCCGGGCCGCCCGGCCGGACGTGATGCTCCACCACTTCGTCCACATCCCCTGGGCTCAGCCCGACTCCTGGCGGGTGCTGCCGACCTCGATCCGCGAGGCGATCTTCGACGGTCTGCTCGCCAACGACATCATCGGCTTCCACACTCGCGCCTACTGCACCAACTTCCTCGCCTGCTGCCAGCGTTTGATGGGCTACGAGGTCGATTACGAAGACCTCAGCGTCAAACACCCCGGCGGGCGCACGATCGTGCGGGCCTACCCCCTCTCGATCGATGCCGATCGCCTCGAGCGGGCCGTCCATTCCGAGCGCGTGGCTGAACTGGAGAAGGAGATCCTCGCCCGTCGGCGCGAACACCTCATCCTGAGGGTCGACCGCGCCGACCTCTCCAAGAACGTACTGCGCGGCTTCACCGCCTTCGACACTTTCCTCACCGATCATCCCGAGTTTCGCGAGAAGGTCACCTTTGTCGCTCATCTTCAGCCCTCCCGCCAGGACGTTCCCGAATACCGGGAGTACCTGGAGCGGATCGAGGCCCTGGTCGCCGTGGTCAACCACCGGCACGGCACTACGGACTGGATGCCGATCGACCTCCGGATCTACGACGACTTCGACGAGGCGGTCGCCCGTTACAAACATTGCGACCTGCTGATGGTCAACGCGATCTTCGACGGCATGAACCTGGTCGCCAAGGAGGCCCCGGTCATAAATGTCCGTGACGGAGTGCTTATGCTTTCCGAGAACACCGGCTCGCATGAGGAACTGAAGGAGTTCGCACTGACCGTCAATCCCTTCGACATCCAGGATCAGGCCGACGCCATCTACCGGGCATTGACCATGTCCCCGGAGGAACGGCGCGAGCGGGCCGACGGGCTCAAGCGGATCATCCATTCGCGGACCCCGGCGGACTGGATCGGCGACCAGATCGACGACATAGCCTTGATCCGTACGGAGCGGGAGCGGGTCTGATGCCGGCCCGGGGAGCGTCGACTACCGTCCGTCTCTCGCCCCGCCCGCTGCTTTGCCTGGCCCTCGCTTCCGCGGCGCTCGCGACGCTGGCCTTCGTCCCGGGTGGCTCCGAGGCTCGCCCCAAGCTTCACAAGTGCAATATCGGGGTCAACAAGCCGGTGCTATGCGGGCACATCATGGTCCCGGCGGTGCGTGGCAACCCTTCGGCCGGCCGACAGAAGATCGGCTTCGCGGTCCGTCGCCGCGGTAATACGAGCCGGCCGTCGAAGGGCGCGTTCGTCTACGTCGAGGGTGGCCCCGGATACACGTCGACCAGCCCCGACTCGTTCAAGCCGCTCGCCGCGGTCCTGGCACCGTTCCTGAGACGTCACGAGATGATCGCGATCTCGCAGCGCGGCACCGGCCTTTCCAGTCCGCTCTTCTGCAAGGGCTTGCAGCGCGGCACGGTCGGCTACCAGCGCGGCCTCCGGCAATGCGCCAAGCAGCTTGGTCCGAGGCGGGCCGGTTACACCACCGCCGAATCCGCTGCGGACATCGAGGCGGTTCGCCAGGCCCTTGGCCTGCCGAAGCGGAAGATGATCCTTTACGGCGACTCTTACGGCACCTATCTCGGCCAGTCCTACGCTGCTCGCTACGGCAAGGGCATGAAGGGCCTGATCCTCTCGTCTGCCTATCCCGGCAACGACCCCTTCTGGCGCACCCTCTACCCGGCAGCCGAGCGCGCCGTCACGCGCTCCTGCAACCGCGCTCCGAACTGTTCCGGCAATGCCCTCGGCCGTCTCCACCGGATGCTGCGACGGGCTGGAACCAAATCGAAGCTCTCGTCGAACGTCTTGAACTACCTGATGGGAGATGCCTCGAGCTACGCCCCCGGCGGCTACGACCATCTCAACCGGGTTATCACCGAGTACCTGCGGGGGAACGGACGGGAGTTGCGCGAGCTAGTTCACCCATACGGGCCCGACCAGGGGCCGGCCGACTATTTCTCGGTCGGCATGTACGCGGCCGTGGTCTGCAACGATTACCCGGTCCCGTGGCAGCGCTCTTCGCCGATCGCGCAGCGTCGTAAGCAACTGAACCGGGCGATCGCTGCCTTCCGCCCCTCGAACTGGTGGGCCCCGATAAGCAAGAAGACCTGGGCCTATGACTCGGCCAGCGACATCAGTGCCTGCCTCTCCTGGCCCGCCCGTTCGAAGAGCTACCAGCCGCCGATCCCCAAGGGAGCCAAGATGCCGGGCCGGCTCGACACCCTTGTCCTGGCCGGCGAATTCGACTCGATCACCTCGGTCCGCGAAGCCCGGAAGGTGACTTCCCGCTTCCCGCGCGGTCGCCTTTACATCGTTCCCAGTCGCGGCCACGCTTCTGACCTCTACTTCCCGTTCACTTCCCCGGCGACCCCACGGATCAGGCACTTCGTCCGCGCCCTCAACCGCTGACCACGGGCGAACTCGACCACTTTCCGGGTGACCTTAGGGGTCGGACAGACCCCTAAGGTCACCCAGAAAGCCCAGCGAGGGCGCCTCAGCGGGGAGCGAACTCCTGGGAGCCGTCCGCCGGCGGCGAAGGCGGTGGCGCCTGAGGAGGGGTCGACGACGGAGAATCGGAGGGTGCCGGCGAGACCGGCAGAGCCGCTGATACGGGAGGCGATGTCGGGGCCGGCGATACGGACGGCGTAGCGGAGGGGGAAGGCGAGGAGGGCGGGGAAGCCGATGGCGTGTCCGGGGAGTCCGGCGCGGCAGGTGGCCCCGAGACATCCCGGGTCTTGGAGCGCTTGGCGTGGTCCCCGTTCCTGGTCTTTCGTCGTTGCCTTCTGCTCGTCGCCCGCCCCTTCCGGATGGGTTCCCGTTTCCGCTTTCCTTCCGGCGCTCGCCTGTGCTTCACGTGGTGGGTCGCCGGGGGTGCGGGCTGATTCGCATAGCGCGCCATCTCGGCCGGGCTGAAGCCGACGCCGGCGGGGACGGGTGGGGGATCGGGCGTTCGGAGCAGGCCGGGCAGGGTCGAGATGCCGAGAATGGCCAAGCCGACCATCGTCGCTACCTTTACCGCCCGTTCCCGGTCGATCCTGAGGCTCCGGAAGCTCTCACGCATGCCACCCCAAGGGCCGGCGCTGAAAAACTCTCCCCCTGATCCGCCCGAAAAGGGGGTGGGAGGGTCGGGCCGGCGCGCGGTTCGGGGGTGAAAATCGGCGCCGAGCAGTCTGGCTATTGCCTATGGCACCGCGAAACTCAGGCGATGAAGGTATAGTCCCCCGTCGATTTTGACTGACTCAACCCGCCAATACGAACTTGTCCTGATGCTCGACCCCCAGGTCGAGGAAGCCGACCGCGAGAAACTGGTCTCCGAGACCAAGTCGGCGATCGAAGCCAACGGTTCGCTCAAGCATGAAGACAACTGGGGCATCCGAGAGATGGCCTACGAGATCGACCGCAAGAGCGAGGCCGACTACCGGTGGTTCCGCTTCGACGCGGAACGCGAGTTGCTCGGCACGCTCGACCACAGCCTGAAGATCGCTGACGGCGTGATGCGATTCCGCATCTTCAAGGTCGATCCCGAAGCTCCGGTTCTGCCGGCCCCGCCCGCCACCGCTGTGGTGATGGCACCGACCGGCGACGATGACGATCGTCGCGGCCGGGGTCGCTACCGCGAGGAATAGGCAAAGGCTTCAAGGCTGGTTCGCTCGGCCGCCATCGGGCTGTGAATCGCTCCCAAATTGCGTGTTGCCGGGGCGAGTTTTCTTTGCTGAGCGCTTATCGCGTCCACAGACGTCGCTAAGTTCCTGATCCGACCTGCGGGTCCGACGGATCTGCGATGTACGAAAAAACTTGGGTAAGGAGCGAACACACAATGGCTGAGAACATCAACAGGGTCACTATCACCGGCAACTTGACCAGGGATCCGGAGCTGCGACAGACCACCAACGGCACCGCGGTCTGCACCCTCGGGGTCGCGGTCAACGGTCGTCGAAAGGACGAGTCCGGGCAGTGGGTAGACAAACCCAATTACTTCAATGTGATCGTCTGGGGTGCCCAGGGTCAGAACTGCGCCAACTACCTCTCGAAGGGTCGTCCGGTGGCGGTCGACGGCCGACTCGATTGGCGCTCCTGGGAGGCCAAGGATGGTTCCGGCAAGCGCTCGACGATCGAGATCGTCGCCGACACGGTCCAGTTCCTCGGCTCTCGTGACGGCTCCGCTCCCGGCGGCAACTTCAACAATGGCCAGAACCAGGGCGGTCAAAGTTCAGGCCAGCAGGGCGGCGGCTTCACCCCCGCCTCAGATGTCCCAGCCGACACCGAAGACTTCGCCCCGGCCAGCGGCGGCAACGCCCCCGACGACGACATCCCCTTCTAGGGCGGGTCGCTTCCGGCCGGCACGGTTGGTTGAATCCGTCAGCGTTATTTGCTGACAGATTCAATCTTCTGGATCGTCATGCCCTCTGAGGTCGGCGTTTTGCGCAGTTTGCGGCGGCGTTGACGGAGCCGGCCCATCCGTTGCTGGGTCCTATGGGCCGGTCGGTCGTACTCGGAGGCGGAGCGAAGCTCGCCGACTACTTATGTTTCCGGTACGATTCTTGGTCCTGATTGCCCGGGACCTTCCCGGGCCGTAACCATGTAAGGCACCGGAAAGCATTGGCTAAGACACGAGAAGCATCATCGCGACGCGGGCGCCGCTTCAACGAGCGCGTACGCCCCCGCAAGTACACGAAGATTTCCGCCGAGAACATCGACTACAAAGACCTGAACCTGCTCCGCCGGTTCATCTCGGACAAAGGCAAGACCCGCTCCCGCCGGGTGACCGGCCTTTCGCGCAAGCATCAGGCCCAGCTCTCGGTCGCGGTAAAGCGCGCCCGCGAAGTGGCTCTGCTCCCTTACGTGGGTGAGAAGTAATGGCCCAGGCCATTCTGCTCGCTGACGTCGAGGGCCTGGGGGAGAACGGCACCGCCGTCGAGGTCTCGCCCGGCTACCTGCGCAACTTCCTCCAGCCCCGCGGCCTGGCCCAGCCGGCCACCCCGGGTGCCCTCGAGGAAGCGATCCGCCGCAAGGAAGCTGCCGAGAAGGCCGAACGGGAAGCGATCGCCCGAGCCAAGGAGAACGCCTCGCTGCTCTCCAAGACCGTGCTCACGATCAACCATCGCGCCGGCGACGACGGCAAGCTCTACGGCTCGGTCACGACCAAGGAGATCGCCGAGGCGATCCGCGATGCCCGTGGCATCAAGGTCGACAAGAAGAAGATCCGCCTCGACGTACCGATTCACCAGGTCGGCACGTACATGATTGACGTTGAAGTGGCCGGTGGCGCCATCGCCTCGGTCAAGACGATCGTCGCGGAAGAGAAATAGGCAATAGCCCAGGTACCACCTAACAACATCGAAGCTGAGGAGGCAGTCCTCGGCTCGATGCTGGTCTACGAGCCCGCCGTCAATTGGGCCGTCGATGAAGTCAAGCTGAATCCGGGGGATTTCTACCTCGATCGCCACCAGGCTATCTACGAGGTGATGGTCGACCTCTACGCGACCGACAAGGCCTGCGACTCGCTGACCGTGACCGAGGCGTTGGTCAGCTCCGGCAAACTCGATCAAGCCGGTGGAGACAACTACGTCGCGGAACTGGCCGAGAAGGTCGCCGCCCCCGGCAACGCCCGGCATCACGCCGAGATCGTTCGCGAGCACGCCCACCTGCGGCGCCTGCTCCGGGCCGCGCAAGACATCGAAACCTGGGTCAACGAGCGTGACGCCGACGCCGGGACGCTCTCCGAGCGGGCCGAAGCGGAACTCTTCAAGGTCGCACACAAGGAGAAGCAGGAAGATTTTCGTGATCTTGGCGGGATCCTGTTCGACGAGCACCAGCGGCTCGAGAAGCGGATCACCGGCGAGCTCAAGGCCTCCGGCACCAACACCGGGTTCCGCGACCTCGATGACAAGACCGGTGGCTTCCAGCCTTCGAACCTGATCATCCTCGCCGCCCGGCCCTCGGTCGGCAAGTCGGCTTTCGTCGCCAATATCGCTGAGAACGTCGCGGTCAAACAGGGTAAGTCGGTCGCCTTCTTCTCCCTCGAAATGTCGGAGAGCGAACTTTCCCAGAGGTTCATCGCCTCTCAGTCCGAGGTGCATGGCGATGTGCTGCGGAAGGGCAAACTCAGCGCCGACAACGGTGGTGACCGCAACTGGCGCAAGGTGAACAAAGCGCTGAATGAGCTGACCGACGTGCCGCTTTACATCGATGTCACCTCGGACCTCGGCCTGCTTGATCTGCGGGCCAAGGCCCGGCGCCTCCACCAGCAGGAGCTGCGGCGCCAGGAAGGAACCGAGCAGGAGGGCGAGGGACTCTCCCTGATCATCATCGACTACCTGCAGCTGATGCGGATGGACGACCGGATTCCGAACCGGGCCGAGCAGGTCGGTCAGGTCAGCCGAGGCCTCAAGCTCCTGGCCAGCGAGCTGGAGGTGCCGGTGGTCGCGCTCTCGCAGCTCAACCGTGCGAACGAGAACCGGCCCGACAAGCGGCCGATGCTTTCCGACCTGCGCGAATCGGGCAACATCGAACAGGACGCCGACCTGGTCCTCTTCCTCTACCGCGAGGACGTCTACCGCAAGGACCCCAACGAACGTGACGGCACCGCAGAAGTCCTGATCTCGAAGAACAGAAATGGCCCGATCGGCATGAGCCCGCTGGTCTTCAAGGCACACATTCCCAAGTTCATCGAGCAGGCGCCCGAACACATGGCGGGTGAAGGGTCCAGGGTGGCGGTGCAGGCCGCGGCGGAGAACGTCTGATGGCGATCGAGGAGTACGGAACCGCGGCCAACGGATTGCCGCCCTGCCCGTACGGACGCTGCGACGGGGACGGTTGGATCCTGAACGATGACGGCACCGCGTCCAAATGCGACTGCCTCGAGCCGCGGCTGGCCAAGGCCCGGGCGTCGGGAATCAACTCGGTCCTGCCTAAGCGCTACCGCGGGGTCTCCTTCGATCGCCCACCGGTGACCGAGATCGATCCCAACGCGCGCGATGCGGTGCGGAGGTGGATAGAGGCACTGGACGTGAACCTGAAGCAGGGCAACGGCATCTGGCTGATGGGCGATACCGGTACCGGAAAAACCACCCTCGCGATGCTGGCTTCGAAGGAGGTCCTGAAACGGGATTACACGGTGGCGATCTACTCGATGCCAAGCCTGTTGACCCGGATCCGCGCGACCTACGGCGCGGAGGCTGGGGAGGAGTCCTACGACGAGTTCTTCGAGCGGCTATGCGAGGTCGATCTGCTCCACATCGACGATCTCGGAGCCGAGAAGCAGACCGAGTGGGTACTCGAACAACTCTACGCCCTGATCAACGAGCGATACGAGCGGCAAAAATCGATCGTGGTGACCACGAATATCACTCAGCAGGAAGAGCTCGAGCAACAGATCGGCGCGCGAACTGTCTCCCGGCTGGTCGAAATGTGTGGCGAGACCACTATCCACATGTTCGGTGAAGACGCCCGGCAGAAGCCGCAGCTGCGCGGATAGCTGGGGCTGTACCGGCGTATAACCCCGCTTCCGAGCTTCCATCTAGACTCACTCATTCATGCCAGGACTCGTAATAGTCGGAACTCAGTGGGGCGATGAAGGCAAGGGCAAGATCACCGATCTGCTGGCCAAGGACGCATCCGCGATCGTGCGCTTCCAAGGGGGCAACAACGCCGGTCACACGATCGTCCACGATGGTGAGGAGTACAAGTTCCACCTGATCCCATCCGGCATCCTGCACGAGGACAAATTCTGCGTGATCGGCAACGGCGTGGTCGTCGATCCACGGGTGCTGCTGGAGGAGATCGACGGCCTCCACCGGGCCGGGGTCTCCGCCTCGAATCTGCGGGTCTCGTCGAACGCCCACCTGATCATGCCCTACCACGTGCTGGTCGATGCGGCGGAGGAACTCAAGCTGGGCAAGCTCTCGATCGGCACCACCCGGCGCGGGATCGGCCCGGCCTACGCGGACAAGGCCTACCGGATCGGGGTCCGCGTCCAGGACCTGCTCGACGAAAAGATCCTTCGCAAGAAGATCATGGCTGCCCTGGAGCACAAGAAGAAGTCGCTTCAGGAGCTGGCGGTGCGGCGCCGCAAGCTGCACAAGGAGGCCGAGCCGGACGAGGAGATTCAGATCGACGATCGTCTCGACCTGCACACGATCACCGAGCAGTATCTGAGCTACGGACACCGGCTCGAGCCGTACATCGCCGACACCGCCCGGCTCTGTTGGAACGAGCTTGACGCCGGCAACAAGGTGATCTTCGAGGGCGCCCAAGCGGCGCTGCTCGACCTCGATCACGGCACCTATCCCTTCGTCACCTCCTCCAACCCGATCGCCGGCGCGGCCTGCGTCGGGGCCGGGGTCGGTCCAACCGACATCGAAGAGGTCTGGGGCATCGTCAAGGCCTACTCGACCCGCGTCGGGGCCGGACCCTTCCCGACCGAGCTCTTCGACGAGATCGGTGAGCACATGTCCGACAAGGGGCACGAGTTCGGCACCACGACCGGCCGTCGGCGCCGCTGCGGCTGGCTCGACCTGGTCGCCCTCAAGTACGCGGTGCGGCTCAACCGCCTCTCGCACCTGGCGATGACCAAGCTCGACGTGCTGACGGGCTTGGAGACGATCAAGGTGGCGGTCCGCTACCGCTCGAAGGAAGGCGCCGTGATGGACGACTTTCCCTACCACCAGTCGATCCTTCACGGGGCCAAGCCCGAGTACGTCGATCTGCCGGGTTTCACGGAAGACATCACCGGCTGCCGTGACGAGACCGATCTGCCGCCCGCGGCCCGCGAGTTCGTCTCCTTCATCAGCGATTTCGTCGGCGTGCCGGTCAACCTGGTCGGAGTTGGGCCGGGCCGCGACGAGGTGGTTTGGATCAAGGAGTGACCGAGACGATCCCAGAATCGATGGGTCTGGCTCGGCTGCTTTAAGAAATCTTTTTTCAGCTCGGCCCATAAACGCGTGTGTTTGGTGTACTATCCCGTATCAGCAGTTAGATCACTGGACGTGATAGCTGCAAAAACATCGTTGACTGGGGTCCCTCCCTACCCTCAGCAGCGCTTAGTCGGTGAAGTCGGGTTGGCCCACTCTCCCTTGGGTCGGCCCGACCACCGACATTTTTTATGCTCTGATTCGTGCCAGGAAATCGATTTTCCTGACGGGAATCAGGAGTTTCTCCAGATAAGCGCAGGGGGAGCCGATTGGGCCTTATTCGCCCATCCCAAGCGAACTCAACACCAATCGGAAACGTTGCAAATCGGTACGTCGATGTCTATCGCGCCTTGAACCAGCCCTAGTACAGCGGTGTTCATCCCGCGTCAGGAAGCGGGGTGGGGCCAGGGCACCGAGGCGGTCTGGAGGTCCGCGGCGGGGATCTCACCCGCCTCTTCCTGCCGGGCTTCGCCGCGGCCGAGGATCCTCATGGTCAGGATCGCCGCGCCGAGGGTCGCGCCGGTGGCCATCGTGATCTGGACGGAGAGCAGGCCCTGCCGGGTCCAGTAGACGTCCTGCATGTCGAGCAGGAGGGCGGCCTCGTCGAAAGTCAGACCCATGCCCACCCCGAGGGTGCGGGCGATCCGCCGGTCGGCCTTCTCACCCTCCAGAAGAAGCGCGGCGATGCCTGAGGCGAAAGCGATCAGGATTCCCGGGATGAAGTGGTGGATGTGCCGGCCACCGATCTGGACGTTGCGGAATGGCCCCCAGTTCTCGCGGATCGCCCAGGTGGTCATCCGCACGGCCGCGAAGCTGCCGAGGAACCCCGAAAGCAGGTTGAACAGCACGAGCTCTCGGTTCGGTGTCGCCGAGTAGCCCTCGACCGCGACCCCGACCGTGTCGACCGCTGCGGCCGGGGCGGAGTCGATCAAACCCTCGGTCTCCTCCGAATGGGTCCGCCGGCTGAGGAGCCGGCTGTACTGCGCGGCAACCACCAGCCCGGCGATCGTTACCGTGCCGACCGCCAGGCCGAGGGTGGCCTTGTCGTTCTTGATCTCACGCCAGTGCGAGTGTGGAACCTGCCGCGGCAGTAGCGCGGAAAACCGGCTGGTAAGCCTGCGGATCACCTGGACGGCCTTCCGGTCACGACGCTCAGAGTCGGGTCACGTTGCCCGGGTCGTCGAGATTGCGGGTGACTCCGCGCAGGTCAAAGACCAGCTTGCTGCCCGCGATCACCTGGGTGAAATCGAATTCCGGATGGGCGGTGACGATCACGCTGAGATCCGCCTCGCCGAGAGCTGCGTCGAGATCGGGTGAGTTGGACAGGCCGGCCTCGACAAGCTCAGGGACATGCGGGTCGTGGTAGCGGACGTCTGCCCCGAGCTCGCGCAGCAGCCGGATGATCTTGATCGAGGGTGACTCGCGGGTGTCTCCGACCCCGCCCTTGTAGCTGACCCCGAGGATCAGGATCTTGGTGTTCTTTACCGGCTTTCCGTTGTCATTCAGCACCCGCTCGATCCGGTTCACGCAGAACAACGGCTGGGATTGGTTGATCTTGCCGGCCAGCTCGATGAACTCGGGGTAGAAATCATGCTCCCGGGCCTTGAAGGCGAGATAGAAAGGATCGACCGGCAGACAGTGGCCGCCCATGCCGGGGCCGGGTTCGAAGCGCATGAACCCGAAGGGCTTCGTCGAGGCGGCGTCGATCACCTCCCAGACATCGACCCCGAGCCGATCGCAGAGCTGGGCCAGCTCGTTGACCAGAGCGATGTTGACCGATCGGAAGATGTTCTCCAGCAGTTTCGAAAGCTCCGCCGCCTCCGGCCCCGAAAGCGGGATCACCCGATCGCAGATCGTCTCGTACAGGGCGACGGCCCGCTCGGTGCAAGCTGGGGTCAGGCCACCGACCAGTTTCGGTGTGGTGCGAACCGTGAAGTCGGTGCGCCCCGGATCGATCCGCTCCGGCGAGAAGGCGAGGTGAAAGTCCTTGCCCGCCTGGCGGCCACCAGCTTCGAGGATCCTGGCCAGGAGATCTCGGGTCGTGCCCGGGTAGGTGGTCGATTCGAGCACCACGGTCTGGCCCGGTGCCAAAACCTCGGCCAGCTGTTCCGCGGCAGATTCGAGATAGCTGAGGTCGGGCTCACGCGAACCCGTGAGCGGCGTCGGGACGCAGATGATCACAGCCTCGCAGCCGGCCAGATCGGCGTAATCCCCGGTCGCCCTGAGGCGACCTTCCAGGGCTTCGAGGCTGGCCGAAGGGATGTCCTCGATATAGCTCTCCGCCCGGTTGATCGAATCGATCTTGGTCGGGTCCGTGTCGAGGCCGATGACCTCCCGTCCGGCCTCCGCGAAAGCGACCGCGATCGGCAAGCCGACGTATCCCAGGCCAACGATGCCGACCGCTGCGCCGGCTGAAGAGTGAGGGTTCACGCCGGGAAGTCTAGAAGGCGTGCTCCAATGTCGGTCAGAACCGAAGTACAGTTCCGTTTCGGTCTCGGATTCGGCGGGGTAATATCTGCTTATGCCGCAGGAGCAGGTACAAGAAGAACTTGACCCGTTCGGTACGGGCAAGCTCCCCAGTGGCCGTCACGGATTGCCTCGAGACGTCGTGGTCCGCTCGCAGCGCGAACGCATGGTCGAAGCGATGATCGGGGTAGTCGCCGAGAAGGGCTACACCGAGACCACGGTCGCCGACATCATCTCCACGGCCGGCGTTTCCCGCGCCACGTTCTACGAACAGTTCGCCGACAAGGAAGACTGCTTCATCGCCGCCTACGGCACGGTGATGGAACGGATGCTGACCTTTGTCGCCGAAGGCTTCGCCCAAGGCGGCTCCGACGACTGGGTAACCCAGATCCGGGGTGGCATCGGCGCTCTGCTCACCTATCTCGCCGAAAACCCCGTCGCCGCCCGGGTCGGCATCGTTGAGGGCTTCGGCGCCGGCGCCCGCGCCCGCGACCGCTACCAGCAGGCGGTCTCCTCGTTCTTTCCCTTCCTCGATTCGGCCCGCACCATGGTCGAGGAACCGGATCGCATCCCGACCCAGGTCGCGCGGGTGATCGTGGGTGGCGTTTCCGCCTTGATGTTCAACGAGGCTTCGAATGGCAACGCCGCCGAGCTGCCCAAGATGCTGCCGGAAATGATGTACCTGGCCGTCGCCCCTTACTTCGGCCACGACAAGGGCATCGAAGCGATGAACGAAACCGAGGTACCGGCGTGAACGAGATCACTCCGTCCCGACTCCCGTCCGGCCGCCACAACCTGCCGCGCGAGTTCGTGGTCACCTCGCAGCGGGACCGTCTCCTCGACTCGATGGCTCAGGCCTGCGCCGAGAAGCGGTATGCCGAGGTCAGCGTCGCCGACATCGTCTCCCGGGCCCGGGTGTCCCGCTCGACCTTCTACGAGATCTTCCCCGATAAAGAAGCCTGCTTCCTGGCTGCCTATGACGCGATTCTCGGTCGTTTCGTGACGGAGGTGATCAAGGCCTGCGACGACCCGGACCTGACTTGGCCGGAGATGATCGAACTCGGTATCGAGGCGAGCCTCAAGTTCCTTGCCGCCGAGCCGGCCTTCGCCCGTATGTGCATCGTCGACATGTTCTCGGCCGGACCGGCCGCCCTGGAGCGCTACCTCTCGGCGGTGCGGATGATCTCGGCCTTCGTCGACGCGGGTCGCACGATGATGCCGAACCGCGAGGATGTGCCCGAATCGATCTCCAACATGGTGGTCGGCGGGGCCGCCGTGGTGATCCGGGCCGAGATCGTGGACGAGCGCACCGAGCTGCTGCCCGAGGTCGGCCCTGACCTGCTCTACTCGATCCTCGTCTTCTACATGGAGAAGGAAGACGCGCTCGAGCGTTCGGAGCGTTACGCCGAGCGACTCGGCTTTGTGAAAGCTTCGTGACAGTTTGCGCAAGAAAGCGCAAAAAAATCCGGCATTTGCGGTCTGAAAGCCGGATCGGGCTAGACCAGAGGGTCCGCCAAAGGGTCTGCGCAGGTAAAGTCAGACGCTGATGGCAAAGGACACCGAGAAGCTGATCCGGCAGCTCTCGCTGATCTCGTTTCTGATGGCACAGGGCCGGCCCGTATCGGCCCTGGAGATCAAACGGGAAGTCGAGGGCTACAGCGTGATGAACGAGGATGCGTTCGCACGCCGCTTCTACGCGGACCGAGCCGAACTGGACAGCCTCGGCATCGAGCTGCAGGTGGATCGGCCCGGGGAAGGGTTCTTCGAGGCGGAGCTCTACTCGCTGCCGCCGGAGAACTTCTACCTGCCCGAGATCAAGTTCACCGATGACGAACTGGCCGCGCTCCGGACCTCGCTGAGCCTGCTGACCGAGGGCGAGTTCGCTTACGCGGAGCCACTTCGCCTGGCCCTGCAGCAGGTCGCCTGGGGGCACCCGAACCCGCTCGCCGATCCGGACAACATCCCGGTCTCGATGGCCAAGTTCTCCGCCACTTCGTCGCGTGACCTGACCCAGCGCCTGGCCCGAATCGAGACCGCGATCTCACGCCACAAGACGATCACCTTCGAGTACCACACGATCGGCTCCGACAAGGTCAACAACCGCAAGGTCGACCCCTACCACCTGGTTTTCCGCGGCGGGCAGTTCTACCTGATCGGACACTCGCACGAGAGGGACGCGGTCCGGGTCTTCCGACTCTCGCGGATCCGCGGCAAGGTCGGTTACGCGACCAAGTCCGAACACGATTTCAATCCGCCCGAGGATTTCGAACGAAGCGATTACGCGGAGCTGGCCGACTGGCAGCTCGGCGAAGAGATCGGCAAGGCCCGAATCTTCTTCAGCGACCGGATCGCTTGGCTGATCAGCCGCGACTTCGGCACCCACGGCGAGGTCAGTCCAGCCGACCCGAAGGAAACCGGCGGTCGCGAAGGCATCGTCCTCGAAACCTCTTATGCCAGCGAGCGGGAGCTATTGGCCTGGGTGCTGCGTTGGCGCCAGAACGCCGAGGTGCTCGGCCCGCCCGAGTTCAAGAAAGCAGCCGAAGAGCGGATCGCCCTGCTGCGCGACCGCCACATCAACGGTTTCGCCGTGGCCGAGGCTCAGACCGACTTCCCGACCCCGATCCGTGAGCGGCGCCAGCGCAGCAAGGACCGCTCTGCCGCCGCGATCCGGCCCGAGCGTTTCGGCCGTCTGGTCACCCTGGCCGGGATGCTGATCGGCGCCGCCAAAGAAGCCACCGCGCTTTCGATGTCGGACCTCTGCCAGCGGCTCGAACTCTCCGAGGACGAGCTGCGCGATGACATCGACGTCCTCAACGTAGTCAATTTCGGCGGCGGCACCTACGTGCTCTACGCCGAGATCAAGGGCGACGTCATCGAGGTCGATTCCGAGCCCTACGGCGACTCATTCGCCCGCCCCGCCCGGCTGCTGCCGCTGGAGGCGAAGGCCCTGGTCGCGGCGATCGACCTGGTCGGGGACCACCTGCCCCAGGCCAAACTCGATTCCGCCCGGGAAAAGATCGTCGCGGCATTGGGGCGTGACCCGGCCCGGGAAGGCCTCGCGATCGTCTCCGAATCCGGTGGTGCCGAAGCAGCCCGGATCGTCAACGAGGCGATCGCCGCTCGCCAGGTGTTGGAGCTCAACTACTACAAAGAGAACGAGGACAAGTTCTCCGAGCGCACGGTAGAGCCTTACCGGCTGGAGAACGGCCGCGAGGGCTGGTACGCCGAATGCTTCGACCTGGACCGTCAGGCGATGCGTCACTTCAAGCTCGACCGCATCAAGGAGGCGAAGCCGACCGGTGAAACCTTCGAACCGCGACCCGAGGTCGAGGAACTGGCCGGGGTGGAGGGCTGGATGAGCGACGGCCAGGTGCCAGAGGCCTCGGTCGCCCGGGTCTGGGTCTCACCTGAACGTTCCCGCTGGATGCGCGAGGAGCGCAACGTGGTCGAGGAACTTGCCGACGGCGCTGTGGTGGTCGAACTTCCCTACGCCGGCACGAGCTGGCTGGTTCGCGAGATCCTCAAGGGCGCCGGCGACCTGGTCGTCCTCGAACCAGCCGAAGCCCGCGAAGCGATCAGCCGCGAACTCGCCGCCTGACCCGGACCCCGGCCGGCGCCTGGTCGGGCCTCAACCAGTGACTGTTATCTGGCTCGGGAATCCGAGCGCGGCCAACTGCGAGGCGCTGACGAGGGTCATATTCCCGGCGTAGTCGATCGCGCCGAGCCGGATTTCCCAGGTGCGGGTCGGCGAGTTGACCGGGAAGGTGATGCTTCCCTGATAGACGCCGTCGTGTTCGTCACCAGAGATCCGGGTCATGTTGTTGGCCTGGATCTGCTCTCCCTGGTTGTCCCTGTTGACCAGAATCACTTCGACCGGCCGGTAAGAATCGTCGGTTCCGGTGCCGGCCAGCACATCGGTGACCCGAGCCTGGAAATTGACGGTCTGATCAGTACTCGAAGTATCCAGTGAGCTCTTGTCGAGCTGGAAGGACTTGAACTCCGGTCCGCCCTGGTCGCCGGGCCCGACCTGTTGGATCGACGCTGGGAAGCCCGCCTTCTTCAGCGCCTTCGGTCCGGCGCTCAGGGAGTTGTCCTGATTGTCGACCACGCTGAGGTAGAGATTCCATGCTCCTTCGGGCGAGAAACGCGGAAGAGTCAAGGTCCCCTGGTAGACACCGTCCAGCGCGTCGCCCGAGACACGCTGGAACTCGACGAATCGCCGCTGGTAAGTGTTGTCGTAGTCAGCCTCCAGAGAAGGCTTGCCCCTCACTCCGGCGAGATCGTCGGTCAGGCGGAGAGTCACGGTGACGGTTGCCGGAGCCTCGCTCGTGTCGACCTGTGCGGGACTCAGGGAGAGTTCGCGGAGGACGGGCGCGGTGTCGTCGCAGCCCGCGGTGACCATGTCGGTCGCGGTGTCGTAGCACTTGTTATTGCCGGGGCCGGTGACGTAAAAGTCCTTACCTTGGCCGCCATCGAGGACGTCGTTGCCGGGGCCGGCGTAGAGGCGGTCGTTGTCCGGCTGGCCGAGCAGTCGGTCGTTGCCCCTGCCGGCACGGATGACGTCCTTTCCGCGGCCACCGCGGATGATGTCATCGCCGCTGCGCCCCCAGATCCGGTCGTTGCCCCCGAACCCGCAGATTACGTCCCGGCCCTTGGTTCCGACCAGCTTGTCCGGTCCGTTGGTTCCCTTGATCGTGCAGCGTTTGCCGGCGGCGTCGGAGATCGAAGAGCCCAGCGTTGCGACGGAAAATATGGTGAATGCCAGCGTTGCGGCGAAGAGGCCAGCGCGCTGTAGGCGTCTCAGATTCATGTGCTCCCTAGGTTTGTGCCGTGCCCGGCTGCTTCTTGCTTCCTGGATGGTACGGAGAAAACCGTCTGGCGGCTCTAGGGTTTCGGTATGAGCGAAGAGATGGCCGACGGGCCGGCGCCGGGCCATCCTGGGATCTGGCGGGTGATGGCCGACAACCCCGGGCCGATGACCCTGACCGGGACCAACACCTACCTGTACGGCACCGACCCTTGCTGGGTGATCGATCCCGGCCCCGAGGACCAAGCCCATATCGCCGCGGTCAAGGCGGCCGCCGCGGAGCGGGGAGGGGTCGGCGGGGTGCTGCTCACCCACTCCCACGCCGACCACAGCGGCGGAGTCGAAGCCCTCGGGATCCGTCCGGAACCGGTCGACGATGGTGAAATCAAAGGGGGGCTGGAGGCGGTCGCGACCCCGGGCCACGCGACCGACCACTTCTGCTTCTTCACCGCCGAAGGGGTCTGCTTCTCCGGTGATCTGATCCTTGGCTGGGGCTCCACCTACGTGCCGCCGGACGGCGGGTCCCTGGCCGCCTACATGGAATCGCTGCGGCTGATCGAGCAGCGCCGACCCGGGTTGATCTGCCCCGGCCACGGCCCCTGGATCACCGAACCAGCGGCGAAGGTCACCGAGTACCTCGATCATCGTGAAGCGCGGGAGAACGGGCTCCTGGCGGCGATCGACCGCGGGGAACGCTCCCGTATGAGCCTGCTGGACGAGGTCTGGGCGGACGTACCGGAGCAGCTACGGCCGGCCGCCAACGTGGTCATGGAGGCCCACCTTCAGAAGCTCCACGCTGAGGGTCGGCTGCCGGAGGATCTGGCCGAGTAGCAATCCAGGTTTTTCGCCGTCGCCGACGGCGTGGGTCGCTTTTCGTTCACTGTTCGGATAGGTTCAAGTGCACATTTCGTTCCGCTTGAGACATGACCCCGGGAGAGACACTTCATAGTCCGAGTTTTCGCGTTGCCACATTCGTAAACGACATGTCCCAATACCACATGATGGTCGAATCATTCAAACGGGCAGGTTTCACGGGGCCAGATGTTCGATACACCCTCGAGGAAGGTGATCCCTTCGCCGCCATCACGCGTCTGGGAGCGTCCCGTGAGGATTACGTCATCCTGGTACATCAGGATGTCCGCTGCGATCTCGGATACTCGCTGCAGGACTTGGCGGGGCGGCTCGAGGAACTCACCCAATTCGACTCTACCTGGGCTGTCGCCGGGAATGCCGGGGTTACGCGGAACCTAACCTACGTTCGGCATCTCTCTGACCTGTACGGCGCAAGCTTCGAGACAAAGCTACCGAGAAAGGTCGTGAGTCTCGACGAGAATTTTCTAGTCCTCAGGACCGCGCGAGGGCCACGTTGCTCATCGGCACTTTCGGGTGTTCACCTGTACGGAAGCGATGTGTGTTTGACCGGCGCTTCGGATGGCTCTAGCTCCTACGTCATCGATTTCAGAATCAGTCACCTAGGTGGAACACTTCATCGCGCCGGCGTCGACCGGCCGTCCGAGCAAGCATTCGAAGATTTCTGGTCTCCTCACTATGCGTTCAAGATTTACATCCGCGCTTCGGGAACTTCAGTGCTGAGTCGATACACCATCGTCCGCAGGATGTTCGGGTCGCGAAGCAGACGCATCATTTCCCGGATCGCCAAGAAAGTAGGACAAGTCCGCCGCGCTCTTGCCGGACGGCGTGAAACCTTCCCCAGCCGGCCGGTACCAACAGCTGATAGCGCGGATCGAAGCCCGCGGTCCCGGGGCGGACGACCTGACCGAGTACCCTGATTCGGGTTTGCGTTCGGTCTATACGATCGTACGGTGAACGAGCCGGAATCTAGAGATGTATCGGTGACCGGAAAGGTTGCCGGAGCCCGTCCCTGGCTGGTGCTGGCGGGTGGCGACTTCGCCTACAAGGGGATTATGGCCGTCTACTGGGTGCTGCTGGCCCGGGTGATGAGCGTCGACGGCCTTGGCACCGTGGCCTTGGCCAACGCGATCGCGATGCCTGCCTACGTGATCGTGGACGCGGGCCTGACTCAGATGCTGATCCGTGACTATTCCGAGTCCGGCGGGATGCTGCGGGCGCATATGCGGCGGGTGAGGATGCGGGTGATCGTCGGGATACTCCTCGTGCTTCCCTTGGCATGTCTCGGATATGCGATGGGTGACCGCGAGGCCGCCGCGGCCGCGGTCGCCCTGATGTCGCTGGCGTACTTTTTCGATTTCTCCGGGCAGTTGATGCTTGCCCCTGCGAGGGCGGCCTCGAGGATGGAGCCAGACGCGGTGGTCAGGTTCATCCAGGCGCTGGGTACGGTCGCAATCTCCCTCTTCCTGATCCAGGCAGATCTAAAGAGCGCCGGCTGGATCGCACTCGCGTCCGCGGTCGCCTACTGCTTGGCCCTCTACCCCGCGGCCCGTGTCTGGCGAGCATCCGAACGCTGGGCAGACCATCCCGCGGACGGTGCGGAAGAGACGATCGAGACGACCCCGGTCGCCGTCGGCACGGTCGTGATGACAGTTTCCGGTCGGGTCGATTCGCTGATTGTCCAGGTGATTCTCGGGCCGGCCGCCCTCGCTACCTACACGATCGCCTACAAGCTGATCGAAGTAGCGAGGTTGGTGCCCGGAGCATTGGCCCGAGTGGTGCTGGCCCACTCGAGTGCCGAGACAGAATCACCGGAGCGCTCCGTCTACGATCCGCGTGATCACCTGCGGATCAGCGTGATCCTGAGTGGGTTGGCCACGCTGGTTCTGGTCGCTTTCGGTCCCCAACTCATCGGTTTGCTTTTCGGTTCCGACTATGGACATGATGCGGTCGGCACGATTCGCGTCATGGCCCTGGCCTTGGTCCCGTTCTCGATCCTCACGATCGGAAGCATGTATGCCGTCGGCACGGGACGGGCCGGGCTCTACGCGCGGATCGCATTCGAAAACCTGATCGCGATGGCAATTCTGGTGCCGGTGGGTGCGGCGGTACTGGACCTTCCCGGGGCCGCGGCCGGGATGTTGATAAGCGACTTGTACGCGGCTGCCCGGTTCTGGCGGCTGATGCACAGGCCAAACATCGCTCAGGTGGTCGCTTGAAGCTCGACGGAACCGCGATCGTGGTCGCGCCTTCCGGCCGGCTGAACCTGATGGGCCGGGCCCTGTCGCTGGCCGATCTCCTCGACCGGGCCGTGGAACGGGTGTCCGTGTTCACCCCGGATACCGGCCCACTCTGGCCGCCGGCGTCCCGCTGGCAGGCGGAAATCCGTCGGGGCGGGACTCCCGCAGAGAGCTACTCGGACTTGGACCCCGGCGAGGTCCGCTGGGTCTGGCTGGTCAAACCCCTGCGTGACGGCTACCGGGCGGCACTCCAGGCCATGGATACGTTTACCGGAGCCCGGTTTGTTCTCGACGTGGACGACGACGACGAAGGCCTCTCCCGCGAGTTCCTGGCCGAATCTCCGCTCAATTGGCTACGACTCCTGCGTTCACCGGCCCGCCGTCAGCTCTTGCCGCGTGCCGTCGCCCACACCCGGCACCGGGCATTGGCGGAAGCCGACGCCTTCACGGCCGCCAGCCACGCGGTCGCAGGTCGCTGCGGACTGCCGGAGGCGAAGACCCTCCGGCTGGTCCATTCGAGGTCGATCGCACCGCAGCGAAGGGACCGATGGCCCGATCCAGCGGGCAAGACCCATCTCGGCTTCTTCGGGACGGTGCGGCAGCACAAAGGGGTTCGATCCATCGTGGCGCTCGTCCGGTCCGACCCGGACCTGAGGCTGCACCTGTTCGCCGGATACGAATCCGCCGGGCTGGAAGCCATCCAGGCACAGATAATCGAGCACCCGATCGAAGAGCGGCAGCACCGGCTTTTCGAAAGCGTGGATGCCGTCCTGCTGCCGCAGAAGCGAAGCCCCGCCGGTGAGGTCCAGCTGCCGGCCAAGCTGCTTGACGCGATGCGGTTCGGGGTCCCGATCCTGGCCACGCCGACTGCGGCGATCACCGAAGTTGGGGGAGAGACCTTGACATACGTGGAGGACTGGGACAACCTCGATCGCGTTAGGCGAAAGGTGTCGGAAAGCCAGAGTCGTGGCCCCTCGTCCGGGGCTGAGGCGCGGCGACGATTCGAAGACGAACTCTCGATCGAAGCCCAACTGCCGGCCGTGCGCGACTTCCTCGCGCGGGCGTAGGCAAACCGGGCTGCGCGCTGACTGCCTCCAGGTTTCCTATCCTGGCCCGATGGACCGACGATTGCAGTCCTACACCGGCCGCCGCAACGACGTGCTCGCGCTGGTGAGAGGCGCACCCCGGCGAGCGCTCGACATCGGATGTTCGGACGGGACGCTGCTCGCTGGCCTGGATGGACCGGTCGAGAGGACCGGTATCGAGCTCGACCCGGACCTTGCCGGGGTTGCGAATAAACGACTGGACGAGGTCATCAGGGGAGACGCGGTCGAAGTCACCGGTGAGCTGGGAAGGGCGGGTAGGCGGTTCGACCTGGTCATCTGCGCCGACATCCTCGAACACCTCGCCCACCCGGAGGGCGTTCTCGAGAATGTGGCGACCATGCTGGAACCGGGCGGACAGATGTTGGTCAGCCTGCCCAATGTCAGGTTCTGGACGACTTTCTGGGAAGTCGGCATCCGGGGCCGCTGGCCGCGCCGCTCCCGCGGTGTCCACGATGCGACTCACCTGCGCTGGTTCACCGACCAGGATGCGCGCGAGATGTTTGCCGATTCGGGCTTTCACGTGGATGAGGCCAAGGCCAATACGAGGCTGTTCGACGATCCGAACCGGCGCGGGAACGGCTTGGCTCGGTACCTGGCACATGGGCCTATCCGGCCGTTTCTCACCTATCAGAACCTGTACCGCCTGGTGATGGCCTAAGCCGTAAAGGCGGGCGCTCTGAGCGCTCGCTCGACCTTTACCGTGCCGGGAATCGGCGGTTCCGACGAGACTTGGCCAGCGCCAGTGCGTCGAGATAGCCCTGTGAGACGTCGGCCCAGGAGTAACGGGTCGAGACGGTTTCCTGTCCCCGGCGGCTCCACTTCTCCCTCAGTGACGGATCGGCCTGTGCGCGCCCGATCAACTCGGCCAGCGCGCCGGCATCGGTCGGGTAGAGCTGCTCTTCGTCGGCGATGACCTCACGGTTGAAGCGAGTGTCGAGCGCGATCACCGGTGCTCCCGCCCCCATCGCCTGCAGCAGCGACGGGTTGGTGCCGCCGACCGAATGGCCGTGCAGGTAGAGGCCGCAGTGGGCCCAGAGCTGGTTCAGCTGCTCCTGGTCGGCGACGTGTCCGAGCCACCGGATCCGGCCCTGACGATCGAGGTCGGCGAGCCGATTCTCCAGCGGCGTGCCGCCCTTGCCGGTCCCGACGATGACGTTCTCACCGGCGGTCGCCAGCATGCCGTCGAGCGAGAGGTCGACGTTGTTCTCCGGCACCATCCGGGCGACCACGAGCCGATACTCACCCGGCCGGAGCCCGAGCTCTTCGATCCGGTCGGTCGGCTGATGGAGGTCAAGGACCGGAGCGCCGTAGGGCACGAACTCCGATTCGACCCCGAAGGTCTCACGCCAGATTTCCGCGATCACCACCGAGTCGGCGATCAGCACGTCGGCGAACCGGGCGCTCGCCACGGCGCCATTGCGGAACACCTTGCGGGCCAAGGTGCCCCACTTGCCGCGTTCCCACTCGATCCCGTCGGTGTTGATCGCGACCGGGATCTTCCGCAGGTTCAAGAACGGCAGGAAATAACCATTGGCGACATTGACGACGAGAGCGGCGTCGAAGTCGCGGAAGCTCGCGTCGAGGTGGTTGGTCAACCCGTAGGAAAGGGTCGAGGCGCTGACCGACTCGATCCCGGGCGTCCAGCGGCAGCGCACCCCCTCGTGGCTCCAGGTCCGCTTTCCAGCCGGACGTTCGCGGCAGTAGACCGTGACCTCTATCCCGCGTTTCGTCCAGTCTTCGACCAGGTACCGGACCAGCGTCTCGTAGCCCCCGTATGTGCTGGGGAACCCACGGCTGCCCAGGATCGCGATCCGTTCGAGTCCCTCGGGAGGGGAAAGTGCGTGGGCGGGCGGAGGGGGGGTCTGGCTCATCGGGAGGGTGGGGGTGGGCCGGAACGTGCGGGCCGGCTCGATGATATGCGCCTGCCGTTACCCTCTGCCGGTGCGATCGGCGAGACAGCTTGCCCGGGCGGCTCGGGATACGAGGGTGGGACGGAACCTGATGAGACTCGCGATGAGGGGAGACCGGGTCCACTGCCCCTGCTGCGGATCGTCGTTTCGTCGCTTCCGGTCATTCAGGGGGCCCGACCGGATCTGCTGGGTCTGCGGGGCGATGGAGCGCCATCGCTCGGTTTGGCTCGAGCTGGACCGCCGACCGGAAATGTTGACACCGCGCGCGGTGGTGCTGCATGTGGCTCCGGAGCGGGTGCTCGGCAATCGGTTGAGGGCGATCCCGGGCGCGGAGTACCACGGCGGCGACCTCACGGCCGAGTTCGGTCCCGAGCGGATCGACGTCACGAACCTCCGGTTCCCGGACCAAAGCGTCGACATCCTGGTCTGCAACCACGTGCTGGAACACGTCCCCGACGACCGCGAGGCGATGGACGAGATCCACCGAGTGCTGAAACCGGACGGCTGGGCGCTGCTCCTGGTCCCGGATCTCGAGGGCGATTCGGTCAGCCAGACGACCGACGAAGATCCGTCCATCACCGACCCGGCCGAACGCCTGCGCCGGTTCGGCCAGGATGACCATGTGCGTCGCTACGGCTGGGATTACCTGGACCGGTTGCGCGAGGCCGGATTCGAACCCGAGGTGATCCGTCCGGAGTCGCAGTTCGGAACCGCAGCGGTGGAACGGTACCGGCTGGCGAAGCACGGTGCGGTCGAACCGCTGATCTTCTGCCGGCCAGCCGCCGGGTCAGACGCCGAGCGCGTCGAGTAGCCGACCCGTCTTTTCGCGCCAGGACATCGACTCGGGCAGGTCGGCCGGAATTCGCGGCGGCCTCGAGTCGGATCCGGTGATCGCCTCGATCGCGCTGACCGCGTCGTCCGCGCTGGCCACGACCGAAACCCCATCCGGCGCCCGCTCGGCACCGATGATCGGCGTGATGACGGTGGGCAGTCCGGCCGCCCGGTACTCATAGGTCTTGATCACGTCACCGCCCACCTCGAACTTCCCGATTCGATGGGGAACCCAGCCGATGTCCCAGGTCGCGATCAGCTGCGGAAGCCGCTCGTAGGGAATATCGCCGAGCAAGCGAATGTTCGGCTGGCTCTCGAGCGCGCCCCGGATCTCCCGATCGGCCTTCGGTGTCGCGGAGGTCAGAGGACCAGCGATGTCAAAACGGACCTCGGGCAGACGAGTCGCGACGCCGGTCACCATTTCGAGGTCGAGCCGCTCGCTCAACTTGCCCGCGTACCCGACGACGATCTGGGCATCGCCGGTCCGGGAGTCGCCGGCCGCTTCGAAGCGTGCCGCGTCAACGCCGTTGGTGAGCAGGACCGCCTCATGCCCGAAGCGGGCCGCCAGCTTCACGGTCCCTTCGCTGTTCGCGGTGATCACATCGGCGAGATCGAAAACCCTGGCGTAGGCCTTTTCGAGCTGCGGGTGGATCGGCTCGAAGGCGACGTGGACCGACCAATCGTCGAGCAGGTCGACCACGACCCGCCCGGCCTGGACGGTGCGGTCGAGCAGATGGGCGCCAGCGATCGGATTCCAGACGATCGCGGCGTCGTAGCTGGCCTGGGCGGAGGGTTCGAACCGCAAGCTCTTGACCCACCACTCGCGTTTGGCCCTCAGTGGCGGCACGGTCAGTGGCTGGGGTGATTCCCACCTCCAGTCGGGATTGGCAAAGCCGTGGCGCCGGGCCAGCGACACACGGGGGAAGGGCTCGGGGCGGCTGCGCACGGTCACCGGAAGATCCGGGCGCAGACGCTGGATCCACTCGAGCACATGTCCGTCCCGGGTCCGGTAGCCCTCGTTGCGCAGCTTCACCTCGCCGTGCATGGGCAGGGCGATAAGCCCCGGCTCACTCACCCGAGGTCTCCACTCGCCGGTCCAGGGCGATCCCGTTGGCGAGATAGATCCCGGCGATCAGAAACAGACAGAGTGAAATCGGCAGCGCGGCCAGCGCGTCACCGACGACCCAGAAACCGAGGACCGGCATGAGCGCCGCCAGGGCGATCCCGGTTGAGGCCTTCTGCCGGCCGCGCAGGAATTCACGGAAGAGGTTGACCAGCGTCGTACCGACGATCACCAGGAAGCAGATCAGCGCCCCGAGCCCGGCCTCGATCACCAGTCCGAGGGCGCCGTTGTGCGGTGCCTCGAAGGTCTTGCCCGCATCGACGAAATCCTTTCTCAGGCCGGTCGAGGCGCTGCCCGGGCCCCAGCCGGTGAGCGGTGAATCGGTGGCTACGTCCCAGGACGCCTCGATCGCGTCGACCCGCGAATTCACGCGGTGGTCGTGAGGCAGATGTCCGATCTCCTGGACCGCGACGTTTTGACTGGCAACGACGACGATGCCGGCCAGCGCGAGCACCGCCACCGCCGCGATTGCCCAGTCCCGGAGGCGCCGGGGTCTCAGAGCTCGGAAGAACTGACCGAATCCAGGGCCCTGCTGGATCCCGACGACCAGCAGTACGAGCAGTCCCAGCCCGGTCACGATCATCCCGGTGCGCACCCTGGCGAGCAGCACCAGGGCGATACCGATGCCGAGAAAGCTCAGCCCGGCCGCGAGATACCAGGCGCCCCGTCGACGTGCCTGCGGAAGGATCCAGGCTCCGGCGAGGGTGAGGAAAGAGCCGAGCATCGAAACATGGAATGGGCCGGAAAGCAGGCCCTGCATCCGCATCTGCCCGCCGAGCATCGAGGTCGCGATGTCGGCGCTCCGGCTGAGGGACTCCTCATAGCCGGGCGCCAGCGCATGGACCGCCAGCGATGCCGTGGCCGCGACCAGCAGCAGCACGGAAACGGCCTCGAGCAGTCCGAACCGCTCCCCCTCCCGATCGGGAAGCGCTAGCCCCAACATCAGTCCGCTGATCGCGACCATGGTGTAGCGGATCCCCTGCAGGCCCGAACTCAGGTCGGGAATGTTCGGTTTGCTGAGCAGGGCCACGTAGAGCACGAGCATCAGCAGAAAGGCGATCCTCGCAACCTGCATCCGTGAGTGCCGGGCCAGGCCAAGGACCGTGACGACTGCCGCGGCGCCCATGACGGAGACCTCGATCAGGGCCCTCACGGGAATCGGCACCGGCAGGCCGGCCAGGAGGATCGCCAGGCCGGCGAGCAGGATTAGACGGGCGTACCAGCTGCGGTCGGGAGACTCGGGGATTAAGCGCATTTCACTCGGCACTACCCTGAGCGAAGATTTGCGAACGCGGATTCAGGCTCCGGGCCTCGCGGAAATCTTCCAGCGCCTGGTCGGGATCGCCGTGGCGGGCCTCGATGCCCGAGAGGACGAGCCAGTTACGCCAGTTGATCGGTTCCTTCTCTGTGGCTTCACGAGCCATCTCGATTGCACTCTCCGGGTAGCCGAGCTGCTCCAGCAGGCCCGCCTCCTGCAAGAGCGGTGCCGCGGTCGAGGGACTGATGGTATGGGCGGACCTGGCGGAATCGAGAGCGCCGACAAGATCACCGTCGCGTGCCTTCTGCTGGCTCTGCTCAAGCGTGAGGGCCGAGGCGAATGGGATCGTCAGCAGGACGACGGCAGCCAAGGGCAGGACCACCAGGCCGAAGCGGAGCCGCTTGTCGACGGCGGCCTCGGGATCGCCGATCTGACCGAGGGTGGTGGCGGCCAGCAAGAGGAAAGGAAAGACCACGGCGGGCAGCTGCCAGGACCAGTCCAGGCCGGCCGACAGCATGAAAGCGAGACATCCGGCCGTGGCGGCGGCCAGCCAGCCGGCCTGCGGGCTCCGCCGACCCAGCACCGTGACTCTGGCCCGCCGGAATCCCACCACGATCACCATGCCGAAGATGCCGAGAAGTATGAAAAGCCCGACCAGCCCGGACTCGCCGAGGGTCTGGAAGTAAAGCGAGTGGGTGTCTCTGATGAAACCGGCGCGGTCGCCGTTTTCTGCCCACCAGTACTCGAAGGTACCGGCACCCTGGCCCTTTATGGGGGCGGTCTTCCACTGCTGGACCGCGGAAGACCAGTACTGATAGCGCCCGTTCCCGTTCGCGGCTTCGAGACGCGCGCTGCCGTGAGCCGGAGCCTCGGACGATTTGAAATCCTCCCAGCCGTTCGAGACCTTGCCGGGAGCGCCGGCGAGGAGCAGCAGGGCGATCGCGATCACAACGGCTGCACCGCCCCCGATCCAGGCCTGTCTGCGACTCGGTCGAAGTCGACCAGGCAGGGAGAGCGGCCCGACTCGGTCGAGCACAAGGAAGGCGACTACCCCAACCAGCAGGCAGACGACGATGGTCAACACCATCATCGAATCGCCCTGACTGTGGGCGGCGGAGTTCGAGAGTCCCTCCTTGAGGTCGCTCTTCGACAACGCGAGCAGGATCAGCACCAGCCCGCCTAAGAGTCCGAGCCCCGCCGGCACCAGGCGGCTGAGACGGTTCGGAACGAGGCAGAAATAGGCGAGCGTAGCGAGCGCCGCCGAGAGGATCCCACCCCGGGAGAAGGTGAAGTAGATCGCCAGGACCGAGATCGGGATTGCGGCGGTGGCGATAGCGCGGAAGGCCAGGCGCCGCGCCCCGCCGGCGACTTCGAAGAGTGGCGCCAGCCCGATCGCGACGAACGCCGCGAGCCCGTTCCAGTAGTCGAGCGGGAACGAGAGCCGGGCCGCTTCCGAGGTCAGGGTTTGACCTGTGTCGGCGGCCGACGGCCAGATTTCCGGCTGAAACCGCGAAAGCAAAGCGACGCCCGCGATCACCGTCACTCCCGCGGCGATGCTCCCGACCTGGCTGCCCGGACTGTCGCGGCCACGGCTGAACAGGGCAAGGGTGAAGACGCCCGCGTAGATCGCGAGGCGGGCGACCTCGGCCCAGGTCTTGTCCGGACTTTCGGTCCAGAGAAGACCAAGCGCGGCCCAGGCGGCGAGACCGACCCAGAGGCCGGTCGCGGTCCAGCCGTCCGGGGCCGGCCGGTCGATCGGGAACAGCCCCAACAACAGGCCGAGTGCGAGCAGCAGCCAAGCGAAAATGCCGATCTGACCGTAGACGGCGATGTCGAAAGCACCGTTGTTGCATGCCGCGAAAACGACGAGGCCGAAACCGAGGATCCAGCTCGCGATCGAGCTCAATCCGAGAGAGCTTCCTGGTTCCAAAGCGGAACTTAAGGCCCTCGGCCCGGTTTCTTGCTTCATGCGACGCTTTATAGTATTTCCAGTCACTGTTTCTCTCTTGGATGGCCGGGTAGCCATTCAGCGTAGGTCGTCCGATGCGGCCAAGCAGGATTCCCCTCAACCTCCCCTCAGGAAGATGATGTCAAGCAGGAACGTATTTAAGGCGGCATTGGCCGTCGCATTGTTTGCGGTACTTGGCGCTTTCTCCCCGGCGGCAAACGCGAACTCTGCCCTCGACCAGTATGTGGAAGAAGTTCCCAACACCACAGGGAACCACGATCCTGAAACGAACACGAACCCGACCAAGGACCAGAAGCAGCCGGCCAAGGTCGACCGTGAGCGGACTCGCCAGCTGGAGGCCCAGGGCGAAGAAGGCCAGAATCTGCTGGCTGTCGCCAGTGGCAGCGGTACCGGGGGCAACGGCCCGACCGCACCCGGCGCAGAGCAGTCCTCGAAGGACGGTGGCGCGATTGGCACGACCGCCGGTGATCGCGGGCGAGTTGACACCAACGGCCCCGGTGCGGCAAAGTCGCTGAAGGCTGCCGCGGATGCCTCCGGCATCAACGCCCCGCTCTTCATCTTCGTGGTTCTGCTCGCGGTGGCGATGGGTGCCACCGCCTGGATGCGACGCACTCGCGGAGCACGGCACAGTTGAGACGCCTCACCTCACTCATCCTGGCGACTGTTGCGATAGTCGCCGGCGGCAGCGCGCTGGCCGGTCAGGCGTCGGCGGCCGGGTACCTGACCGGCGTCTCGTACGTCTCGGAGAGCGACTCGACGACGTTCAGCCGGGTCAAGAGTTCGGGCGCGACAATGGTGCACGGCTGGGTCCGCTGGAACCTGATCGCTCCGGCCGAGAAGCCGGACGCCTGGAATCCGCGCGATCCCGAAGACCCGAACTACAACTGGGGCGCACTCGACACCTGGGTGACCAATGCCACAGCCGCCGGTCTCGTGCCTTTGTTGCAGGTCTACTACGCACCCGCCTGGGCAAATCGCTGCACCAGCAGTTCGAAGTACTCGGCCACCAATCCGCCCTGTAATCCCGATCCGGCGGCAATGGCAGACTTTGGTTACGCGCTGGCAAAACGGTATGACGGCAGCACCCTGAACCTGCCGAAGGTGCGCTTCTTCCAGCCGCAGAACGAGCCCAACCTGGCGGTCTTTTTCGGACCGCAGTTCAACAAGCGCGGAAACCCGCTCTCACCGGGTCTCTACCGCACCTTGCTGAACCGGTTCTACACGGCGGTCAAGTCGGTCGATTCGCGCAACATCGTGCTCTCGGCCGGGCTGGCCCCGAACGGCAACAGCTCCGCGGTCGCGCCACTCGAGTTTGCGCGACGGCTGCTTTGCATGACCGGCCGGGCCAAGCCCAAGCCGACCAAGGCTAAGTGCAAGGTCAAGCTCGACATCTTCGACATGCACCCGTACACCTCGGGTGGCCCGACCCACAAGGCGAGCGGCGCCGACAACATCCAACTCGGCGACCTCGGCAAGCTGAAGAGGCTCCTGGCCGCGGCCGACAAGGCAGGCCGGATCAAGGGCATCTACCGCAAGACTCCCCTCTGGGCCACTGAAATGTCTTGGGATTCGAAGGGGCCGGACCCGGGCGGCGTGCCGATGAATCTGCTCCGGCGCTGGACTTCGCAGGCGATCTACCAGTCGTGGCGGGCCGGCGTGGCACGCTTCTTTTGGTACAGCCTGCGGGACCAGGACAAGAATGGCCTGCCCTGGAGCGCCACTGCGCAAGCTGGCCTGTACTTCCGCGGCGACACGGTCGAGACGGACCGCGCCAAGCCGATCCTCCAGGCTTTCCGGTTTCCGTTCGTCAGCTTCCCCAAAGGTCGTCGAGCGATCTTCGTCTGGGGCCGCAACCCGCAGGCCAAGGGTGGCTGGGTCTCGATCCAGCGTTACCGCAAAGGACACTGGCAGAAGCTGGCCTCGATCCGCGCCGATGCCGGTGGGCTTTTCCGCCGGGTGATCCGCGTTCGGAAGGGGACGAACCGGGCCGGGACCGTGCGGGCGGTCTTCCGCCGGCAGGTGTCCGTGCCCTTCTCGTTGAAGAAGTTCAAAGACCGTACGGCAAGGCCGTTCGGATGATCGACAGGAATTGTGACCGCCACCGCACCTTCCATCGGATCCCGGTGTTTCAAGGTCAGACCAAGCAAGCCTGAAAACCCAGTCCGTCCCGCGAACGGCCCAAGAGGAGCCACGTGAGTCGCCCCGAAATCCAGTCAGTCCGGCAAAACACCTCGCAGGTGAGGTTGTCTGCCCATACCGCTGAGGCAATGCCAGGCCACGCCCGGTCGCTACCCGAAGAAGCGGCGCAGCGACCCCGGCTGGTCGAGGCCCCGGCGATCCGCCGTGATCCCCGGGTCGACTCCGCCTACCCACGGCTGCTGGCCATCTCGGACACGATGGCGATCGTGAGCGGTCTCGTTCTGACCGTCGCCATCTTGCACCTGGGCGGACGGGAGATCGACCTGGTCCGGACCGGCATCACCGCCTTGCTGGCCTTGCCGGTCTGGTTCACGGTCGCCTACATCGTCGGGCTATACAGCCTGGCCGAGCTTCGGATCAGTCACAGCGTGATCGACGAGATCGGCAAGGTCGCGATCGCGGTCACGGCCTGGAGCTGGATGCTGCTGATCTGCAAGACCCTGTTTTCCGTGTTCCCGACCAACATGCTCGGGCCGACCCTCATGTGGCTCCTGGTGATCGGCACCGTGCTCACCGGACGCTCGCTCGCGCGCCGGGTCGCTCGCCGCCGGTTCCTGCACACCCACCGGGTCGCGATCGTCGGCTGGCCGAACGAGGCTGACGTGATCCGCGATCGGGTCGATCGCCATCCGGAGTGGGGTCTCGAGATCGGTTGCGAGTTTCAGTTCGGGCGCGACGACGCTTCAGGCCTGGAGGCGCTGGCAGACCGGATCAGCAGGCAGGAGATCGACCGGGTGATGATCGTCGGTGGGACCGAAGGCCTGATCGATCGCAACCAGCTGGTCAGCCTGCTCGTCGACCGCGGCCTGATGATCGACCTCGTTTCCGGCGGGGCCGAATCGCTCTACTCCAATTCGGTTCTGCATGACCTCGAAGGCTTGCCCGTGATGAGCGTGCGCTCATCACGGCTGCGCCCACTGGATCTGCGGGTCAAGCGAATCTTCGACGTAACCGTCGCCAGCGTCGCGCTGGTGGCAGTCTCGCCGGTCCTTCTCTGGGCGATGATCCGGATCAAGCTCGATTCTCCGGGGCCGGTCTTCTTCCGCCAGGTCCGCTGCGGCTTCGACGGCCGTCCCTTCGAGGTGTTGAAGTTCCGGACCATGGTCAACGGGGCCGACGACCTGCGAACCGAGCTGCGGGAGACCTCCGAGGAGGAGCGCGACGGAGACATCCTTTTCAAGTTGGAGGATGACCCCCGGGTCACGAAGTTCGGGAAGACCCTCCGCAACTGGTCGATCGACGAGCTCCCCCAGCTCTGGAACGTACTGAAGGGCGAGATGAGCATCGTCGGCCCGCGGCCACTCCCGTTCGACGAGGCCAATCAGGCGACCGGGCTCTTTCGGGCCCGGACCAGCGTAAAGCCCGGTCTGGCCGGCCCCTGGCAGGCCTATGGCCGCAGCACCATTCCGTTCGAGGACATGATCCGCCTCGACTACTCGTACGCGGTCGGCTGGTCGATGGCCGAGGATTTGAGGCTGCTGCTGCGAACTGCCAACGCGGTCTTCGACCGTCGCGGCGCCTACTGAGACCCCCGGCGTATCGCGACCGGTCGGCTAGGGTCAGCGTATGGCCAGTAAGCGCAAGCAGATCGAGATGAGCGAGGGGGAGGTTCTCTCCTTCCTCGACCAAGAAAAAGTCGCGATCGTCACCAGTTTCGGGCCACGAGGCTGGCCGCATTCGATGCCGCTCTGGTTCGTCCTGCATGACGGGAAGATCCGCTCATGGACCTTTCGCAAGTCTCAGAAGGTCAAGAACTTGGAGCGAGACCCGAGGGCGACGGTGCTGGTCGAGGCCGGCTATGACGTCTACTCGGAACTGCGCGGGGTCATGTTCGAAACCGAAGCGGTAATTCTCGATGACATGGACGCAGTCGTCGAATACGGGATGGCCGCGGCCCGCCGTTACGCGCCGGATGGTGGCGAGCCGTCACCCGAAATGGCCGAGGCTTTCCGGGCCCAGGCGCCGAAGCGGGTGGTGATCGAGTTCCAGCCCGTTCACACGGTCAGCTGGGACCACCGCAAGCTCGGCGGGGTCTACTGACCGAGCGATCGTCCCGCCTCAATGGCGTCGCCGGTTCAGCCGGACCGCGAACTGACGGCCGAGACGGGCCGGCAGCAGAACCTCGACCGGAGGCTCCAACCGCTCGACGGAGGCGGCCGCCCGCCAGCCTTCGATGCGCCCCCTGGCGCCGGCCAGGGTGCGGTCGGCAATCGCCTGGGCGAGTGCGGCGCTGCCGTCGCTGGCCACGGTTTTCAAGGCCAGCGACGGGTGGTTCATGATCCCGTACTTGCGCAGCAGGTAACCGCGCGCGAAGCCGGTTTGCCGGTATTTGGCGGCCGCCCGGCGACCGAGCGTGGCCGAACTCTCGTGCAGCGCCATGGCCTCGGTCGCGAGGCGGCACTCGTGCCCGGCCAGTCGCATGCGAAGGGCCAGGTCCAAGTCCTCGTAGTAGAGGAATATCCGCTCGTCGAAACCGCCGACCGACTCGAAGGCGGCTCGGTCGAAGAGCGCGCCGCCGCCGGTCGGACCGAGTGGCGGCGGGGCGAATTCAAGGTTGCCTGCCGGTTCACCCGTTAGGTAATCCCAGGCGGTCAGGGTCCGGTCGCAGACGATCCCGGCCGAATCGATCCGGCTCGGGTCGCCGGCCCGGAGCAGCACGGCCGCGACCATCGCCACCCGGCCCCGATCCCAGCCTGCAAGGAGATTTTCAACGAAGGCCGGAGCTGGGCGGGCGTCGTCGTTGAGCAGGATCACCGGGCCTTCGCCATGGGCCGAGATCGCCCGGTTGAGCGCCGTACCGAAACCCAGATTTTGGCCTCCAAAGCCAATTCTGGCCACATCCGGGAAGGTGGACTCAAGCATCGGACGGCAGCCATCGGCCGGACCGTTGTCAGCCACGACGACCGCCGGCTTGACGCTCTGGCTCGCGAGCGCATCGAGGCAGGCCGCGAGCCGCTCGCCGCCGTTCAGGGTCGGGATGTACACGGTCGCGGTGGCCAGAGCCAATCAGGATAACCTTGGCGTTTCATGACCGCGATCAAAGGCCTGATTCTCTCCGGTGGTTCGGGCACGAGACTGCGCCCGATCACCCACACCTACGCAAAGCAGCTCGTGCCGGTCGCCAACAAGCCCGTTCTCTTCTACGGGATCGAAGCGCTGGTCGAAGCCGGGGTCGAGGAGATCGGCATCATCATCGCCCCCCAGACCGGCGACGAGGTGCGGGAGGCGGTCGGCGACGGCTCCGCCTTCGGAGCCCGGGTGACCTACATCGTGCAAGACCAACCGGCCGGTCTCGCCCACGCGGTTTTGACCGCCGAGGAGTTCCTCGGCGGTTCCCCCTTCGTCATGTATCTCGGTGACAACTTGCTCCGCGACGGGGTGCCGGGACTGGTCGAGCGCTTCCGCGAGGAATCGCCCGACGCGATGATCCTCCTGACCCAGGTCGATGATCCCAGCGCCTTCGGGGTCGCCGAGCTGGACGATGGACGGGTCATCCGTCTGGTCGAGAAGCCGACCGACCCGCCCTCGGACATGGCTCTGGTCGGGGTCTATCTCTTCTCGCCGGCGATCCTCGACGCGGCCCGTCAGCTCGAACCCTCCGATCGTGGGGAGCTGGAAATCACGGAGGCGATCCAGGCGCTGATCGACGAGGGTCGGGAGGTGCGCTCGGAAGTGGTCAGCGGCTGGTGGAAGGACACCGGCCAGTTGGCCGACATGCTGGAAGCCAACCGGCTGGTGCTCGAAGACATCGTGACGAAACTCGACGGCGAGGTCGAGGACTCACGAGTCGAGGGCCGTGTGATCGTCGAGGAGGGGGCGGTGCTGCGTAACTCGCTGGTCCGAGGCCCGGCGGTGATAGGCAAGGGCGCGGTGGTCGACGGGGCCTACGTCGGCCCGTACACCTCGATCGGCGATGGGGTGAGAGTGATCAACTCCGAGATCGAGCACTCGATCGTGCTCTCTGGGTCCTCCGTCGAGAACCTTGGTGCGCGGATCGAAGCGAGCCTGCTCGGGCGCGACGTGAAATTGACTCGCAGCGATTCGCTGCCCAAGACGATGCGACTGCTGGTCGGCGACCGGTCCGAGATCGAGATCGTCTGATGAAGATCACGGTTCTGGGAGCCCGCGGCATGCTGGGCCATGACGTGGTGCTGGCGGCCGAGAACGAAGGCCACGAGGTCCAGGGCTACGGGCACGCCGAGGTCGACATCACGGACGCCGACCAGGTCGCGCGTCGGCTGCGGCTGGACCGTCCCGACGCGGTCATCAACTGCGCCGCCTGGACCGACGTCGACGGGGCCGAAGACGAGCCTGAGGGCGCGCTGGCGGTGAACGGCACCGGTGCCGGCATCGTTGCCGAAGCGTCTGCCGCGGTCGAGGCCAAGGTCCTCTACGTCTCAAGCGATTACGTCTTCGACGGCACCAAGACGACGCCTTATCTGGAAACCGACCAGACCGGGCCGATCTCGGCCTACGGAACCTCGAAGCTGGCGGGTGAGATCGCGACGATGAACGCGAACCGGCGCTGCTTCGTGGTGCGTTCATCCTGGCTTTTCGGGATCGCCGGGGGCAACTTCGTCGACACCATGATCCGCCTCGGAGAGACCCAGAAGCAGGTGCTGGTGGTCCGCGACCAGGTCGGCTGCCCGACCTACACCTGGCATCTCGCCTACGGCCTGGTCCGCCTGCTCGACTCCGACGCCTACGGGATCCACCACATGGCCGGCGGCGGGCAATGCTCTTGGTATGACTTCGCCCGGGAAATCTTCAAACTGTCGGGCATGGAAGTCACAACCCTTTCGGCAACCACTGAGATGTTCAACGCGAAGGCGCCCCGGCCGGCCTGGTCGGTCCTTCAGAGCGCGGCCGAGCACGCGATCACCCTGCCGGAATGGGAGGAGGGCCTAGCCGCCTACCTCGACCAGCGGCGCAGCCGTGAGGAGGCTCAGTCATGAGGCTGCTGGTCGCCGGCGGAGCCGGCTTCATCGGATCGAACTTCGTCCACCAGATGGTCGAGACCGGAAAGGGCGACGGCATCGTGGTGCTGGACAAGCTCACCTACGCCGGTCGCCCGGAGAACCTCGCGGGGCTCGACGTCGAACTGGTCGAGGGCGACATCTGCGACCGCGACCTCGTCCGTGGGCTGGTCGAGCGGGTCGACGCGGTGGTCAATTTCGCGGCCGAGTCGCACGTCGACCGTTCGATCGAGTCACCCGGCGAGTTCATCACCACCGATGTCTTCGGGACCTACGTTTTGCTCGAGGCAGCCCGTGACGCCGGTATCCGCCACCTCCAGATCTCCACCGACGAGGTCTACGGCTCGATTGACCAGGGCTCCTTCACCGAGGCTTCACCGATCGTGCCCTCCTCGCCTTACTCCGCTTCGAAGGCGGGCGGCGACCTGATCGTCGGTGCCTTCCAACACACTTACGGAGCCGACACCCTGATCGCCCGGGCGTCCAACAACTACGGGCCGCAGCAGCATCCCGAGAAGCTGATCCCACTGGCGGTGCTCAACGCCCTTCACGGTGACCCGATCCCGGTTTACGGCGACGGCAGCCAGGTTCGCAACTGGCTCTTCGTGCGCGACTTCTGCAGTGCAATCGAGCGGGTTCTCGATCAGGGCGAGGCGGGTGAGGTCTACAACGTCGGCGGTCCCGATGAGCTGCCCAACATCGAGGTCGTCAAGACCATCCTCGAATTGACCGGGCGAGACGAATCGCTGATCACCCACGTCGGGGACCGGCTCGGCCACGACATCCGGTACTCGCTCGCCTCGGAGAAGACCGAGGGCCTCGGCTGGCGGGCCGCGGTCGACTTCCGCGAAGGCATTGCGCGGACGGTCGACTGGTACCGCGAAAACGAGGCTTGGTGGGGTCCGCTCCGCTCCGGCGAGTACCGCGAGTACTACGAGCGCCAGTACGGCCAGAGCTTGGCCGACTGACCGTGGCCGAACGTCTAAAAACGGCTCTCGATGGCCTCGTCCTGATCGAACCTCAGGTCTTCGGTGACGATCGTGGCTTCTTCCTCGAGACCTTCAGCCAGGATGCCTGGCGTAAGCTCGGCGTGGACGTGGATTTCGTCCAGCACAACCACTCCCGGTCCTCGCTCGGCACCCTGCGTGGCCTCCACTTCCAAACCTCGCCCGGTCAGGCGAAGCTGCTGCGCTGCCCGCGCGGGAAGATCTTCGACGTCGCGGTCGACCTGCGTCGGGGGTCACCAACCTACGGCCAGTGGGAGGGCTACGTTCTCGACGACGAAAAGCACCGGCAGCTCTTCGTCCCGGTCGGCTTCGCTCACGGCTTCTGCGTGCTCTCCGAGATCGCCGACGTGACCTATCTGGTCTCCAGCTACTACGACCCGGAGACCGAGGCAGGAATCCGCTGGGATGACCCGGAGGTCGGGGTCGAGTGGCCGGTCAGCGAGCCGCTGCTCTCCCAGCGGGATCTGGAAGCACCGACCCTCGCCCAAGTGGCCGACGGCCTGCCTTTCTAGGCGGGCCGCCGACCGCAAGTCGAGCTGGGATCAGCCGAAAGGCGGCTGGTAGATGTCCTTGGTCTTCCAGAGGCCGAAGGCGACCGACGCTCGGCCGCCACGGACCTTGGCGTAAACCGAGCCTCGGGTGGTGAAGCCGCGCCGGCGCATCATGCCGGTGAAGATGCCGTTGGCGTTCGCCTTCACTGTGCCGACCCGGGCGAAGCGACCGCGGGCCCGGCGACGGGCGAAGAGATCGACGGTCGCCTTCTTGGAGTTAGGTGTACGGCCCCAGAAGCTGAAACCCTTCTTGCCGACTCGCTGGGCGTAGAACGGGTAGCGGAATGCCTTGAGCACCTTCTTCGGCTTGTCCTTCTCGATCGTCTTGCCGCGCAGATAGAGGCCAGACTGGAAGGACCACGACCACTTGCCGTCGCCCTTCGGCTGGTCACGCAGTCCGAACCAGAACATCTTTTGCACCTTGGCCTTGTACATCAGGTACATCGCCTGAGCGACCCAGCGGGTCTGCAGATTCCACGGCACTCCGCCTGGATCCGGAGGCTTCGAATCCCAGCTGAACTCGGTCACCCAAAGTTCGGTGTGGCCGCTGTTGCTGGAAAGCCTTCCGGCCCGGGTCGCCGCGGCGAGCAGCTTCTGCAGTCGGGGCAGTGCGGCGACCGACATGTCGTCGCCCTTGTTCGGCAGGTGGGTCGGGCCGCCGGTCGTGTACGGGTGGATCGCCCAGGCGTCGGCCTTGACCTTGAAGTTGCAGCCCTTGATCGGCCGCGGCTTCTTGAAGTTGCCGGTCATGCACAGGGCCCGGCGGGTGAAGTCGAGCGGCGCGATCGATTGGCCCCTCTTGCCGTTCGGCGCAAGACCCGCCGCGATCACCACGTTGGAGTCGTCGACGGCGTGGATCGCGTCGTAGAACGGGGTGAGTGACTTGCGGTACTCGTAAGGCGCGGCGGGAGCTCCGTTCGGCTTGAGGAACGGCTTGAAGAAGAGGTGGAAGTTGGGTTCGCTGCCGGCCTGCCAGAACCTCACGCGGGGCAGCACACCGTTCCCATCCCCGGGGTCGAAGGAACCGCTGTAGCGAGTCGCGGCTGCGGTCGCGAATTCCGCCAGGTCGGCCGGCTTGGTCGCGCAGACACCCGAGTTGGCGCAGGACGCGATCCGCGCCCAGCGCGGGGCGCTGACGATCGTGAAGACCATTTCGAGGCCGTGGGCATCGGCTTTGCGGACCATGCGGTCGTAGCCGCTCCAGTTGTAATAGGGGCTGGCAGGGTCGGTCGCGACAAACGGCTGAAGTTCGGATCCGGGTCGGTCGGCTGAATCGCCGTTCGACACCATGTAGACCCAGTAGAGGTTGTTCTTGATCAGCTTCGCCCCGCTCGAGCTGGTGCGGTTGAACGGGGTGTCGTCATCGAGGTGGTAGGAATCGCCATCGACTATCCCGGTGGTGAAAGAGCGCGCGGCGTCGGCCGGGTCGCGAAGGTCGAGATCCCGATCAGGCTGAGTAGCAACGCTGCGAGAAGCAGTCCGCGATTGGAGATGGCGTGCAAGGGGTCCTTTCGGAGTCAAGCCTCGCTCGGGGGCGCGAGGACTCAGGTGGCGCTTGTGTGTTGGAACATCGCCGGGGGCAGAAAGTAGCGAACCTGGCGCGTCTTGGCAGAACGGCTCAGGAAACTTGTTCCTTTACTTCCTTGAAGGAAAACCGCCCGAAGTAGAGCGGATTGATCTCACGCAGCCGGTCGAAGTCCTCGCGGGCCGCCTTCATCCGGCCGAGATCGTAGTTGAGACCGAAGCGCAGCAACACCGCTCGCCAGCTTTCTGGCTCCAGCTCGATCGCCCGGTCGTATTCCTCCAGCGCCAGTGAGTACTGGCCTCGGCTCTCGGCGATCAGCCCCAGCTGCATGTGCGGTGCCGCGGACCAGGGTTCGAGCTTGGTAGCGGTGTTCGCCTGGTCAACCGCCCTTCCGATCCGGTCGTCCCTGACCGAATCGGCGCTGGCCCGCACGTAATGGTCGGCCGCCGCCGAGACCGCCAAGACGACGATCGAAGCCCAGGCCGCCAGCAGGCCGGCAACTCGTGCGGTGGGACCGGCGGTGGGGCGCGGCCGTTCGGGGTCGACGGCCTCAGCCGAGGCGATCCAGGCGGCAAGCAGCATCAGCAGCGCCGCGGTGGCACCCAGTTTCCAGAACCAGTCGAAGGCCAGCGAGAGGAGCAGCCCCGAGGTCACCGCCAGCACAGCCGGCGCGTCACGTCCCAGCCGTCGGCGCCAGGCCAGCAGACCGAGGCCGATCAGAACGGCGAGCAGCCCGAGCGAGATCAAACCGCCCGGAATGCCGAGCTCGGCCAGGTTCTCCAGGTAGAAGGAATGGGCGTCCTGGGTGACCACAGGGATCTCCCGGCGGAGGGTCCAATCGATCGGGTAGGTGCCGGCGCCGCTGCCGAGCAGCGGATGGTCGGAGAAGGTATCGAGCGAGGCACGGTTGAACTCGTAGCGGTAGGAACCGGAGAGTTCGGTGAAGCGCGACTTGGCGTCGGTCGTGACCGGGATGTCGCTGTCACTGAACTGGTCCCAGACGTGGTTGCCGAAAGCCAGGGTCAAGATCAGCAAGGTCGCGACTGCAGCTCCGGCGATCCCCAGCAGCACCCGGCGATCCTTCGAGATCTCGAGCAGGCGCCGGGTCGCGTTCCTCTGGCGGCGCGCCAAGCCGATCAGGATCTCGAAGGTCACGATCGCGAGCGAGACGATGGCCATCGCGGCCAGGGTCGCGATCACGCTTTCGACGGTGGTCGGGTCGCCGAACGAGTCTCCGGAAATCGTCGGGTAGCGGCTGATCACGAGCAGGATCAGGGCAATCGCCGAAGCCACGAGCGTCGCGGTGACGGCCACCCGCAGCCGGCGGCCGGAAAGGAAGAGGACCAGGATCGTCGCAACGATCGCGGCGAGCAGGCCGCCGCGGGAATAGGTCAGATAGAGCGCGACGCCGCTGAGGATCGCCATCGCCAGCGATGCGGCCCGGCCGCGCCGGTCGGTGGCGATCGCCGCGAACCAGGTGAACAGGACCAGGGCCGTTGCGAAGCAGATCCCGTCTCCGTTCCAGTAGCCGAGGGGATAGGTCAGGCGACTGAACCCGTCGACGAGTTTCGCCTCCCCGCCCGGTGAGATTCGTTCCCCCAGGGCGAGCAGGACGATGACCGCCAGGCCCGCCCCGATACCGCGAGCGAACCATTCGCGTTGTTTCGGGGTTCTCATCGTGAGGTATCCGGCTGTGAAGTAACCGAGGTACCCGATGCCTCGCTCGAACTCGGCCAGGCTGGCGGGAACCGAAAGCGACCAGATCGATGAAATCGCCGAAAGCAAGGACAGCGCGAGAATCAACCCACCGACCGCGGCCAGCGCCCGGCCGGGACGGATCTGGTCGGGCCAGGCTCCGAGTAGCAGTACCGCCACGAGAACCCAAGCGAGGATCCCACTCAGGTGCCGAGCCATCAGGTCGACTCCGCCTCCACTCACCGCCAAGCCGGCAAGAAGCAGGAAGGGAACCAGAAATGCCAAAAAATCGGCTATCTTCCGTGCGTATGAACGTTCATGCGACCAACGGCCAGTTCGCGAACGCGACCGCGAGGCGTCTGCTCTGCCTTGCGGCATCGATCTTGGGGCTGCTTGTCCTGGCATTCGGTGTGGCACCGGGGACGGTACTTGCTTCCTCGGCAACGGACATCTACACGGAGGAGCCGCCACCGGCCACCCCGAGCACCAACAATGGCGGCAACAACGGCGGCACGAGCAACAACGGGGGCAATTCGAACTCCGGCAACAACGGCAGCGGCACCGGTACCGATGGTTCCGGGTCGGACTACTCCGCCACCGGTGACGGATCCGGGTCCGGCTCCGGGGACGACGATTACAAGACCGGCAAGAAGTACAGCAACGGCGGCTACAACCCCGCGACCGACTCGGATGAGAAGTCGGGCAAGAAGGCCGGGGATGACGATTCCGACGATTCGACCATCAACGCGGCGACGGCCGGCGGCGACGACAGCGACGACGGCGGAGGCTCTGCCCTGCCTTGGATCATCGCGATCCTGATCGGTGTGCCGCTGATCGGGGCCGGCGGCTACTACGGTTGGACTCGCTACCGGTCCGGGGACGACGAGACCAAAGATCGCCTGAAGTCTGCCCTCAAGGGCGGCAAGACGACCGGCACCAGCTGATTAGCAGGCTGCTCGCCAGCTTGGCGGCGATCCCCAGATAGACCAAGAGGTTCAGCACGCCCGGGTTGCCGGGTGCGTCGAAACGCCGATAGAAGCGACCCATGCCCCGATGGAAGGCGACTTCCTGCCGCGGCCGGCGACGGTCCGGGCTTGAGCCGCCCTTCACGTGGATGGCCTCGCCGGCCGGCTCGTAGAACACCGTCCATCCGGCCTGACCGAATCGCCGGCACCAATCCAGGTCTTCCATGTAAAGCCAGTAGCCCTCGTCCAGCAGGCCGACCTTGCTGAGCGCCTCCCGGCGGACCAGCATGAAGGCGCCGTTGACGGCGTCGACCGGGCCGGGCTGGGTTTCATCCAGCCAGGTCGCCCGGTATTGGCTCAACCGTCCCGGGGCCGAGGGCAGGCGGCCGATCCCGCTGAAGTGCGCCAGGGCCGAGAGCGGGGTCGGGAAAGCCCGTTTGCTGGCGTGGTCGAAGCGCCCGTCGGGGGTGGTCAGCCTGACTCCCACCATGCCGATCGACTCGTCGGACTCGAGTCGGGCGACCGCCGCGTCCAGGGTGCCGACCCGGACCTCGGTGTCCGGGTTCAGCAGCAGGTAGAGGCGGGGAGTGGTCGAACCTTCTTCACCTGGTCCGGTCAAGGCTTCGCGCAGCACCTCGTTGTTGGCGGCGGAGAAGCCGACGTTGCCGAGCCGGATCAGTCGAACTTCGGGGAACTCGGCGGCGACCATGTCGGGGGTCTCGTCCGGCGAGCCCGAATCGACCACCGTGACCCTGCTCGGCACCGAAGCCGGGTGCTCGCGCAGTGAACTCAGGCAGTTGCGCAGCAGGACCGAAGCGCCGTGGCTCACGACCACGATCTCTAACTCGGGCTGCTCCATGGGAGAAGGGTAAGTCCTGGAACTCAGAAGGCGCCGTCGCCGCGGATCACGGCCCGCGGGGTGCGGAGCAGAATCTTGAGGTCGCCGGTGATCGTCAGGTTGTCGACGTAGTCGCGTTCGAGGGCGAGGCGCTCCTCGAAGGTCAGGCCGCCACGGCCGGCCACCTGCATCGGTCCGGTCAGACCGGGCTTGACCCGTAGCCGCTGGCGCTGGCGCTCATCGTACAGGGCGACCACCGCTTCCTCTTCGGGACGGGGACCGACCAGCGACATGTTGCCCTTGACCACGTTGATGAACTGAGGGACCTCGTCGAAGCTCGAGCGGCGTAGCACCCGGCCGACCCTGGTTACCCGCGGGTCGTTGGCGATCTTGAAGGCGGGTTCGTCGAGCGCGTCGAGGTCGATCAGCGAATCGAGCTGCTCCTCGGCGTTGGCGATCATCGTCCGCAGCTTGTACATGGTGAAGTTGCGGCCGTCACGGCCGACCCGGACCTGGCGAAAGAAGACGGGTCCCGGAGAGTCGAGCCGGATCGCGACCGCGGCGATCGCCAGCAACGGGGCGGTGATGGTCAGCATCGAGACTCCGACGATCAGGTCCATGGTCCGCTTGATCGCCATGGTGGAGCGGGGCGGATCACCGAACTGGAAGTCCAGCATCGGCACTTCGGCGATTCGGTTCAGCTCGGTGCCGGGGCCGAGAACCGCCTGGTTGGCGGGGACCATTGTCACGGTCACCCGTGAGCTGCGGCAGGTGGCGATGATCTCACCGACCGCCCGGGCGCTGAGCTCGTCGTCGGCGATCACCACGCGATTGACCCGCTGCCCGGTCGCGATCTCGGAAAGCTGCTCGGGCGGGCCGAAGTAGCGAGCCCCGGTGCTGGCCGGTCCGGAGACCTCACCCCCTTCGCTGGCGCCGACGTAGCCGACCAGTTCGAGATGGTCACCTCCTTGGACGAGCAGCCGCATCGCGACCAGCCGGGCCTTCGGGCCGGCGCCGACCACCAAGGTCCGCTCCGGCGCGGCGATCTGCCGATAAAGCCAACGCACCCCGCTTCGCAGCACGATCGCCACGAAAAAGGCGACCGACCCGATCACGACCATGAGCGAGCTGGTCAGGTGGGCGTCGAGGATCCCGGTGATCGCCCAGGCCACCGCGATCGTGATCGCGGCCGTGGCCAGGAGCTCGGGCAGCTCGTCGAGGGTCGAGTGGCGGATCCGGCGGCTGTCGCGGTCGTAGAGGTTGTTGATCTTGGCGACCAGGATCCAGATCGGGATCGCCAGCAGGGCCCAGACCGTCTCGCCGTGGTCGAGCGAAGTGAACTGGTCGGCGACCAGGACGCCGATACCGATCGCTGAAGCGTCGGCAAGGGCGAGCGCCCAGCGCCTAAGGCGTTGAAGCTGGCGGACCTGGTCTTGGTCACTGGTCCGCGGACGAGCCGCCGTGACCGTCGACCCGGAGGCCGTTGGGTCGCCACTTTCGGTTCTTGAGCCGGACTGAGTCACTCGTAAATCAATTCTCCCAGACCAATAACCGGCAAACAGGCATCTGGATGCGGTTTTTCGGGCCGGGTGGCCGGGGGCGTAGCATCCAGGGTTTGAGGATGTCTGAAAAAGCGACCATGGAGACTACTCTCGAAGACCCGCTAGCTCCGTTCAGCGAGCCGGTTCGCAAATGGTTTACCGCTTCCTTCAAGGGCGCGACACCAGCTCAGGCGCTGGGTTGGGAGTCGATCTCCAGTGGTGCCGACACGCTGATCTGCGCCCCCACCGGGTCGGGCAAGACCCTGGCCAGCTTCCTCTGGGGGATCGACCGGCTCTCGCGCCTTCACCACGACATCGCCGCCGGCGCGATTCCCGAACCGGAGCCGGGGGTGCGGCTGGTCTACGTCTCGCCCCTCAAGGCGCTGTCCTATGACATCGAACGCAACCTGCGGGCGCCGCTGCGCGGCATCGGCCTCGACATCTCGGTCGGCCTGCGCACCGGAGACACTCCGCAAAGCGAGCGCAATCGCATGCGGCGCGAGCCCCCGGAGATCTTGATCACCACCCCCGAGTCCCTCTACCTGATGATCTCCTCGGGCGCGCGAGACATCTTGACCGGGGTCGAGACGGTGATCGTCGACGAGATCCACGCGGTCGCCGCGACCAAGCGCGGGACACACCTCGCCCTGACTTTGGAGCGCCTCGAGCATCTGGCCCGGGAAGGCGGCCCCCGTCTGCAGCGAATCGGTCTCTCGGCCACCCAGCGTCCTCTGGAACGGATCGCCGGTTTCCTGTCCGGTCCGGGACGCGAATGCAAGGTGGTCGATCCCGGCCAGCGCAAAGAGCTCGACCTGGAGATCGTCGTCCCGGTGGAGGACATGACCGCGCCGGAGGCCGATCATGACGGCTCCCACGACGATGGATCCGCGGATGACGCGCCGATCCGCTCGATCTGGCCGGCGATCTATCCGGAGCTGCTCGCCCAGGTCCGGGCTCACACCTCGACCATCGTCTTCGTGAACAACCGCCGGGCCGCCGAGCGCCTCGCCCAGCGGCTCAACGACCTCGACCAGGAGACCGGCGAAGTCGAATCACCGAATCGCACCGCGACCGAAGGATCCGAGCCGAACGGCGCCGTGCCGGCGAAGGCCCGCGAGACCGAGGCCCTGCCGCTCGCCCGCGCCCACCACGGTTCGCTTTCACATGAAGAGCGAACCGAGGTCGAGGAGCAGCTCAAATCTGGCTTGATCCCCTGCCTGGTCGCGACTTCCTCGCTGGAGCTCGGGATCGATATGGGTGCGGTCGACCTGGTCGTGCAAGTCGAGTCGCCGAAGTCGGTGGCCCGCGGTCTGCAGCGGATCGGCCGGGCCGGTCACGGGCTGGGCGAGACCTCGAAGGGGCGGATCTTCCCCAAGTTCCGCGGCGACCTGCTGGAGAGCGCGGTGGTCACCCGGCGGATGCGCGAGGGTCTGATCGAGGAGACGGTGATTCCCGTCAACCCCCTCGACGTCCTCGCCCAGCACCTCGTGTCGATGGCGGCACTCGACAAGTGGGACACCGACGAGGCCTACGAGCTGGTCCGGCGCACGACGCCCTTCGCCGAGCTCTCGCTGGAACAGTTCGACAACGTGCTCGACATGCTCGACGGCCGGTACCCGTCCGACCGCTTTGCCGAGCTGCGGCCCCGTCTGGTCTGGGACCGGACCGGCAAGACGATCGAGGGTCGCAAGGGCGCTCGTTCACTCGTCGTAACCAACGCCGGCACGATTCCAGACCGCGGCCTCTACGGGGTTCACCTGCCAGACGGCCGCCGGGTCGGCGAGCTCGACGAGGAGATGGTCTACGAGGCGCGGGCGGGCCAGGTCTTCCTGCTCGGCGCTTCGAGTTGGCGGATCCAAGAGATCACCCGCGACCGGGTGATCGTGATCCCCGCTCCTGGGGTTCCGGGCGCGATCCCGTTCTGGAAAGGAGACGGGATCGGCCGGCCGGCCGAGCTGGGGGAGGCGATCGGTGCCTTCGCCCGCGAGGCCGTGAACGCCGATCCGGCCGAGCTCGAAAAGTCTCACGACCTCGATCCGCGGGCGGCCCGCAATCTGATCGCCTACCTCAAGGACCAGCAGGACGCGACGCGGGTCGTGCCTTCCGACACGACGGTGGTGATCGAGCGCTTCCGTGATGAGATCGGCGATTGGCGGCTGGTCGTGCTTTCGCCCTGGGGCGGGCGGGTCCATGCCGCGTGGGGCCTGGCGATCGCCCGCAAGTTGCGTGACGAGCACGGTCTCGAGGCCGACGCGATCCATTCCGACGACGGGATCGCGGTTCACCTTCCGGATGCCGACGAGCCGCCCGCCGCGGAGCTGGTCCTGATCGAACCGGATGAACTCGAGGACCTGGTGGTCCGCGAGCTTGGCTCCTCGGCCCTGTTCGGTGCCCGGTTCCGTGAGAACGCAGCTCGCTCGCTCTTGCTCCCGCGGGCCTATCCGGGCAAGCGCACGCCCCTCTGGCAGCAGCGGCTCAAGGCGCAGAGTCTGCTCGAGGTCGCCCAGGACTTCCCCCGCTTCCCGGTCATTCTCGAGACCTACCGGGAATGCCTGCAGGACGTCTTCGATCTGCCCGCGCTGGACCGGCTGCTGCGAGGCATCCACTCGCGAGAAATCTCCCTGGTCGAGGTGGAAACCCAGACCGCCTCCCCCTTCGCCTCCTCGCTGCTCTTCGACTACGTCGCGACCTACATGTATGAGGGGGACACCCCGAATGCGGAGCGGCGGGCGACTGCGCTCTCCCTGGACCGGGAGCTTCTGCGCGAACTGCTCGGCCAGGACGAGCTTCGGGAGCTGATCGACGAGGACGCCCTCGCCGAAGTCGAAGCTTCTCTTCAGCACCTGACCGAGAACGGCAAGGCATCTGACCGGGACGGTCTCCAACAGATCCTGCGCCGGCTCGGCGATCTAAGCGCCGAAGAAGCCGAGGCACGGGTAGCCGAGGGCTATTCGGCTGCCTCGATGCTGGAGAACCTGATCACTGAGCGTCGGGCGGCGAAGGTACGGATCAACGGTGAGGAGCGATTCATCGCCGCCGAAGATGCCGGTCTTTTCCGGGATGCGCTGGGAGTTTCGCCGCCGGCCGGTCTGCCGGCCGACTTTCTCGCCGAGCGTGAGGACCCGATGGTGGCATTGCTTTCGAGATACGCGCGCACCCATGGTCCCTTCCCGACCGCCTGGCCGCGTGAGCGGTACGGCGCCGATCCGACCCCGGCGCTGAAGGAGATGGAGGCCGGCGGGACGGTCGTCCGCGGCGAGATCCGGCCGGGTGGCACCGAACGCGAATGGTGCGACGCGGAAGTTCTGCGCCGGGTCCGCCGGGCCAGTCTGGCGCACCTTCGGCAAGAGGTCGAGCCGGCCGACGGGGCCGCTTATGCGCGGTTTCTCGCCTCCTGGCAGGGCATCGACCGTCACCGGCCGCTGCGGAAGGACGCCCGGCCCGGAGCCGGGACGGACCGGCTGCGCGAGATCCTGGTCCCCCTGCAGGGAGTCGCCCTGACCCAGTCGGTCTGGGAGAACGACGTCTTGCCGCGCCGTCTCGGTTCATACAGCCCGACCTGGCTGGATGAACTTTGTACGAGCGGTGAGGTGGTCTGGATCGGGGCGGGGGCGGTCGGCCGGACCGACGGCCGGGTCGCGCTCTACTTTCGCGAGGATGTGCGGCTGGCCGGTCCGCCGCCGGCGAATGTCAAGCTGGAGAAACCTGAGGGTGAGATTCACGACGCGATCCGCGAGCGGCTGGCTGCCGGCCCGGCCTTCTGGCTCGACCTGGTCGGGGAACTCGACCATCCGGCCGAGGAACTCCACTCGGCGCTCTGGGACCTCGCCTTCGCCGGGGAGATCACCAATGACTCCTTCGCCCCGCTCCGGGCTCCGCGGCTCCGCTCGGTGCCGACCTACGAGCCGGGCGGGCGTCGTTTCTCCCGGCGCCGGGCCGCGACCGGACCGACGGTGCAGGGGCGTTGGTCGCTGACCGAGGCTCTCTTCCGAAATGCCCCCGCCGCCGGCCCGAAGCTGCGGGCTCAGGCCGAGCTGATGCTGGAGCGGTATGGGATCCTGACCCGTGAGATGGCCCTCGCCGAGGGCATCCCCGGGGGTTTTTCGACCCTGTACCCCGAGCTTTCTAACCTCGAGGTGCTCGGTACCGCCCGGCGCGGTTATTTCGTCGAGGGCCTCGGCGGGGCGCAGTTCGCTCTCTCTGGGGCGGTCGAGCGGCTGCGAGCCTTGCCGGCCGAGGAGAACGGGCCGGACGGCTTCACAGTGCTCGCCGCCACCGATCCGGCCAGTCCCTGGGGCTCGACCCTGCCCTGGCCGAAACTCGAATCGGGCCGCAAGGCCGCCCGCTCGGCCGGTGCTTATGTGCTGGCCCGGGCCGGCCATCCCCTGCTCTACGTAGAACGGGGTGGCAAGGGCATCCTGCGACTTGACCCGGGCCTGGAGGGCGGCGAGTTGGCGACCGCCCTCGGGACCGTGGCCGAAGAAGCCAATGCCGGCCGTCTCGGTCAACTCAAGATCGAGCGCTTCGATGGCGAACCGGTCCTCGGGTCCAGCTTCGAGCAGCTCCTGGTAGCGGCCGGCTTCAGCCGTCAACCCCGCCGCCTGGTCGCCCCCGCCTGATGGCCGAGGGTGACTCGCTGGTTCGGATCGCCAGGCGGCTCGAACCGGTCATGAGCGGCAGGCAAATCCACTCTGCCTCGGCGCCGAATCCCCGCTCATCGCTCCGAGCCCACGTTCGGCGACTTGAGGGACGTCGGGTCGAACGAATTGAGACCCGCGGCAAGCACCTGCTCATCCACCTCGACGAGGGTCTTTCGCTCCATTCACACCTCGGCATGAACGGCACCTGGCGCGTCGACGATGGTCGCGGCTTCGGCAAGCCGGAACGCAGCGCGTGGCTGCTACTCGGCATGGGCCGGGTGAGAGCAGACGAGGTAACGAAGGGCGCGAGCGGGACCGTGCGGGTGGCCCAGTTCGGTGGCACCACCCTGAGGCTGGTTCGCACCGCTGAACTCGCGCGGGACCGGCGGCTGGCAAGACTCGGTCCGGACATCCTCGCCCCGGACTTCGACCTCGGCGCCGCAGCGACCCGGCTGCGTTCGAGTCCGGAGGAGGTCGGGGTGGCTCTGCTCGACCAGTCCGTGGTCTGTGGGATCGGCAACATCTTCAAGTCAGAGGCTTGCTTCGAAGCGAAGATCGATCCCTGGCGACCGGCGGCGTCACTCGCGGCGGGTGAGGCCGAAGTCGATGAAGCTACGGGCTTGCTCGAAATCGCCCAGCACCAAATGTCGAAGGCGGTCGAAACCGGGCGAAGGCCCGGCCGGATCTACAAGAAGGGTGGCCGCCCATGCCCTCGCTGCCGCCGCGCCAAAGTCCGGTCTCGGGGCCAGGGCGACGACAACCGCGCCACCTATTGGTGCCCACACTGCCAGATCTGACCGCCTGAACCCCGCGTCGATCCCGATCTGACGTATTCCCTGCCCGTCTTGGCCCTCTTTTCGGTGCGATCACCACGCCCCGAATCCCGTTCCGGGGGCGATTACCCACCGAACATGTGGGCGATCGCCCCCGGAACGGTTTGGTTTCTGACCTCGATTGGTCAGGAACGTTTTGATTTTCGAGACGGATGCGAAATACTCCGGCGGTGACTTCGGCCGAGGAGAGCACCGTCGGGCTGCTGAGGAGCGTGCCCCTGTTCGCCGAGCTCGACGATGGCGAGCTCGAGCGCTTCTCGCGTGTCGCCGTTCCCCGCTCGTACCCGGAGGGAACCAGGGTTTTCCACGAGGGCGATCATTCGGATGCCTGCTACATCGTCAAGTCCGGCACCTTCCGCGTCACCCGCGAGCATCCGGATGGCCGGGCGATCACCCTGGCGACGCTCGGGCCCGGCGATATCGTCGGCGAGCTGGCGATGCTCGATGGTGAGGTTCGCTCGGCTTCCGTCGAGACTCTGGGTGGCAAGGGCGAGTTGCTGGCCCTGCCTGCCGGCGACGTCCGTGCCCTGCTCGAACGTCACCCCGAGATCACGGTCAAGTTCGTCGCGGCGCTGACCCGGCGCCTGCGGGCCGCCAACGAACGGATCTCCCGGCAGTCCTTCCAGACCGTGCCCTCCCGGGTCGCCGGCGTGCTCTCACAGATGGTCGCGGAGGAGGGTGAAGACGGTCGTGAGGTGACGATCCGGATGAACCAGACCGACCTGGCCCAGCTGGCCGGCACCTCGCGGGAAAGCGTCAGCCGTTTCCTGGCCGACCTCGAACGCTCCGGCGTGGTCCGGGCGGGACGCGGGCAGGTCACGATCCTCGAACCGACCAAGCTCGGCAACTACATTTTCTGATCGCGCTTCTCGCGGTCGAAGAGTCAATCTCGCTCGTCGAGGCCAGCCCTCTGCATCGCCCACCAGATCTCGACCACGCACCGGACTTCGGACAAGTCGCACCCGGTGAGTTCCTCGTAGCGTTTCAACCGGTAGCGAAGCGTGTTGCGATGGATGTAGAGCGCGGCTGCCGTACGCTCTGGGCTGGTGCCGCAGCTTAGCCAGGTCTCAATCGTGTGAAGCAGATCTTGGCCGAAGCGGCCGGCGTTCCGGAGCGGCTCGACGTACCGCCCGACCAGGTAACTGCCGATGTCATCCTCCTCGATCACCACGGCTGCGAGTCCCAGTTCGTCCAGACGGAACACACCCCGCTCTCCCAGGGCGATCGCCGCTTCCAAGTTCCGTGTCGCCACGCGAAACGAATGCGGCGCCATCTCGAGCCGAACCGACGGTCCCACCCCGACGGTCGCTCCGGCCGCTCGCTCCGGAGCCTGTGGCAGCACACCGACCGTGTCGCCCTCGACCAAGGCCAGGAGCACGCCCGGATTACCGTCTCTCAGCGCCCGTTCGATCCGCCAGCCCTCGTCGCCACCGCGTGCCCGGACAACCACGTACTCGCGGCCGAGATCCAGCTCATGCAGAAGGGCTTCGCTCCGCAGCTGCGCGGTTTCGAGGGTTCCTGCCACCAGCGCTCTGACGAAACCAGCGCGTCGTTCGTGATCACGCTGGGTCATCTCGATATCGACCCGGCGATGGGCCCGGATGATCACGATCATGAGTTCGTCGGCCCACTGCCTGAGTCGCTCTGATCCGGTCAGCATCTCGTCGGCCGAGAGTCCCCTGTCGCGCGCGTGCTCGATAAACCGCTCCCAGGCGATCTCGGCACCGAGCCGGTAGGCGACGAGGAGGGCGTCCACTCCGACGCCCTGACGGGCCCTGGTTTCCGCGAGTTCTTCTGTGGCCTGCCGCTCCTCGGCGGATGGTCCTCGACCACCGACCACGGCCGCGATCGCACGGTGGATGTTCTCTTCGATCCCCGGGAGTAGTTCCTGGTCGGTCAGCTGCGCGTAGTCGGCTGAGGCGGACCGGAACCGGGCCAGGATCGAGGCGGCCAGCGATGGTGCGTCCGCATCAACGGCATCGAGTATTTCGGCGAACTGATCCGGATTCGTTGTGCGAATGCTCAATATGAGGGTCAAGCATATTGGGCAATCGTCCCTAGCGTCAATGCGCGGCCAAGACTACGATCGCCCACGAACGGGAAATGCCGATGGGGACGGGGAAGGTCACGTGACATCCAGATACGCGCTAGCGCTGCGGTGGAGGCGCTTCATGCTGATATTCGGTGTGGTTCTGGCCGCGCTGGCACCAGCCGCCGCATCAGGCGCTACCCGTGGCGACTCCGTGCACTGGGGCTTTGAGAACCGATCCGGGGCCACGCTTCAGGGCTGGAAGCTGATCTCGGATCCGGCTCGGTCCGGCCCGAACCTGGCCACGCGAGAGGACCCCGCGAGTGACCCCCCGATCAACCCCGAAGGCCACTCATACCTCTCGACCGGTGAGACCGGGACACCCGGGGTTGAATCTGATGCGCAAACGGCACGTCTGGCCTCCCCGGTATTCAAACTCCGGCATCGCTTCCTCTCCTTTCTGGCCGGAGCAAGAACGGGGAGCTTCAGCGACAAGAAGGAGGGAACCTCGGTGACGGCCTGCCGGTTCGAGGCGGGCCAGCCCGACAACTGCGCGGTGCTGATCACCACCCCGGTAGACACGAACAGTCGCGCACTCGAGTACCACACGCTCGATCTGCGAGGGGCGGTTGGCAAGCGGATCTTCTTGATCGCGGCCGACTCCTCTCAGACCCGCCGTCTGCTGCTGGACAACGTCCGAGCCAACGCTCCCGCCATGCCGATGAACCTTCGGGTCAGTTCAGCCAAGCAAGGTCTCCGACTCACCTGGGACCGAGCGGCTGACGATCACCGGATCACCAAGTACCGGGTGTCCCGGTCGGGGTCATCGGTCGGCCCCTGGAAGATGGTCGGTGTCCGTAAATGCCAGGCGAAATCGTGTCGACTCGCCTTGCGCGACCGGAAGGCGTCGAACTCCCACGCCTACTACTACCGGGTCGCGGCGGTTTCGTCGGACGGCACGTCTTCCGAGCCCAACCTCGCCTACTTCCGACCTTCCCCGCACCTGATGTCGAAGGGCAAGACCCAGGTGTACAAGGGTCGACGCCTCACCGGCATCGAGTTTCCGGTCGGCGGTATCGGGGCCGGCGGGATCCGCCACTTCGGCACCGGCGAGCGGAACGAATCCTGGATCTTCAACGTCTACGGGATCCAGCCGCCCAGGTACCAGAGCATGGTTCCAAACAGCTTCTTTGCGATCCGGGCCGCCCGGCCCGGGGCCAAACCGGTGGTCCGGGCCCTGCAGACCCGGCCCGTCGGGACCTTCGCGGCGATGAAGTCGCTCTCGTTCACAGGGGAGTATCCCTTGGCCACCTATCGGTTCACCGATCCGGCGCTCCCGGTCCGCGTGACTGAATCGGTCGAGAGCCCGATGATCCCCGGCAACCTGAAGGACTCGGCCGTTCCCACCGCGATCTACACCTTCACGCTGCACAACCCGACTCGCCGCACGGTCCGGGCATCGGTCCTCGCCACCCAGCAGAACGCGGTCGGCTTCGACGGCGAAGGTGAAATCGGCGGTGCCGATGGCCGGCAGTATTCGGGCTACGGCAGCAATCAGAACCAGATTCGCCGGGTCGGCGGCCGTACTCGGCTTTCGATGACCGGAGATGACGGGAGCATGGCCCTTTCCATGTACGGGTCCGCGGTCAGCGGGACCCCGGCCTGGGGATCGAACAGTGAACTGCGGAAGGCCTTTGGATCGCACGGTTCACTCTCCGGAGGAGAGACAGCCACCAGCCCGGCGGACAGTGTGACCGTGGACGGCGCGCTGGCGAGACAGGTTCGTTTGAAGCCGGGGGCCACCAAGAAGATCAAGGTGGTGCTCAGCTGGAACTTCCCGAAGGCCGAGCGAATCTTTGGGGGCAAAGGAATGATGTACTCGACCTGGTGGCCCGACGCCGACTCGGTTGACGAGTATGTCGCGACCGCCGGAGCTCGGCTGGCGAGTCAGACCCGTCGTTACCACGACGCCCTCTACGGCTCCAATCTTCCCCGTTACCTCCTCGACCGGATCTCGGGCAACACCGCGACCCTGCACTCACCGACCATGTTCTGGGCCAGCAACGGCTTCTTCGGCGGCTGGGAGGGGCTCGGGTGCTGCTGGAACATGCCCACGCATGTGTGGCATTACGCGCAGTCCCCAGCCAGACTCTGGCCCCAGATCGGACGAATGTTCGAGTCGCAGTGGTTCGCTTCCATGCATTCGGATGGCCTGATCCCCTACCGGTATGACACCCCGGAGTACGCGATCGACGGTCAGGCCGGGGTCGTGCTCAGCGCCTATCGCGACTACTTGAACTCCCCCGACGAGACCTGGCTGACCTCGAACTGGCCAAAGATCAAGAGCGCCATGGAGTACATCGTCGATACCAGCGACCCGGACGGCGACGGTGTCCTTCAGGGAACCGCGCTGACCACGCTCGACCAGCCTCAGAGCGTCGACAACCCCTGGCTCGGGAGCCTCTACCTGGCCGCGCTGAACGCCTCTGCTCGCATGGCCGAGACGAGTCACGACACCGTCGCCGCCGGACGATTCTCATCGCTCTACGAGTCGGGACGAAACCTCCAGGCGTCCCGCTACTGGCAGGGCAGATATTTCACCCAGAGAGGGGTGACCGGGCCCGAGGTCCGATCCACCTCCAACGCGGTGGACATCGACATGCTGCTCGGGCAGTGGTGGTCATCCCAGCTGGGATTGGGCGACATCTTCGGTTCGAACCGGATGTCGAAAGCCATGGGCACCCTGTTTGGAGAGAACTTCAATCAGACCTTCATGGGTTCGAACCCGTATTCCAACTACGTGACCGAAAATGCTTCGCGCGGTTTCGTGGGACCGACCGATGGGGGCATGATCGCCGATACCTGGCCCGATGGGGGCCAACCCGCATTGGTGACGCTCTATAACTCGGAGGTCTGGGCAGGCAGGGAGTATTCGGCCGCGGCGACGATGATCGACTTGGGCCGGGTGCGCCAGGGGCTTCGCGTCGTTCAGGCCGTCAGTGCCAGATATGACGGCCGGATCCGCAACGAGCCGTACATCTTCAAGGGTCGGGATAAGTGGCTTGAATCCTGCGGTGCCGGCGACGGGGCGGGCAATCCGTTCGGCGACGTCGAGTGCGGAAAATGGTACGCCCGCTCGCTCTCGAGCTGGTCGCTGCTGTTGGCCCTGCAGGGTTTCTCATTCGATGGCCCCCGTGGCGAGATCGGCTTCGCCCCGGAATTCAAGCCGGAAAACCATCGTTCGTTCTTCACCGCTGGCGAGGCCTGGGGCAGCTTCGCCCAGAAGCGTGCCGGTGGCCTTCAGAGAGAGACGATCGGCCTGGCCTACGGCCGACTCCGCCTCACCTCACTGGAGTTCCGGGTGAACCGCAAAGCGCGGGTCCGTGGCCTCACCGTCCGGATCGGGCACAGGTCGATCCCGGCCCGGGCCACGACCGACCACGGCCGCGTCACGGTGCGGTTGCGGAAACCGCTTCAAGTCAAGGCCGGCCAGCGACTGGTCGTTTCAATGCGAACCGAAAGGCACTAATCAAAGTGGCACCGAACATCCAGAACCGCGGGAGCTCGATCGGAAGAATCGGAGCGTTGGCAGCGGCAATTCTCCTGCTATTTACGCTGGGAGCAGCGCACGCGTCCGTGTCGAGCGCGGCAGCGAAAAGCCCGCGGGTGACGATCCGGACCACGGAGGGAGGCGTGCCCCGGATCCTGGCTGACGGCTGGCGTGGTCTTGGATTCGGTTACGGCTTCGAGCTGGCCAAACAGAACATCTGCACGGTCGCGGACTCATATCTCACCGTTCGCGGTGACCGTTCACGCTTCCTGGGGCCGGACGAGACCTGGATGTTCAGCGGCAATGGCATGACCTACACGAACCTGCAGGCGGACTTTTTCTTCAAGCGAGTGATCGCCGAACACCATGTCGAGAAACTGATCCGTCAGAAGCCTCCGCTCGGCCCGAAGCCGCAGGTCAAGAAGATCGTGGCCGGATACGTGCAGGGGTACAACCGGTACCTGCGGAAGACCGGGGTGGAAAACCTTCCCGACCGAACCTGTCGCGGCGCCGACTGGGTTCGGCCGATCACCAAGCTGGACGTGTATCGCCGTTTCTTCGAGTTGGGCGTGATGGCCAGCTCCGGAGTCTCGATCGACGGGATCGTTGGCGCTACCCCGCCCGGTTCTCAGCCGCTGTCGGCTCCCCTTGGACCGGCGAAGCAACCGACCCCGGCGGACTTCGCCGAGATCGAGAAGACCCGCCCGGACATCGGGTCCAACGCGATCGCCCTTGGTCGTGCTGCCACTTCGACCGGCAAGGGAATGCTTTTGGCCAATCCGCATTTCCCGTGGAAAGGCTCGGAACGCTTCTTCCAGTCGCAATTGACGGTTCCGGGCAAGATCAACGTGAGCGGCGCAAGCCTCTATGGAGTGCCGCTGATCCTGATCGGCCACACCGCCAAGATGGCCTGGACCCACACGGTCTCGACGGCATTCCGCTTCGTGCCGTTCGCCGAGACTCTTGTGCCGGGCGATCCAACCTCTTACTACGTGGACGGGAAGCCCCGCAAGATGTCGGCCACGAAGGTCACGATCCGGGTCAAGCTTCCTGACGGACGGGTTGAACCGAGGACCCGCACCTTCTACTCGACAATTCACGGTCCGATCACGACCTCTCTGCAAGGGCAACCGCTGTTCGCGTGGACGAGCGGCCGGGCTTACAGCCTCTATGACGTGAACGCGAGCAACATGCGCATGATCAATTTCTTCTTCGACATGAACCGTGCGCAGAGCGTGGGCGGTGTCCTGCGGGCGCTCAAGGTCAACCAGGGCGTGCCGTGGGTCAACACCCTGGCGGCGGACGCCAAGGGCAAAGCACTCTACGCCGACATCTCGGTGGTCCCGAACGTGCCCGATTCGAAGGTAGCCGACTGCAATACCGGAGTCGGCTTGGTCAGTTATCCCCAGCTGGGCCTGCCGGTGCTGGACGGATCGAGGTCGAGCTGTGACCTCAAGCGCGCACCCGGCGCGGTCGCGGACGGGATCCTGCCCCCTGATCAACTGCCGTATCTGGTCCGTAACGATTACACGGAGAATTCCAACGACAGCTACTGGCTGGCGAACCCGAAGCATCCCCTTGAGGGTTTCGCGAGGATCATCGGCACCGAGCGGGGCTGGCGTGGTCTGCGGGCACGCAACGGCCTGACGCAGATCAGCGAGAGGCTCAACGGCACCGACGGCCGCAAGGGGAACCGGTTCACCCTTCACCAACTCCAGGGAACCGTGTTCAACGATCGGGTCTACCGGGCCGAGCTGATCCGTGATCCTCTGGTCACCTACTGCCAGGCCCACCCGGTCGTAGAAGTGAGTGGAGGAGCTCCGGTCGACATCTCCGAAGCCTGTCCGATCCTGGCATCGTGGAGCATGAGGGATGATCTCGACGCCCCGGGCGCGATCCTGTTCAGGCAGATCGCGATTCGCCTGTCCGGTTCGACTTACTCCAAGCCCTTCGATCCGCTCGACCCGGTCGGCACTCCCTCGGGTCTGAACGGGGACGACCCCGGTGTGGGTACCGCCCTGGCCGGCGCGGTCCGTGAAATGCGAGAGTCGGGGATCCCGCTCGACGCGACCCTCCGCAAGTACCAGTACGTGACGCGGAACGGCAAGCGGATTCCGCTTCACGGCGGCGACGGCGAGAGCGCCGGTGATTTCAACGTGATCGGGTCGACCTGGGAACCGGGCAAGGGATATACCGACGTGCTCGGTGGGACGAGCTTCGTGATGGCGGCCTCCCTGAACGGCACCCGGTGCCCTGCGGTCAAGACGATCCTTTCGTACTCGCAGGCGGCCACCAACGCCAGGTCCCGGCACTTCGCCGACCAGACTCGGATGTACTCGAAGAAGCAGTGGCTCAAGGACAGGTTCTGCCGCTCTGCTCAGCTGCGTGCGCCGGGCCTCAAGGTGACCAAGATCAGGGGAGGAGCACGGTCCGCGAAGCGCGGGTATTGACCCGTAAAAGGCTGCTGCTCGGAGTGACGCTGGCAACAGCCGCCCCAACTACATATTCTAGGTCCGCGAAATGTCCGGTCTGCTCGTTCTCAACTTCTACTCGCCGCTCTTCGTCGACCAGCTCAAGCGTGGCCGCAAGACCGCCACGATCCGGCTCGGCAACAAGTCCGGCAAGTATCAGCGCAGCCAGGTCGTCTGGGTCACGGTCGGCTCGCGGCATTCCCGGCGGGAGAAGATCTTCTCGGCGGTGATCGACGAGGTCGAGGTGAAACGGCTTTCCGAGCTCTCGCCTCGAGACATCGAACGGGACAACCCCGAGTTTCGCCGGGTCGAGGAGACCCGCGACTTCCTCGAGAAGATCTATGACCGCCCGATCGAAGTGGACGCGCTCGTCACAGTGGTCCACTTCTCGCAGATCGTCGAACCCGGTCTGACCGGCTACGGCACGGTCCCTTCGCCGAACTAGACATGTCCGATGGAGGCGATGCGGCAGCGTTCGCCTTCGTCTCCCGCTGGGAACTATCGGCCGGCCGGGAGCCGGTCTGGGATGCCCTGGTCGACTTCAACAACTGGCCCAGGTGGTGGCCGGCGCTGGAGAAGGTGGTCGAGACCATTCACGGCGACCCCGACGGGATCGGCCAGAAGGCGACCGCGGTCTGGCGCGGCCCGGTCGGCTACTCGCTGAACATGGAGATCGAGTCGGTCGAGCGCGTCCAGCCCGAGTACTTGCGAGGGGTCGCAACCGGCGACGTGGTCGGCGAGGGCACCTGGACCCTGGGCGCTACCGAAGACGGCTGGACGTCGATCGAGTTCGATTGGAACGTTCGCGCCACGAAGCGTTGGATGCTCGCCCTCGCCCCGGTCGCACGGCCGCTCTTCGTCGCCGGCCACGACCACGTCATGCAGGAGGGCGCCCAGGGCCTCGCCGCCCATCTTTCATGCAATATGCGTGACTTTTCGGCCGCCGCCAACTGATCCCGGCCTTTCGCGTCCCGGTTTTGAGGCGGTACCCGAAAAAAGACGGATAGTGAGTGCAGCGCGATAACAAAGATGGATAGTGAGCGCAGCGCGACAACTTTTCGGGTATCGCCGCGTCGGACCTCACCCGGCCTTGAGTCGATTGGACTCAGATTTTCCCGTTTCGGGTTGACCGGCGAGACGAAACCTGTAAAGTTCCAGGTCGCTGGCACTCTCCACCTTAGAGTGCCAAAAAGCTGAGAACACGTAGTCCAATCACCATCGGAGGTAATAAATGAAGCTGAAGCCCCTCGGGGACCGGCTCATCATCAAGCCGGTAGAGGAAGAGGAGACGACCGCCAGCGGTCTGGTTCTCCCCGACACTGCCAAGGAGAAGCCCCAGAAGGGCAAGGTCGTGGCAGTCGGTGACGGCGCCATCGCCGAAGACGGCAGCCGCCGTCCGCTCGACGTCGCCGAAGGCGACGAGGTTCTCTACTCCAAATACGGCGGAACCGACATCACCGTCGAGGGCGAGGAACTGCTCGTCCTGCGCGAGTCGGACATTCTCGCCAAGGTCGCCTAGCGCGTTCTGACAACCAGACTTTCAGGAGGTAACAAGAAGATATGGCTCACAAAGAGCTGAAGTTCGCAGAAGATGCCAGGGGTGCCCTGCAGGCCGGCGTTGACGCCGTCGCCGACGCAGTCAAGGTAACCCTCGGCCCCAAGGGTCGCTACGTCGTGCTCGACAAGAAGTTCGGCGCCCCGACCATCACCAACGACGGTGTCACGATCGCCCGCGAGGTCGAGATCGAGGACGTCTTCGAGAATCAGGGCGCCCAGCTGGTGCGCGAGGTCGCGACGGCCACCAACGACGTCGCCGGTGACGGCACCACCACCGCCACCCTGCTGGCCCAGATCATCGTCCGCCAGGGCCTCAAGAACGTGGCCGCCGGCGCCAACCCGCTGGCTCTCCGCCGCGGCATCGAGAAGGCCGTCGACACCGTCGTCGCCAACCTTCGCGAAAAGCAGTCGGCCGAGGTCAACGGCAAGGACCAGATCGCTCGCGTCGCCGCCATTTCGGCTGCTGACGACGAGATCGGCAACACGATCGCCGACGCGATCGACAAGGTCGGCAAGGACGGCGTCGTCAACGTCGAAGAAGGCCAGACCTTCGGCATGGAGCTCGAGTTCACCGAGGGCATGCAGTTCGACAAGGGATACATCTCGCCCTACATGGTCACCGACCAGGACCGCATGGAAGCCGTTCTCGAAGAGCCCTACGTGCTGATCGCCAACCAGAAGATCGGTTCCGTCCGGGACATCCTCCCCGTGCTCGAGCAAGTCATGCAGGGCGGCAAGCCGTTGCTGATCGTGGCCGAGGACGTCGAGGGCGAGTGCCTCGCGACCCTCGTGGTCAACAAGCTGCGTGGCACCTTCACCGGTGTCGCGGTCAAGGCGCCGGGCTTCGGTGACCGCCGCAAGCGCATGCTCGAGGACATCGGCATCCTGACCGGTGGCGAGGTCATCACCGAGGAGATGGGCCTCAAGCTGGAAAACACCCAGCTGACCCAGCTCGGTCAGGCCCGCCGCGTGGTCGTCTCGAAGGACACCACCACCATCATCGACGGTGCCGGTGACGCCGACGCCATCAAGGGCCGGATCAAGCAGATCAAGTCGGAGATCGAAAACACCGATTCCGAGTTCGACCGCGAGAAGCTCCAGGAGCGTCTCGCCAAGCTGGCCGGCGGCGTTGCCGTGGTCAAGGTCGGCGCCGCCACCGAGACCGAGATGAAGGAGAAGAAGCATCGCGTCGAGGACGCTCTCCAGGCTGCTCGTGCGGCTCTGGAAGAGGGCATCGTCCCGGGCGGCGGTGTCGCTCTCCTCAACGCCCAGGACGCTCTCGATGTCGACAAGTTCGACGACGCCGACGAGCGCACCGGTGCGCAGATCATCCACCGCTCGCTCGAAGAGCCGGTCCGGCAGATTGCCGAGAACTCCGGTCTCGAGGGTTCGGTCGTGGTCAACAAGGTCCGCGAGCTCAAGCAGGGCGAGGGCCTCAACGCCGCGTCCGGCGAGTACGGCGACATGGTCAAGGCCGGCGTGCTCGATCCGACGGTCGTGACTCGCTCCGCGCTCCAGAACGCCGCGTCGATCGCCAAGAACATCCTGGTGACCGAGGCGATCATCGCCGAGCCGCCGGAGGAAGGCGGCGCCGGCATGCCCGCGATGCCCGACATGGGTGGCATGGGCGGCATGATGTAAGGAGGCAGCCGGCAGCGGACTTTTCGGCAAATAGGTCTGAAAAGTCCGCTGTCGGTGACCCTTAGCCTTGTCCTGTGGATACGGCGGTCAGAAGACTCGCGGCCCAGGGACTGATCGACTCGGAACTCGATGACGCGTCGGGCGTGGTCGGGCGTTTGCTGGCGGTCCAGGCGCAGGATCCCCGTGGGGCGCGGTTGGCGATTCGGCCTCGGCGGTCGAGGCCCGGTTCGGCAGCCGAGATCGACGCCGGCCTGAACGACGGCTCGCTGGTGATCGGTTGGCTCAACCGCGGAACCCTCCACCTGGTTCGTTCGGAGGATTACCGTTGGCTCCACTCGCTGACCTCGAAGCGGCAGATGACCTCGAACCGGACCCGCCTACGGCAGGAGGGGGTCTCGGAAAACCAGGCCGAGCGGGGCGTCGAGCTGGTCGTCGACCGACTGGCCGACGGCCCGGCGACCAGGGGTGAGATCCGCGGGTTGCTCGAAAACCAAGGCATACCGGTCGCGGGGCAGGCCCTGGTCCACATCCTCTTCTTCGCTTCGCTCCGAGGGCTGATCCTGCGGGGGCCGATGAAGGCGGGCGAACATGCTTTCGTCCTGGTCGATGACTGGCTGGATTCGGAGCCGGAAAGCCAGCATGAGGTCGCCCTGGCCGAGCTGGCCCGACGTTACCTGGCCGGTCACGGTCCGGCCAGCGAGCGCGATCTCGCGAAATGGGCCGGAGTCACCCTCGGCCAGGCCCGAAAGGGCCTGGAGCTGATCGGTGACGAGCTGATCGAGGTCGAGACCGAGTCCGGGGCCACGGTCGACCTGAAACGGCGACCGGAACCCGACGGGGGAGTGCCGGCCCGCCTGCTCGGTGCCTTCGATCCGATCCTCCACGGCTGGGAGTCGCGCGATTGGCTGATCCCCGATCGGGACGGGCGGAAGGTCGTGACCACCAACGGGATCTTCCGGCCGACCATCCTGGTCGAGAACCGGATCGTCGGAACCTGGACGATGCCGGGCGGGAAGGTCGAGTTGGCGCCCTTCGCCGAGTTGGATCGGAAAGCCAGAGCGACCTTGAGCGAGGAGGCCGAAGCGGTCGTCCGCTACCTCGCTGATTGAAGGGCGGCGCAAGATGGGAGAAGTTGGCAAGTATTGCCGACTTTCCCGATTTCGCCGCAGGACGGATCATGGTCGGCGGGCGTGAAGGTAGGCGT